>Ga0256914_1000774_pt1 | contig 30828 bp, 32 predicted proteins | sample HulkmetaG_FD_191571 | JGI IMG/M metagenome (GOLD analysis project Ga0256914, IMG submission 191571) | Hydrothermal chimney microbial communities from Main Endeavour vent field at the Juan de Fuca Ridge, Pacific Ocean - Hulk | ecosystem: Environmental > Aquatic > Marine > Hydrothermal vents ... | reverse complement strand
TAAAAGAACAAATTTTTCGCCGCTTTTCTAAATTAACCCTTCTTGCCTTCCTGTCAAGTTCTAAAAGAACTCCTCAAAAAACAGCCCCCTCACTCTAACCACCAACTCCCCCGTGTCAAGAGGCCTTTAAAAAATATCCCTTTGAGCCGAACAAAAAGAAGGAAAAGAGGATTAAACATGAGAGAAACACGTCCTATTGGAGAGCTCCTAAAAGAAAAGGGCTTTATTAGCGAAGAACACATTCGCTTTGCCCTCAAAGAACAAAAGGCCAGCGGAGAACGTTTAGGGGAAACCCTCACCAGACTTGGATTGGTCACAGATTTTGAAGTAGCCCAAGTTCTCGCCGAACAGGCTGGGTTCCCTTTTATAGATCTTCGTGGATTAGTGCCCGAAGCCCGAGCCCTTATTCAGGTGCCAGCTAACTTTGCCAGAGAACGCCTCATTTTACCGGTTAGGATAGATGAAGATGAGCTTTTGTTAGCCCTGGCAGATCCTTTTGACGCGGTTTCTATCGAGAGTTTGACACGTATCCTCAAACTCAAACCACGTTTTCACGTAGCTCCAAAAAACGAAATCAAACGGGTAACGGAATGGTTTTATTATTTTCTTGAAAATCCTCCAGAAAAAGAAATAGAAACTTATCTTGAACGTTTGCGAGAGAACCCTCAATATGAAGCACCTATTGAGGAACTTTGGCGCCATCTCCTTATCCTGGCCATCACCAAACGGGCGACGGATCTCCATCTTTCCCCTTCAGACAGGACTACCAGAGTTTTTTTCCGTATAGATGGTCTGCTTGAACTTCAGTTTGTTTTTCCTCAAAAAATACATCAGCGCTTGGTAAGCGCTATTAAAGTCAGAGCTGGAATGGATATTGCGGAACAAAGACTTCCTCAGGATGGACGTCTCTCTTTTGAGTTTTTAGGTGAGGAATACGATTTAAGAATTTCTACTGTAAAGGCTCCTTATGGAGAGAATTTGGTAGTCCGAATTTTACCTGTTAAGTCAACGGTTTTACATTTAAGTTCTTTGGGCTTTGAAAAAGAAGAGATTGAAGTTCTAGAAGATTTATTTGCGAGTCCTTATGGTATTATATTAGTTACAGGACCTACCGGCTCTGGTAAGACTACTACTCTTTATTCTGCTTTGCGCAAAATCGATCTTCTTCACAAGAATGTAATTACAGCTGAAGATCCTATTGAATACTATTTTCCTCTTATTAGACAAACACAGATAAATGATGATATAGGCTATACATTTGCTTCTGCAATTAGACATTTTTTGCGCCAGGATCCTGATGTTATTTTAGTGGGAGAAATAAGAGACGAAGAAACTGCCTCTATGGCAGTCAGAGCAGCAATTACTGGACATCTCATTCTTTCTACTCTTCATGCTAATGATGCTATTTCTGCTATTCCTCGTCTTAGAGATTTTGGATTATCAAATAGCTTATTAGCTACTTCCGTGTTAGGCATTATTTCTCAGCGTTTGGTCAGAAAACTTTGTCCTTACTGTCTTGAGGAATATCAGCCTTCTGAAATTCTTTTAGAAAAATTTAATCTATCAAAGAAAGAAATTTATTTAAGAGGATCAGGATGTGATAATTGTCGTGGAACTGGATTTTTGGGACGTTTAGCTTTAGTAGAGATCCTTCCATTTTCCGAAAAATTGAAAAGTCAAATAGCTCAAGATAAAGATCCATTAATTTTACGCCAGATAGCAAATGAAGAAAGATTTATTTCTTTTTTCGATACAGCTCGCAAAAGAGTTCTATCAGGTTTGACAACGGTAGAAGAAATATCAAGGGTGCTTGCTTAAAATGGCGATTTTTATCTATCGAGCTTTTGATCCACAAACAGGAAAGACTTGGAGAGAGAAAGGAGAATTTCAAGATTTAGGAGAATTATTTCGATATCTTCAAAACCAAGGCTATATTCTTCTCGCTTATCGTCGTGCAATTCCTTTTCCCCATTTTCGTCAAAAATTATCTCGTCCAGAATTGGCTGAATTCTGTCGCCATTTGTCTTTACTTTTACGCTCCGGAGTCCCTCTTATTGAAGGTCTTCGTGATCTAGAACGCCTTTCTTCTCAAAAGAAAATCAAGCAAGTATTAAATCGTATTATTCGTAGATTAAATGAAGGTCTATCATTTTCCGAAAGTTTAAATTATGAAAAGTCTTTCTTTGCCCCTATTATACAGGCTCTCATTAGAGTTGGGGAAGAATCTGGTAAATTAGAAGAAACTCTTGATAAAGCCGCAGAACACATTATGAGAGTCCATGCTATTATTAGCCATACAAAGAGGGCTATGTTATATCCTCTTTTTGTTATTTTTTCTATGGGAGGAGCTCTATTTTTTTGGATTTTTGTTGTCTTACCCAAAGTGATAGATTTATTTCAAGAATTTAATAAAGATTTACCATTGCCAACCAAAATTCTTATCTATTTAGTAAATTTTTCTCCCAAATTGTGTGCACCTATTATTATAACTGTATTTTTAATTACTTGTTTTATATTTTTTCTTAGTCGTTTGTCATCAGGTCGTATTTTTTTAGAAAAATTTATTTTAAAACTTCCTTTTTTAGGAAAAATTAAACGTCTATCTATTATGGCTTTTTTCTTTGAGTATCTTTCTCTCCTTTTGCAGGCTGGTATAGATTTGCCTCGTATTTTCAAAATTATTGAAGAAAGTCAATGTAGTTCACTCTTGATGAAAATTGCTAAACATATTAGAAAAAAAATTCTTCAAGGATTCTCTTTAGCTATCGCATGTAGAGAAATTAATTTTTTTAATCCTCTTGAGCTTCGGATGATCCAAATAGGAGAAGAGACCGGTCGTCTTGCAGAACAATTTCGTTATTTGTCTGATTATTATTATGACTCTCTCGAAAAAGCTGTAGAAATACTTGGGAAAATATTAGAACCTGTTCTTATAATTGTAGTAGGCTTTTTCTTTTTGGTGCTAGCTATTGCTCTTTTGGGTCCAATTTATGATCTTGTTACAGAAATTGGGAGTTTTTAATGAATAAGCCTTTTTATGCTGATTTCTTTGGATTAAAGGATCATCCCTTCCGTCTTACCCCAGATACACGATATTTTTTTCCTTCTGATAAACATATACAAATATTAGAAATTTTATCATATGGTGTCAAAAATAGAGAAGGATTTATGGTTTTAGTTGGCGAACCAGGAACCGGAAAAACAATGTTATTGAGGCTTCTTTTACAAAGTCTTCCTTCAGAAGTAGAAACAGCTGTTTTATTGACTACCAACCTTTCTCCATATGAAATTATTGAAGCAATTCTTGAAGATTTAGGTTTGGAACTGCCTTATAAAAGCAATAAAGAGATACTTTGGCGAATTTTTCGAGACTATCTTTTACAATTAGCCGCACATGGAAAACGACTTTTAGTAGTAATTGATGAAGCACAAAATCTATCATTAGAAACGCTTGAAGAGCTAAGACTTCTTAGTAATCTAGAAGGTGAAAAAGATAAGTTGCTCCAAATCTTACTATCAGGACAGCCATTATTAGCCCACAAACTCCTTTCTGCTAATCTATATCAACTTTTTCAACGTATTACAATATGGGAAGAATTAAAAGGTCTTAATCGCGAAGAAATTTTAACCTATGTCAATTACCGCTTATCTAAAGCTGGGAGTTCCTCTGTAATATTAGATAAAAGAGCAATTAAATATCTCCATAAATATACTAAAGGATTTCCACGTTTGATAAACAAAATTATGGATCGATCTTTACTTTTAATGGCTGCTGAAAATCAAAATATTTTGTCTCCAAAGATTTTGAAAGAAGCTTTAGCAACATTTGGACCACCTTCTAAATCTAAATTTAGAAACCTTTTTGATAAGATTTCTCTTTTTTATTTACATTATGCTTGTTTCCTTTTTGGATAAATGAAAAAAATTTGGGTTATAAAACCACTAGATGGCCATTTTTATGGTTACCTTTTTCAAAAAATAGATAAAGTATTTCGTGTAAAAGGACCTCAAAAAATATCTGCTAGAGATCTTAAAAATGAAAAAGTTCTATTACTAATTGAAGACAAAGAAATATACTTTCAACGAGAAACTTTTACCCGTGGTCCTCAAGAAATTATTGCTCTCCAAATAAATGAGCGACTTAAAAATTTAGGTCTTGCAGAACAAATCTCTAGTTTAGCTTATCGTTTAGAAGAAATTAGAGGAACTTTTGTTGATGTAAGTTATTTGGCTTTACTTTCTTGCCACGTAGAAGATGAAATTAAGCAATTAATTTCTTCAGAAGTTAGATTGTGTGGTATACAACATCATGCTATAGCCTTAGCAGGTCTCAGCAAATTTATAAGTCAAGAAATAGTACTTTTAGTAGAAGTAATGAAAGATGGCCTTTGGTTGGTGATCAGTCAAGGTGAAAACCCTCTTTATCTACGCTATTATGCCATCCCTGATTCTCAGGAACTAACCGCTCATAAAGTAGAAGAAGCCCTTTTGGCGGCCTTGGATTTTGCTCATCGAGGCCTCAAAAAAGAGGTCAAAAAAATCCTGCCCCTCGGTCCCAAAAGGGAAATAATCCCTTCTTTGCCCCATCTTAAATCGGTTATTCCGGAAGGAATCCCGTTTGAGAATCATCAGGCCCTTTTCCTTGAACCCGCTTTCTTCGGAGCCCTGTTTGCCCCCAAAGGCTTTGATCTTACCCCGGAAGAGCATCGCCTGTGGTCAAGACATTTGCGCCCTGCTCGCTATGCCGCTTTGGGCTTTTTATTTCTGGCTTTGATAAATTTTATGGGTTGGTTTTATTTTTCCCGAGAAAATCGGGAATTACATGGCAAAATTGAACCAATAAAGCAAGAAGTTGAAAGAATGCGATATCATTTTGAAAAAATCTTAACCGGACAAGCCAACAATTTTTCTAAGTTCCTAGAAATTGAAAAACGTTTTTCTCAAGAGCCCCGTTTTGATCTTTTTCTGGCATGGTTGTCTCAAAATTTGCCTCCCAAGGCCCATCTTCGTTCTTTCAACGCTCAAAAGAAACCCTCGGGTTTTGAGTTAACTTTTGAAATAATTTGCCCTGGTTCTTTTTCTGAAGTCCAACGCGCCTTTCGAGAACTTTCTTACAAACTTGATTCTCAAAATGATCTTAAAAAAAGCCGATTAAGCTACGAAGAGAAAGAAAAAAGGGGAATTTTTACTTTTGAAATTATACCACATGTCCCGTAAAGGTTTTAGCCTCGTAGAATTAGCTATCGTGCTGGTGGTAGTTGGGATACTTTTGACTTTAGGAATGGGTATTATGGGACCTCTTATTAAGCAGCAAAAATTGGCAAAAAGTAGAAAAATACTAGAAAGCTTACAAGAAGCTATTATTGGTTATGCTATTACTTATAGAACCTTACCATCTGATCTTTCAGTCTTAGGTGTAAGAAATAGTGATTCTTTCGGGGGAGAAATTTTATATTTATCCGTAAATCTCTCCGATATTTGTCAAGCAACTACAACTTCTTTGTCATTGCTTGAGGATTGTATAGATGCTTCTTGTTCTTCTTATCAAACTCGTCATGATAATATAGCATTTGTTTTGGTTAGCGGTTCAGAAAATCGAAATATTCAGACCAATATTATATCTAATCTAATCAAAACATATCAGCCACAAGTTAAAGTTGATGATTATACAAATGATTTCTTTAGATTAGAATATTATGACGATCTTACTGCGTATGTTAGTCTTTATCAATTAAAAGGCCTGATTTCTTGCCCGGTTAGTACGAATTCTTGTAGTATATACCAAGGAACAATTTTTAATTATACTCCATCGGGAACGGATATATATTACCAAATAAACACTTCTTGCATTTCTATAGGAAAAAGAGAAATTCTTTCCGATCTTAATCCTAATGATCAGTTGCGAATTTTTTTGAATGACAATACCTGTTCCAGTAATACAAAGATTGTTTGGGAAAATTATATTCGAAATTCTGACTTAAATGGTGATTGCCAGGTTGACATAAGATGTTACCTTTCCGGAGGTTCTGTAATATGCGTCAATCAATAATTAACATTCACTTAGCATATCTATATCGTCGCGAAATTATAGGTTTCTGGTTGATAGGCATTATATTAATTGTTTCTTCTTATTTATTGATTAGTTCTTATTTTAAGAATCGACTTTTACAAAATAATTATCAAACTCTGATTTTAGAAAAAACAAATTGGCAAAAAATAGAGAAAATCTTGAATTCACAACCTTACCAAAAATTTTTTACTAGTCGATTTAAAATTAGAGAGAGCGAAATTTATCAGGAGCTTTCTGTAATTCCTTTTTCGGAATTTCTGGAGAAATTTCAAAAACTTTATGTAGAAAATGGTTATCTCTTTGTTGAAGAAGTGACTTATAAATCAAAGCAAAAAGAAAAAGATGTGCCTTCAATCATTATTAAAGGAAAAAAGATCTTTATAAGGTAATGCCATCTTATAGCAGATATTTGACAATATGTTTGTTTGTTTGGTTACCTTTTATTTTGACTTTAATAGTAATATTATTTATTTATTGGAACCAAAAAAACGATTTAATGGAAAATCAATTTTCTTCCAAGAATGTTATTCCAGTATTTGATTTTGATTTCAAAATTCAAAACAAAATAAAAATTCGTCAATTAAACCAGCTATATTATAATCCATTTTCTGGAGAAATTTTACAAAGCAAAGAAAGAAAAGATCAAAAAGTAAAAATTTATTTAAGTAGTATTCTTAGAATAGATAATAAAAACTTTTGCTTAATAAACAACAATATTTATCGCGAAGGAGATAAATTTTTTGCGGGGAAAGTTATAAGAATAAAAGAGAAACAGGTAATTATTTATTGGAAAGGGAAAGAGGTAGTAATTAATGTGGGTGAAGAAATATATCTTTAATTTGCTAATTATTATCTTGTTGGCAAGTTGTGCAACTACTAATACACAGAAATCAGAGAATTATCATAAAATTTCTCTTCCGGCTAAACCTGTTAAACCAAAAGCGATGTCTTTGAAACCAGTTTTTAAAAAAATTTCTCCTTTAGATACAAAATATATATCACTTTCTATCAATCAGGAAGATTTTGAAGCTATTCTACAAATTATTGCTAAGGAAGCTGGCCTCGATATTATCATTAATTCGGAAGTCAACGAAATTTTGTCTCCTGATGAAAGATTGATAACAATAGAATTTCATAATTTATCATTAAGAGATGCTCTTGAAGCTATTTTGAATGCATTAAATCTAGGATACGAAATAAAATCTGGCATCATTTATATAACAGCTTATCAAGAAAAAATTTTCGATTTAAGTTTTCTTTTTGGTTTACGTGGAACAAATTTCCATCTTGGAGGTGATGTACTTGGAGGACAAAATACCAGGGGTTCAAGCCAACAAGAAATTGTTAGTCCCCTTAAAGGAAGTTTTGAACTAGGAGGCGGCACCAAGACAAAAACTACAGATCTTTATCAACTAATTGAAAAAAATATAAAAGACTTGCTTTCAGAAAATGGTCAAATGAGCTTAAATCCAATTACAGGAACACTTTGGATAAGAGATAGGGCACCTTATGTTAATAGAATTAAAAAATTTGTTTCAGAATTAGAAAAACGCTATAAAAAACAGGTTCTTATTGAAGCAAAAATTTTAGAAGTAAATCTTTCACGTAGTCATGAACTTGGTATCAATTGGCAGGCTATTTTACAAAATGATTTAAAAGATACTATTTATGTCTCAAGTACTGCAGGTTTTTTATGGGAAAATTCTGAAGCTTTTGTGTTGCGTTTTACGGCATATCCATATTTTGATGCTATTTTAAAAGCGATAGAAAATTATGGAAAAATAAATACTATTTCGAATCCTAGACTAAGAGTATTACATGGACAACCAGCCCTAATTAGCGTTGGCCGATCAATTAGTTATATACGCGAAATCGATAGACAAATTACTAGCGGAGATAATATTACAACTGTAGAAACAGATGTTGAAACAAGTTCGGTTTTTGATGGACTTCTTTTTGGAGTGACACCATATATTTCAGCTAAAGGTGAAATTACTCTTCATATAGTACCAATAAAAAGTGAAGTAGAAGAATTACGTACTATAGAAGTAGCACAAGATGTAACAATAACTCTACCACAAGTCAATCTTCGAGAAACAAGTACAGTAATACGTGTTCATCCAGATGATCTAGTAGTCATTGGAGGATTGATTATGAATCGAAAAGAAAATCGTGAACAAAAATTGCCTATAATGGCAAATATTCCAGGAGTGGGAAATCTATTTAAAAGTAAATCTAATATAGAACAAAAAGTTGAATTGGTTATTCTTTTAAAGGTGACATTGATATGAGTAAGCTTTATGAAGCCCTCAAAAAACTAGAAAAGAAACAAAAAAAAGAAAAACCTTCCTTATTATTTAATAAACAAAAAGTAGAAACAAAGGAAAAATTTTTTTTACCAATAATTGTCTTTTTTTTAGCTATTGTTATAGGAATAAGTCTTGTCTACGTCGTTGAATGGCATCTCTCTACAGGATTCACATTTGAAAGAAACGTTTCAATGCCTATTAAACCTCCATATCAAAATGAATTAGTAATTAATGAATCTATGATAAAACAGAAAATTCCTCACGATTATTCAAAAAACAAACAAAAGAAAAAAAATTTAACTCAAAAGAAATCAGAACAAACAAAACCACCCCAAAAATATAGATACACAAAAAAAGAATCTATTAAAAATAATAAGTTTGCATTACAAAAAGGACATTCAACGAAAAATTTCACCAAAAGGAAACATAATTTAGAACATAATTTAGAAGAAGAGAAGATAACAGACAAGAAAAGTTCATTAAAAAAAAGACAAAAAAGTTCTATATCAATAAAGAGAGAAAGAGGAATACGTTTTCTCCTTTTAGCCGAAGAAGCTCGCCAAAAAGGCAATCTAAAAAAGGCTATCTATTATCTTAAACAATATCCTGGACTCCATCAAAAACCGGAAGTACTCAACAACCTTGGGGCCTCACTTCTCCTGCTGGGCCAGCTCGACGAAGCTCGGGAAATCCTAGAGGAAGCGCTCTCTCTCAGATCAGATCCCGAAATTGCTTACAATTTGACTGTGGTTTATTTACGACTTGATGAACAAAAAAAGGCCTGCCAGCTGATCCGTCGTTATAAACAATTTCCCAAACTTAAGGCCCTAGGAGAGATGAGCTCCTGTCTCAATGCAAACGAGACCAAGTAGGAAAGAGAAGTTTCTTTCCCTCCCGATATACGGTTTTGGAGGCTCCATTGGCCAGGATCAAATAAAGACCTCCTCGGCCTTGCGCCAAGATCAATCGTCCATTGGGAGCGAAACAGGGGGCTTCGAAACCCCCTCCCTCGGTAATCCGCAGCGGTTCTCCTCCTTCTGGATCAATGGTGAACAGGTCAAATTGACCATTTACCAGCCCGGCATAAGCGATTCGATCTCCAGTGGGGGACCAGCTGGGCCAGGCATTGTATTTGCCTTTGAAAGTGAGGCGTCTCACGCCTCCGGTATCAAGGTTTAAAATATAGATCTGAGGGGAGCCTCCCCTATCAGAAACAAAGGCTAGTTCGGTTCCGTCGGGAGAAAAGCTCCCTCCGGTATTTACTCCCTCTCCGTGAGTCAAGCGCCGCAGGATATGGCCTTTGAGATCAACCAAATAAAGATCAAGGGAGCCATCTTTGCTCAAGGTTACCGCCAGCTTTTTCCCCGAAGGATGCCAGACCGGAGCAGAATTAAGCCCTGGATAACGACAGAGGGGCCATCTCTTTCCGGTAGCCAGATCCAGAACATGTATTTCAGGACGCCCCGTTCGATAGGTGACAAAGGCTAGCAGGCGTCCATCAGGAGAAAGGCGGGGATAGAGGATTAGCCTCTCCTGCGATAGGGCCACTACAGCCCGGTAACCATCGAAATCTTGGACGACGAGTTCGTCTCCTCCCTTTTTGCGATGTACAAAAGCCACCCGTGAAAGGGCTACCCCAGGGGCTCCGGTCATCTGTCGGACAGCCTCGTCCAAGAAACGATGTACCATATAGCGTCCCGAAGCCCGCGGACCACGATAACCCCGGGAAAGGACGATCCTATTTTGAAGGACATCGGTGAGATAGAACTCAAGTCTCAAGTAATCCCCCGCTGGAAAAAGATGGCCAGAGATCAGAAAATTTATTCCGAGAGAGGAAAAGAGCCGGGTCTCTTTAAGGGAGAGCCCTTCTCCCAACACACGGAAGACCAGCTGGAGTTCTAGGTCCTGGCGAGCTACCCGGGCCAGTTCCGTGGCCAGCGGAGCCGGCCCTTCAAAATCTGGTATGGCTACGGGGATTTTAACCAACTCCGCCCCGCTAACCTCCAAGCGCAGCTCTGCCCAGCCCCACCCTGAGAATAGGAAAACCAAAAAGAAAAGACTCCAAAGGATGCTTTTCACCAGATCAGACCTCCCTTTCCTGACCTTTGGCCTGAAATAACACGTTTGGAGCCCTTATACCAGGAATTCAGTCTTGGATCCGAAACACTACCGAAAGCTTGATGGCCTTTCCAGGAGCAGGCAAAGGATTGGCCCTTTTTAAGGAAGCAGCCACCGCTTCATCGTAGAGCCGATTACCAGACCGATGGCGAAAATGCCAGGAACGAATCTGACCATCGGCTTCGATGACAAGCTCAACCTCCGCTACCAGGTCTCGTCGATCCTTCAAAAGTTCAGGCACCTCCCAAAACGATTTGAGATGAGCCGTAAGACGCCTGGCCAAACCCGGAGGTAGATCGCTTTCTCCAAGCTGGAGTCCTCCCCCTTTGACCATCTTTCCTCGAAGGGCAGCGATCCTCTCAGCCAGTTTCTTCTCTTCAGCCTTTTCCTTTAAGGCCGCAAGTCTTCGGGCCAGAAGCTCCTCCTCCCTTCCAGAGGGCACCTGTGTGGTAGGAGTTTTCTGCTGGTGATGGCGGGCTCTGGCAATCTTCCGCGATCTTTGGGAAGAAATAGTTTTTGGAATTTTCTTTTCGCGAAGTTTGGGAGGCGTTCGTTTTATTCGTGAGGGGGAAGCAACTTTGGTTTTGGTTTTTGCCCTGGTTTTTTTAGCTTTCGGTCTGGTCTTAGAAACCGAGGCCATCGAAGCTTTTTTTCTGGCTCCTTTAGAGCTCACTTCCGCAGGCAAAGAAGCCGGGCGCAAGCTGAGTTTTATCACCCGGACAGACTTCACCTCTTTAGGCTGGGAGAAATAATATGCTCCTGCCAAGAGGGAGAAATGAAAAAGCAGGGAAAAAAACAGGGCCTTTTGCCATTCAGCGGACATTTTCCGGCTTGGTTACCAGACCGATTTCCGTGATGCCGGCTGCTTCAATCTCTCCCAAGACCTTGGCCACCAAACCATAAGGGCAACGACGGTCGGCTTTGAGATTCACTCCTTTGAGGAGGCCCGATCTTTTGGCCTCCCTGAGCCAAAGGGCTAAACGACTGAGAGGTATTTCTTTGTCTTCTATGAAGATGTGGCCTCCAGCATCGATGACGATAAGGAGGGGTTTCTCGGCTTTGAGTTCCCCGGCCTTGGTCTCCGGAAGATCCACTTCGAGCCCTGTAGAGAGCATGGGGGCGGTAATCATGAAAATGATGAGCAAGACCAGCATCACGTCTACCAGAGGGGTAACGTTAATCTCTGCCATCAGGCCGCGTTTGCCATGGGCCTTCATTTATTCCTCCCCAAGGGCGATGATGCCCAAGTTTAACAGATCCTCTACTACTTCGGCCAACGGAAGACCGATCACTCCTGTCACCGAACCTTTCACCTCCTTCACCATATAGGAAGCAAGGCCCTGAATGGCGTAAGCCCCGGCCTTGTCAAAGGGTTCACCAGTATCGAGGTAGGCCTCTATTTCTTCTGGAGCCAATTCTTTGAAGAGGACCTGCGTCCTAACCACCCGGTTTTGCTCCCGTGAATCAACCATGATGGAATAAGCCGTGATCACCTCATGCCAGCCCCCTGAAAGCCGTTGCAACATTTCGTAGGCTTCAGAACGCCCTCGGGGTTTGCCGAGGATCTTTCCGCCTTCCACCACGATGGTGTCCGCAGCCAAAACGGCTCTTTTTGGAAAACGCAGGACCACAGTCTGAGCCTTGAGACGAGCCAAAGATAAAGCGTAGTCCGCTGGTGCTTCTCCAGGTGAAGGAGGAGATTCTTTTACGCCTGCAGGGTGGATTTCAAAGCTCAGGCCCAGGCGGGCCAAAAGTTCCCTTCGGCGAGGGCTCCGGGAGGCCAAGACCAATGGTCTCAGATTCCGAAAAATTCTCGGGCGTTTGATGTAGTGATCCGGGCACATTCCTCAAAACTTACCCCTTTTAATTCGGCTATTTTCTCTACCACGTAACGTACAAAGGCCGGTTCGTTGCGTTTGCCGCGATGAGGAACCGGCGTGAGAAAGGGACAATCTGTCTCCGCCATGAGTCGCTCAAGGGGTACGTAACGAACGATTTCTCGAATGTTTTCCGCCTTGGGAAAGGTTACGATCCCAGTTACAGAGATATAGCCCCCAAGATCCAGAATTTCCCGGGCCTCCTTTTTGTTTCCAGCGTAACAATGGAAGACAAAACGATCGGGAAGTTCTTCTCTCAATACCGTTATGATATCAGGAGCCTCCCGGGAATGGATGACCACTGGTTTCTTAAGCTTTCGGGCCAAAGACAATTGGTAGACGAAGTGTTCCCGCTGACTCTGACGAGGGCTGTATTCCTTGGCGTAATCGAGGCCAATCTCTCCTACGGCCACCACCTTTGGATCAGCCAGGAGGGCCCTAAGGCCCTCATAGGTCTCTTCCGTGGCCTTTTTGACCTCGTGAGGATGAATACCCGCGGTGGCGTAAAGGCCTTTGTGGGCATGGGCGAGCTCAAGGGCCTTGATGGAAGTCTTGAGATCTATGCCCACGTTCACTATGGCTACCACCCCGGCCTCCCTGGCCCGGGACAGCACTTCTTCAAGATCTTTCTTGAAATTCGGAAGGTTGAGATGGGCGTGTGTGTCGATGAGTTCCGACATGGCAAGGTATGTTAACTCTCCTGATTAACGCCGCAAGCGTCCAAGCAGGAAACACCCTCCAAAAAGGACACCTGAGAAGAGGATGATAGCCCCGGAGGCGGGAAGATCGAAAACACCGGCCGAAAGGAGTCCGCCGCTCACGCTGATAAGGGCCAAAATAGCTGCTAATAAACTGCAACGCCGGAAGGTATCTGTTACTTGAAGGGCAGCGGCTCCAGGGATCACCAAGAGGGCTGAGACTAGAAGAAGCCCCACGATCTTCATTCCGATGACCACAGTGATGGCCGTCAGGACCGCCAAGAGGGCATCAAGTCGGGCCACTGGCAGACCACTGGCCCGAGCACTTTCTTCATCGAAGGTAACAAAAAGGAGCTCATGATAAAAAAATAAGACACTTACGAAGACGAACAGAGCGAGAAACACCGAGCCCCAGAGCTCGAGGTCACTCACCGCCAGGATGTTCCCGAAAAGGAAACTCAGGAGGTTGACGTTAAAATTCCGTCCAAGGGTGGCCAGGATCACCCCCACAGCCAGGCCCAGGCTGGAAAGGATGGCTACCGCCGTGTCTCCGTAAAGACCAGCCCTTTCGCGCACCTTGAGGATCACAAAGGCTGCCAGGGCTGCTATCAAAAGGGCTACCGGAAAAGGAGCCACGTCCAGAAAAAGTCCCACCGCCACTCCAGCGAAGGCGATGTGCGTCAAACCATGCCCCAGCATGGCGTCTTTGCGAAGAATGAGAAAGAGCCCCAGAATGGAAGCCGCTACCGCCAAAAAGAGCCCCGCCAAGAAGGCCCGTTGGAAGAATTGATATTGAAAAAGCTCCAAGACCAACATCGTCAATGGCGGTGAATCACCAGATGATGGTCGCCGATGATCTGCTGGAGCCTGGGAGAAGAACAAAATTCTTCATGAGTGCCGTGATAGATGAGACGTCGATTCAGACAGGCGACCTGTTTCACATGGCGGTTAACGATTCCAATGTCGTGAGTGACGATCACGATGGTGAGCCCCCGGGCGTTGAGTTCACCCAGGAGATCGTAAAACTTTTCTTGCGTTGCGGCATCTACCCCGGTCGTAGGTTCGTCGAGAAGGAGTACTTCCGGATCGCTGACGATGGCCCGGGCGATGAATACGCGCTGTTGCTGGCCCCCGGAAAGCTTTGAGATCCTGCGTTTCAGGAAGCTTTCCATCTCCACCAGATGTAAGGCCTCTAGGATGGCCTCCCGGTCCCGTTTGGTCAGGAAACGGGGAAACCTCTTTCGTGCCAGAAGACCGAAGGAAACGACCTCTTCCACGGAAACCGGAAAGACCGGGTCCACCCGTGCCGTAGCCCGCTGAGGAACGTATCCCAAACGCCACCACTGCCGGAAGCGACTCAATTCCTGGCCGAAGAGCCTGATCTTTCCTCGATCTGGCTTGAGGAGCCCCAAAATGAGACGCAGAAGAGTGGATTTCCCAGACCCATTAGGCCCCAAGATGGCCAAGAAATCTCCCTCATTTACGTCAAGGTTAATATCTTCGAGGACGAGCTGTTCTCCATAAGAAAAGTAAAGGTTTCGAATCTCTATCAAAGGCATGTTAGCTAAATAAATACGACAGAAACTTATAGACAAGCCTTGCGGCCAAAAAGGCTGAGACGTGATCGTGAGGAAGGGGGGCGAGCTCCACCACGTCGAACCCCACTACCTGGGCGCGGGATATTTCGCGCAAGAGTGCCAACAGATCGTACCAGCGCAGACCTCCAGGCTCCGGGGTCCCTACCCCGGGGACTTCGGAAGGATCGAGACCATCCAGGTCGATGGTGACGTAAAGGGGCCTTCCAGCCAAGGCCTTGAGGATTTTTTGACCTACGGCCTCCGGATCCTGAATCGTTTCTTTAGCAAAGAAAGCCAAGTGTCCATTCTTTCGAATAAATTCTGCTTCTTCACGAGAAAGAGCCCGCAGGCCCACCTGAAAGAGGCAAACCCCGAACTCCAAGACCCGACGCATAACACAGGCGTGAGAGAAAGGACTCCCCTGATACTGGTCCCTCAAATCAGCGTGAGCGTCGATCTGAAGAACACACAGATCCGGGTAGCGGCCAGCCAAAAGTGAGATAGGGGCCAGTGAGACGGTATGTTCTCCCCCAATGGTTACCGGGAAAAGCCCCCTTTCGAGATGAGGACGAAGAACTTCTTTTAAGGCAAAGATGGTCTTTTCCGGAGAGAGTGGCAGTTCTGGCTCTGGAAGGGTCAAAAAAGGGGCCAGACGATAGACTTCGGTTCCAGTCTCTTCGTCATAGAACTCCAGATAGGGACTGGCTTCCAAGACTCGTCGTGGACCGAAGCGCGCTCCAGGCACGTAGGAAGCCGTCCCGTCGTAAGGGGCTGGCAGGATTACCACGCGTGCCCGTGAAGGATCTTCCGGAAGACCAAGAAAGGTCATGACACAAGAAAAGGCCGGAACCTCGGAGGCCCCGGCCTGCCCTCCTTCATTAAAGCGTATTCCTAGACCGTAAGTTGATTGCGTTCGGCCCGAATGAACCGCTCTACCGTTCGGATGGAGCGCGGAAATTCGTGTCCCCGATCGAGAAGTTTGACCTCGCTTTTTTTGATCTCAAACATCCGGGTAATGTCCCGGATGGCTTTATCCACGTCGAAGGGCTTGCAGGAAAAGAGATCGAGGCTCAAATAGAGCTTCTCAGGGAAGGTGTGAATACTGATGTGACTTTCGGCGATGATCACAAAACCCGAAATCCCCCAATCTTCAGGTACTGGCGCGTGGTACTTGAAGACGTAAGGGGGCATGATCTTGGTCATGTTGATCTCTGCCGGATAATTGCTCAAAAAATCGTAGATGTAGTCGATGTCCATGAGCTTTTCCCGGTTGCAACCGTAACCATCAAGGATGAGATGCTGCCCGAAACCGTACTCAATCTTTTCCATGGCCGTCCCCCCTTGTGTTTTTAGAAGGTGGGTGGTGAAACCACCCACAGGATTTGGGCCATGGAGCGCCCCACGTTCTCCACGAAATGGCGCTGATCGGCCCGAAAGTAGAAACATTCGCCTTTGCGCAACTTCTCCATCCGACTACCCAACCAAAGGGCTATGGTGCCTTTGAGCACGAAACCAAACTCTTCGCCCTCGTGGGGCGCGTCGGGAAGCGTGCGCTCCCCTGGTTCAAGAGTCACCAGGACCGGCTCCATGATGCGCCGGCCCGAACCCGGCACCAGGAATTCTATGCCCTTGCCTTCTATCTTTTGGCGGTCCCCCTGTCGAAAGACCACCCTCTCCTGGCCGTCTTCTTTGAAAAAAGTGGCCAGGTCGGTACCCAGCACGTCTAAGATGTCTTTCAATGTCACGATAGAGGGATGTGTCAAATCCCTCTCAAGCTGGGAAATGTAACCCTTAGTCAACCCGGCTCGGCTGGCGAGCTCTTCCTGTGTGAGATCATTCGCCACCCGCAACTTGCGAATCTTCTCGCCGATTTTGAGCATCTTCCGGGTTGCCTAATTAAAAACCTGAACCGTGCCTTTCTTCAGGCTCGGTCCAGGTCTTGATTAACTTCTTTAAACCAAAAGTTTAGTTATAGTGCGGGCGAGATATATAAGCTTTCACCGAGTTTGTCAAGCCCCTAGTGCGATCTCCGTTCCGGACCAAGGCCCAATTCTTTCTCACCAAAAATCTCAGCGGTAAAGAGATAGATCTCTGTTTCCGGATCACGCCAACATCCTGGGGGAAGTCCGGCCTTAAGACAGGTATGATCCAAGAAAGTTTCTCGATCCCAGCCGAATTCTACGGCCACTTGCGGCAAAAGGACCCCCCGGTTTAAACCTCGAACGATGTATATTCCGTGGACTCCAACCTCCACCTCTTCCGGGCTTGCCCGCCACATGGGAGAAAGGACCGAGATCTCAATGTCTATTTCCTCCAATTCTTCCGGACGCAGAGGCGGAAAGCGCGGGTCGTTGAAGGCGGCAGAGCGAGCCATTTCGAAGACGATCTTATAAAGGGGCCCATCGGCGTGAAAAGTGCCAATGCAGCCCCTTAACTCTCCGTGCTTGTGTAAGGTGACAAAGGCCCCGTAGGGCTCAAGAAGTTTAGGGGGGAGTTTGGACGGCAATTTTGGCGCCCGCCCCTCAAGGGCGCTGGCAATACTTTCCCTTGCTATGTAAAGTAGAAGCGCCTTTTCGGCTTCGTTGAGCCCTACTACTTTGGTCATTTCCTTACCTCGCCAGAGAAAGGAGTCTTTCGGCCTCCAACACCCCAGACATTACGCGGCCGTCACTGAAAATATAAGTAGGCGTAGCCCGGATGCCCAGTTGCGGGAGGGTTTGGAGCGTAGCTTCAACTTTTTTCTTTCCAGCCTCGCACTGTTTTCCTTTATAACCTGAGATCAGGGCCTCAAGTCCCTTTTTCTCACAAATAATGGAGATGGCCTTGGCCTTGGCTTCCGGATGGAGGGCCTCAAGGGGCATAAGGATGACCTTTACCTGAATTTTGCCTTCCTTGACCAAAGGGAGGAGGATTTTCTCGGCCCTTTTGCAATGGGGACAATCCGGATCTGTTACCAGGTAGACGACCGGCCCCTTTTCCCCGGCGACAAAGGCCACCAGCTTGTCAAGCTTTTTCATCTGTTCAGGGGAGAGACGATTTAATTCCGCGATCCGGGCCTGCGTAAGGTCCTTTTTGGCCTTGATATCAATCAGCCGTCCTACGATGAGAAATTGTCCGCTTTCGTCCACGTAAGTGAGCTTCTTACGTCCCCGGCTCTCAATGATGACCTCACAAATTCCTTTCACCGGGGTGGCACGTACCTCCACCACTTTGAAAGGCTGTTCACCGAAGAGTGTCTTGAGATTTTTGCCCAATTCCTCAGGAGTAGGACAGGCCCAGGCCGTTTCCAACAAAAACACAAAACCAAGTACCAAAAACCAGGCGATGAAGCGTCTCATGCTGACCTCCTTTGAATAACTTTTAGAAGATTTCGTCGTCTTCGGCTTGAAGATTTAACACCATTGGGGCAATATCAGCACTAAAATTTTGGGGAGGTTCTTTCAAAATGGATCTACTAGACAAGAAACACCTCCTGGCTCCTGGCCCGGTCCCCGTGCCTCCACGGGCTCTCTTGGCCATGGCCAAGCCGGTGATGCACCATCGCCTGCCGGAATTCTCTGCCATCCTTGAAAAAATAAGGGACGACCTGCGTTATCTCTTCCAGACCAAGGGCGATGTCATCTTCTTTGCCTCTTCCGGCACCGGAGCCATGGAAGCCTGCGTGGCCAACCTCTTTTCCCCTGGGGAAGAGGTTATCGTGGTGCGGGGGGGCAAGTTTGGTGAACGCTGGGGTGAACTGGCTGAAACTTACAATCTTAAACCCATCTATCTTGACGTGGAGTGGGGAGAGGCGGTCTCAGTAGAGACTGTAGCCCGGGCCCTTGAAGAACACCCCGCAGTGAAAGGTGTTCTCATCCAGGCCCATGAGACTTCAACTGGTGTGAAGCACCCTGTGGCCGAAATAGCAGCCCTCACCCGCCAGAAAGACGTGCTCCTGGTGGTGGATGCCATTTCGGCCTTGGGAGTCTATCCGCTGCCCTTTGACGAACTCGGAATCGACGCCATGGTGGCGGGTTCTCAAAAGAGTTTGGCCCTTCCCCCTGGGCTCTCTTTCGTGGCCCTCTCCGAAAGGGCCTGGGAGAGAATTGAAAATGGAAAAAATCCCCGATATTACTTTGATTTTCGTCGGGAGAAAAAGGCCCTGGCCAAACAGACTACCGCCTTCACTCCGGCGGTCTCCCTCCTTTATGGGCTCTCAGAAGTGCTTTCCCGTATTCGGGAGATAGGGCTTGAGAGGCTCTTTGCCCACTATGCGTGTCTTTCAGGGGCCTGCCGAGCTGGTATCGAGGCCCTGGGGCTTGAACTTTTTGCCAAGACGCCCTGCGAGGCCCTCACTATCGTTAAGGTGCCAGAGGGAATAGACGGGGCCAGACTCATGAAATTGATGCGTGAAAAATACCGAGTTACCATGGCCGGCGGACAGGCCAAACTTAAGGGCAAAGTGGTCCGCATCGCCCATTTGGGTTACCAGGGCCCCCTAGATGTCATTACGGCCTTGGCCACCTTGGAGATGGCCTTGAACGAGTTAGGGCATCCTGTGCCCCTTGGGGTTTCGGTGGCTGCGGCCCAAAAGTATTTCCTTGAGAAGGAGGCATGAAAAAATGAAAGTCCTCGTCAGTGACCCCATCGCCGAGGAGGGGATAAAGATTCTGCAGGAAGCCGGGCTTGAGGTCATCGTCAAGACCGGTTTGACCAAGGAAGAACTCATCGAAGAGTTGCAAAAAGACGTTGAGGCCATCATCATTCGTAGCGCCACCAAGATGACCGCTGATGTGATCGAAGCCGCTCCCAAACTCCGTCTCATCGCGCGAGCTGGTACCGGTCTGGACAACGTGGACATCGAAGCTGCCAATCGCCGGGGTATCGTGGTCATGAATTGTCCGGGAGGAAACACGGTCTCTGCTGCCGAGCATACCATCGCCATGATGATGTCTCTGGCTCGCAACATCCCGCAGGCCACGGCTTCCATGAAAGCTGGTAAGTGGGAAAAGAAAAAGTTCATGGGCCGCGAGATAACCGGTAAGACCTTGGGCATCATCGGTCTGGGACGCATTGGTTCCGTGGTGGCAGATCGGGCTCGCGGACTGAAGATGCGAGTCATCGCATACGACCCTTATGTAAACCCCGAACAAGCCGAAAAAATGGGGATCGAACTCATGAGTCTTGACGAACTCCTGCCTCAGGCGGACTTCATCACCGTTCACGTTCCTCTCACCAAAGAGACACGCGGGTTCATTAACAAGGAAAAATTCGACAAGATGAAAGATGGCGTGATGTTCATCCATTGTGCTCGTGGGGGGATCGTCAACGAAAAAGACCTTTATCAGGCCATGGTCTCGGGGAAGGTAGCAGGTGCGGCCCTTGATGTCTTTGAACAGGAGCCTCCCCCTCCGGATTATCCCCTCTTCCAGCTCGAGAACTTTATCTGCACGCCACACCTGGGGGCCTCTACGGTAGAGGCCCAGAAGAATGTAGCCTTAGCAGTAGCCTCTCAAGTGGTTGACTTCCTGATACACGGCGTGGTGCGCAATGCTGTTAACATGCCTTCGGTCTCTGCCGAACTCTTGCCGGTACTGAAACCTTACCTGGTCCTGGCGGAAAAACTTGGTGCCCTTCAGGCCCAGCTGGCCGAAGGTCCCATCCAGGAAGTCCATATCGAATACCAGGGAGACGTGGCCCATCTTGATACCAAACCCCTGACGGTGGCCCTGCTCAAAGGACTCCTCTCCCCGGCCCTCAGGGAGGACGTCAACTATGTCAACGCCCCCATAAGGGCCAAGGAGAGAGGCATAAAGGTGACGGAGAGCCGAACCGAGACCGCTGAAGATTTTATTAATCTTATAAAAGTGGTGGTTCGTTTTCCGGGAGGAGAGAACGTAGTGGCAGGGACGATCTTTGGTAAAAAGGAGCCCCGCATCGTACAAATCAACGACTTCCGTCTGGACGCCGTGCCCGAAGGACACATGCTCTACATCATGAACGAAGACCGGCCGGGTGTTATTGGTCGCATCGGTCTTACCATCGGGGAGGCCGGGGTGAACATCGCCCGGATGTACGTTGGGCAAGAACCAGCCAAGAAATGCAACGTTATTCTTCTTTCAGTTGATAGCGTGGTTCCACAAGAAACCATCGAAAAATTGCGCTCCCTGGAACACGTCCTCATGGTTAAACCTCTGGAACTCTAAAGAGGGGCCCCATTTGGGGCCCCTTTTGGTTTTCGACTTTCCCTTCCCCTATTTTTCGCGTATAAGTTTAGAAATTCCGGCCAAAATAAGGTGTCTGAGAGGTGGTCTATGAAAACCTGGCGTTTGGCAGCTGTTATCGTGTTGATGGTTTGTTTTTTGGGTTGCAGCTCCCCTGAGGAGAAGATTGCCAAACACATGGAAAGGGGGCTGGCATACGCCAAAGAAGGAAAGCTCCAAGAGGCGGTTATTGAATTCCGCAACGTCATCCAAATTGATCCAAAGAACCCGGAAGCCCATTATCAATTGGCCAACATCTACCTGAAAGTGGGGGACTTCCGGCGAGCCGTCTCCGAGCTTCGCAAAACCGTAGACGTTGACCCGGATAATCTGGAAGCCCGGATAAAACTGGCCTCCCTCCTCATTGCCGCTCGCCAGTATGAGGAGGCAGAAAAACATCTCAACTACGTGCTCGAAAAGGAACCCGAAAACATCAAGGCCCTAGATGCCCTGGCTACGTTGCGGCTCCGCCAGAAAAAGCTGGACGAGGCTTTAAAGATCAGTGAGAAGGTCCTTAAAATTGATCCTGAAAACGTAGAAGCTCTGGTAATCATCTCTCAAATTTACAAGGAAAAGGGCAAACCCTCCCTGGCTCTGGCCAAACTCAAGGAAGCTCTGTCCAAGGCCCCTGACAACATCTTCCTTCACGAAATGCTCCTGCGTCTGTATCTCGAACAAGGTCAAACCAAAGAGGCTGAAGCCGAGTTGAAGTCTCTGATTGAGAAGTTCCCCAAACAATTCCGTTTTGTCCATCAACTCACCGCCCTTTACCTTTCACAGGGCAAGTTCAAGGAGGCCGAAGCCTTCCTGAAGACCTGGAACGAAAAGCACCCCGAAGACGTCCGAGGACGTCTTGAACTCATCGATTTTTATCGTCAGGTTGGCCGCCTGAAGGAGGCGGAAAAACTGGCCCGAGAAAGCCTTAAAAAGTGGCCGGATTCTTTGGACCTGAAAGCGCAGTTAGCCTATCTTGAACTCGACCTGGGCCATCCGGAAGAGGCGGAAAAACTGGTCGAGGAGGTCCTGAAAAAAGACCCTGGCCATCTTATCGCCCGTTTGGTTCGGGGCAAGATTAGGCTCTCCAAGGGCCTTACCGACGAAGCCCTCGAAGACTTCGAATACGTGACCAAACGGCGTCCACGATTTGCTGAAGCCTACCATTTCATGGGTGTAGCCTATCTGATCAAGGGGAAGAAAGCCGAAGCCCGGGAGGCCCTAGAAAAGGCCATCGAATACAACCCGTTTGCCATCAAGACCCGCTTAATTTATGCGAGATTGCTCCTCTCCCTAGGAGAACCAGAAGAAGCAGCCAAACAAGCGGTGGCTGTTTTGAGGCTCTCGCCTCGCAACGTTGAAGCGGGACTCGTTTTGGGTCTTTCCCTGATGATGCAGAAGAAATACGATCAAGCTGAAAAGATCTATCGTCGTCTGGTCAAACTCTTTCCGGAAAATCCAACTGTACACTTCGTCCTAGGTGCCTGTCTCCAGGCCCAGAAAAAGACCAAAGAGGCCCTGACCGAATACCAAAAGACCTTGGAACTTTCTCCTTCCTACCTGCCGGCTCTTACCCGTCTGGTGGCTTTCTATTTGCGGGAGAGAAAATACGGTGCAGCTGAAAAGCTCTGTATGGAAACCCTTCACAAGGTAAAACGCAAAGCCCCGGTCTACTTCCTTCTCTCCCAGGTGAAGCTAGGAGAAGGAGAGACGTCGGCAGCCGAAGAACTCCTCAAAAAAGCCATCAAAGAAGACCCTAAGTTTTTGCCAGCTTATACCGCTCTCATAGCCCTTTATGGCCGTCAAGGAAAGCTTGAGCAGGCCCTAGCCGAGTGTAACAAAGCACTTGAGAAGCGCCCCGAAGACCTGAACCTCCTCATGACCAAAGCCATCATCCTCCAGGCCCTCAATCGAGATAACGAGGCGGAAAAAATTTATCGGGAGATGATTGAACTTGACCCCAAGTTCTATCCGGCCCTGAACAACTTGTCCTGGATGCTGGCGGAAAAAGGCGAAGTGGAAGAGGCCTTCATCCTTGCCCAGAGGGCTCGAGAACAAGCCCCCAAAAACCCCTTTGTACTCGACACCTTTGGCTGGGTGCTGGTGAAACGGGGTTCCTACGACCTGGCAGTTTCGGTCTTTCGGGAAATCCTTCAAGAACACCCGGATTTCCTGCCCACGCGCTACCACCTGGCTGTTGCCCTAGCCAAAAAGGGCCAAAAGCAAGAAGCTGTCAAGGAGCTTGAAACCGTTGTAAAATCTCCTCTGAATTTTCCAGAAAAAGAGGAGGCCCAAAAACTCCTTGAAGAACTCCGTAAATCTTAGAGACCTCAGCCTTCAGGAATTGGAAGCCCTCTTTACCAAGCGAGGGCTACCAGCTTACCGGGGACGTCAGGTCTTTCGCTGGCTGGCGACACCGGGCATCACCTCTTTTGAAGAGATGACCGACCTGCCCAAGGGCTTGCGTCGGGAGTTAGCAGAGGAATTTTCTATCACTCTGCCCGAAGTGGTGCGTGAAGAGGTCTCAGAGGATGGGACCCGAAAGCTTGCCCTGAAACTAACCGACGGGGAGATCATTGAAAGTGTCATCATCCCCGAAAGGGAACATTTCACCCTCTGCGTCTCCTCTCAGGTAGGATGCGCCCTGGGATGCGCCTTTTGTCTTACGGCCCGCATGGGTTTTAAACGTCACCTACGCCCAGGGGAAATCACCGCTCAGGTGTTGCGGGCCAAAGAGATCCTCAATCGGGAAGGACTGGCCGAAGAGAAGCCTTTACGCAACCTGGTCTTCATGGGCATGGGAGAGCCTCTGGCCAATTATGAAAATGTCTTGAAGGCCCTCAAGAACCTCCTCCATCCCCGGGGTTTTGACTTTTCAGGCCGACGGGTAACGGTTTCCACCGCGGGTCTGGTCCCTCAAATGGAACGATTGGGCCGCGAGATAGGCGTTAAATTGGCGATTTCGCTCCACGCCGCCGACGATGAGACACGCGCCCGACTCATGCCCATCAATCGTCGCTATCCACTAAAAGAGCTTTTAGACGCTTGTCGCCGCTATCCTCTGAAGAAAGGATGGCGTCTCACCTTCGAATATGTCCTTTTGGAAGGAATAAATGCTTCGCCAGAAGACGCCCTTAAACTCGCCCAACTCCTGAGGGGACTGCCGGCCAAGGTCAATCTCATTCCTTTCAACGAGCATCCCGAGCTTCCCTTTCGTTGTCCGTCAGAAGAACGGATCCTGGCCTTTCAGGAGATCCTTCTGAACGAGGGTTACGTGGCTACGGTGCGCAAGAGCCGCGGTCGCGATATCTCTGCTGCTTGTGGTCAGTTGCGCACTAAACTCGCGGCCTAAGCCAAGGCCTCAGCCACGTGCCCTTCCTCTAGATTGACAAAAGTGGAGTACTGGGCCTGAAAACCGAGACGAACCACGCCGGTGGGGCCGTTTCTTTGTTTTCCGATGATGAGCTCGGCGATCCCTTTTTCTTGGGAATTCTTATTATAAACTTCGTCCCGATAGATAAAGACAATGACGTCGGCGTCTTGTTCGATGGCCCCGGATTCCCGGAGGTCAGAAAGTTGAGGACGCTTGTCGGGACGTTCCTCTACCCGCCGGTTGAGCTGAGAGAGGGCCACCACCGGTACGTTGAGTTCCTTGGCCATGGCCTTGAGGGAGCTTGAGATTTCGGAAATTTCCTGTTCACGCCGCTCACGGCGTTCACGACCCCGCATGAGTTGTAAGTAGTCAATGATCACCAACCCCAGACCGTGTTCCGCCATCAACCGCCGGGCTTTGGCGCGAAGTTCGAGCACGCTGATGGCAGGTGTGTCATCAATGAAGATGGGGGCTTGAGAGAGGCGATTGGCCGCATAAGTAAGCCTCTGCCAATCGGCTTCGGAGAGACGACCCGTGCGTACTCCTTGGGCATCCACCCGGGCCTCAGCACAAAGCATTCGCGTAGCCAGTTGCTCCTTCGACATCTCAAGTGAAAAAATGGCCACCGGGATATTGCGGTGTATCGCAGCGTGTTGAGCAATGTTTAGGGCAAAAGAGGTCTTGCCCATACTTGGGCGTCCGGCCACGATGATCAGATCGGAGTTCTGAAGACCGGCGGTCATGCGATCAAATTCGTAAAAACCCGTGGGCACCCCGGTAATTTCTTCCCGACGCTGATGGAGATGTTCGATTTGAAGGACAGCTTCTTTGATGACGTCTTTCAGCGGGAAGAAACTCTTTCGATTGCCCTGGGCCCTGATCTCAAAGATCTTTTGTTCCGCCTCTTCAAGAAGTTCATCTACCGGTTCTACGGCCTCGTAACATCGGCTGGCTATTTCCGTACTGGCGGCGATAAGGCTTCGTAGGACCGATTTTTCCCGCACGATGTTGGCGTAATAGACCACGTTGGCTGCGGTGGGTACGAAATGGGCCAGTTCTGCCAGATAACTGGCGCCACCCACCTGTTCCAGAAGATCGCGGTCTTTAAGGGCGGCGTGAACCGTTACGAGATCAATGGGTTCATTACGAGAGAAGAGGTCAAGCATGGTACGATAAATGGAACCGTGAGCGGCCCGGTAAAAGTCCTCCGGACGCAGAATCTCCACTACTTTTAAAATGGCCGCGTTGTCAAGAAAAATGCTCCCCAAGACACACTTTTCTGCTTCTATGTCTTGAGGAGGGAGGCGATCGAAGGAAACTTCTGCTTTTCGTCGTGCCATGGTTATCTGCATTTTAAATGGCCGAACCTGTTTTTGGAAGAGAGACAGGCTGCCAGTTCCAAGAAGATTTCTGGAGCGACCTCTTCGGCCCGCACCTCAGGTTTGAGCCCACTTTCCAGCAAGAGCCTTTCAGCTTCTTCCTTGGAAAGGCCAAGGGCCGTGAGGTTGCGCGAGAGTTTCTTACGCCTGGTGGAAAAGGCCACTTTGAGGAGACATTTGAGGACTTCTTCCTGAGGAAGGGGTTCGGCGCGAAAACGAATGTCAAGCACCGCCGAAGAGACCTCCGGCCTAGGATAAAAAGGGGTAGGCGGAAGGGTAAGCAGCCATTTGATTTCCGCTGCAAGTGCCAGGAGAACAGTAAGGGGCCCGTAAGATTTGCAGCCCGGAGGAGCCACCAGTCTTTCAGCCACTTCCTTCTGAAACATGAAGACCCCTCGAGCCACCCAGGCCCTTTCCTCGAAGAGACGATAAAGCAGCCGGCTTGAAAGATAATAAGGCAGGTTACCGAACAAGATAAGTCTGGTACCAAGCTCCTGATGGAGGGCTCGATAGTCGAGTTGGAGAATGTCGCCTCGTCTCAGTTCCACGTTTTGGGGCAGGAAGGATTCCTGATGCAGGATGGACAGCAATCTTTCGTCGAGTTCGTAACCGATGACTCGATGGACCCTTTCCGCCAAAGCCAGAGTGAGGGTACCAAGCCCCACGCCCAACTCCACCACCGTGGCCTCCGGAGAGAGATTCGCCAAGGAGACGATCTTCCTCGCTAGGTTGAGGTCAACCAGGAAGTTCTGACCAAGGGACTTCTTGGCTCTGAGACCGTACTGTTTCAGGAGACGGACTGGCCCCGGGAAATCAACCCCGGTATCTCGGGACAACGCTTCTGGCATAGACGTCAAGTTCTAAGTCGGCCCAAAGACCCTTTTTAAGTTTGTGGTACCCTACCACGGCCACCATGGCTGCGTTGTCGGTACAATATTCAGGCCGTGGCAAATATAAAGAAAATCCTTCCTCTTGCGCTTTCTGGGCCAAGGTCTCGCGTAGTCGTTTGTTCGCCGCTACCCCACCGGCGACCACCAGACGATTTACTCCGGTGATTTTCAAAGCCGCGGCAGACTTCTCTACCAAGACTTCTACCACCGCCCATTCAAAACTGGCACAAAGATCCTGAACCGGGATTCGTAGACCTTTCTTTTCAAGGTCTCGCACATAATTGACCACCGCTGTCTTTAGACCAGAAAAACTAAAATCAAGCCCCTTTTCTTTCATAGGTCGTGGCAGGGGGATGCTCTCCGGGTCACCGGCTTCAGCCAGCCGACTGATAATTCGCCCTCCCGGATAACCGAGTCCCAGAAGTTTGGCCACCTTGTCAAAGGCTTCCCCTGCAGCGTCATCTCGTGTTTGACCGAGGAGGTAATATTCGAGCGGACTGCGCACCAAGAAGAGACTAGTGTGCCCTCCGGAGACCACCAGGGCCACAAACGGGAACTCCGGAGGGTCTTTTTCAAGAAAGATGGCCATGAAATGGGCGTTCAGATGATCTACTGCAGCCAATGGCAGACCGGTACCAAAGGAAAGGGCCTTGGCAAAAGAAACACCAATGACCAAGGCCCCTACTAGCCCGGGACCGTTGGTCACGCACAGGCCATCCACTTCGGAAAGCGAAAGACCACTGCGCCGCAGGGTCTCCTCGGCAAGAGGGAGGATGACCTCCATGTGCCTTCTGGAAGCTAGTTCTGGCACGATGCCCCCGAAGCGGCGATGGAGATCAACCTGAGAGGCCACAAGATTGGCCCGGACCCGACGCCCATCCTCCACCAGGGCCAGAGCTGTCTCGTCACAGGAGGTCTCAATCGCCAAGAGTAGCATGGAAAAAGCATACCAGATTCCGTTCTCAAGCCTAGTTCAGCCGAAAAAAGAAAGTATGGAAGATTTCAAGCGCCGGGTGGCCGGCCATCGGGATCGTTTGAGAGAACGTTTCTTGAAGTATGGCCTTTCAGCCTTTACCGATGAAGAGGTGCTCGAAATGCTCCTTATCTTCGGTACCCCTCGCAAAGATTGTAAACCCGCGGCCCGGGAAGCCCTGCGCCGATTTGGCTCCCTGGCCGGAGTGCTGGAAGCTCCTCTGGAAGAACTCATCAAGATCCGGGGTCTTGGCCCCAAGAATGCCTTGGCCCTCAAATTCGTGCAGGAAGTGGCAGGACGTTTCCTGGCCCAGCGTCTGCCCGGCAGACCTTACGTCTCCTCTTCCCGGGAGGTCTACGAATACCTGGTCCACCGTCTGGCACCACTCAAAAAGGAGGTCTTTCAGGTCCTTTATTTAGATGCCCGACATCGCATCCTCGCAGTGGAAGAATTGGCCCGGGGCACCGTGGATCGGAGTGTAGTTTACCCTCGTGAAGTGATGGAACGCGCCTTTCATCACCAGGCAAGTGCTCTGGTACTGGCCCACAACCACCCCTCTGGAGAACCTTCCCCTTCTCAGGCCGACATCGCCCTCACTAAACGTCTGTTCCTGGCAGCTAAGCTCCTCGACCTTCATCTTCTCGACCATCTCATTGTTGCCAAAGGTGGTTATTTCAGTTTTGCTGATGAAGGTCTCATATCTCAGATTGAGGCGGAGATCAGGAGGATTGGATGAGAGTGGTCATGGCCCGAAAGGCCGGTTTCTGCATGGGGGTGAGGAGGGCCGTCCGCTTGGCTTTAAAAGCGGCCCAAGAGGCCCAAAAACCCGTCTTCACCTACGGCCCCTTGATTCATAACCCACAGACCCTGAAATTACTTGAGGTCTTGGGTATCAAGGTCCTCAAAGAAATCCCGGAAAAAGGCCAGGGTACGGTCATCATTCGGGCCCATGGTGTCCCTCCAGAGGAAAAGGAGCGTCTCAAAAAAGCTGGTTTTGAAGTTATCGATGGGACCTGTCCCAGGGTTTTGAGGGTTCAGGCCCTGGCCAGACGTTTCAGTCAGGAAGGTTACCGTGTTGTTATCGTAGGAGATCCGGATCACGCTGAAGTAAAAGGTATCCTTGGCTATGCTGGTGAACAGGGGATAGTGGTAAGCAATTTCCGAGACTTACAGAGGTTGCCACCCCTTGAAAAATACGTCGTCCTCTCTCAAACCACCCAAGACGAAGAATTCTTTGCCCTGATCTCCGAAGAGATCCTCAAACGCTTCCCGGGAGGAAAAGTTTATAACACCATTTGTAACGCCACGCACAACCGCCAGCAGGAAGTACGACGGTTGTGCCGGGAGTGTGAGGCCATTGTAGTGGTGGGAGGGAAACACAGTGCCAACACCAACCGTTTGGCTATGATTGCCCGGGAAGAGGGTCGTGATGTCTTCCTGGTGGAGACCGCCGAAGAACTGGATCTTGAAGCCCTTCGAAAATATCGACAGATAGGGGTCACCGCCGGTGCCTCCACTCCCAACTGGGTCATCAATCAGGTCATTCGCACCCTGGAGCAGATCCCCTCCCCTTATGAGCCCTCCTGGCATCGATGGGTACGCAGGGGGTTGCGCTTCCTCTTTGAGAGCAACCTGGCTTTAGCCCTAGGGGCTTTGTGGCTTTCTGCCTCCTCTCTCCTCCTGACTGGCAGGCCTGTGGTCCCCACTTTGCTCCTTCTGGCTGGCTGTTTCCTCTTCAGTGCCCATACCATAAACCGTCTGGTGGATCTCAAGGCCCTGCGGTTGAACGACCCCTTTCGGGCGGCCTTCCTGGAAAAATATCGTCTCCTTTTTGGGTTTGCTTCGGCTACAGGGTTCATCCTGAGCCTCCTAATGGCTTCGACCCTTTCGGAAAAGATCCTCTTCGTTCTTTTGGTCCTGGTTTTGGCTAGCATCTTTTACAGTCTTCCTTTCATGGGCAGACGCCATCTGGCTCCCATCCAACGTCTTCCCGGGGCTAGGAGCCTCTTCATCGCCTTGGGCTGGACCTCAGTCATTGTCCTGATTCCAGCCCTTTGGTTTGGACCCAAGACCGCAGATCTCTGGACAGCGGCGCTGGTCTTTATCCTGGCCGCTTTCAGGGCCGTCTGTCTTGAGCTTCTGGAACTTCAGGGAGACGGTTTTGTAGGTAAGGAAACCCTTCCGGTTTTTTTGGGAGAAGACCGTACCTATTTAGTCCTACGTGGCCTTTTGATCCTTTTGCTTTTCTTGATATTGACGGGGAGCTTCCTGGGATACCTCCCTTCTTGGGGGTTGGGGCTCCTGCCAAGTGCGGCTTATCTTTATTACGTGCTGCGTTCTTTTGAAAAACGCCTCCTGGGTCGGGGCCTATTTTTGGAAACCCTGGCCGAGGGTATCCCTTGGTCCTTTTCTTTCAACACTTTTCTGGCAAAAGGCCTATGGAAAAAGATCTGATCTTCATGAAAAGGGCCTTGGAACTTGCTCAAAGGGCTGCCAAGGTGGAAGAGGTGCCGGTGGGGGCGGTGGTAGTTTCTCCAGAAGGCAAGATTTTGGGAGAAGGTTTCAACCAACCGGTGCACCTGAAAGATCCTTCGGCACACGCCGAGATCCTGGCCCTGCGCGAGGCCGCCCAAAAGCTAGGGAATTATCGACTCCTTGGTTGCACCATTTACGTGACCCTTGAGCCTTGTCCCATGTGTGCCGGTGCTTTAGTATATGCTAGGTTGAAACGCCTGGTCTTTGGAGCACATGACCCGAAGAGTGGGGCGTGCGGTTCTCTTTACAATCTGGTCCAGGATCCAAGGCTTAATCATCGTCTGGAGGTGGAAAGCGGGTTATTGGCCGAAGAAGCCGCCCTGTTATTGCGCGATTTCTTTCGGACCAGACGGTGAGCGGAGGGGTGCCCGAGTGGTCGAAGGGGGCCGACTCGAAATCGGCTAGGGGGGTGAAAGCCTCCCTCGGGGGTTCGAATCCCTCCCCCTCCGCCAAAGTTTAATTCCCAAAACGAAATGTCGATCCGAGTTATGGAGTTCATTCCAGAAGGGTCTCCTTGATGGAAGGGCTTGTGCCTAGTAAAGTGCTTGTGAGTCAAGGGATAGGCCTTATGGCCCGGGTGGCGGAACTGGTAGACGCAGGGGACTTAAAATCCCCTGGGGTCGCTCCCCGTGCCGGTTCGAGTCCGGCCCCGGGCACCAGAAATAGCAAGGGTTTTAAAACTATAAAAGTTTAGACCTTATCTGACAGTCCCCCTTCCAAGAGCCACCTTGTCAGATCTGGTTAGATTGTGAAAATCGCCTCTTCATCAGTAATAGATCTTTTCCTTTGCCAA
>Ga0256914_1000773_pt1 | contig 30836 bp, 29 predicted proteins | sample HulkmetaG_FD_191571 | JGI IMG/M metagenome (GOLD analysis project Ga0256914, IMG submission 191571) | Hydrothermal chimney microbial communities from Main Endeavour vent field at the Juan de Fuca Ridge, Pacific Ocean - Hulk | ecosystem: Environmental > Aquatic > Marine > Hydrothermal vents ... | reverse complement strand
GAAACTCGGCTTGGGTTCGTAGAGGTTTCGGTATTGGAGTGCGGAAACCGACGTGCCCTTGAACAGCAGAGTGTACGACAGGTAAAGCCTCGTAACGTTCCCGTACGACACCGAAACATCGTTACCTGTTACGGTTACGTCGTATCCCATGTCCCTCAGCACCGGGGCTATGTTCCTCCAGTATTCGGGACACGAGGTCTCGAACTCGACGGTGACGTTTTTCGCCAGAACGTATCCTCCGTAGGAGACTGGATCCACTACGATGTCCACGGGCTGGGTTGAGGAGAAGGGGGGAAACGTGGCGTTTATAATGCTGATCGATATCCTGTCCCTTCCGAACATCTGCTGTCCCAACAGCGCTAAGACGAACCTGCGGTGGTTGAACTCGAATATCGCCGTGTTCTCCAGAGTTAGAACGTATCCCCTCATGTAGAAGTAGTTCGGGGACACGTTTATTCTGCTCGAAGTGTACGTATCGCTCCTACGTATGACCGTGCCGTTCGGTAGTATCTCGTCGTAACTTACTCTTATATCGAACCTCCTCGCGTCGACGCTGGAACCCATAGCGGGCGGCGTTAGCAGGAACATGTACTTGGGATACGTAATTCCCAAGTCGAGCGTGATCGTCGAAAGCCTGTTATCGATTATGCTCTTATCGATTTCCTGAACGTCCTCCATTAAGGAATTGAACTTTCTTAGCTCCTCCCTCTTGCACACGCTCGGCACGACGTAAGCCTGAATCAGGGAAACGAATATCATTAGTGTAAGCATGAGCAGGATGAACCCAACGAGCACCGAAACCCCCCTACCGTTCACGCCCATCACCTCAGCAAAACCCTAAAGACTATGTAAGTGGCCATCAGGAAAACGTAAGCGTGCTTCAAACCGGCTTCAAGCTTCCCCTCTCCTATAACACCTGCTATTATGCCGGAGAACAATCCGACCATGAGGGATATCTCGAAGAAAACCTCCTTAATCTTCTCAACGTTCATCGCGAAAGAAATCGTTCCCATCGCCGTTCTGTTTACGGCGAAAGCGGAGAAGAAGCTGTGGATGACGATGTAAACGACGAAGAGGAATATGAAAATCGACATGTAGGTAATGACGATGTACGTGAACATGTAATTCCTGATCCTCTTGGAGAACCTCACCTCCGCGTCTGCGTACTTTGCCACGGTCAGAAAGGCGTCTTTGTACGTTGGAGATACCTCGAGAGCCTTGGTTATTATCGGAATTATCTTCGCCACGAGCTCGCTCTTTATCCTAACTCCGAGGACGTTAAACGCCTTGTGCACCGTCGTTCCCCACTCTATCCTCCTCTTTATCACCCTTATCTCCTTCGCGACGATACCTATCTCCGACTCGGCCAAAACCTTCAGAGCCTCGAGTATGTTCAAACCCGCCTCGTTCAAAACCGAAAGCTCCCTGAACACGTCAGGAATCTTCTCCTCGATCTTTCTTATAGTCCTTCCCCTCAACTCCACAAGTAAGATGGTGGGGATGGCCACCGCCGAAAACGCGATCACCAACGATCTTTCCAAGCTAAGGTATCTCGAGGATATGAGGAAAGTCACCAGAGCTATTAGGAAGAGGTGAAAGCTTAAAATCCTGAACTTTAGGGTATAAATGGTCTTCTCCTCGAATGGATATACCACTATCCTCTTCAACTTCTTAAGCATTCTCTTAAAACCGTCTATCCTGAACGTGTTGGCCTTGCCCTTCCTAACCCTCACCACGGGTCTTTCGAAGTCCTCCACTACCTCCTCAATCTTTATCCTCGTGGTCGGGAGGCTCGATCTTATGAGATGGATGAACGAGAAGGTTGCGGTCGGGAGAACCAAGGCTATGGCGATCCTGTAGAGGTTTACGACGTTCTGACCTATCATCTGCATTACGACGAGGACTATGAGCAGGAACAGGGGTAGTAGGACGAAAATTGCTATGTAAACCTCGGCCATGATTCCCAAGAAGTCTATGTAGGATTCGAAGCTGACCTCCTGCTCCTCCAAAAGCTCTTCGGACTTTCCCCTGAGAAACTCGGTGAGCTTTCCGCCGCTGCTGAGTATGAAGATGAGGTCATCCAAGAATGCCGAAAGCTTTTCGCTCGGCGTGGTGTCCCTGACGAAACGCATGCTTTCGAACAGGTCGTGCTTGAAGTTCTCGACGAGATCGACTATGATTCCGAACTCCCTGCTAAGTTCGCCGCACATGACCTTCGACTCCGCTATGCACCTTATTATGTCGTAGAGCTTCACCCCTCCAACGGCCATCCCGAACATCATGTTGACGGCATGGGGGAGGTAGAGGTCTATCTCGTTCTTCCTCCTCTGGGCGACGAAGTAGGGATAGCTGAGTACGAGATACTGAACGAGCTTGAAGGATAGTATTGCGAGAAGGAGGGTTCCGAGGACGACGTAGGCGGAGCTAAGACTTTCGAAGTGCTCCACGATGAATTCCGCGGGGATTAGGGTGGAGAGAAAGGGGGTGATTCGGCCGAAGGGGACGACGAATTCGAAGAGAACGAAACCTACGATCGCACCGACGATGGAGGAGATGGCTGAGTACAGGAAGGCCATGGCCAAGTACCTCTGAACGGTAACGGGCATCCTCGCGCTCACTATCGCCTTCGCGAGGGATTCGAACTTCTCCGGATTCTTCCTGATGGCTCTGCTGTATCTATGGATTAGAGCCCTCAAAGTTACTCACCTCCTCGAAGGCCTTTTCGGGACTCCTGTAGTATTCGTGAATGAGCCTCGTCACGTCCTCGTAGTGTCTTATCCCCTTGGCATCCATGAGTTCAAGAAACTCCTTCCTCCTCCTCAACTCTTCGAGAACCTCGAGGGGCTCCATTCCCATTATCTGAGCTATCTTTTCGAGCTTCTTCGAATCTCCAACCTGAACGAACTTATCCTCCGCAGGATCCCACCTGAAGAGGGGATTTACGAGGAGGTTCTTGTTCGCCGGATCTATCCCGAATATCTCGTCTATCTCCCTCGCCCTCCTCTTTCTCATCCCCCTCTTGGTCCACATGAACTGAACTATTACAGCGTCGAGAAACTGTATCATGACCCTCGGAACGTTCAAAGGTTCGTTTTCGAGTCTGTAAACCATCTGATTGACGTCTCCAGCGTGGAGGGTGGAGTAAGATGCGTGCCCCGTGCTCATGGCTTGGAACAGAGTTTGTGCCTCTCTCCCCCTGACCTCACCCACTATTATGTAGTCCGGCCTCTGCCTCAAAGCAGCCCTTAGAAGATCGTACATGTCTATCTCCTGACCCTCGAGACCTATTCTCGTAACCCCCGCTATCCAGTTCTCGTGGTAAAGCTGAATTTCCCGCGTATCCTCTATGGATATGACTTTGGCTTCGGGGGGAATGAACATCATCAGAGCGTTCATCGTCGTAGTTTTTCCGGCGGCCGTCTCGCCTATCACCATGAAGCTCATCTTGTTCTCGACCAAAAGCCAGAAGTAAGCGAGTATGGCGGAGTTGAGGGTTCCCAACCTCATCAAATCTATGGGCGTGAACGGCTCCGCTCTGAACTTCCTTATGGTAAAACTGCTACCCCTCGTCGTAATTTCCGTGCCGTAGGTTGCCTGCAACCTGCTCCCGTCCGGCAGTGTGGCGTCTATGAGCGGGTTTGCGTAGGATATATGCTTCCCGCTCCTCTGACACAGCTGAAGGACGATCGAATCGAGCTGTTCTTTCGAGAACTTTACGTTCGTTCTCAAGCTTCCGTGCTTCCTATGAAAGACGTAGACGGGAATGTCGTAACCGTCGCACGATATGTCCTCCAAGTACGGGTCGTTCATGAAGCATTCGAGGGGGCCGAAGCCAAAGAAGTCCCTCAGCAGGACGTAGAGGATCTTGAGAGAAAGCTCCCTCTTCATCCTTATCGCGTATTCCTCGAGCAACTCGTCGAGGGTGTTTACGACCACCCTTATTCTCTCCTCCACTCCCCCTCCGTGCTCCTTCAGAACGAGCAACTTCTTAAGATCGTTGTATATGATGGACATAAGCTCGTACTCGTCCTCAGCAAGCGTGGGCTCCAAGACGTAATACGTTTGCCTCAGGGTGTCCACGTTTCTCCTTATCTGAACCTTCAGAAACTCGGGAACTATCCAATACTCCTCAACGACCTCCTCGTCCTCCGGCACATCTACCTCGAGCACGGGCACCCCTATCTCCTTGTATATTTCGAGCAGGACGCGATAGTGAAAAGGCAGCGCCACTTCGAACCCTGCATCCATTATAATGATAATACTCTACAGGATTTAAAAAAGGTGTCGAAAAAATTAGGAGGGGGAAACGGGTTTGATCCTTATGGGCACATCCTTCCAAACCCTCAAAACGGTATTGCCGGCGACTGCACGAATGTCGTATTCTCCCGCGGCGTTCGGTATGAAGACTGGGGTCGTTGGGTTGATGCTCACTCCGTTCACCGTCACGCCCGTAGCGTTTACGAACCGCATCCTTATCTCCTCCCCAACGTACATCGCCTTGGAGAAACCCACGCTACCGAACCATCTTATGGATATGTTGTCGAACTCGGAGACGTTCAGCATTATCGGGTAGAACGAAACCGTGGTGTTGCTTATTACTAAGGCCGCCGAGTTGAGGTATCCTACCCTCCTGTCGTAGAATGCCACGTTTAGCGTGATGTTGCCAGAAAGTTTATTCGTGAAGTTGTACTGCGGCGTTATCTCCAACGTCCAAGCGGAAGAGTTCTTTCTGAAATACGTCAGTATGAAGCTCGAGTTTCTGTAATCGATAGGCTTTCCGTTAAGCGTTATCTTAAAGCCCACGTCTCCGTTCACGAGCTTGGGGTTTTCGTAGGTTACGATGTACATGTCCCCATCCCTTTCGACCGTTACGTTTCCCGGCGGAACGTTCAGGTTGTAAACGGTCACGTACTTGCTCGTCGCGTTGGTGTCCCCGTAGATGTCGGTTACCGATACCGTAAGAACGGCATTAGTGTCCTCGTTGACGTAGTTGGTGTAGGGCGTCCAGTATATGACCGCGCTCGTGCTGCCTTTTTGTTCGACTGTTACGAGACCGTTGCTGGGAGTTATTGTCGGATTTCCCGTTAACGTCGGTTTCTGTTTCATTGGTAGATTGGTCTTGACCGTGATCGCGAGCGTTTGTCCCTCCTCAACGCTGTTGGCGCAGTTCACGCTGACGATGAGGGGTTCGTTAAGAACGGTTACGGTCAGGGAGGTAGCGTTACTTCCGTACGGAGGAGAAACGACCCCGATCGTTACGACCGCGTTAACGTTGAACGTTGTGTAGTTGTAGAGAGGAGTCCACAGTATTGTAGCGTTTTTACCCGATACGGTCACGTTTATCACGCTGTTGGCGGACGTCGCTCCGGTTATGTTGCACGTTACGTTGCCTATCGGATAGTTCGATGTCACGTTTATCCTGACGGTCTCGCCCTCGTAGATCTGCGTAACGTTCGGTTCGGCGCGCACGATTACGGGCGGGATAGCGACGTTTATTACACCGATGCTGACCTCAGTCTCGTTCGAAGTTCCGTAAACGCTCGTAACGTTGAACTTTATAACGGCCGTGGTGTTTGAGTCGACGTAGTTGTAGAACGGCGTCCAGTTAAACACGGCCTCTTTTCCGCTGACGCTTAGGTTGACCAAGCCGTTCGTACCATTTATGCTCGGAATCGCCGAGTAACTAACGTTCGCTATGGGGTAGTTCGCGGTTATGGTAACGTTGACGCTCTCCCCCTCCCTTATAGCCTTCTTGTCCGGCACCGCGTGCACGATGAACGGCGGTGCGGTGAAGTTCATTACGACAGTAGTAAACTTCTTGACATACCTTCCTCCACCCACGTCGTAGGACAGCGTTCCGTTAGCAACGACCAGATTTCCAGCCACGCTCGAGTTCACCCACACAGTTACGATTTCGCTTTCGTTCAGCGAATTCCAGTGCCACTCCACGGTGGATCCGTTAACCAGCGAAGGTGATGGGGAAGCACGAACGAACCTCACCTGAGGATTCGGGAAGTCGAGCTTTAGAGTAACGTTCGTCGCGTAAACCGTTATGTCTCTGTATATTTCGTCGTAAATGCTCTTGAGATCTTCGTAGCTTGGAGCGTAGTAGTATTTACCGCCCGTGATTTCGGCTATCTTCTCGAGCAAGCTCTGATTCACGACTCCGAATCCGATCGTGTATATTCTGTACCCAAGCCGGGATGCGATCCTCGCAACGTCGATCGGATCTATTCCGTTGTTCCAGTCTCCATCCGTTAGAAGGATTATGGCCTTGATAGAGTGTTCCCTGCCTGAGGAGTTGAGCATATCACAAGCGAGCTTGAGACCGTCTCCGAGGGCGGTTAGTTCGAATATACGAACCATCCTGCACATCATACAGCATCCGCAGCACATCCTTCCATAAACGTCTATTCCCATCCAATAGTCGAGGGTGAGGTCGTCTATCGTGGAGTTCACCGACAGCTTGTCGTCGGTCAGGTTTAAGGCTACGTAGGTCGTGTTGGTCGAGCCTATCCTCACGACGCCAACCCTATCACCGTCTCCGAGCATTCCGACGAAATCCTTGGACGCGTTCTTGGCGGCATCTATTCTCTTCGGAGGCAACGCTACCACCAATGTCCTTACCTCCGTCCTCGGCATGCCGTATATCTTCGCGTATATCGTGTGCGTCCCGGGCGGAACGTTCGGGAACTCGAACACCGCTGGATCCGTGCAGCTCATCCATCCGCACCCCATCCACATACCCGTGTAGTTGCTTATGTATACGCTGACTCTGTCGAAGCCCATTCCGCTTTCGTTGTAATAGTCCTCGTGGGGGTAGCTGAGCATAACCTCAACGTCCGAAGTTTTATCGAGCGTGAAGTTCCCTATCGCCACCCACCTTCCGCAGCAGCAAACTTTGGTTAGGTTGACGAGCGTCGGCCCGTATATCACCCTGCTGAATCTGCCCATCGAGGGTGAGCAATCTATGGCCAAAACCACGTCCACGGGAACGTGCTCTTTCTCGGTATTTACGGCCAAGTTGACGCTGAAGTTCGAAGGTTTTCCAACCACACCGTTCGACTTTATGACGCTCGGAACCTCCACCAAGCTGGCGTTTGCGACGCAGACGGATAGGAGGATCAGAAGGGCGACAAAACCGACCCTCATTCAACCACCCCCTAAAAGCGTGTCTTCGATCAGATAGCTGTGGGGGTTGTAGGGGTCGGTTCCGTGCTGGGTTTCGATTATGTTGGGCACTCCGTCTCCGTCTATATCCTCATCTATGGCGTTCGGAATCCCGTCCTTATCCCTATCTTTGATCTTGTGGGTTTTTGCCAAGCTACCGACGGCGATGAGAACGATGAACGTCAACATCACGGCGACCCATATCCATTTCATTTCGATCACCTATAATCGATAATTTGATGCCATTTCACTACTTAAATCTTGTGTAAAATCGCCGATACTACATGAAAACGGCTCGATGTTATCAATGGAATTTCGAGGAGGGAATAAATCTTGTTAAAAAAATTTCAAAATTTTTAAATACGTCCCTCCGTGGATGCGGATATGGATTGGATGTTCATCGAAGAAGAGCTCGAATACGACGGCTCTCAACTCAAATCCCTCTGGGCTTACGGTCTCTTTGGCATAAAGGAGGACAGCATAATATCCTTCGTCGGCCCGTGCAACGTAAGGAGGGATCACATGGTGGATTACGAGGACTACGTTTCCGGAAGTCCGATAACGTCGCCGAAGATGTTGCACTTCATAGTGGAGCACTTCGACGAGGTCAGCATGAGGCTGATATACACGAGGCAAAGGCTCCTCGTGAGCATAGCGAGGGATGTTATAGACCCCGCCATAGAGAGGATAGGGGACGATCTCTACTACAACGGAAAGAAGCTCAGCGTCAGCATAGCGACGGTATCGCCGGTTTCGGCGAAAATTCATCTGGGGATAAACGTGAAGGCTCCGGAAGGTTACGCCTCGCTCGAAGAGGTGGGCGTGGAGGATGTATGCAAGGTTGCGATAGAGATCTGCAGGAGGTACGCGAGCGAAATAATGGATATAGAAGAGGATTTAAGAAAAACAAGACCCGTAGAAAGTTTTTAAGACGACGTTTTGGCCAACACTATCTCTATCGTCGATACGTTCACCTTCCTTCCCTGCTCCGAATCCAGCTCTTCGGTGTCGATCTTTATGCTCTCCACCGTGACGTTCGGCAAGAACCTGTTCCTTACGATCTCTGCCACATCAACCGCTCTGCTTATGGCCCTACCCCTCGCCTTTATGGCCACCTTCTCCGCTCCCTCGTTGAACTGCGTCAGAGTCGCGAGGACGTAGTTCATTACCGGCTTGTTGCCCACATAGACCACGTGCTCCGTCATGGTCGATCACCCAACGAATGCAAAAAGGTGTTTGCTATTTAAACTTTGCTCAGATGTAGCCGAAGTAGTGTAGGGTGGAGAGCACGAGGACTATTCCGGTGACGATTATGGCCACGTCTATAATTCTAACGGCTATACTCTTCTCCTCCGATTCCGGAACACCAACGATCGGCAATCCCCTTTCGGTTACGTTCAGATTTTCGTCGATGTAACCCTTCTCCATCAACTTCTCCACGGCCTTACTGACGACGATCTCCGGATAACCAGTCTTCCTCGCTACGAGCTTCAAATTCGCTCCGTATGTCGCTATAGCCTTTAGAACGTTGATCTCGACGTCGGATATGAAAGGTTTCTCCTCCCTCTTCTTTTCCTCCAACCTCGGGACTTCGACGCTCCTCTCTATGTTTGCCCTTATCCTTTCGAGCCTCTCTATCTGAACCCTCCTCTCCTCACCCTCGTCCTCCATCGCCCTTCTCTTTATGGATTCCCTAACTTGCTTGACTATGTCGTCTATCCTCTCACCCTTCTCCTCCCTCCTTCTCTTCTTGACTATGAAAGACTCGTCATCATCGAGCAGGGCGTTCAGGATCTTCTTTTCATCCTCCACGACCATCACCATCCGAGCATGAATCTCAACTTCCCGAACGGCTTAACGTCCACCTTGCTACCGACGATCTTCTTTGCGAGAATAAGGAAATCCTTGGAAACCTTCGAATCTGGCTTTTTTATCGTTACCGGCACGCCTTCCCTCCAGCATTCGGCTATGAGCTTAGATTCCCTTATTATCCCTATTGTCTCCGCACCTATCGCCTTCTCCGCGTAATCGACCATCTTCTTCTCGCCCTTATACCTGTTGACTATTATCCCCCTGACGGGTATGTCGGAGATGTCCGCGACCTTCCTAACCTTGTGGGCGTCGGATATGGAGGTTTTTTCCGGATTGATCACTATGCATATCTTGTCCGAACTGAGCATAGGTATCATTGCGTACTTGCTCAAACCCGCTGCCACATCCAATACGATAAAGTCGTAATCATGTTTAAGGCTTTCGATTATCTCCCTAAGCCTCTCCATGTCTATCTCCTCAAGCGCCTTGACTGACGGCGATGCGGGAATTATATCCAACCTGCCGACGTTCTTAGCCCTTATGCTGTATATCGCGTCCTCCAGATAGTTGGGATCCCTCAAGGCGTCGAGTATCGAAACGAGAGGATCCTCTATACCGAAGAACGTGTGCAGATTGGGAAGGGCGATATCGCAATCTATCACGAGCGTCTTTCCGAACTTCGAAAGTAGCACCGAGAGATTCGCGGCCACCGTAGTTTTACCAACTCCCCCCTTACCCGAACATATCGCGATCACCGGCATCCACACCAACCTCAAACGATAAAATATATATTTTGTTTCATCATAGTAAAGTCGATGGCAAAAGGAAAGATTCTGATAGCCCTAACGCTCCTGCTCTTGATGATCGTTCCCTGTTCGGCCTTAGTACCTACGGCCTTCGACGTTAAAATAGTTACGTTCGTTCACGATTACGGGAAGTACGTTCCGAGGTGGAACAACGTATTCAAGCCCGGCGAAACCCTAAAACTTTACTTGGGTTTGGGAGAGCTCAACGACAACGTCGGTGCTATAGCAATAGACTTCGTAGTTTACGTTAAGGATCCCAACGGTTTCGTCGTTTACAAGAAGGTCGTTGAGGTCAGAAAGTTGGGCTATTACGACCACGTGTACGAGGTCTTGAACGTACCCATCGGCGAACACTGGCTGAGCGGAAAGTACACCATCGAAGCCTACGCGTTCGACGTTCTAAACTATCAGGAGGTTCTTAAGAGCTACACGCGCTACAACGTCTTCTCCGGTAGCGGGGGGGGAAAGATAAAGACCATCAGCAGGAAGGACGCTCCTTACGTTAAGAAGGTTCTCACGTTCTACGTGAATCCGAACGCCGACACAACCCCGCCCAACAGGTTCGTAATAGCCAATTCGAGGTTCGAATCGAGAGTTCTGCCCGTCAACGTTCAGAACAAGCTTGAGGTGACAGTTTTCAACAACTATCCGGAAGACGGGAAGGTAAAGGTCGCGTTGAAGGTCGACGGAAGGATCGTGGACGAGAAGGAAGTCTACCTAAAGGGTTACGAGGCGAAGCTTGTTGAACTAACCATACCTCCGCTGAGAAAGGGTACCCACGTCATAGGCGTCGTCGCATTCGGAGATCACGTGGCCTACGTGAACACCCCGCCGATATTCGTAAAACCCCTCCTCTTCGACAAACCCATACTCCTCGCCAAGGTCTGCAACGGAAACATAATTTACTCTCCGAACGATTACGTTCTCGGAAGTGTCGGAGCATGTTCCATAAACGACGTCAACGTTAAGCAAGCGATCAGCGTTTTCAATGAAACGGGATTCTCGTTAAACAAGGAGTCTGCCGAGATGGTGATGACAAACATCCTCGCGTACGCGTACATAAACCACGTAAGGTACGGCACGATAAAGGTGGCTTTGCTGAGGGGCAGTGACGAGAGGGCGAAAACTGTCCTTCCCGCTCTCTTGAACTACGTCAAGAGGGTTTCCAAGGCTCCGGTCGAATACGTCGGTGTAAAGGGTTACGACGACCTCTGGAACGTTAACGTTCTCATCTACGTCGGCGACGACACTCCAAAGATAAGGGATCTCGGTTACTTCTTCGAAAGAGGTGGCGTGCTCGTAATCGACAACACGGATTACTGGAAGGATCTAAGGGATTCGATATCCACCCAAGCCTACACGCTCGCCAACTGGAGCGGGCTTGAGTTCTCGGACGAGCTCTACAAGTCCTTCTACGACTTCAATCCGAACAAGGTCGTTACCATCGCCGTAAGTACGCACGTTCCGCCTAAGTTCGTTTACTCCGACCTTACGACGAGCAAGTTCTTGGTCGACGTCGGTAAGCCGGTGAACATATCGTTCGTGGTCAAGAACATAGGTGGCGCCGGGAAGGAGAGGGTTGAGGTTACGATAAACGGCAAGGTCGTTTACTCCGAGGAGGTATTCCTGAACAAGGGGGAGTCCAAGAGAATAGAGTTCAGCTACGTTCCGAAAACGGAGGGAAGCTACAAGGTTCAGATCGTAGGTACGAGTCTAATGAAGATATTCTTCGCGAAGGGAAAGGGTACGGTTTCGGCGTCTCCGCCTTCCCCAACGCCCACCCCCGTTCAGGAGAAGAGAAGGGGTGCGGGGCTCGTAGTCGGTTCGGCCGCGTTGCTTGCCGTGCTCGTTATAATCAGAATGCTACTACGTGAATGAGCATGCTTTCGGAATTGGAGAGGGACGTGCTCGAGGCGGTGATGCTCGGAAAGGTGAGGGTTAGGGAAATAGCGAATTTTTGCGGTATTCCGGAGTTCACTGTCGAGGAGATCCTGAAGAGGCTCGTGGAAAACGGTTACGTATCGTACGATCTCAAGCCGACCGAGAGAGCTTACGAAGAGCTCAAGTGGGTGGGAAAGGAGACGGAATTCGGTAGGGACATCAAACGATTTCTCATAAAAATTTTAGACGTGGTAATAGTCTTCTTGCTCCTCTACCTTATCATGACCGCGCTCTTGTGAGGGCAAGGTTTATCTTCCCTCACGTATCAGCCCATAATGAGCCGGGGTTGCAGAGCTCGGCACTGCGGGGGACTCGAGATCCCCTGCCCGTAAGGGTTCGTGGGTTCAAATCCCACCCCCGGCGTGGATTAATCCCTGCCTCATATAACGCTACAAGCTCAATAAGCTTGGGTTCAACGAGATCTGCGATAGAACAGCCTTGAGCTTGAGCAATTTCCTTCAAACGGGCATATAGGTCGGCATTGATACGAAGACATACATCGATCCTACCACTCGGACGTCTCGGCATAATGTATAATCATATGGGAATAAAATTCAAAAAGGTTGTGGTTTTGTAAGTAATTGGTGGTATCAACCTTATTATCATGATTGATAAGGGTAGAATGGTAGAATGGGTAGAATAGGTAGAGTGGTAGAATGGTAGAACCAACATTTGCGTTTCTGGAGAAAAAATTAAGGGTATATCCTATAGCGTTCTACCATTCTACCCTACTCAACGGAGGTAGAAGAGAAATTATCTCGAAATCAAATATTTACGAGAATTTTTATCAGGTAGAATGGAAGAAAATAGGTTATTTGTAACCCCATCGACTGTTGCCAACTGTTAAAAATAAATAAAGTATATTATTTGTTATTACAAATTTCACTTAACAATTTATTGTAGTCTTCTCTACTAATTTCTTTTAATAGTTTTAGGTCTTCCTTTATACTATTTACTAATTTCTCTGTCATAACATTTTTTCCTTTTTCCGACAACCTTGCAACCTTGTCTTTGACTTCTATTAGTCCTGTAAACTCCAAAGTTGCGATATCTAAAGCAGTAGCATCTTTGCGTTTTGTTTTTTCTCTAATTAGATCTAATATGTTTATGCCTTCGTTTCTCAACTTTAGTAGCTCATCGTCGCTTAGCCAATAGTCCAGCATGTCTTCAGCATAACTGTTTATATCATCATCTGATATTTCCGATGGCTCTCCAAAAAACTCTTCATCAATTTCTGCACCAAAATTCTTGTAATATCTAAACAACAAGTCTTTAATCAGCTCAACGTTTGGAGATTTGTATATCTTTCTTAGCTTTCCAGTTGATATATCTACCTCCGCCTCTTCAAGGATGCCTTGATCAACCAACTCCTTAAGTCTCTTACTGACTGTCCCCCTTGCTTGATTTAGGACGTTGCTGATGTCATAAGCTGTTGCCTCGCCAAAGTGATGTAGAACATATAATATTCCAATATCTAAGTCATCAATCTCCTTTTTCTGCTTAGGCATCAAAGACACCCCATTGATTACTATCCACATCGGAACGTATTTAAAAGTTGCTATTTTTCCTTAAAGACTAGTTATCATATACTCGACCATAAAGATTATATACTATTGCTTAGTCATTATAGACTATGGGAAAGAGGAACGTGAAATTGGTGTCTATGCCACCAGAATATAAGCACAAAATCAAACAGGGTGCCAAGATACTTGGAATTTCTGAATCAGAGTTTATCAGAAGAGCAGTTGATGATTACCTTGCTAAACTTGGTTTACCAATTATTCCAAGCTTGGATAATCAAGATCATATCGAAAGAAGCGGTGTGCTCAAAGTTTGATTTTAAAAATTGGAGGGATGACGTGTGGTGACTGAGATTAAAGCTAATAATAATAAAAACAATGATATTAATAACATTTTCGAATGGGCAAAACTCTACCTTTCACAAGGTCTCTCTGTAATACCTTTGCATTTTGGCACGAAAGAACCTATTATTCCATGGAAGGAATTTCAAGAAAGATTACCGACTGAGGAAGAGTTACGAAAGTGGTTTGAAAGTGGTGAGTGGCGAAATATTGCTATCGTTTGTGGAAAAATCAGCAACAATCTAGTAGTTCTCGATTTCGACAGCTTAGAGCTCTTCGAAAAGTTCATTGAAAGCATTCCTGAAGAGCTCAAAGAAAAACTGAGAAAAACATGGGCAGTTCTAACGGGAAAGGGTGTTCACGTTTATGTAAGAGTGAAAAATTTAGATCTTCTAAAAACAAGAAGATTTGAAGGCATAGATGTTAAGGGTGAGGGTGGCTACGTTGTTGCACCACCATCACTACACCCATCTGGAAAGCTCTACGAGTTCATAAAGTCACCACATGAAAGAGAGATCACCGTTTTGGAAAATGATGAATTTGAGCTGATTTTGAGCATTATCAAGAAAATCACTGGACACTATGAGAAAGAACAAACCGAATTCAGAGAACTTTCCGATACTGAGATTTTGAAAATAGCAGATTTGCTTAAGCCTGCTTATAAGAAAGGAAACCGTGAACTCCTTGTTGGATTATATCTTGCGGCTTGGTGCTACAGGAAGCGAATATCCAAGGAGAGCGTCATAAAAATCGCTAAAATCCTCGCAGAGAACGATCAGAATGAAGATCGAGAAGAGAAACTTAAGAGAATAATCCGCCAAATTGAATATCATTATTCAAAGCGCTATGAAGAGTATCTTGAAAGAACAGGAAAAGAGTTGAAATCTCGAAGCGGGATTCAGGAAATTCTAGAGAACACTCTTGGAGAACAAAAAGCTTTGGAGATTTTAGAACAACTTCAAACAATCTTAGGTGCTTCACCTTTTACAGACACAGTCTTTGGTGTTATCGATCTTTCGAAAGGGTTATACTATCTAAGCAACCCTCGCAAAGGTTGGATTGTCCGTGCTCAAAAGATAGAGAATGGTGAATTTAGATACAAAGAAATCGTCGCTGAGTGTGCTCCTATATCAGTAGTCGTTTACGAGAACCCCTTGACGGCCGATAGAAAATATGAGATTGAGTTTACCGGATTAGTTAAAAAGAGAGTTGGACCCGCCACATTGGATGAGATTGTGTCATGGCTCAGAGCAGTGGGTGTCGTAAAGCATCGCAGATTGATTGAGGATGCTTTGAGCACGATCATCTCTGCGTTTCAGAGAAGCGGTAAAGCAGAGATTAAAGAGGAGATCGAAAAGCCAGGTTTTTACTATCTCGACGGTGAAATAAAAGCTATAAAATGGGAAGTTGAAGAATATTCAACTGAACAACTCAAAGAAGCGTTGCAGTTGCTTGATGAGCTCAGAAATATTTGGTATTCACATATAGGTGCTCGGTTTACGACAATCATCAAGTGGGGTATCGTTGCTCCTTTCAGTTATGCCATTAAACAACTGAAGGGAACTTACAAGATTCATTTTCCATGGATTGTCCTTTATGGTTCTGCAAGAACTGGAAAATCGACACTTGGCAAAATTGTTCGTGCAATCTGGGGGTTGCAACCTGATGAGCTCTCTGGTGGGCATATTGAAACTAAAGCAAGAGTTGCATACGTTGTTAGCCAAACGACATTCCCTCAGATAGTCAACGAAGTATCTGATGTTCTAAACAATCCAGATGTTCGAGAAAGAATCAAAAACGCTATTGAACAGTTAACTTTAAGAGGGAAATATCAAGGAGGGCAATATCGAGAGGAACCAGCCTTATCTCCGCTTTTTATGACTACGAATGGTGCAATACCTCTCCACGATGATGCGTTTGTGCGGAGGATTATACCCATCTTGTTTACCAAAACAGACAGGTTGTCAGAAGATACAATTAAAAAGTTTGAAAGCGAAATCTTGTCTCGAATAGAAATTCTAAAGTTTATTGGTTTTGCAATTGCTAAACAACTCCTGCAGAATCCTCTACTTCTCAAAAGGGATTGGCATGATCTTGCTACGCATCTTCTTGAAAATCTATGGAAAGAAGTCGGAGTAGAGCCACCTAAGTGGATAAAAGAATTATACGAAGGTGAATCGATAGAAGATGCCACAGAGTACTTTGACGAAGAAATCAGAAGCGCATTACTCGATGAAATAAACTCTCTTTACTCAAGATACTTTGGACGTGAATCGGAGATACCAGAATCTCTCAAAGACAAGTTAGATGTTGAAGTGAGGTTGTGTGCCCTGCTCTATAATGGATATCTCTCTTGGGCGGTTGCGAAAAGCTCGGAAGAGATGCTCATAACTACATCGATTCTACAGGTTTTAAGAAAGAGGGATGTCCAAGTTGAAAGCCTCAAAGCTTTAGCAGATCGTTTTGGTTGGGAATACCGAAAGATGAAAGTAAATGGCACGCCTAAGATGGTTATTCACATCAAGATCGAAGATTTCGCCCGCTTTCTGACTGGATACAGAGATTCTGAATCAAACAATCCTCCAAACCCACCTAAGGGCAATGAAGGAGATGGTAAACAAAAGAAGGATGAACGAACGGGTGAGGATAATACCAAAGATAAAGAAGAGATAAAGCTTGATGACACGGACAGACTGATTTTAGACTGCTATAAGATTATAGCACCTTCAGTTGCTGACTATGAACAACCTAAAGCGTTTATTAAGCTTGTTCAGAAGAAGTTGGGTAATTCAGAGGAAATTAAACAAAAGATTCTGAAATTGATCGAGCTTGGCAAGCTCCCAGATTTCTACAAGCAAGGTTTAGAAGACTTCTGGAATGGAAAGGAGATTCCAGTTAACAAAGACAAGAACGATGGCAAAAAGGTTGAGGAACCCAAAGAGGAATTTTCAGATTATTCAGATGGTTGGATTCGTGTTAGAGCTCTTGACTACATCCATGTAGAAGTAAATGGACAAGTTATCAGAGCTTTTCCAGATCAGATTATTGATATTCGAAAGAAGGACTATTTAGCTCTCGATGAGGAAGTTCGAGGATTCTTAATTCCTGTCGATGATTCTGAAGAATCTGATTCTGAAGGTGATTTATTATGATTTGCCCTCACTGTGGACAATTTATCGAAAACTCCTTACACAAAGCATTAAAAGGAATACAAACATATCCTCCAATTTCAATCACTAACGTTGACTACGTGCTTGAAGTAGGAAACAAAATCACCGCAATTATCGAAGAGAAGCACTGCAAAAGACACATTGGAAAGACGTTCCAATTAATCACCCTTAAAAGGATTGCAAAAGCTGTAAACGCACCACTGCTGGTGGTTTTTGTTAATGATCAAGCTGAAGATGTTACAGTCTATGAACTCGACTTAACGAAGAAACTTCCAGCTACAACATTCTACAGTTTTGAGAATCACGATCCGATCTTTATTGGTGATTTTGTAGAGTTTAGAGCTTGGATTTTAGAGAATCTTGTTTATGCTCCAATCTTAGGACAAAATAATGGTTTGAGGAGGTGGTAGAATGGCATTCAAGAAGATAAAGGCGTGGATGGATGAGAATGGAGGAATAGGCATAGAAGTCGATGAATTTCCACATCTTATTCCGTTCTGCCCAAAATGCGAAACTCCAACACTCGTTCAGATGATGTGCTCTGATAGGTTGGTTTGTTTGAGATGTGGAAGTGAGTTTGAGGTGGAGTTTAAGGAGGTTGTTAAAAGTGTTAATTTCTCTAAGAAGAACGGAGAAGAGAAAGCCGAGATCTAAGCTCAATTGTTACCATTGTTTAAATTCGTCCAGACGATCATCTACTTTGGGTATTCTCCCAGATGGTCAGCTCTACTGTTCAATTTGGCAATGCACGGTCATGTGCTCACAAGCTAAGATTTGTCCTGAATTTCTGCCTAATTCTCCTCCAAGAAAGGAAAAGAAGAAGTTTGGGGGGTGGTAAGATGGCTAAAAGAAAGAAGAGTATTGACAAATCGAGAATTACTGCAAAAGTATTTATAGATGAGAATGGAGCAGAAATCCTCATCCATATTGAAGGAAAATGTGATCTTAAGGAATGCCAAAAAAATATTCAACAATGTTATTAAAAAGCTGACATTTAAACCGAGTTATGAAAGAGATGTGATGTTTGTTTAATCAAGAGGTGGGAATTATGGAACGAAATTGCTATGAGTGTGTTTTTGGTTCAAAGCTTAGAGATGGGAGAGTAAAATGCCGTTATTTGGGGGTTGTAATCTCTAAAACAAGAGTATTTCTCGGTTTTTGCAATCATTTTGCAAGGAAGGAGGTCAGAAAAGAAGATAGAGAAGTAAAGATCTTAATGAAATTGGCACATAACGAAGGCTTTGATCGATTTGAGATAAACGAACTCTTAAAGGTGATTTACGGCTTTACGCTACCAAGGGGTAAATTCAACAAGATGGCTAAGGAGGTTGGCATTCTTGTGAACAGAGGCAGAAGGATGAAGGTCAAAAAGCTCCCATTAGCAGTCTTGAAAGCGATAAAGCAGAAGAGAGAAGCAGGATACGGCTTACACTACATTCAAAGATACATTTTGCGGAAGTTTGGAATATATCTGAGCATTGGCTCTCTTTGGAACATCTTCCATCGTTATGGTATTGAGAACCTAATCAAGGATGCTGAAGAGAGGGATGGTCAGCTTGAGAAGGAGATCAGCGAAATCCTTGAAATGGTTAACGCATTTGTAAAAAAAGAAGATGAGCAATTGTTAAAGTTAGGCTTTGAAGGGTGGATAGACTGGTTAATTAAGGCTGAAGAAGAGATAGTGCAAATTTTATCCGAAAGACCACTAAAAGCTTTGTTTATAACATACAAACAATTAAAAGACGAATATGATATGAAAGGTAAACCAAAGAGTGGCACAGCATGTAAGATCGTTGAAAAAGCTATCAAGGCGAGAGTTGAACGGTTTAGCAAGAGAGTTCATCTTCCTCGTTAAGTGTTTAACGTCTAAGTTTCTTCAGTCTATACTATATTTCCAAATTGATCATTTTTTGTTAATTAATTAAAATCTAAAACTTTTTCTTAATTCTTAAAAATTGTTTAACAAATTCAAAAACATTAAGTTTAGTAATAATCAAAGTATTATCATCCAATTTCCAAATATGTATTTTCTCTCCTTCATTAGCAAAGTCCTTAGGAATGCTAACAACTTTTGTTTTCCTACTGTTTGGACACCAGACTAACCTGTCGCCATAATAGCTCACATTTAAACGCTTATTCAATTCATCCATCAAAACTTGCATGAGAGTAAGTAGAATAATGTAATTATTAATTTAATGCTATATTCTATATTCTATTTATTTTAATGAAAAATGTCTTGGAATGGGAAGATTTAGAGGAAAAACTAAGAGAGCTTAAAGACGAAAAATAATTTAATTTTTATATTTCGATTTTAAAATACGTTTTTGTAAATTTGATCTATTGCGGAATTTTTGAGAGGGGATATTCCGATATACCCCTAATTTCGGATTTCATAGTTTTACGATCGAGTTTTATAATTTTATTGGGGTTGTTTGGAACTGCCCAGGGCAAGTCTTGGGAATTGTCATAATATGACATGAGAGGGATAAGGAACGTGAGTTTGATTAAATCTCTGAGAATTATTAATTGTCGTTCTCTCCTCAAGGTGGTTTAAGGAATAAACAGTAGAATTTAACCACCTTGAGGAGTTCCTCTCTCTGCCGATAAGCTTCATTGAGAGGCATTCAGGATTCCCTAAGCATGCTCAAGGCATGTTAAATTGATCAACTCCTTGAAAGTGGTTTTAAGCAAATCAACGAGTCCGTAGTAAAGTCTGACGGCTGTTTGAACGTTCGCTCTGTAGCTTCTACCCCCAACCTCTTTATGAGTTCTCCCTTGCATAAACTCAATGATCCTGTAAATATCTGAAGGCATATCTGGAACTTTCAAAGCGTTATCGTTGAAGAAATTGTAATGGAACTTCCTCAATAAACTAAGCTTGATTGAATGACCGTCGAACATCTGCTTCAATCTGAAGAGTCCATATCCGAGTTTTAGGTTATATGATTTTACCCTCTCAATATCGCCGATGAGTTCTTTCGGAAAAATGGCGATGTATCCCTTCTTAGTTGCATGCTTCCTCGTGGGAATTTTAATCGTCTCAAGATCATAGATGGCGAGCTTATCAGTGTATTTCTCTAAGTTGAATGCTTTAACAGTTTTATCGATCACTGTTCGATCAAAGTTCGATACAAGATTGAAGATCTCAACTTCTCTCAACCCTGTGAAGAGTAAGAGCTTGAAGATGACTTGTCGGATGTCTTTAATCCTTTCATCCTCTATGAGCTCGCCAAACATCTGAATCTTCCCGGTAATCGACTTGTATGCTTTGATAATGTCCTCAGCCGAGATCGCTTTTTCAGCTTCCGATCTTGCCTCTGTTTTGACGTTGGGGATGACTACCCTGAAATCATCGGCTTCGCTCCTTCTTATCTTCCCCTTCTTCTCAAGGAATCGGATATAGCTTCGGATTGCTAAGTATGCGTGACGATCCGGTTTGCCACTGCTAAGAGGAGGTATTGAATCAACGATATCTCTCAGCTCTTCTGGTGTGTTTATCTTCTTACCTAAGAGATACTTCTCAAGCTTTGATTTATACTTAAGAACTGACGACGGACTCTCTTTTTTGCACCACTCAAACCATTCGTCTTTATCTCGTTCAAAATCCATCACGACTCGAGATCCCCTGCCCGTAAGGGTTCGTGGGTTCAAATCCCACCCCCGGCGTGATCTGCCAACCCATCAAATGCTGTAAAAGTCTTTCAAGGCAATAGTCAAAAAAGGCTGAAAGATTGATGCCCAAACGCATCGCAAGTTCTTTATTCTTTTGAAATATAAATGGTTGTCTTCTCGAGATTACGGTCATGTCCTCTTTTATACGTCATTCAAGAAAAAGAGAAGAAACAGGAGTAAAGATTATATTAGAATCGTGCAAAAGTTTAACATACATATGAGGTGATTAAATGCTGATCAGAATCAGAGCACTAACTCCAATCTGGACGGGTGACATTAACGGAAAATGTACAAAGTTAAGAGAAACGTCAATTTTAGGTTCTCTGAGATGGTGGTTTGAGACTATTGTCAGAGGTTTGGATGGTTATGCTTGTGATTCCATCGGTGAACTAACAAAAAAGTGTGAGTTAGATTATAAAAAATATAAAACAGGAAAAGATCCAAAAGAATTAATTTGTCCAGTTTGCTATATTTTTGGAACTACCAGATGGAATAGGAGGTTTAAATTAGAGATTAGTAATAACAATACTGAAAAAATCAAAAGAAGTATTATTGTTAAAGTTAGAGAAGATAAAAATCATAAAGGGTGGTTTTTAGGGAAAGATGATTCTGGTGGGGTTTTAGGGGAATTTACAATTAGTATTCGTGAGATATATGGTGAATGCAAAGATTTAGTCGCATTATTACTACATTTGGCCTCGTTGTGGGGTATCGGTGCAAAAACTCAAGATGGCTTTGGGATTTGTGAATTTAATGGAGATTACGATTTTGATAAAGCTATATCTCAAATTAAAAGTTTGAAATACAATAATAGCAAAGATAATAACCCTATCTTGCCAAATTTGGAGGATTTCTTTTTTGCTAAGATAGTGATAAAAGAAGATGTTGAAGATAAAATAAAAAATTCTCTTAGTAAAAGGTTGTATGAAAAAGTCAAAGAAAATGGAAAATATAAAGATAAACAAATTAGTATTAATGATTTTCTAAGATATATTCCTAGAAATTATAAGGGGCAATTCTATCCTACAGCCCCATTGATTAGAGACTGGTTAAGAGGATTATTCCGAAATGGAAATGATGACTTGAGACATTTTTTGTTTGGTTTCGTCTCTATAAAAGGAAGGCCAACTCCAATCTGTAAAGAACACCTTATACATACTATAAGAGAAAATGATAAATATAAATGTAAGAAATGTAATAAAATTCTTAAAAAAGAAGAATATTTTGAAAAAATGGGTTCAAAAATATTTGTTTCCCACATTTACAGATTAAACGATGATAAGTGGGAATTCAAAATTTGGGGGTATATACTCAAGATCTTACCACACGATGCTCAAAGAGAAGAAATTTTAAAAAAGCTATATACTGAAATTACAGATGAAAAGAGTTTTGCGGACATTCTGGGTCTAGATAAAGATCAAATAAACGTTACATGGTACGAGATATCTGAGGATCGGTCGGATATTGCGATTAACTCTACTGAAAGCCTAATCAAAGCTATTTTAGAGGTGAGGTTAAATGAGTGATAAATTCGATATCTATTCATATTTTTGGAATGATGATAAAAAAGAACCAGATTGGCAGAAAATAAGGAGGTATAACACGTATTTAACATTTAGACAAAAAATCTGCGCACTATACTTGTTAAAGGATAGAATAGTAAAAAAAGAGCCTCCAGGAAAGAGAACCTTAAAAAATATAATTTTTCAAAGAGAGTATCGCAATCAAGAAGAGCGAAGTTTCAAGATATATTTAAAAGACGAGCTATCACAATTGAAAATGAAAAAAGATTATGTACTTAAGTTAGATTTTGTAAATATACCGAAATATTCTTGTCTAATTGAAATTGAATTCAAACTCAAAAAACCATACTTCAGTAAAGACGACGATAACTTCTACATCATAGATAACCCAATCGCTAAAGATAAGGTATTCAAACTTCCAATGGTAAGATCGACAACATGGAAGGGAGTCTTAAGGTTTGCTGCAAGATTTGTAGATTATGAGGGAAAAGATGAAATAATTGTAAGGTTATTTGGAAATGAAAAGGGAGAAGAATCTAACTTTAGACAGGGTAGATTGTTCTTTTATCCAACATTTTTCGATCAAATATCTTTAGAAGTTATAACTCCGCTAAGCAGAGAAACGAGAACTCCTGTTAGAGGTCCGATTTACTTCGAAATAGTTCCGGAAAATACAACCGGCACCCTTAGATTTTTGTATTACCCATTCGATTTGGTGGCAAGAGGGGAATTCGATAAAATTAAAGAAGAAATGAGGGTAGATTTAAAATTTCTATCAAAAGCGCTGAGAAAGATGTTTTATGAAATTGGATTCTCAGCTAAGAAGACGAGTGGTTTTGGGACAGCTGAGGTTATTAGTGTAGATGTGTCATGTGGTGAAAAGCTAAAAGAATACAAAAATCATGTATGGGCAATCTTCAAAGATAGGCTAAAGGACGGTGTTAACAATGGCTCCTGATATCTTTGAGATACTTAGAGAATTCAAACGTGAACTGACCAAAATCTTAGGCGATAAATTAGTGGATGTGATCTTATTTGGATCTTATGCAAGAGGTGATTACACTGACGAATCTGATGTGGATGTCTTGATAATCGTAAAGGAAAAACCTACAATTGATGAGGAAAATAAAATTTCAAAGTTGTGTTTAAGATTCCTAATTAAACACAATATTATAATTTCGGCTGTAACTTATCCCAAGAATGTCTTTGACTTAGGATCATCATTTATCGGTGAAGTTAAGAAGTTAGGTGTAAAAATATGAATGGTAATAACCAGAATGAGATATCAAAGTTGATAGAGAAAGCCGAAAGGAGCTTAGAAGCGGCCAGATTATTGCTTAATAGAGGTGATTACGATTTTGCCGTTTCAAGAGCTTATTACGCTATGTTCTATTGTGCTAAGGCTATGTTGCTGACAAGGGGAATAACAACGAAGAAACACTCATCTACTATCTCGCTTTTCTGTGAGAAGTTCGTTAAATCTGGAGAGTTTTCGGAGGAATTGGCTTCATATTTAATAGATGCCTTTAGAAAGAGACAGATTGGAGATTACGACGTTTTTATCATGCCTACAAAAGGCGAAGCTGAGGATTTGATCAATAAGGCCGATTTGTTTGTTAAAGAAGTTAGGAACTGGCTTGAGAAGGAGAGTGGTAGCGATGAGTAGTGATAAGCTGAAAAAGTTGATGGAGCATCGAGATGTAATATTGTTGGCGGAGATAGGGGCGTTGATTCATGATTTGGGGAAGTTGAGTGAAGAGTTCGTAAGATCAAAATGTATTGAAGAGTCGGGGAATTGGATTCACCATACTGCAATTCTTGAATACGATGCACACAAGAACGTTTCTTATGCGAAGAAGGTTAAACAAATTCTCGAAAATATTGTAATATCAGTGGATAACGATTCTATAAAGCTTTACGATTTCGTGTTGGGACATCACAGTAAGCTCTGGAAGAAAAGTCAAAAGAATATATGGAACAAACCAGAAAGATTTGAATGTATTTATCCAAAATACGATGAGAATAACATATTTTTAAAACTTATTACCGCTTCAGATACTTTTGACAGCGATGAAGACAAATCACACTCAAAAGATCAACAAAGCATTTGTGGAGTCTATAAATCTACATCGTTCGGGTTTGAAAACGAGTCGATCGAAATGGATAAACTGATCGAAGAAAGAAAAAATGTCTATAAAGTGATAATCAACTGGTTGGATACCTGCGATTTTGACGAAATCATTCATAAAAGAAGGAGCTGTATGAACGAAATTAGAAAACACTTCTCTAAAGCTCTTGGCGAAACCAGAAGGGCAGCAAATGATGTTACACTTTGGGATCATTCTTATATGACTGCAACTATAATGAAGGCGTTAGTAGCTTATCGTATTTTGGACTCTTCCTTTGAGGTAGGTTCTAAAGAAAATATCATTGAGCGTAAACCGTTTAAAATCTTTGCAGTTGGTTGGAACTACTTAGACTTTATAAAACAATCTCATAAAATTCCAGATATTATTGGTAGAATCGAAATTTTAAAGGAGATAAAAGAAGATATTAAGAAAATTGTAGAGGAAGAATATGCATTAGGAAACTCTATTTACGATGACGACTTTGGCATATACTTTCTGATTCCTTCAGCAATAGATGAGAACGATTTGAGAGATGTTAAAGAGAAGGTTTTTGATGTGTTTAATGAAAAAGTAGGTGGAATACTATTGCCAGTATATCACATCGAAGAACCAAAGTCGAATGAAAAGGAATTTAGAATAGGTAAATTATTAACTAAAGCGATGAAAAACGTTAAAGAAAAGATTAGTAGTCATCAAACTGAGTTAATTACGACTCCAGCGTGGGTTGAAGCTTGGAAAGATGCAGACCATGTAAAGCTACCTGAAGATAAACTCGTCTGCAACGTTTGTGGTAAGGGATTCTACTGTAGAAATGATGAAGAGAAAATTTGCAAAATATGTAGGAGTATAAGAAATAAGGGAAGAAAAAAGGAAAAGGAAGAAAAAGAAAAGAATAATGAAAAGGAAAAGCAACCTTCACAGACTGTCTTCATAGACGAAATTGCTTGGAATCTCGACGAGAAAAGATATGAAAATGTTTGTTTGTTGGTTGCCAAGTTTGACTTGGATGAGTGGTTGGATGGACAGTATGTGAAGAGCTTGTTTATTAGAGAACCAAATAAAGAAGAAGTAAAGAAGATAGAAGATCTATTTTGGTATTTTTATTATGAGATTAATAAAAATCGAATTAGGGAGATATTCACTCCATTAAAGGACATACGAAAATATGTAAATCAATATAACAGAGAAACTAATGACAAAAAGAAAAGGGATGGGCTCTTAAAAGGAATTAAAAATCAACTCAGTAAAATTTCGCAAAAATGTCTTGATGATAATTATAATACTTTAATAACAATCTTGTCAAAATTAAGAATTAAAAGAAACATTATAGAAGATCTAGTAAAAACACTTGAGAAGTTTCACAGTTCTTCTAAAAGTCCTCAAGATGTACCTTTAGGAGAACACGAATTAGAAGTTTTCCTTAAATTAGATATTGAAAGTAGAGAGCTCGAAGGAGATATTTTTATAAAAGGAGATAAAGCTAATGAGATCGTAAAAGAGCTTTTTGATATGGATAAACCAAAATTAAAACCTTATAGATTACTATACAGTGCATCTAATAACGATATAGAACGATTCAAGAGTTTGATACGACAAAAACCACCATCTCCATCTCGTTTAATGCGTATCTGGAATAACACTAAAGAATTTTTTGAAAATATTTCGAAGTTAATTTGCTTAAAAGTTCCAATAATCAGAGAATGTAAAATAGTTTTGAAGAAAGATATTAATAATCTAACTCCTAATATGGCATACCCCCTCGAAATTGAGGGTTATGGGGTTATAGGCGAAGTAATAAGTTTGGAAAAGACAAGTAAAGAGTTATATATCGTAACACCACATACAAATGATTTTCTTATAAAGAATAAAAATAACTTAAAAGATGCAAAAATACTACTACGACACCCCGATAACAAGAATAAAATATTGGGGAAAGAGGAAATAGAGGATATAGAAGAAAGTTACAGAATCGTTAGGGCTTATCGTATAATATCCGTCTCTCCTACGCTATTCATGGCAATAATTCCGGCAAGTCTCTCTCCAAACATCGTAAAAATAATAAAAGAAGAATACATGAAACATTTCGGAAAAGTTTTCGGAAAACTACCCTTGCACATTGGATTAATATACTTCAAGAGAAAGATGCCACTGTTTGCTGTTCTCGATTCTGCAAACAGGATGATTAGTGAGTTTGAAATCAAAGATGAAGAAGTTCTTCAAGTAGATTCAGATCCTGTGGAAGAATACAATTATATGGTTTTAGAATTAACTAAAGAACAGAAATCATCAAAATACAAAGTTAAAATACCGTATAAACTTGGGGATGGAAATCCAGACTTCTATCATCCGTACCTAATAGTAGATGATTCATCAAACGATACAATTGAAATTAAAATCGATGGGGAAACAATCATTCAAAAACATATTTCAAAGATTAAAAAAGATGATAAAATCAAGGTGAAGAAGTATTACCTTGATTTCGAGTTCCTCGATTCAAACATCCGGAGATTTGACATCGGCAAGATAAGAAAACACTGGTTATTTACCGAATCGAAAAATAAGCCAAAACCCTATCTTCTCTGGGACATAGACAACTTCGAAAGGTTGAGAAATCTTATACAAAAGTTAGAACTAACGAATACACAGATCATGAACCTCTATGAAATGCTAATATCAAAATTAGATGAGTGGGGGATAAGTGAGCCACCATCCGAGCTTAAGAATAGCAAAAACGAAGAGGACAAAGAAAGAGCTGAAGTGTTTGAAAAGCTTGTAGAAAATGCTATAAGAGATATGCCATTAAGATTGAAAGTTGTTGATGGAGAATCCGGCAAAGGTAAGATTTCTAAAGAAGATTTTGAATTTCTAAAAGATTCAATAATGAACGGCTTGTTCTTCGACTTTGTAGATCTATGGCATACTATTTTAAAGTTAGACTTTAAAGAAGATAAAAGTGGAGGTGAATGAAATGCAAATATATAAAGTAAAAAGGTATTTTGCCTTAGCTTTAGATCCAATCCACATCGGTACGGGAGGGTATAGAATCGGACGAGTGGATAATACTATTGTAAGAGAACCAGCGACGGGAATTCCTAAGATTCCCGCAACGAGTATAGAAGGTGTTTGCAGAAGTTATGCGTATTTGAAGGCGAAGGAAGATGGTAAAAATATTAATCTAGCGTGTGCTAAAGGTAAGAAAATTAAGATTAAGGAGAAGAGAATTAAAAACGGAGAGAAGAAAATTATCGAAGTTGAAAAAAATCCATGTGGTAACTGTAGACTTTGTGTAACTTTTGGATACACCACTGACAATAGATCCATGCAGGCTATGGCTTTATTTTCAGACGCAAGAATACTGTTCTTCCCGGTAGCTACAATGATCGGGCCAGTTTGGGTTACTTGTCCTATGGTTTTGAGAGATGCTGGAATTAAAGAAATCGACAATGGTTCTGAAAAGGACATTTCAGAACCAAATGACAACACTTTTATCGTTCCCGAAAATTGCAAAATTAATCCACCAGAAGGTAAACTCAATTTTGGTTGGTTGCTTTTAAATCAAGATAACAGTAAAAAAACAAATATAAATAATTGGATATACTATGAAAACAACAAGCAAAAGAATTTAAAAGATTGTGGAATTCCAAAAGAAATACTAAGCAGAATTGTTATCGTTTCAGATGATTTATTTGTAACGATCGTAAACTCAAATCTCGAAGTTAGAACTTCCGTGGCAATTGATCCAATTACTGGAGCTGCAGAAGAAGGAGCATTATTTACATACGAAGCTATTCCAAGAGGAACGGTATTATGGTTCGATGTTACTTATCAGAATCCTGAATATTTTGGATTAAATGGTTGGAACACAACAATTATCGAGAAGGTTGTGGAGAACGGGCTTTCTATGTTTGAATATCTTGGTATAGGTGGTATGGGATCAAGAGGATTTGGTAAGTTAAAAGTGATTGGAGACTTCGTGGCAGTAGATGATTATCTTAAAGCATTAGAGATGAGATTGAAACATCTTAAAGATCAGGGAAAGAACGAAGAACTTGAAGTTGAGTGTAAATATCTGAAATACTTTAAAGAATCTATTAAGCACAGAATTGGGAGAGGTCAAGAAATAATAAACGAAATTGACAGAATATTAGGCGAATTCTGTTTAGGTGACGAAGATGGTGAATAATATATATCTAGAAAGGATATGCGCGGAAATAGGATTTGGGTTAGTTGATAAAATTGTAAAGGAGGCACAAAATAAAACTAATGTTGCGAAAGAACTTGAAAAAATCGTAACTAAAGCTCTTGGAATTCTTATTGAAGATGGATTATTCGCTTATGCTATATGGCTTGAGAGTGAAAACAAAGACCCTCACAAAGTAATAATAGAATCTAGTTTAGGGTTGCTAAAAAGACTGAAGTTGATAAAGAATTATCAAAACAATCTTAGAGAAGCAATCTTAAATGATATTTCACCATACATTGAAAAAACCCTGTTAGCAAGACAGCTCCTCGAAAGAATGCTCGTTTATGCAAGATACAGAGCAAAAGCTTTACAAAAAGGTGATTAAAATGAACGAAATAAGTAATCACGATTTAAGAAAATTTTTTGCCTCTTATTGGTTGTTGCATTCAGCACTTTATGACTTTGCTCAGGGAGTTAATAATCAAAGAAATAGAAGATTTACGTGGGCTATAACTAATTACTATTATAGCATGGTTTATATTGGAAGATTGTTTATGTTTTTGGCTAGAGACCTATACTTTATGAGTCATAGTGCTTTAGCAAATTTCTTCAAAGGTGAGAGAGTGCCTAATAGTGGCAATAATGGTGCGAAAGCAATAAAATTAGATTCAGCTGGAGACTTCCAAGAAGTTAACGTTTTTGGAAATCGTGATCAAGAAAATTCCATTAGTATCAGTCATGTTGCTAAATGTATGGGGTGGGATGAAGAAAAAATTAAGAAATTTGGTAATATTTTATATAATCTTAAAAATTTTAGAAATAGAAATACTTATGAAGCTTTCATCATTTACGCTCAAGAAAATCACAGTGTTTTAACGGATTTTATAATGACAGCAACGGATAGTGTTAGAGATATCGTAGAATGTTATTTAAAGGAGACTTGTAAAGTATTTTTCAACTATTGGAGAAATAAATCTACGGAAATAATTAAATTATTAGGTCATGTATGGCTACTACCAACAACATTAAATATTCTAAAGAAACATAATTTACCATGTCAGGAGATAGAAAATATAATTAATAGAGGATTCTTTTTCGAAAATCCAGAGGTATATTCTTCGATTAGAAATATAAATATAATAGATATCAAAAAAATTATTGAGGAGGTTAGAGGGGATAATTGGTCAGCAAATAATAATATACAAAATGATCTGAAAGAACGTTTTGAGAGAGCTTGTAATATTGGAGAATTTGGTGGTAAAAAGAAAACAGCTAATGAAGCTTTCCAAATATTTAAGAATCTAATAAATCTTTAAGGAAGGTGAATAAAATGGTATGGAACTGCTATCTCTCTGTCTTTAGGGCTAAGTCTCCTGTCCATATAGGATACAGGCAGATCGGAATTCTCAAAACCACAAGATACTACATCACCGGTAGAGCCATGTGGGGTGCTATAACTGCAAATCTCACAAGAGCTTTATTTGAAAATCCAAGTCCCGAGGACTATAGGACTGTCGGGAATTTTGTTAGGAAAAACATAAGAACAACTTATTTTTATCCCGCCATAAAGAAGACAGATATAGAAAATCCAGAAGAATGGAGCGAAATAGAGGTAAAAGACTACTTTGTTTTCCTACCAAACTATATTAATGGGTTAAGATTCGGTAAAATTTTGAAGGAGGAATTTGAGCAGATTTTTATCGGTTCTTTCGTATCCACCGCTCTGGAATCTACCACAAAAACGGCTGAAGAAGGAAGTTTGCACGAATTTGAATTTATAAAAGATAAAGTTAAAATCGGTGAAAGCGTTGCTAATGTCTATTGGGTTGGATATCTGTTTATAAAGGAGGATGAGCTCGAGGGTATAAAAATTGAAAGTTGCAACGGAGGAGATGTGGCAATTAGTATAGGTACTACTAAGAGATATCTACGCAATATCATAGATCAGCTATATGTAGGGGGAGAAAGAAATTACGGACTGGGTAGGCTAAAGTTACTTGAACTAACTAAAGAAACTGGTAGCATCTTTGGAAGATATAGTATTGAACTGAATGATGAAAATCCAATCCTCAAAAATTTAGACGAAGAATCGGTTGCCATATCTCACGTAAAGTTAGATGGACTCGAATTAGAACTTGGGGAAATCGAACCTGTCGTAGGTTTAGAATGGTCTGCCAAAGGTGCTGGACAAGAAGTTAGCAAAGCGGAGATATGTGCAACTCCCGGAAGCAAGTTAAAATCTTGTAATTTTATTTTATGTGATTATGGTATACTTAAAAGTAAAAATTCATAAATTTACTTTAAATTATGGAATCTAACGATATGTTTCAACAAAGCTATCGAAATGTGGTTTGAAGGACTATACATCATCTTGAGGAAAAATTGGTAACAATAAAAATAAAAACGTATGTTATTCGCCTTCACCAAATCCAAAAGCCGCTATCGGTACTTGCGAAGGTATAACACGCAACGTTATCGGCACGAAATCCATTATCGGAAGTTATATCTTCCCTAACTCGACTCGGCTAAAAGGTGGTGTCATGCCGAAACGTGAGGATATTAAAAAGA
>Ga0256914_1000772_pt1 | contig 30849 bp, 28 predicted proteins | sample HulkmetaG_FD_191571 | JGI IMG/M metagenome (GOLD analysis project Ga0256914, IMG submission 191571) | Hydrothermal chimney microbial communities from Main Endeavour vent field at the Juan de Fuca Ridge, Pacific Ocean - Hulk | ecosystem: Environmental > Aquatic > Marine > Hydrothermal vents ... | reverse complement strand
TCCTTGAAGTACCTCACGGTCTTAACCTTCAACTCCATTGTAGCTTCGTCATCACACACCAGTGTTGCACGCCTGTGAAGTTGCAGGGCAGAGACAGTCCACAGATGGTTCACACCCTCTTCTACTGCATGGTAAACGGCAAGAGCCTTTCTGTAGCCACTCGCCATGATAACTACCTCTCTGGAACTAAGGATAGTCCCCACTCCAACGGTAAGGGCACTTCTGGGTACCTTCTCTAAGTCCCCACCAAAGAATCTTGCATTTGCAAGCCTCGTATCGTATGTGAGCTCCTTCACCCTTGTCTTAGAGCTCAAAGAAGAGCCCGGCTCGTTAAACGCAATGTGTCCATCCTCTCCAACCCCACCAACAAATAGGTCTATACCTCCGCAGTCTTCTATCTTCTGCTCATACCTGTTACACTCCTCCTCCAAGTCAGGAGCCGTACCGTCAAGTATGTTTATGTTTTGCCTCGGTATATCTACATGGTCAAAGAAGTTTTCAAACATGTAAGTATGATAACTCGCAGGGTGTTCCTTGGGCAGTCCTATGTATTCGTCCATGTTAAATGTTATCACATTCCTAAAGCTCACTCTACCACTTTTGTTTAACTCTATCAGTTTCTCGTACATCGACAGAGGGGTACTCCCAGTAGGAAGCCCAAGAACAAACGGTTTAGAGTCTTTATAGCTTTCCCTTATCCTCCAAGCCACATAGATAGCAACCCACTGACCAACTCTGTCCGTAATTATCAGCCTCATGGGTATTTCCTCCTACCGCTGTTTTGCCTTGTAGTAAGAATCAAAGCCAACAGCAGCCAAAATCACTATCCCCTTGAATATGTACTGCACATACAGGTGAATCCCAATGAGGTTAAACGCATTGGTTATCATCGTGAGCAAAAGCGCCCCGACCAGCGTCCTCACTACCGAACCTTCCCCTCCTGAAACGCTCGTTCCACCTATAACTGCAGAAGCAATAGCGTCCAGCTCATAGCCTATACCTGCCAAGGGTGTAACGGACAGCAATCTCGATGCGTACACTATACCAGACATCGCAGCAGTAATTCCACCCACGACGAATGTCATAATAAGGTAGTAATCCACTTTGACACCCGAGAGCCTCGTAGCCTCCTTGTTGCCACCTATTGCACATGTATATCTCCCAAATCGGGTCCTTACCAGCACAAACTGACCTACAGCAACAGCAACGAGCAGAACTATAATAGGAAATGGAATCGACCCTATGTAACCATTTCCAATGAACGCAAAACTCTGCGAATCTATGTATAGGGGATACCCCCCAGTATACAGGTACACAATCCCTCTGAGTATGGTCATCGTGCCAAGCGTAGCGATGATAGCAGGTATGTGTACCTTCGCACTCAATAGACCATTTATGAAACCAAAACCTGCCCCAACGGCAACGACGACGATTATCGCCACTCCCCAAGGCATATACTTCTGCAGTCCCACAGACAGAGCGGCAGTCAGGGCAAGCAGCGAACCCACCGATATATTAAAACCTCCCCCAATTATGACAAATGTCGTCCCTATAGCCATTATCCCCACAATAGAACTTTTATAGCAGAACTGCAACATTATACTGCTTTTTTGCATAGGTTGTCACTACTGCACTACCAATTAGAAGCCCCACTACTAACAACAACACACCTACCTTTCTCAACATACCAACCCCTCCTTACCTTAATAGAATTATTAGGTTCACGGCAACAGGCTTACTTCATTGCATCACCTCCAACCCGTTTATTCACAGATAGCATCTAAAAGTAGCGCATTCTCCACGCTGTAGGTTGCACCAATGACCACGCTATAAGGTTCTAAAAGTGCTTTGCTCAACAGGTCCTCCCTATACATCTCAGAAGGTAGAACTTCCCGCAAAACCTCATCGATCTGCGGATAAAGAACATCGTACTGGTTGTACCCTATGCCACCTGCAAGGAGTACCTTATCAGGGTCTAAAAGCACAACTGCGTTCGCAATAGCCAATCCAAGATGAATAGCCCCTTCTTTGACTCTGTCCGACACCTCCTTCGAAGTAGGCAGTCTCTCAAACAGAGCTATGACATCTTCCCCTATCCCAATTTTTGCGCCAAACTTTTCCAACGAATACCCCGAAAGCCACTCCTCAATTCTGCCAAAACCGTACTTCTTCACACTTTCCTTAGACCAGTCAGTTACCATTTCACCGATCTCCCCTGCGTTGCCTCTCAAACCGGTATAAATTCTACCGTCTATTACGATACCCGCACCTATACCTGTACCTACAGAGACGAGTATGACATTTTTCAGCTCTTTGGCTGCCCCTATCCAGCTCTCACCCAGCGCACCAAATGTCACATCGTTACCAATAACCACCGGCAAGTGGAACTTCCACTCCAGCTCATACCTTAAGTCCAGATCCGTAAGACCAAATGCCGGCAGATGCCTCACGAGTCCGCTCACTTCATCTACAGTACCCGGGACTCCCAGTCCAATGCCAAGTACATTCTCGTGTCCTACCCTATCCAGACAATCACGAACGACCTCTTCAAGTCTCTCCAAAAGAGCATCTCTATCCTTTATCCCCCGGGAAAGAGAGATGTCGTGATAGACTATGTTGCCATCCAGATCCACAACGGAAGACAATATCTTTGTGCCACCAACATCTACAGCAACCACATACTTGTAGGTAGAAACGAAGGAAAGGTATGTAGGTTTTCTACCCCCCTGTTTGGGGCTCTCACCGAGCCCCACCTCTTTTATAACTCCCTTATCCAGAAGCATGTGCACGATAGAAGAAACTTCAGGCTTACTCACACCGGTGAACCTCGAGAGTTGCGCCTGTGAGGCTCTTCTCAACCTCCTCAGGGACTGCAATATCTTTTCCACCTTCCACTTGTAGATCCGCGAAACCATCTACATCCTCCATGTTTGTTAGTAATTTTTACCAATTATCCAGCTAAAAAGTAACATCTTTAGGGGGAAAAATCAAACACTCTGAAACACCCATCAAAAGAGATAACTTAGTGGTTTAAGTAAGTAACTTCTTCTAACCAACTATTTTTCTCATAAAAAATAAAATATTCAAGATTATAAAAACAATCGCAACTTGAGACATCTAAGGCTAATAAAGAGAGAAAACGGAACTATTCGATTGATAGATTGCTATTTTAATGGAAAAAATCACAATAATTGAGTATAAATACAATTGACACTTCTAACATGTTTACATTATACTTTAATTAAGTAAATTACCTAATTAAAAGAGGCTGTCATGAATAAAGGTTCGCTTGTGGACAGCAAAGAGGAACTCTTCTCCCTAATATGTAGGTATCAGCCCATAGCAAGGAGTGACATTGCAGAGATCGTTGGGCTCACTCGTGCCTCTGTCTCCAACATGACCAAGCAACTCATTGCGCTCCGCCTGATAAAGGAAAGCAAAAAGGTAGGCAACGGCATAGGAAGAAAAAAGGTTTTGTTAGAGGTTAGAGACGACGGTATCTATACGGTAGGAATAAACATAGGAAGAAGAGGGATATTCGTTGGGCTTTACAACGCTGCGGGCAGGAACCTGTGGAAAGAGGCACGCTCCTACACCAAGATCCACCCATTGGAAGACTACTTATCGGAGGTCAAAGAGATCACGAATAACCTCATCGCTTGGGCAACGGAGAGAAGCATAAAGGTAGATGCCATAGGGATAGGGATACCTGGTCCTGTGGACAGTGAAAGAGGTATATACAGGGCATCGCACTTCTTAAAATACGAGGTCGTAAACATAAAAGATATAATGGAGAGTGAGTTTGACATACCCACCTATGTGGAAAGAGATGTTAACGCAGCAGTATTAGGAGAGAGATTCTTCGGTGCAGGGAGAAGGTGTGAGACATTTGCATACCTGCTCATAGTGGAAGGCATAGGGGCAGGCACAGTCTTGGACGGTCACCTCTACAGGGGAGCACACGGTCTCGCAGGTAAGATTGGAAGATTCATATTTCCAAGAGAAGACGACAAAGAATCCACTCTCTCCTTAGAAGAGATGGGAAGCGAACTATCTGCCCTAAAGATAGCAGAAGAGTACGCACAAAAGCACAAAAGAGGATACCTCCACAGGATATCACAGGAAAGGCCTTTACACATAGAAGACATACTTCAAGCAGCAAGGGAAAAAGACCCTGCAGCAATGCAAGTAATAGATGTAATGGTGCACTACGCCTCTATCGCTGTGGCAAACCTCATCTTTCTATTAGACCCGAAATTGATCATTATAAGCGGAGACCTCATAGGGATACCAACCAACTTCGTGGAAAAGGTGAACAAAAAGGTCAAGAAGATGCTACCTGATCGCCCACTACCAAAGCTCATAGGCTCACACCTTTACGACCTATCGATATCCCTTGGAGCAGCTACACGCGCCCTATCAGAGACGGTATCACTCAAGATCAAAAATACTACATAAGGGGGTGATGTAACCAGAGTAAAACAGATTTATACTCTTCAACAAAACTACAATAAGGAGGGATAAGCATGAAAAAGTTTGCCGTCATCGGGTTGATGGTATTGTTGGTCTTCACAGTCTCGGCATACGCAGTAAGCGCTCCTCGTATATACTTCGTATCCACGCAGATGCACCCAGCAGGAGAAAGGGAATTTATGGTAGGCACGCTCCTTAAGAACTTCACGAAGGAGAGCGGTATAAGTGTAAAATTCCTCGCACTCACATACAACGAAATGCTGTCAAGGATGTCTGCAGAGCAAAAAACCGGAAAGGTAACTATCTCTGTGGTAGGAGACCTACACGGCGGGTTAGATGTAATGGCTTCCCGCAATCTGCTACAGGAAGTCAAAGGCATATCTCTACCCAATAGGACATTCATACCAACATTGGAGAAGTACTCCGTCATTAAGGGTAAAAAGGTATACATTCCATGGATGCAGGCAACATATGTAATGGTAGTAAATAAGGAGGCTTACAAGTACCTACCCAAAGGGCTTACAAAGGAAGATGTGAGAAAGCCAACGAAAAAGTGGACATACGAGGCTTTACTAGAGTGGGCAAAGAACATGAAGGAAAAGACAGGTGCACCTAAGTTCGGTCTGCCAATGGCACCAAAAGGTCTGTTCCACAGGTTCCTCCACGGCTATCTACTACCGTCTTTCACTGGATACGAAGCCAAGAAGTTTGATTCGCCAAACGGCATTAAGGCATGGGAGTACATGAGAAAGCTGGTAAAGTACATACACCCGGCAAGTTCAACATGGTCAGCAATGAGCGAGCCGCTATTGAAGGGAGAGGTTTTACTCGCATGGGATCACACGGCGAGGATAAAACCTGCAATAGTGCAGCAACCTGACAAGTTCGAAGTGATACCTGTTCCGAGGGGCCCTGCAGGAAGGGGTTACATCGTGGTAGCCGTCGGTCTTGCCATACCAAGGAACGCACCCCAGAAGGAAGCAGCATACAAGCTCATAGAGTATCTAACAAGACCGTCCACACAGGTCCTCGTGCTTCAGCATGTCGGGTTCTTCCCAACGGTCAAAGAAGCAACGGGTAAGATACCCAGTGGAGCGCTCAGGATACTGGCAAAGGGCGTTGCAGCACAGTCCTCTGCACCAGACTCCGTCATAGCAATGATACCCAACCTCGGAAAATATGGTGGAAAATTCACCAACACATACAGAACCGTGTTTAGAAAGGTCGTCCTGCAAAAGGCAAATCTGAAGAAAGAGGTAACCGAAGCAGCAAAACTGCTGAAAGGCCTGTTCAAAAAAGCCGGAACTCCAATACAGTAAAGTCGATGGGAGGGTTAGCCCTCCCATCACTCAGATGGGAGTGAGTCAAATTGCGTAGTGAAAGGTCTATTGCACCGTATCTTCTGTTCCTGCCAACACTGATATACCTGGCAGTCTTTCTTGCTTACCCACTGGCAAAGGCACTCATCATGGTCATCACACCCGAGGGAGGAGGAAGCTACACGCTTGCAAACATCTACGCCGTCATGAACGACAGCACATTCTGGGAAGCACTAAAAAACACAGTTCTACTCGCAGCCGTCATAATCCCTCTTCAGGTGTTTCTCGCACTCATGCTCGCACTCTTCGTGAACACAAAGTTTAAAGGGTACATGACGATAGTCTATCTGATAACGATACCCCTTGCCCTGAGCGATGTATCAGCCGCCCTTATGAGCTACAACATATTCTCACCTGAAGGCTACATAAACAAAATCCTGCTAAACCTGGGCTTCATAAAAAATCCGATCTACTTCTTCGGATTCAATGTCAAGTCAAGTGAATTTTGGGTTATAGTGCTAACAGAGGTATGGAGAGCAACCCCACTCGTATTCGTGATTCTGCTCGCCGGCCTACAGATGATAAGTAAAGAGTACTTCGAAGCAGCAGATGTCTTTGGTTTCAGCAGATTTCAGAAGTTTATATACATCACTTTACCCCTGCTGAAACCAAGCCTGCAGTCTGCACTCCTACTCAGAACGCTCTTTGCCTTTCAGATATTCGGCGTAGTGTGGTTGCTTGCCGGAAGAGACATACCAATTCTGGCAGGAGAGACATTCTATCAGCAAACTGAATTGCAACAGTATCACATAGCAGCAGTTTACGGCTTCGTGATCGCACTCATCTCAATACTGATAAGCTGGATTTATCTAACATTCCTTAAAAGTGCAAAGGAAGTGTAAAAGATGGGTAAAGAAAAACTAAAATCTCTTTTGACACTTTTCGTAGCGGGTATTGTAAGTCTGTGGTTCTTAACACCTATAGTGTTTATAACGCTATCTGCCTTCGCCACATCAGAGGACTACTACAACCCTCACTACATAATCCCCAGACACTACACCATATCTCACTTCTACAAATTGTTCTTCACACTCGGAGCTGGCAACGCTACACTAATAAGCCTATCCGTAGCAGCCCTTACCATACTCTTGAGCTTTCTATTGGGTGTTCCCGCAGGCTACGCACTTTCGAGATACAAATTTAAGGGTAAAAATGCACTAAAGCTCACAATCCTATCTACAAGAATGTTTCCCCTCATGATACTTGCCATACCACTGCTAATAATATTCATGCAACTGGGGATAAGCGATACCTTGTGGGGTATAGCACTTGCACATACCACAATGGTACTACCGTTCGTTATCCTCATAACCAGCTCCATCTTTGCAGGAGTGGACATTGCATTCGAAGAAGCTGCCATGATATTCGGGCTTTCAAGGTCCAAGGCATTCTTCAAGATAACCCTACCGTTAGCTCTGCCCGGTCTTGCTGCGTCAGCCATCTTTGCGTTCATAATGTCGTGGAATGAGGTATTCGTTGCCTCCATTTTAACCTTGCAAAACAGAACGCTCCCCGCACAGATCCTAAGCACGGCTATGGACTCTCCAGACTACTACAAGTTCACTGCAGGCTTCATCATGGCAGTCCCGGCACTTGTGTTCATATTCTTTGCCAGAAGGTACTTAATCTCCCTATGGGGTATATCTCTAAAATAAGGCAGGAGGAAAACCATGGTAAAGGTAACCTTACAGGAAGTCACAAAGCAGTTTGGGAAAACTACGGCAGTTAACAACATCAGCGTGGAGATAGAAAAAGGAGAATTCATCGTGCTGCTCGGACCATCTGGTTGTGGGAAAACTACGCTATTGAGGTGTATATCTGGACTCGAAAAAGTAACAAGTGGCAAAATCCTCTTCAACGAGAAAGATGTCACCAACCTCCCTCCAAAGGAGAGAAACATATCGATGGTCTTTCAAAACTACGCAGTGTGGCCACACTTAAAGGTAAAGGATAACATTGGATTCCCGCTGAAAATAAAGAAGTCCCCTCCACAAGAGATAGAGACAAAAGTCAAGTGGGCATCTGAAATGCTCGGGATAACGGAGCTCCTCGACAGGTATCCACATCAGCTCTCTGGTGGTCAAAGGCAGAGGGTAGCCGTTGCAAGAGCAATCGTTATGGAGCCAGATGTCTTGTTAATGGATGAGCCTCTGTCTAACCTTGATGCCCTCTTGAGGGTAAAGATGCGAAGCGAAATTAAAAAACTTCAGGAAAGTCTGAAGGTCACAACGATATATGTAACGCACGATCAAGTCGAAGCAATGACGATGGGAGACAGAATTGCAGTCCTAAGGAACGGAAAGCTCCAGCAAATCGGAGGATCAGACGAAATATACCACAAACCAGCAAACTTATTCGTCGCAGGCTTCATAGGTTCACCTCAGATGAACTTCATAGATGTAGAGCTAAAAGAAGCAGACGGGACTCTAAACGCTACGACAAAGGGGCTACAGATACCACTGCCTGAAGCAATCTCTGTTAGAAACACATCTGGATACATACTCGGGATAAGGCCAGAACACATATACACAAAAGAGTCTCCAAACACCACTCCCATAAGCGGAAACATATACTTCGTTGAAGCACTGCGGTCCGATACCGTACTCCACCTGAACACAGAGTTTGGAAAGATCGTCGTGAAGATACCCGGGGACTTCGACGCAAAAGAGGGTGAAAGCATTAAGCTGTACATAGACAACAGCAAAATACATCTATTCGAAAAGGAGAGTGAGCATTCAATACTATGAAGTACAAAGGTTTTGTCGTATCTCATACGCACTGGGATAGAGAGTGGTACTTACCTTTCGAACAGTATAGGGTAAGATTGCAGAGGTTAGTAGAAGAACTCCTAAGTTTAATGGAAAATGACGACTCTTACAAATACTTCATGTTAGACGGACAAACCGTCGTATTGGAGGACATTTACGAAACCTTTCCAGATTACGGACAGAGACTTGTAAAGCTCATGAAAAGTGGCAGAGTGCTTGCCGGACCGTGGTACACACTCCCAGACGAGTTTCTCGTATCAGGTGAGTCGTTCATAAGGAACTACATATACGGCACATCTGTACTGGAGAGACTAAACATAGAACCCATGAACATAGCCTACCTACCAGACATGTTCGGGCACTCCGCCTACATACCCACTCTGGCCACATCGCTTGGCATGAAAGAGGCTGTGGTATGGAGGGGTGTAGGAGACAAATCGAGAAAAACTGAGTTCATGTGGAAGGGTCCTGACGGCTCTGAGCTCCTAACAGAGTCTTTAATAGCAACGTACTCCAATCTAAAAAGGCTCCCAGAAGACTACGAAGGGTTCAAAAGGAGTGTGTTAAGCACAGCAGATACACTAATACCGCACCTCACCACAGATAGCATGCTATTCATGAACGGTACAGACCACGAATTTCCCTACAAAAATCTGGCCAGATACATCAAAAAGTTCAACGAAGAGTCAAACAGCGTTGAGCTCACACACTCCAACCTACCACAGTTTTTCGAAGAGATCAAGAAGAAGGCAAAGAAACTGGACACAGTAGAGGGAGAATTCCGATCTCCAAAGTACGAACACATCCTAAAAGACATAACCTCCTCAAGGATCTACCTGAAACAACACAACAGAACTGCGGAGAACCTGCTATTGAGGTACTTAGAGCCGCTACTGGCATACGCACTTACAAACGAAATGCTCCCAGCGGAAGACATCTGCCACTTAGATTACTTGTGGAAGCTCTTATTGAAAAATCAAGCACACGACAGCATAGGTGGATGCAGCACAGATGTGGTACACCAAGAGGTAGAAACGAGATTCCTGAAAGTCATATCTGGCACGCAAATAGCCATAGCACGCACCCTAACAAGGGTAGTGAAAGAAACAGGAAAAGGGGCTACAGCTCTACTCGTGTACAACCCAACCGAGGAAAGAACAGAAGTGGTGGAGAAAGAGGTTATAATGCCGTTAAACTTCAACGGGTCGTTCAGGGTGCTCTCACAGGAGGGCAAAGAGATACCATCAGAGACAGAGCTACTGGGTCAGACATCGGCGCAAAAGAAAGGCAACATACTATTCCAGAGAGAGAGCATCGAATACCTAAAACACTTTTGCAGTGCATACACGCAATACCTCGAAGACATACCTGCATTAAAGTACAAAATCGCATTCAAGGACAAGTTAGAGGGATTTGCACTCAAAAAATACTACATAGAGACGACAAAAAGAAGAAGCACACCTACCGGGTCCGCATCCAGAGAGATAGAAACCGAAACGCTCCAGGTAAGAGTAAACGATGATGGAACCCTAACCATAAAAGACAAGAGAAACAACACCATCTACCCCTGCTTGCACTACTTTGAAGATGAAGGGGACGCAGGAGACGAATACAACTTTTCCCCACCAAAAAGGCAAAAGGTCGTTTCAACGGTGGGTAAAAACGCAGAGATACTGAGTATAAAGAGCAACAGATTCTACACAACAATAGAGGTATCCTATGACCTACAGACTCCCTCATCTCTGTCCGAAGACAGAAAGACAAGGAGCAAAAACACGGTTTGCAGCCGCATAGTATCCAGAATAAAGGTACACAAAGACCTACCAAGGATAGACTTTCACACCAACTACCGGAACGAAGCGTCAGACCACCGACTTCGTGTATGGTTTCAGACACCGATAGCTACGGAGGAGAATCATTCAGCCGACTACTTTGGACACATTTCGAGGAAAAACAAGTTCAACGAGGAGTCAGGCAGCTGGACGGAAGTCCCATCAGAAACTTACCCCATGCAGGGACACGCATTTCTCACAAATCACAAAAACACATTTATCCTTTCAGCCAGGGGGCTACCAGAATACGCAACAAGGTTAAATGGCAAGAAAAAAGCTGCCATAGGCCTAACGCTTCTAAGGGCAGTTGGGTGGTTATCCAGAGAGGACCTCTCAACGAGAAAGGAACACGCAGGTCCTCCGGTAGCAACACCGCAAGCACAGTGTAAGAGAGACTTTTCCTACGAATACTCCATTTACATAGGCGAAGCAATGACGCCTTCTCAGATATACAGAGAGGCAAACAGATACCTCTTCCCCCCAATGTGCATACTGAATACAGACTTCGAGTTACCCACCGACAAGATGTTTGAGATAAAGGGCAACTGCATTCTGTCATCTATAAAGGTAGGTAAAGCCAAAAACAACATCGTGGTAAGGGTGTTTAATCCCCAAGACAACCCAGAAGAGCTCTACCTGAGAGCACTATTCCCACTCAAGCAACCGTCCATTCTAAACGCTGCAGAAGAGCCCGTAAAAGACAGGGAAAAGCCGATCTTGAAAAACGGCTTCTTATCCATTAAACTCAAGCCACACGAGGTGCTAACCGTGGGATTTACATTACAAGGAGAGGATACAGATGTCGCTAAGTGAAGATGCAAAAAGGGAAGTTGAAAAGATTGGAAAGGTGCAGGTGTTGGTTGGGATACCAAGCTTCAACAATCGCTCCACCATAGGAAATGTCGTGAAGCAAGCCGCAGAAGGTATTAAAGGGAAGAGTGGGGCTATTTTAAACTCCGACGGTGGGTCAAGTGATGGCACACCGGAAGAGGTGAAAAAGGTAGCAAGAGAATACGACATACCAATAGCGTCAATCCAATACAAAGGGGTTTCAGGAAAAGGTAGCTCTATAAGAGCCATCTTGGAGGCTGCAGCGATAACAGAGGCAGATGCAGTGGTTCTTCTCGATAGCGACCTAAGGAACATAAAACCCTCTTGGGCAGAAGGCTTTTCTAAATCTGTCGTAGAAGACGGTTTCGATCTGATTACACCTCACTACATAAGGCACAAATACGACGGAACCATAACGAATCACGTGGTATATCCGCTGGTAAAGGGTATATACGGCATGGACATAAGGCAGCCCATAGGAGGGGACTTTGGTATATCAAAAAGGTTAGCAAAAGAGCTCCTGAGTAGTCTGGGAGAAGGTGTTAACGAGAACATCTTGAAATTTGGTATAGACATATTCATTACGCTCACTGCCGTAGCAAAAGGCTACAGGATCGCTCAGCTATCGCTCGGTGCAAAGATACACGACCCAAAGGACCCAGCACACTCCCTAAAACCCATGTTTTTACAGGTAGTTCACACCTTATTCTCACTTATCATGCAACACAGCCACTACTGGAAAGACAGAAAAGAACTCACCAAACCACCCGTACTCGGACAACACACATACCAAGAACCCCCAGAAGTCAACATAGACAGAGATGCCCTGTTCAACGGATTCTACGAAGGTCTGAACAAGTACAAGAACTTCTACAACGGGATCCTGTCAAAAGAATCCTCTGCAGGGTTATTCAGTCCGGAGATTACATCTGAAGCGTGGGCAAACATCCTATACGACTTTCTCCTGTACTTTAAGAGGACAACTGACAAAACGAAAGCTGTGGAGAGGCTTTTACCACTATACCTCGGTAGGACGCTAACATTTGCCACAAACACACAGGAGCTAACGAATCAGCAGGCAGAAAGGATCATACAGAGACAGGCAGAAATATTCTGGGAAAGAAGAGATCGGTTCACCAGAAGCACATAAAAAAAGAGGGACACCTGAGTGTGTCCCTCTTAGAAATCTATGTAAAGCCTACCTCCTGATAAGGGTATCAAGAGGTAGGCACAAGCTTTCTTCGTTCAAGTTTGGGGGAGAGGTTTCCCCTTTGTACCTCCATCGTAGTATAATGACTACTTTTGAGTTTCTCCACGATATATTCAAAGCCCAACCACGGGTCTGCTGTATCTCCACAGGTAAAAAGATCAACAGCAGCATATCCATACTCGGGCCATGTATGGATAGTAAGATGGGATTCAGATATAATCACCACACCACTTACTCCGTAAGGGTCAAACTTCCTAAAAGAAGAATCAATTACCTCTGCACCACTTCTTTCCGCTGCTTCGGTCAAAATAGACTGCAGCTCTCTGATGTCATCAAGAACATCTACATCACACTCATAAATCTCTGCCAAAATATGTCTTCCAAGAGCCTTGTTCACAGACAATTCAGACCCCTCCTCCCCATTGAATTATTAGGTCGCGCGCTATCCTCGCGCCCAATAAGGAGGTTATCCCTTCCCTATCATACGGTGGAGAAATCTCTACAATATCTCCTCCAATAAACTCAACCTCCTTTAACGAATAGAGAAAATCAAATAGTTCCATAGATGTTATTCCACCCGGCTCAGGTGTGCCAACTCCGGGTGCATACGCCGGGTCTACGACATCGATGTCGATACTCAGATACACCTTCTTCCCCTTGAGCTCCCTAATCAGGTTACCCACATTGCGAAGAACATCATGCGGGTAAAGGTGCGTATTGTCTCTCGCCCAGATGTACTCCTCCCTTGTCGCAGACCTGATGCCCACCTGATACACCCTTTCAGGACCTATCAACTCTGCTATGCGCCGCACGACTGTAGCGTGCGAGAATGTTTCACCCTGATAGCTGTCCCTCACATCCATGTGGGCATCCACCTGTAACACTACTATATTCTCTATCTCCCTTATCACCCCCTTTATAATGGGATATGTTACCAGATGTTCCCCACCTATTGCCAGAAACCTCTTGCCATCACCAACTATTTCAGCAATAAGGTTCTCTATGACTTCGAAGGACCTGCGCAGGTTTCCAAACGGCAGATCCACATCACCTATGTCTGCAAAGGCTGTCTTCTGCAAGCTTCCACCAACAGAAAGGCTGTAATCCTCCAATACATAAGAGTACATCCTCACCTCTTGGGGTGCAAACCTCGTCCCCGGCCTAAAACTCACCGTGAGGTCCAACGGCACACCAAGAAAAATCAAAGAAGCCTGGGTGCACTTCGCCAAGCTTCCCATAAACCTTGCATAGTTCACAGTGCTCTTAGAGTAACCTTCCATAAGGACCCCCTCCTAACTCTTTACTCCATACCCACCCACTCTCTCACAAATGGTGGCAAAGAGAAGGCAGCCTTATGAACTTCTGAACTATAGTATCTCGTCTCAACGGTGCAAGCTCTCCTCGGAACGGTAACATCGTACCTCTTAGAGCCTATGGTATAAGTCCACATACCACTCGGATAGGTGGGCATCGCTCCCCAGTAAATCCACACGTTTTCGAACACCCTCTTTATGTTTTCATACGCACCCCTCAGTATATCAAGCTCGCAAAAGGGCGATTCCGTCTGTGCAACGAAGACACCGTCGTCCTTGAGTGCCTCGTGAATACTTCTGTAAAACGGTTCCTCAAACAACACCTTCGCTATATCAACAGGGTCAGTAGAGTCCACTATCACAACATCGTAGTAGCCCTTCCTCTGCTTCACATACTCCACACCGTCTTCTACCTTCACCTGAACCCTATCGTCATCAAAGCCAACGCTCACCGTAGGGAAGAACCGCTTTGAGACCTTGATAACCTCCTCATCTATGTCCACGAGCTCTATGCTCTCCACTTCGGAATGTTTTGCTACCTCTCTGAGGGTCCCACCGTCTCCCCCGCCTATGACAAGCACCTTACGGGGAGAAGGATGCGCATGCAAAGGCACATGTGCCATCATCTCATGGTAGGTAAACTCGTCCTTTTCCGTTATCTGGATTGCACCGTCCAACGCCATGAGTCTGCCGTACTCATAGGTATCGACGACTACTATCTCCTGATACTTACTCCTACCATGATACAAAACCTCTTTGACCCTACAGCTGATCCTTAAATCCTTGGTCTGATCCTCCGTGAACCACAACTCCAACGACAATCACATAACCCCCTCAATACCACATAATAGCAGCAGCAATCACAGAACCGTTTTTCTCAACAACATGAGAAACACTACCAGAAAACACCTCTTTCAACGCATAACCCCTCATCTCAAAAGACTCCTTCACCATCTTTCGCACTATCTCCTCCGCCTCTTTCTCACTGCAACTACCAGAAAACTCCATAATAACACCCACATTGGTCGGATCTTCCGGCACACCAATCGCTATGGCAGCAGTGATAGTTTCACCCACCTTGCTACTGCTAATGGTTCCATACGCAGTGGGCAAAAGTGCCCCCTCGGGAACATGTATCTCCTTCACCACCTCTGCATGTGGAGGCAATATGCTACTCACCTTCAGGAGATTGTAATTTCCAATTCCAGCATCAAGCAGTGCCCTATCAAAAGATGTCAACAGAGTATCCCCTTCGCCTTTGCCTACAACGATCGCCGCCTTCTTTGGTACAGGTAGCACCCCAGCATCCCCCTTTCGTGCACAAACTTATCCTATTATATACAAAACACCCCCCGTGTCAATACACCCTTTTGTATTATTATACCATTAAAGCCGAAAACTTCCACAAATTCAGCAAAAATTTCTTACTTCTTCACAAAAGCTCCTTATAACCTCTCCTATCCATCTCCCTTAGTATGTGTTTCAAACCGTCCACCTTCTCTCTCGGGATAACCAACACCACATCATCGTCCTCAACTATAACCACATTGTCTATGCCGTATGTGATTATGGGTTTCGTCTTACTCCTTATTATGCAGCCCTTGGTAAACAACCCCACATGTTCACCAAGTACTACATTACCGTTGTCGTCTTTTTCGTACACCTCGTCCAGAGCTGACCAATTACCTATGTCACTCCATCCAACATCTATAGGAATGACCATCGCTTTCTTCGTCCGCTCCATGACACCGTAATCTATGGATATAGGCTCAAGTCTGGCATAGACCGTCCTAACAACTTCATCTTCGTTTTCCGTGTCGAGCGCTTCCTCTATCCTCTCCATCCCCGCATACAGAGAAGGTAGAAAGTCCCTTATCTCTTCAAGTATAACAGACGCCTTCCACACGAATATACCTCCATTCCAGAGGTAACTTCCATCTTTTACATACTCGAGCGCCTTTTCGTACGATGGTTTTTCTACAAACCTTTCAACCCTCCTCACCACGAAGTCTCCGTTCTCCCTGAAGGATTCACCCTGTTGGATGTATCCGTAGCCGGTCCGTGGAGATGTCGGCTTTATGCCAAGGGTAACGAGATAGCCGTCTCTCGCAATATCCGCTCCTACGGAAAGCGCCCTAAGAAATCCTTCCTCATCTTTTATCACATGGTCAGCAGGGAGCACTACCATAACCGAATCTGGATCCAACCTGTAGAGTTTAAGAGCGGCAAGGGCAATGCAAGGAGCAGTGTTCTTCCCCAAAGGTTCAACGATCACATTCTCAACCGGTATCGTAGGTAGCTGTTTGTACACCTCATCTCTTATGTGCTCATTTACGACAACATATATGTTTCTATCAGGGATAAGAGGCCTTATCCTATCCACCGTTTGCTGCAACAGGCTGCTCTCCCCATCAAAAGATATCAGCTGCTTTGGAAATCGCCTCCGACTCAGGGGCCAGAACCTCTCGCCCCTCCCACCAGCCATAATAACGGCTTTCAAAGACAACGCATATCCCCCCTCACTAAACCAATGCTCTCCAGTAATCCAATATGTCTCTCAGCGTGCTTTTCATGTCGTACATCCTCCTCCACCCCGTGTCCTTCCTCAGCTTCGCACAATCCCCAATCATAACAGGGATCTCTACATCCCTAAGCTTGCTTTCATCAACACGAACATCTACTTCAACCTCGCTCATGTCGATCAGCATCTCCAACACATCAGATATCCTGTAGCCTTCACCAGAACACACATTGTACACATCGCCCCTCTTACCCCGCTGAGCAAGAAGGATGTAAGCCTCAACAACATCTCTGACATCGGTAAAGTCCCTCACGGCATTCGTATTTCCCACCCAGATTACTGGTTCCTGTTTACCCCTCTCTATCATTGCTATCTGCTTTGCAAAGGACGAGCAAACAAATCTCGAAGACTGGCCTGGACCAGTATGATTAAATGGTCTAACTCTAACAACAGGGAGGCCGTAGGCAGAGAAAAACTGATAGGCAAGAAGGTCTGCAGAGGCCTTGCTAACTGCATAAGGAGACAAAGGTTTAAGTGGCATCTCCTCTGTAGTTGGAAGGTCGCCTTCAGAAACCACACCGTATTCCTCTCCACTACCAACGACCAGCACCAAAGGTTTGTTTCTCAGCTCTGCAGATGCGCTCAAAACATTAAGTGTCCCCCGAAGGTTAACCTCAAACACTCCCCACGGATCTTTAAAGCTGTCGAGGACAAAAGACACACCCGCAAGGTGATAAATCACATCAGGCTTCAGCTCAAAGACGAGCCTACGAACCACATCCGGACGCACCACATCGCAGACATGGTATGTAGCAGCAGAAGGTATCTGCCCCCCACACTCCTCCTTGCAGGTGGCATGAACATCGTAGCCCCTCTTAGCAAGCGCACCTACCAGATGCCTCCCTACAAATCCCTCTCCCCCGGTGACCAAGACCTTAAGCATCAATGATCCCCTTCTTCACCCTCTCCAAGTCTGCATCTACCATCATCTTTATCAGATCGTCAAAGTCCACCTCTGGTTTCCAGCCGAGCTTCCTCCTTGCCTTGGAAGAATCACCACAAAGGACTTCCACATCAGCAGGTCTAAAAAATTCAGGTGAAACTTCAACATACTCCCTGTAGTCAAGCCCCACATACCCAAAAGCTTTCTCACAAAACTCCCTCACCGTGTGGGTCTCACCGGTGGCTATAACATAGTCATCAGGTTCATCTTGCTGAAGCATCATCCACATCGCCCTCACATAGTCACCGGCAAACCCCCAATCCCTCTTCGCAGCCATGTTTCCAAGCAACAGTTTCTTCTGCTTGCCCTCCTTTATCATTGCAACCGCATGGGTGATCTTCCTCGTAACGAACTCCAGCCCCCTTATGGGAGATTCGTGGTTAAACAGTATCCCCGAAACGGTAAACATATCGTAGCTCTCTCTATAGTTAATGGTCATCCAGTGTGCAAACAGCTTAGAGGCAGCATAAGGACTCCTTGGGTGAAACCTCGAGCTCTCACTCTGGGGGAGGTCTGGAGATGCGCCAAACATCTCACTCGAAGATGCCTGATAAAACTTTATCTTTGGGTTTACCAGCCTCACGGCTTCGAGGAGCCTCAAGGCACCCAAACCCGTAGTTTCAGCGGTTAAAAGTGGCTGCTCCCACGATGTAGCAACAAAACTCTGAGCGGCAAGGTTGTAAACCTCATCTGGGGCAACAGCCTCCACAACCCTCTGTAGAGAAGAAAGGTCAAGCATGTCACCGTAAAGGATCTCCACCTCGCCCCTAACACCAAGATACTCGAGCCTCGAGGTATTCACCGTGCTTGTCCTTCGAACCATACCGTAAACCTTGTATCCCTTGCTGATGAGAAACTTCGACAGGTATGCACCATCCTGTCCCGTGATACCGGTAATAAGAGCCTTCTTCACCATACATACCTCCCATAAAGAGCAGAATTGTACTACGATTTTAACACAAAAGAAAAGAGAGTTCAACAACACCAAGACACGCAAAAAGGGACAGGCTTTCACCTGTCCCTTCAAACTCCTACCAGCTCCACTTCCACTCCGCTTATCTTACCCTTCTGCTTTCACAACCTTGCCCTTACTTATGACATACGCAGGTTCATCGTGATTCCTTATAGCCTCCCTTATGCTCTCCTCCTTCAACACCACAAGGTTGGCTTCCGCCCCTTCTTTTAACTCAAAATTCTTGAGTCCAACCGTTTTGGCTGCGTCCACCGTTATCATGTCATAAAGTTTTTCCATATCCTCGTAAGTGGTCATCCAAAGTATATGAGAGGCAAGAAAAGCCACTTCCAACATGCTGTTCCTTCCATACGGATAGTAAGCATCTGAGATGTCGTCCTGCCCAAGCGCTACAAGAGCATCTTCTTCTATGAGCTCTTTAACCCTCGCATGCAGTGGTCCCGTGTGTGGATCCGTAATAACACCCATCTCCGCTTTCTTCAACAATGCAACGACCTTCTGGAAATACGGCGTAGGGTAGAGTGCCATCGCGCGTGCATGGTGCGCAAGGCTCCTGCCCGTAAATCCCTCCTTGATGGTCTTCACTGCAAGCATCTCCAATGTTTTAAGCGTAGGGTCACCAGCATCATCTACAAGCATAGAGATATCTCTGTCATACTTCATAGCTATCTCAAACATGGCGTCTATGTGCTCTCTTTCGTCCTCCTCGGTAAACTCTATCCACGGTATGCCCCCTACGACATCTGCCCCCATCTTTACTGCCTCTTCGACGAGCTCCTTCGCACCCGGCTCTCTCACAACGCCGTCCTGAGGAAACGCAACAACCTGCAACTCCACCTTATCTTTATACTCCTCCTTAGCCCTCAGGAGCGCCTTTATACCTTCCAACTTAGCCTTACTGTCCACATCGGCAAAAGCCCTGATGCAGGTTACCCCATTCCTCACCGCCAAGTCCAGAGCCTTCCTTACATTCTGAATGATCCACTTTTCATCGTACTTTGCCTTCACCCGAGAAGCCATTTCTATAGCAGTCATTGCCTTACCCATACCCTCACCGTGATAATCCTTCAACGCCTCCTCGTCCATCATCTCAAGGGTATAAACCTTACACAGATGGAGATGAGGATTGACGAAAGACTCCGTCACGAGCCTCCCCGCAGCGTCAATCTCCTCAACAAAGCTACCCTCTATCCTTTGTGCTATTCTGGATATCTTCCCTGAAGCTATACCTATGTCTACAAGCCCTTTGCCACCTTTTCTCAGCCTCGCATTCCTAACGACGATATCAAAATCCGCCATTTCTCTAACTCCCCCCTACTTTTTCATGTATTGTTGAGCCAGCTTTGCCCCTTCCATGAGCCTATCCCTTGCAAGCTTCGCAGCAGTGATTATGCTCTCATAACCGGTGCACCTACAAAGGTGATGCGAAAGCGCCTCCATTATATCATCCTCAGAGGCATCTGGATTGTTGGTAAAAAGTGCATACAACCTCATAATTATACCAGGCGTGCAGAAGCCACACTGGACAGCATTAGCATCTATGAACGCCTGCTGTATGGGGTGCAACTTACCATCTTTGGCCAATCCCTCTATGGTCAAAACCTCCGCACCCTCCAAATTCCTAAACGCAGTCTTACAACTGTTAACAGCCTCACCATTGACCACCACTGTACAGGCACCACACACTCCGTACCCACAACCAAATTTCGTCCCCGTAAGGTTGAGCTTCTCCCTCAATATCTCCAAAAGTGTCTCGTTTCCTTCGTAGTAGATAGTCCTCTTCACGCCATTTATCGTAAGAGTAAGCACCCTATCCATCAGCTCTTACCTCCCTTTTCAAGTGCATCCTTGATCTTCTCGGGTGTAACGGGTACTTCATAAAAGTCGTGTCCTATAGCATCGTATATGGCATTCAGAATAGCCGGTGGAACTCCTATTACCGGATGTTCCGCCATTCCCCTTGCCCCAAACGGTCCTATAGCGTCCGGTGTCTCAACAAACTTGACTATATGCTCCTTGGGAATATCATAAACGGTAGGAAGCTTGTACTTCACCAGATTTGCATTTACAATCTTTCCATTACTGTCAAATCGGATACCTTCCGTCAAAGCCTCTCCCAAACCCATCAGACTTCCACCCAATACCTGTCCCCTGATGTTACTCGGACTGATCACCTTTCCTACATCCAGTGATGTAGCAAACTTATCCACAATAACCTTACCAGTTTTCTTCTCAATCCTAATCTCGCAACCTTGAACTCCCATGGTATAGCTTACCCCAGTTCTACCCATACCAGTCTTCGGATCAGGCCTCTGTGCCCCCGGCATTCTAAAATCAGCAGAAACCTGAACAACATCTCCTATAACCGTCCCATCTTCCGTAACATACCCTCTGCATATATCCTTCACAGCCACGCGCACACTCGGATAAGACTTATCGTAGACATACTCACCATCGTATTCAAGCACCTCTATGTCCCTCTTCAATACCTTCGATGCCGTTTCCTTCAGCATCCTTATCGCCTTGTTTGCTGCCTTTATAATAGCGTTTCCACCCTGAAGCGTAAATGCAGAGCCAACCGTCTGCCACTCCCAAGGTGAAAACTGAGTATCTATCTCAGTATACACTCTTACCTTCTCAGGGGGCATCTTCAGTGCCTCTGCAGCAATCTGCCTTACCTCTGTAAACAGACCCTGCCCAACATCAGCCCCACTCATATTTACAGACACACTACCATCTACATTAAACTTTATATGACAGCTTTTGGCAGCAAAAGGTGGAGCTATAGGTGCTTTTATCAGCGCTGCCAACCCCCTACCGTAATAGTAGTCTTTATCCTCCTTGGGTTTCTCACCACTAAATATTGCCTCCTCCACATTTGCCAAACACTTGAACAGATCACCATCGCTGCTCTTAAACACCTCTCCAACCACATTTCTCCTTCCCTCTTTCAAGAAGTTCTTCCTTCTCAACTCCATAGGAGAGATACCCAACTCTCTTGCAATAATGTCCACCATCCTCTCAAGTGCAAACTGTGGTTCAGGGTGACCATACGCCCTCAATGCCCCAACAGGAGGAGTGTTAGTATACACGAGGTATCCGACAACATGTGCATTGGGAAACTCATACGCCCCTCCAGAGGACTGAACAGCACCAACTATAACGGGTGCACCGGTATCTGCATAAGCACCTGTTGACAGATACAACTCTGCTTCAAATGCAGTAAACTTTCCCTCTTTTGTCACGCCTATCTTTACCCTCTCCCTAATACCTCTCCCAATGAGAGTAGATGTAAAATCTTCTTCCCTCGTTAACCTCAACTTTACTGGATACCCGGGTACAAAGCTCGATATGTATGCTACCAACGGTTCTATAGACGGATCTGACTTGTATCCAAAACAACCGCCAATGTAGGGAACATGGACCCTGACATCGCTTATGGGTATCCCAAACATTTCAGCTACCGTTTCTCTAACAACGAACGGGCCTACATTCGTCGTCCACACCTCCACCGTACCATCCTCTTTTACCAGTGAGATGGCGGCATGGACCTCTATAGCAGCAGACGACATATGTGAAAAATTGAACTCCCTTTCCAGCACGAGGTCTGCATCTTCAAAGCCTTGTCTGACATCACCTTTGTGTATCTCATACTTCGTTGCTATATTCGTGTTCGGAACAGGCCTGTAAAAGTCGGAAACACGAAAATACTTATCACTGTTCTCATGTATCAAGACAGCTCCATCTTTCATGGCATCAAGGGCATCAACATACACAGGAAGGGGTTCATATTCAACCTTAATCTTGTTCAGCGCTCTCCTGGCGTGCCTCTCGGTATCTGCAACAACAACCGCAACAGCATCACCTATGTGCCTCACCTTGTCAACTGCAAGAGGGGTTTTGTCCTTTATAAGATCTCCATAGTAAATCGGTTCTCTATCTCTACCGGTTATAACTTTGTAAACCCCGGGCATACTTTCCGCCTCAGAGGTATCGATAGAGACAATGCGAGCATGTGCATACTTTGACCTCAAAACTTTTGCATGAAGCATGTGTGGTAATCTTATATCGTCTATAAATATCGCCTTTCCGGTAACCCTTTCAATGGCATCGGGACGCTGAATGTCCCTACCCACATATTTAAACGCCAACCCCATCACCTCCAACAAAGTAGTACACCTTATCTCTCCCCTCTCTTATAAGGAACGATGAGTGCTGCAGGTGCCCTAACCCTCTTGGACAACCCCGCTAAAGCAACAATTGTCAGAACATAAGGTATCATAAGGAAAAACTGATACGGTATCTTAAAACCTATTGCCTGTAACCTAAGCTGCAAAGCATCTGCACCACCAAAGAGGAGTGCACCCCACAGCGCACGCACAGGTTGCCAGTTGCCAAATATAGTAACTGCAATAGCTATAAACCCCCTACCGTTACTGATCTGATCGAGAAACATGTTAAACTGAGCCAATGAAAGAAAAGAACCGCCTATAGCAGCTAATGTTCCTCCAATGATGACGCACGCATACCTCACTGCGTAAACATTAATCCCCGCAGTATCACCTGCAACTGGATTTTCACCCACAACCCTTACCTTCAACCCCCAGCTGGTCTTAAATATGACATAATAAGCAATCGGCACTAAGGCAATAGCTATGTATGTGAGGGCATAATGCTGAAAGAGTATAGGCCCCACTACGGGGATATCAGCCAAGCCCCACACCCGTATTATCCCAAACGCTTTAATGTGAGGAGGAACAGACCTCGTGCCAAATATAAGTCTGAAAAGTGCAAATGTAAGACCTGCGCTGAACAGATTTATCGCAATTCCGCTTATCTCCTGTCTGGTCCTCAAAGTTACAGTCAGAAATGCCATCAGCAACCCCATCATAGCACCAACCAGCGCCGCAGCTCCAACGCCCAACCAGAGGCTCCCACTCCCAAATGCAGTCACAAATCCCACAAATGCTCCCATGAGCATGGTACCTTCTATCCCTAAGTTAAGCACACCTGACCTCTCAGCAAATATCTCTCCCACCGCAGCAAACAGGATAGGAGTAGCCAATCTTATAGCCGTAGTAATCAAACCAACGAAAAAGGTAAGATCAAAGTGTCCCATCTTTTATACCTCCACCCTTTTCACTGCCTTTAAGAAGCCTCAATCTGTACTTCTCCAACGACATAGTAGCCAGTAGCACTATCAAGACTATTCCCTGCAAGGCGTAGGTTAACCCTACTGGAACACCAGTAGCGCGCTGCATCATCTCAGAGCCCGTTATCAAGGACGCAAAGAAGACAGCAGAGATAATCGTACCTATAGGGTGCAACCTGGAAAGCAATCCAACTGCAACCCCCATAAAACCGTATCCGGGGGAGATGTTCTCTATAAGCTGATGCTGTATCCCTAAAGCCTGGTCAAAACCAGCAAGTCCGGCAACCCCACCACTTATCATGGTAGTCAGCACTATGGTTCTAACCACATTTATGCCGGCATAGTTCGCACCCTTGGGATTGGCACCAACTGCCCTTATACTATATCCCCATGTAGTCTTCCACAGAATTATGTACACCACAACCGCAGTAACCAGTGCTATCACGACACCCAAGTGAAACCTTGTACCCTTGATCAAAATGGGCAGAAATGCACTTCTGGTAACTATGGGTGAAGAAGGCCAAAAGGTTCTTGGGTCTCTCCAAGGACCATGAACAATGGAACTGACCAGCAGTATCATAACATAGTTCATCATAATGGTGGTAACCACTTCATTCGCCCTTAACCTGTACTTCAAGAATCCCGCAAGCAATGCCCAAGTAGCACCAGCAAGAAATGCCACGACCAGTGCCAGTGGTATGATCAGCCAAGAAGGTAGCGTCGTAAATGTCAACCCCACCCATACACTGGCGAGCGCACCCACATACAGCTGCCCTTCCATACCTATGTTCCAAAACTTAGCGGTAAACGCCACATCCACCGCTAAACCCGTAAACAGAAGGGGACTCATCTTCACCAAGGTCTCCGTTATAAAGTACTTGTTTCCCCAAGCACCATAGAATAGGTAGTAGTAAGCCTTAAGCGGATCCACTTTCGCAAACATAATCAAAAACGAGCCAAGAAAGAGACCTAACAGAACCGAAACTATCGGTATCACGAATCTAATCCAAAGGGGAGGAACTGGCCTCTCTTCGATTAACAGTCTGCCTATACGCATCCACAACACCACCTAACCCAGTCTTTCTGCTCCAGCCATCATCAGACCAACGAGCTCTATGTCTTTATTAGCTCGGTCATAATCCAGAATACCCATAATCTCACCCTCGTACATCACGGCTATCCTGTCACTCAGAGAGAGAACTTCCTCCAAGTCCTCAGAAATAAGCAAGATAGCCGCCCCCTTAGATTTCTCTTCAAGCAAAAGTCTCCTTATGTACTCCGTAGTTCCAACATCCAGTCCTTGCGTCGGTTGGGCAGCTACTATGAGCCTCGGATTACTGGAAAGCTCTCTTGCCAAAACTATCTTCTGAAGGTTACCTCCAGAGAGGATTCTCGTGACAGCATCTACCCCCGGGGTCTTTATTCCGTACTGCTGTATCAGATCCTTGGCCAACTCATTCATGTAGCTATAGTTAAGGAAACCCGAACGACTCACAGGAGGTTTGTAAAATCTATCGGACACAAAATTTTCCTTAACCGTCATGTCCAGAATCAGCCCCACATCCATACGGTCCTCTGGGACATGGCTTACTCCTACCTCTCTTATCTCTCTCGGTGTCCTACCCACCAGATCCTCACCAAGCAACCTTATGCTACCACCCGTCAAGGGTCTGAGCCCTGTTATCACCTCAGCCAATTCCGACTGTCCGTTACCTGCAACGCCAGCTATACCAAAGATCTCCCCTTCTCTTATGTCAAATGAAACGCCTTTCAGCGCCACCATACCCTTGTCGTTCAAACAAGACACATCTTTAAGTTCCAAAACCACCCCACCGATGCGAACTTCAGGCCTCTGAAGCCTAAATACCACCTCCCTGCCAACCATCATCTTAGCAAGCTCTTTCTGACTCGTATCCGCCTTATTAACGGTGTTGATCACCTTCCCATCTCTAAGGACCGTGATACGATCACTTATTTCCATTACCTCGTTCAGCTTGTGGCTTATGAATATAACTGACTTACCTTCGGATTTCATCTTCTTGAGAACGGAAAACAGCTCTTCTGTCTCCTGAAATGTCAGCACCGTCGTAGGTTCGTCCAAGATCAGCACATCTACATCTCTGTAGAGTGCCTTGAGTATCTCTACTCTCTGCCTTTCTCCCATGGAAAGTTGCCATATGTAAGCCCAAGGATCCACATTCAAGCCATACCTATCAGCAAGTTCTTTTATCTTTCCAGCAACAAGGTTGAGACTTCCGTACTTCGTACCCATAACGATATTTTCTACAACTGTGAGAGGAAGGACGAGGGTAAAGTGTTGGTGAACCATGCCTATCCCAAAGGAAATAGCGTCTCGAGGACTCCGAAGGTAGACCTCTTTGCCGTTCAAGAAAATGCTGCCACTTTCCGGTTTATAAAGTCCATAAAGGATGTTCATAAGGGTGGTCTTACCCGCTCCATTTTCCCCCAAGAGGGAATGTATCTCACCCTTCCTAAGTGAAAAGTCCACACCATCACACGCTATTACTCCGGGAAATATTTTGGTAATACCTTTCATCTCGACAGCAAGTTCCATACTAACAAGACCCCCTAAAAGTAGTAAGGGCTACCCCATTGGTAAGCCTAATCAGACTTCGGCTCACTCTCGTCTATAGGAACTTTAAGTTTCCCTTCTATTATGGCTCTCTTTGTCCTTTCAACCATCTTTAACACGCTGACTGGAAGTTTGGAAGTAAAGTTATAGAAAGGTGCCAACTTTGCCCCACCTTTCGCCATCATAGACCACTCTCTCAGGTCCATTGCCACCCACTTCCCAGCCATAACAGAGGTAACAACAAACTTCACAGTTGGGAAGAAGTCCCAAACTGGGCTTGTTATAACCGTATTGGGTGCGAGGCTATGCTGGTCCAACAGGTTTCCAAATGCAAGCACACCCTTCTCTTTACATGCATCTATCACACCGTACCTCTCGGCATAAAGGACATCAGCACCCGCATCTATTTGAGCCAATGCCGCCTCTTTTGCCTTCGGTGGGTCAAACCAGCTACCAATAAATGTAACCTTAACCTTTACCTTCTTGTTAACCTTCTTAGCCCCAAAGATAAAGGCATTTATCAGACGATTAACCTCTGGTATCGGATAGCCTCCAACAACACCCAAGATGTTCGTCTTCGTTATCTTACCCGCAATCATACCACAGATATAAGCAGGTTCGTGAATCCAATCGTCAAATACAGAAACGTTCGGATCAACTGGACCCAATCCAGAGCCAAGCACAAATTTTACCTTCGGGAAGTCCTTTGCCACATCTCTTGCCTGCTGTTCGGTAGCAAACGCATCAGCGAATATTATGTCGTACCCCCTAGTAGCATAATCTCTCATAACATGTGCAAAGTCAGGAGGAGCAACTTTTTCCGTGTACTCGTACTGATATCCAAACATCCTCTTGCCCTTAAGCAAACCTTTGTGAATAGCACCATCCCAAGGCTCTTCGATAGGTGTAGTATATATAGCAGCAATTTTGAGTTTCTTAGCCGTTGCAGTAACAGGTGCGAAGACTACCGAAAACACGAGGGCAAGTAACAAAGCAATCCCTAAAATCCCAACTGCCTTTCTCATACTATCCTACCTCCCTTCCAAAGGTCTATACAAGCCTACGCAACGGGGTAGCCCAGTGTTCATATTTTAACACAAAATAAGCGATTTACACCTGTTGTAAACGACAAAAAATTCAAACAATCTTCGCCGTATTATGTGGAATTTCACATATAAATTTGTGATAATAGATGTATAATTCACAAAACTGAAGTAGAGCTTTCGCCCTACTTCAGCAACTTTTTCAGTTCTTTCGGGACATAGGACTTACCCGTAACAGCAACTGGGGGAACTATAGGGGGCTGCCCACAGGCCTTCAGAACTTCCAAACCACCATCAGGAGACAGGAAGAACTTCAAAAACCTGACAGCGAGTGCCTTCGAAGGTGCAACGGTAGGCATCGTGAGTCCATATACTATGGGTTTTCCCTTCTTTACGATAAATGTACCCGGTCTCTTGCCACTCACCTTGACCTTCGCCTTGGCATAGTAAGAGGCAAACTTCATCGAGCTGAGGTTTATCTGGGCTGGAAGCTTTATAAACTTTAGATGGTGCTGGACCGCAACGGAGCGGTATTCTATTGCGTAATCGAGGTTTCCCGTCTGCAAAAGGGCTATAAGCTCCACAGACTTCGGTCTGACCATTGCCTTTGCTTTCAGTGTGCTGTAAAACCCCCTTTGTTTGTAGTACATCTCTGCAAGCTGAAACAACATCAGTGCACGGTATCCACAGGGGTCAACATTGGGATCAGAGTGCCCTATGCTTACACCCTTTCTCATCAGAACTTTGTACCAGTTGTTCGAATTTATCTCACTGGCGTATTTGCTTTTATTCGTATAGGCAACGACTACCTCGTTCCGTGCAAAGACCACATTCCACTTGGCAAACTTGGGTATAAGCAGATTGTTTATAACCGTGTAGTCGGCAGAGGCAACTATATCCGCCTTTCTGCCAAGCTGAGACACCTTCCTTGCAGCAGTCCTGCTACCACTTGCCTCCAAAAGAACCTTCACCCCCGGGTTGTGCTTTTCAAATATACCAGCAGCCTTTTTCAGCGGTATGCTCAGGCTACCCGCGTGAAAGATGACGAGGTTATCTCCGAAAGCAACACCCACAAACACAAAAACGAAAACCACTAACACTACGACACCTTTCTTAAACATCACAATACCTCCCATTCCACTAAATGATGTGCAAGCTCGAAGCCTTAAATGTTATCCACACCTTTTTACCCTTCTTTATACCCATTTCCATAACAGAGCCAGCCGTGACCACCACATTGAACACCAGTTTATCAACACCGACCTTAACCTCAAAGTAAGGATTGAGATGTATTACATCTATCACCTCCCCCTCGAAGGTGTTCCGCGCACTCGATACTACTCTCTCCTCAGACACGATTATGTCCTCCGGACGGAGCGCAATAAAGAACCTATCCCTCTGCACATCTCTACCAATGTCAAACCTGCAACCATTCACATAAACCCCATCTCTCCTCTTCTCTGCTAAAAATATGTTCTTCATCCCAACAAACTCAGCAACGAACCTGCTTGCAGGACGTCTAAACACATCACCAACATCGCCAACCTGTTCCACCACACCTGCATTCATCACAGCAACCCTATCCGCAAGGGCAAAGACATCTAAAAAGTCGTGCGTAACCATCAATACCGTCTTTCCGGTAACTTTCTGTATCCTCCTTATCTCCCGTCTCATGGCGTCCCTGAAAGAAGGGTCAAGAGAAGAAAGTGGTTCGTCAAGCAACAACACTTCAGGTTGGACTATAAGCGCCCTTGCAATAGCAACCCTCTGCTTTTCCCCACCACTCAAAGTCTCGGGATACCTGTCAAGCAGTTTCCATATGCCAAGCATCTTCACAAGCCCGTCAAAGTGATCCTCACTGAACTGCAAGGACTTATACCTTAAACCGTAGAGTATGTTCTCTCTCACCGTAAGGTGAGGAAACAACGCATAGTCCTGATACACCATAGCTATGTTTCTCCTTTCCGGAGGGTAATCCGTAATGTCTATGCCCTTAAGGTATATCCTACCATTAGACGGTCTGTAAAAGCCCAAAATGGTCTCCAGGAAAACCGTCTTTCCAACCCCGGTAGGACCAACTATGACGAAAAACTCGCCCTCTCTTACCGAAATAGTTATATCCCTAACGCTGAAATCCCCAAGCGTAACAGAGAGTCCATCTATTTCCAGCATCAGTTACTCTCCCCCCTATGTGAGGATACAAATCTTAACAACACAAAGAACACAAATATAACCATTATCAGAAGAGTAGAAATGGGGGTAGAATACTCAAGCCCATACGCCTCAAATCTCTCGTATATCAACACAGGTGCAACCATAGGGTGGTAGGTAATAATCAATACTGCACCAAACTCACTTATTCCTCTTGCCCACGACATAATAATGCCGGAGAGTATGCTCCTCTTTGACAGCGGCAACGAAACCCTGAAGAATGTGGATAAAAACGGCGCTCCAAGTGTTCTGGAGACCTTTTCCAGCCTAACCGGAACCGACTTAAACCCGTCCCTCGCCGAATCCACGAAAAACGGTAGGCTAACGAACATCATCGCCATAACGATGCCAGAAAGGTGACCAACAGGGTCCAACCCTGCAAGATGTATCCCTCTACCTATAGGATTCCTCTCGCTGATCATCGAGAGAATGGCAATGCCTGCAACGGAGTGTGGAATCACTATGGGAAGGTCTATGATAGACTCCACCAAGCGTTTTCCCCTGAAGTCAAGTCTCGCAAGTAAGTATGCAAGGGGTATGCCAAGAACGACGATAATACCAGTAGATATTGCAGAGGCGTAAAGGCTCAAAGCTATCGAAGATAACACCTGAGGATCTGAGACTGCCTGAATCAGTAGCGACAAAGATGTCCGCATGAACATCATAACGAGGGGCAAGATGATGTACAAAACGAGGAAACTTCCCATTAATACGAAGAATGCAATGTACAACTTTCTTCCCTCCTTTCCAAGCACGGGAGGCAAGAAGGTTTCCCCTCTTGCCCTACCGGGTATCATCCATAGACACTTACGCCCTTAGGATAGATACCTCGGAAGGAAAAACAGACCCCACACTAATTATACCATACTTTGTTCCACAAGTTCACATATAATATGCCCCACAGTGATGTGAAGCTCCTGAATTCTTGGCGTGCTACTGGAAGGAATAGCTATAAGAATGTCCACCATGTCCCTCAGTTTTCCACCACCTTCGCCCGTAAGAGCTATGGTGGTGATCCCCATAGAGGAGGCTTTCTGTACTGCCCTTACTATGTTCTCAGAATTTCCACTGGTAGAGATACCCAAAAAGACATCTCCCCTCTTGCCTATTGCCTCCACCTGTCTGGAAAAGATGTTCTCAAAACCATAGTCGTTACCAACAGATGTGAGTATAGAAGTGTCCGTTGAAAGAGCCACGGCAGGCAAACCCTTCCTTTCCCTGTAAAACCTGCCAACCATCTCAGCAGCTATGTGTTGCGCATCTGCGGCACTACCACCGTTACCCGCTATGAGCAACTTGTTACCCCGCTTCATTGCCTCTACTATACAAATGACAGCATCTCGTATCGACTCACTGCACATCTCTGCGGAAAGCTCACGCAGTTTGATCCCTTCCACAAACACCCTCTTAATGGCACCCATAAGTTCGCTACTCATGTAAACCTCCAGCTACAGATCGAGTTCACCTCTTTCGACCACGGCAGTGCCAACCTTACCAACCACGATACCCGCAGCCTTATTAGCAAGCACGCAGCTATCCCTCAAACT
>Ga0256914_1000771_pt1 | contig 30874 bp, 30 predicted proteins | sample HulkmetaG_FD_191571 | JGI IMG/M metagenome (GOLD analysis project Ga0256914, IMG submission 191571) | Hydrothermal chimney microbial communities from Main Endeavour vent field at the Juan de Fuca Ridge, Pacific Ocean - Hulk | ecosystem: Environmental > Aquatic > Marine > Hydrothermal vents ... | reverse complement strand
CAGCGCCCGTCGCACCGCGTCCACATTGGCCGGCAAGTAAACAAGCTCGTTGGCCAGCTTCGCTTCAATGCCCGCCAGCTCATTCATGTGGTAGCCCATCTTGAACTGGGTAAATTTCAGGCCGTGGGCAGTAGAAATAACCACCACTCGCTCATTGGCTTTGATGACGCCGCGGGCCCGTAGTTTTTTCATGGCGGCCAGGGCCACACCTGTGTGCGGGCAAGTGTACAGACCATTCAAATCGGCCTGCGCCGATGCCTCGGCCAACTCCGCCTCGGTGGCCTGCTCCACCACCCCCTCGAACTCCTGCAAAACAGCAACCGCCTTTTCATAGCTTACCGGATCACCAATCTGAATCGCCGATGCCAAAGTGGGCTTGGCCTTGACCGCCACTTTTGCGCCAAAATCCTTCTTCCACGAAAGATAGAAGGGATTGGCATGAGCAGCCTGCGCAGCCACCAACTTGGGCAGCTTATTGATGATTCCCAGTTTTTTCATTAGCAACAACCCTTTGCCCAGCGCACTGATGTTGCCCAGATTCCCGACAGGAATAATGAACCAGTCCGGCACTTCCCAATCGAATTGCTGTACCACCTCGATGCCCACTGTCTTTTGCCCCTCGATGCGCAGCGAATTCATGGAATTGGCCAGGTAAATACTTTTATCTCGGGTAATCTGCTTGACAATGGTCATACAGCCGTCAAAATCAGTATCCAGCGCCAGAACTGTTGCGCCATTGGCAATAGGCTGGATGAGTTGGGCCCGGCTAACTTTGCCTTTGGGCAGAAAAACCACGGTAGGAATGCCCGCAGCCGCGCCATAAGCAGCCAGTGCCGCCGACGTATCGCCGGTGGAGGCCGCAGCCACCGCCTTGATAGGCTGCCCCTGGGCAATCATCTGCTTGACAATGCTCACCAGCACAGTCATCCCCAAATCTTTAAACGACCCGGTGTGGCTATTGCCCGATTGCTTAATCCACAACTCGGGAATACCCACCTCTGTTCCCAGGCGACGGGCATGAAAAAGATTGGTGTTGCCCTCGAAAGTGCTCACCACGTTGTCATCCTCTAGCTCGGGAGCCACCCACTCTTTGTAGCGCCACACGCCCGAGCCATAAGGCCATTGCGTGGTCCCCGCCCGATTCTCGAACAAGTGCATCCACGCCGCGGCCGAACGATCCATGAGCGCATCTTCATCGTGGGCGACTTCCAGCAACCCGCCGCATTGGGGACATGTGTAAATGACATCATAAACAGAATGGCTGCCGGAGCAACCGCGGATGCAACGGAAATGAGATTGGTACATGATTTTTTCAGGGGGAGTGTGTGGGATGGAGGAGTTGGCGGGCCAGGGCGATTTGTTCGCTGACAGCTTGGGGCGCAGTGCCACCTGGCGCTGCACGCTGCGCCACCGACCGCTCAAAATCCCAGATGCTCAGCACGTCAGTGTCGAAACTGGGATGAATACTTTGTAAATCGGCCAACGAAAGCGCACTGAGCGCCACGCCGCGTTGTTCAGCTAATTGTACCACCTGACCCGAAATGTGGTGACTTCGACGGAAGGGAATGCCGCGGGCTACCAGCCAATCGGCCAAATCGGTGGCCAGCATGGCATCATCCAGGGCCTGCCGCATAGCTTGTGGCTGCGGGCGCATGGTTGCCACCGCCCCGGCAATCACCGGCAAAGCCAGATGCAGCGTATCCATGGCATCGAACAATGGCTCTTTATCCTCTTGCAAATCTTTGTTGTAGGTAGAAGGAATGCCCTTGAGTGTGCTTAGCAGGCCGGTCAAATGTCCGATGAGACGTCCCGTTTTGCCACGCACCAACTCAAAAGCATCGGGATTCTTTTTTTGCGGCATCAGGCTGGAGCCTGTGGTATAAGCATCGGAAAGCTGAATGAAGCCGATGCGGGGATTCGAGTACAAAATCATATCTTCGCTCAGGCGGCTAAGATGGGTGCTGAGCAACGCTGCCCAAAAGAGAAACTCCGCCACAAAATCACGATTGCTAACAGCATCCATGCTATTGGCGCTAATGCGGACGAATCCCAGCCTTTGGGCCAGAGCCTGGCGATCGATGGCCAGCGGTGTGCCCGCCAGTGCGCCCGACCCCAGCGGCATCACGGCTGTACGTTGGCGCAACTCGGCCAAACGCTGCTTGTCGCGATGCAACATCCAGAAAAAGCTCATCAGCCAGTGGGCAAAAAGCACCGGTTGCGCCGGTTGCAAATGGGTATAGCCTGGCATCACCAGTGCAAGATGCGTTTCAGCCATATCAACCAGCACCTGCATGAGCTCCGAAAGCTGTGCGGCCAGCGCATCGATGTGTTCCAGCGTGTATAGCCGTAAATCGGTAGCTACCTGGTCGTTGCGGCTACGACCTGTGTGCAGCTTGCCCGCCACCGGCCCGATAAGTTCGGTCAAACGTCGTTCCACCGCGGTGTGAATATCCTCATCTCCCGGCTCAAGCTGAAAACTGCCAGCCTGCCACTCCTCGGCCACCTGCTCCAGCCCATCGATAATTTGATTTCGCTCCTCTTCGGAAAGCACGCCCGCCTGACAAATAGCATGGGCATAGGCCTGCGAAGCCAAAATGTCAACCTGCCACAGTCGGGCATCAAAGCTGATAGATTTGTTGAAGCGATCCATGTTGGCATCGATGCTCTGCTGAAAGCGGCCCCCCCAAAGTTTACTCATTATTTTCCCTCCGTACGGCTGGCTTCATCCAGCAAGGTCATCTCCTGGTGGCTGAGGATGATTTCCACCGCCTCCAGGCTGGGCATAAGTTGCTCGATGGAATTGGCACCAATAATGGGTGCGCTGATAACTGGCTGGTTGAGCAGCCAAGCCAGTGCGATTTGTAACGGTTGCACGCCCCGGGCATCAGCGATGCGCTCCACCGCTGCCAATACTCGCCAGCCATATTCGTTAAAATACTTGCTCTTGACACTCTCCTGCCGGGCAGAATCGGGCGGGGGCGAGTCGAGATGATATTTTCCCGTTAAAAAGCCTCCGGCCAGCGGGCTGTAGGGAATGACGCCGATAGATTCACTTTCGCACAAGGGCTTGAGTTCTCGCTCGAATTCGGTACGATGGGCCAAGCTGTAATGCGGTTGCAAGCTATCGTAGCGGGCCAGTGCGTACTTGTCGCTGATGCAGAGCGCTTTCATCAACCGCCAGGCGCTAAGGTTAGAGGCGCCAATGTAACGCACTTTGCCCTGCCGCACCAAGTCATCCAACGCCTGCAAAGTTTCATGGATGGGTGTCTCGAAATCATCCCAATGAATTTGGTAGAGGTCGATGTAATCGGTTTGCAGGCGGCGCAGGCTCTCTTCTACGGCGTGCATGATGTGTTTGCGGCTCAAGCCTTCGCCATTGGGGCCTTCCCACATGCGACCGCGCACCTTGGTGGCCAGCACCACTCGGTGGCGATTCTTGCGTTGGTGCATCCATTCGCCGATGATGCGCTCGGAAACGCCTCCAGGATTGCCTTCGACCCACCGGGAATAAATGTCGGCAGTGTCGATGAAGTTGCCGCCCGCATCCATGAACGCATCCATCACCACAAAGGATTGCGCTTTGTCCGCGGTCCAGCCCCATTGCATAGCTCCCAGACAGATGCTGGAAACTTTCAGGCCCGTGCGGCCCAATTTGCGATAATTCATAGTTGATTAGCGTTTGAGATGAGTGCTGTACGTTTGAAGGATGTGCTGGCTGCCAGCCAAGCAAAACGCCAAACATCAGGGTCTGACGCTTGACGTTTTGTAAAGATTGTGGGAGAGGCGTGACTTACGATGAGGTTTCTTGCTTGTTGCTACGAATGAGCAGCACCGGGCAGGGGGCATCTCGTACCACCGATTCAGCCACGCTGCCAAAAAGCAGACGGCTAAATCCGCTGCGCCCGTGGGTCGTCATGGCGATGAGATCGCAGTTGTGCCGGGCAGCATGAGAGATGATGGCATCGGCCACCACATCGCGCTCGATGGTGGCGGTTTTGACCTGTACGCCATCCTGACGCAAGCGGGCGGCAATGCCTTCCAGGTAACTTCGGGCCTCTTTCAGGCGTTCATCCATGCTGGGAATGGGTGTGCTGATGCCCACATCGGGTGCAGCCAGGGGCAGCGGAAAATGAACTACCTGAAACAGGGTAACTTCGGTCGAGCCTTTGCACAGCTCGGTGGCGTAGGGAATGGCCTGCTCTGCCAGCTTAGAACCATCCAATGGAACCAGAATGCGTTGGTACATGATATTTCTCTCCATCTTTTGAGCGGAAATGATATGCGACCAGTTTCTGATTTTATTATGACATCGGGCCCGCTGCCTGACCATGAGCCAGATCAGCTTGCTCTGAAAATTGGATATTTGGCAGGGTTGCTGGTTGAAGCTTCAAGGTTGGCGCACGGCGCGGGCCGGGGAGGGGGCGGCAATGGATAGAACGCCAGGCTTACGGAAAACGGCGGCGGGCTTTTTCCAGCTCGATAGCTGCGGCAGTGAAACGGTAAAGTTTAGCCGGGCGGTGATCACCATGCCTGAGCCGTCCGGTCTCCTCGACAATGGCCAGCCCTAAAATCTTTTTACGAAAATTACGCTTGTCCAGCTTTTCTTGCAGGACAATTTCATAAACGTTCTGAAGCTGACTCAGGGTGAATTCTTTGGGCAGCAGCAAAAAGCCCAATCCTGTGTATTCCAGCTTGTAACGCAGGCGCTGCAACGCATAGTTTACGATGCGGGCATGATCAAAAGCCAGTTTGGGTAACGCATAGACATTGAACCAATCTGCATCCCCCGCATCATCTCCTGCTTGCACCGCGCTTGTTTGGTCTGCCCCCACAATGGCAAAATAAGCAACGCTGATAGTCCAGCCACGCGGGTCGCGGCCCGGGTCGCCAAAGGTATAAAGCTGTTCCAGATAAATGTTGCTTAACCCTGTTTCTTCGCTGAGTTCGCGGGCCGCGGCAGTCTCCAGCTTTTCATTTTGCTGCACAAAGCCGCCAGGTAGCGCCCATTGTTCCGCAAAGGGTTCATGGTTGCGTTTGATGAGCAACGCGCACAACTCGCCACGGATGAAGGAAAAAATAACCACATCCACCGTGACCGATGGTTTGGGATAAGTGGGGGGCTCGTGCGCTGAAGGTTTCATGTCCTAATCGTAGCGTACTCTTTCTTCTCAGTCAAGAAAACCATTGTTGCCGGGTGCGTTTCAAAATTGAGGCAGGCAGTTACTACTAAGGTAGCCCGGCTAGAAACCACTAAGACACGAAGCCACAAAGGCACAAAGAAAGAAAAAGTTTTGAAATGCTTGGTGTTCTTAGTGTCTTTGTGTCTTTGTGGTGATTGAAGTCGGGTACGTTAGTCGTTACGGCAGGCATTGTAAAATCCGCCGGATTGCGAATCCGGCTCCGAAGCGGGGCTCCCCAGGGCGGATTCGTAATCCGCCCGGCCAAAAGATAAAAGCGCCCCCATTGTTGCCTCGGCTTACCACTCATTGTAGCCATAAAAAAGTGTGCGATGCACAGGAGTACATCGCACACAGAGTTGCTCGTGCGGGCGCATAATGCGCTCGTGCGGGCGAGGATGGGTTACGCAGCGTCCTCAGATTTTTTGTCCTGGAACAAATCGCCAATGCCTGCCAGGGCTCCCAACACGCCCGAAGCCTCGTAGGGCAGATAAATCTTGGTGGCCTGGCCATCAGACATCTGTTTCAGTGCATCCAAATACCGAATTGCAATCAGCTTGTCATCAGGCTGTGCAGCCTTGATAGCATCGAACACCTGCTGGACAGCCACAGCTTGGCCTTGGGCTTCCTTCTCCAGCTTGAAACGTTCTGCTTCGGCAATGCGGCGTACCGCTTCGGCATCACCCTCGGCCCGTAAAATCTTGGACTGTCGTTGACCTTCCGCTTCCAGAATTTTAGCCTGCCGGAACCCTTCCGCTTCCAGAATGTTGGCCCGCTTTTCGCGCTCAGCTTTCATCTGGCGGTGCATGGCTTGTGTCACATCTGCCGGTGGGTCAATGCGCTTGAGCTCCACCCGCACCACGCGAACGCCCCATTTATCGGTGGCATCATCCAGCACTTCGCGTAGCTTGTTGTTGATAATCTCGCGGGAGGTCAATGCCTCATCCAGCTCCATCTCGCCGATGACGTTACGAAGGCTGGTTTGGGCCAGCTTGGTGGCGGCCAGGAAAAAGTTGGCAACATTGTAAACCAGTTTGACGGGGTCTGTAGCTTCGTAAAAGACAATGGCATCCACAGTCACCACAACATTATCCTTGGTAATCACCTCTTGCGGAGGCACGTCTACCACCTGTTCACGCATATCCACCTTACGCAGCTTGTCGATAAATGGCACGATGACGGTAAGGCCAGGCTGCGCTGTACGAACATAGCGTCCCAGCCGCTCGACAACACCTTTTTCGTATGGTGAAACGATGCGGATACTTCTGCTGGCAATAAGCAAAATGAATAGTGCCAGGAACATAAAGAACATAACAGCTAAAGATGCGCCCATGTTATACCTCCATTCAGGTTAGGCTGAGAAAATGATATGGTCAGGAATTTTGTTGGATGGGACGAACTACCAGGCGTGTGCCTTCTACTTTGAGAACTTCCACAACTGTGCCTGCCGGGATCACTTGTCCCGGATTCTCTGGCAACGCCCGCCATTTTTCGGCATTGACTCGCACAAGCCCTGAGCTTGCGATGCTATCGATTTTTTCGATGACAATAGCCTCTTGGCCCAGAACCCGATCGATGCCAACCGAGGTGTCAGATGAGGCGGGTGTGATTTTGTCAGCGAATCCTCGCAGCGAAAAGACCACCAGCAATGAAAGAACACTGAATAGCAATAATTGCCAGGCCATATTTAATCCCAGTAGCGCAGCGATGCCGGCAACAGCAGCACCAACACCAAATGCGACCAGGAAAAATCCAGCCGTGAGCAGTTCCCCGGCAAAGAAAAGCAATGCCAGGATCATCCATCCCCAAAAATAAATGTCGGTGTGCATCGTCATGTCTCCTGTTGGCAAATGCGGGAAGTGAAGCGTCTACCCCTATCATACCATCTTTGACCAAAAATGCCAGACCCCAGCCTGACATTCCCATGACGTTAATCTGACATGCTGACAAGCCGCCTCTGGGTTGCTGCCCATTTGGTGTCAGATGCACCTGCCATGGGCGTTAGTGCGGTGATAATCAGCGGGCAGTGTGCTGAGTGAATGTAGATAACGAAAAAGCCTTCCAGCGCCCGCCCACGCATGATGCCTGCGCCCCCGCCCGCGCCCTGCGTTGTTTGTGTCCAGGCCCGCGGCAGGCTATAATCTCACCATGTCCCATCATTCACCTCTCCCCACTTTGGAAGAAAAACCCACCTTTGTGCGCAACATGTTCGCGGACGCGGCCCGGCGCTACGACCGCATGAACCGGCTGATGACCCTGGGTCAGGATCAGCGCTGGCGGCGGCTGGTAGTGGAAGCATGTCAGCTTCCGCCCGGTGGCAGCCTGCTGGATGTGGCCACCGGCACCGCTGACATCGCCCTGGAGGCCCTGCGCCAACATGCCGACGCCCGTGTGGTGGGAACCGATTTCACCCATGAGATGATGCGCATTGGCCAGGAAAAGGACAAAACGGGGCGCATCCCCTTTGTCGAGGCCGACGCCCTGCACCTGCCCTTTGCCGACAACAGCTTCGATGCCGCCTGCTCCGGGTTTCTCATGCGCAACGTCACCGATGTGGCGGCCGCGTTTGCCGAGCAATGTCGGGTCGTGCGCCCGGGCGGGCGTGTGGTCTGCCTGGAAATCACCCGGCCCGCCACGCCCATCTGGCGGGACATCTTCCATCTCTACTTCTTCAATCTCGTGCCCCGCATCTCCGCCTTCTTCAGCAGCAACAAGGAGGCCTACACCTACCTGCCCCACTCCACCCTGCAATTTCCACGCCCGCCCGCGCTGGCCGAAATCATGCGTTCGGCGGGATTGAAAAACGTCACCTGGCGCACGCTCATGCTGGGAACCATGGCCCTGCACGTGGGTGAGGTCTAGCGGCTAAATGACCGGGGACAGGAGACGGAAGACGGATCATTCGGTCCACCGTCCCCGGTCTTCGGTCTTGAATCTAGAAAAAGGTGCATGACAACCCCAATTTTTGACAAGACACAATCAGATATGAAACGTCTCATCATCGCCATGAGCGGCGCATCGGGCCAGATTTACGGCATTCGCCTGTTGCAACTGCTGGCCCGGAACCCCGACATCGAAACCCACCTGGTGCTCTCCCAGGCCGCGCGCATCACCCTGGCCCACGAGACCGACTTCACGCCCGCCCAGGTGGAGGCCCTGGCCGACGTGGTCTATCGCCCGGGCGACATCGGCGCGGCCATCGCCTCCGGCTCCTTCGCGGCCCACGGCATGATGGTGGCGCCCTGCTCCATCAAAACCCTCAGCGCCATCGCCCACAGCTATGCCGATAACCTCATGGCCCGCGCCGCAGATGTGCAACTCAAGGAGGGCCGCCCGCTGCTGCTCATGGTGCGGGAGACCCCCTTGCATCTCGGGCATCTGCGTCTGATGACCCAGGCCGCAGAGATGGGAGCCATCATCTTCCCGCCCGCTCCCGCATTCTACGCCCGCCCGCAAACACTGGATGAGATGGTGACCAATACCGCCGGGCGCATGTTGGCCCGCATCGGCATCGAAAACGACGCTTACGAGGAGTGGCGCGGCGTAAAAAGATAACGTCGGGCTGAAGTGTGAATGAGGTGCGGCTCAATTTAGGGTCAATTTCTCAACGTCGCCGGGTCACAGACCCGGCTAGAGAACAAAAATGTGTTCAGGCGAGTCTGTGACTCGCCGTCTCCATAAACTCTGTCAATCTGGATCGAGCGACTGCCCCATTTCGAAACGCCCCTGTGATCCTTGGCTGCTTGACGTTTAACGTGTGGCGTTATAAAATAAATCGGAAATGATCAAAAGCTTTCGCGATAAGGAGACGGAAAAAATTTACAACCGTCGGCGCTCCCGCAGGCTTCCGCCAGATATTCAACATGTCGCTTTGCGCAAGTTGCGAATGCTCAACAATTCTCGTACGTTGCGAGACCTGTTGGCCCCTCCATCTAATCGGCTGGAGAAATTGTCTGGCGATAGAGCCGGGCAGTACAGCATTCGTATCAATGATCAATGGCGTATTTGCTTTGAGTGGCATGATGGCGACGTCTACGATGTAGAAATCGTCGATTATCACTGAGGTTTGATTATGAACCAGGAAAAATTAACTCCAATCCATCCCGGCGAAGTGCTTCTGGAAGAATTTTTGAAGCCCATGGGGCTCAGCCAAAATCAATTGGCTTTGGCGATCCGCGTACCCGCCCGCCGCATCAACGAGATCGTCCAGGGCAAACGCCGGATCACGCCCGACACAGCTTTGCGCCTGGCAAGATTTTTCGATACAACGCCGCAATTTTGGTTGGGATTGCAAATGGATTATGATCTGGATGTGGCGACGGAGAGGTTGGGCGACGCTATCGAGCGGGATGTGAAGGTTTATCATCCCGAAACCGCTTGATATTGGCCATTTTTTCCTATGTCCTCCCCTCGCCCCGTTATCGACTTCCTCGCCGCGCACAACACCCTCACCCTGGCCACTGCCGGGGCGGATGGACAGCCCCACGCGGCTGCGCTCTTTTACGCATTCACGCCCGAGCTGCGCCTCATCTTCCTCTCCGAGCCCGACACCCTCCACGCCCGCCACATCGGCAAAGGCGCGGCCGTGGCAGTCACCATCCACGCCGACGGCCAGGACTGGCAGCGCATCACCGGTTTGCAGATGCACGGCTGGGCCGGGCCCGCAGAGGATGCGGCCCGGGCAATCTACCTGGCCCGATTTCCCTTTATCGCCCGCACCGAAGTGCTGGCCCGGACGCTGAAATCTGTCCGTTTCTACGAGATCACGCCCCGCTGGATTCGTCTCATCGACAACCGTCTGGGCTTTGGCCACAAACAGGAATGGCATTTCGACAATGACTAACACCGATGACATCCGTCGCGATCTGGATAAAGCCGCAGCTCTGGGCCATCCCTCCTATGTGTGGCGCGCGGGCCAACAACGTCGCTTCGCCATGATTCAGCGCTGGGCCCGCATCGAGGGCGCGCGGGTGCTGGTGGATGGCGCGGGCGTGGGCATGTACAGCCGCCATCTTGAAGCCGCGGGCGCCACCGTCATCTCACTGGACATCGATTATCCCAGCATGGTGGAAGCACACCGGCACACTCAGCATTGCGTGGTAGGCGTGGGCGAACATCTTCCATTCCTCGCTAACACGTTCGACACCATCCTCTCGCACGAGGTGTTGGAACATGTGCGGGATGACGCCGCGGCCGTGGCCGAGATGGCGCGAGTGCTGAAGCCTGGCGGCCGAGCTGTCATCTTCGTGCCCAATCGCCTCTATTTTTTCGAGACCCACGGGCACTACTGGAAGGGCGACTATCACTTCGGCAACACGCCCCTCATCAACTACCTGCCCGACCGCTGGCGCAACCAGCTCGCACCCCATGTGCGGGCCTATCGCAAAAAAGATTTACAGCGCTTGTTCGCCCCCTTGCCCCTGCGCATCATCCACTGGACGCAAATTTATCCCGGCTACGATAACATCATCGCCCGCCAGGCCGCGCTGGGCAAAAGCGTGCGCGGCATCACCCGCTGGCTCGAGAAAACGCCTTTGCGGGCCTTTGGTCTTTCACATTTCATGGTTGTAGAGAAAAATCTGTGAGACAAGAAGGATCGACGGTATCAACTTTTGGGCCATGTGTAACCATTTCTTTTTGGCGGTGAAGTGATTTTTGAAGAGTTATTGTAACGATTTTGCGGATTACGTCTCTAACTCGACGAACCTTGCTGCGCATTGTTTTGTCCGCCTCTCTTTTATGGTCGGGCAGCAGGAAGGGCGGTTCGTTCAGTAATAGATACGGTTGTGTGCGGAAGGGGCACACATGAGGTAATATCTATTACTGTCGACAAAATTGATCCAGCGTCACTCAGTTTTCTTGATCTTGATGAGAGCTTCGGTGGGAACCATTTTGATGGGGGCGACGTTTTATTAACAAGACGCTTCCAACAATGCCGACTTCTTTTCGAGGAGGAAAGAATGAAACATTCACGAATCATTATCGTTGTTTTTTTGCTATTGTCGCTATTCGTTATCGCTTCGTGTGCTGGCGCCCGCCAACCCGCATATGAAGAGGCTGTGAACATGGAACCAGCCCCGGCTGCGATGGCTGAGAAGGCTGTTCTTTCTAATGCGGATGTCGAAATATCCATGCAGGGGAACGCAGGTCCTGCTTTGGAACAGATTCAGAATATGCGGAAAATTATCTACAATGCCGATATGTATTTGGTTGTGAAGGATACTGAAGCCGCTGCTCAACAAATTGAGGCGATGGCCCAAAACATGGGGGGCTATGTGGCGCGTATGAATGGTTATCGTCAAGATGATAGTATTGTTTACGACATCACCATTCGCATTCCTGCAAACAAGTTTGATGCCGGGCGTAGCGCTTTGCGCAGTATGGCTGTGCGGGTAGATCATGAAAATATTAGTACGAATGATGTGACGGATCAGTATTACGACATAGACGCCCGTTTGCGTACATTGAAAGCGACCGAAGAAGAACTTACTGAGCTTTTGCGTGAAACGAGAAAGCGTGGGGGAAAGGTCGAGGACATTATGGAAATTTATGATCGGCTTGTGCAAATCCGCAGTGAAATCGAATCGTTACAAGGACAATTGAATCGCCTTGACAAGTTGGTTTCTTTTTCAACAATCGATATTCATCTCGAACCCTCGGTGCTTTCAAAACCTATCGAAGGGGAAGGTTGGCGCCCGGCGGAGGTTATCCGGAAGAGCCTCGGCACCCTTGTCGATGTTTTGGCTAGTTTGGGCACATTGCTTATCGAATTCGTAATCATTGTTCTGCCTGTACTGATTCTTATTTTGCTTCCAGTGCTCCTGCTCGTTTGGTTGATTAGAATTTGGCAGAAGCGGCGCAGTCGTGCAAACAAACAAGAGGAGGAGGCGAAGGCGTAATCAAAATCAGCCGTCTCCAGTAAAATTAAGGTTTTGATGCGTTTCAATGTTGAGACAATTCGCTCCCCCAAGAGTCCTCCGGTCTTTGACAATCCGGGGGACTTTTCGTATTATCCATGGTTGCATCCACTTTTTATTTTGCTCACAGTAAACAATCATGCTTCGAAAACTATGGCAAGAATGGCTGCGTATTGCTCGTCATATCGGCAATTTTAACGCTCGTGCGCTCATCACCCTGGTTTATTTCACCTTGTTGGCTGTTTTTGGCATTGCGTCGCGATTACTTTCTGATCCGTTGTCCATTAAGAAACGCCCCGGGCCAAGTGCATGGTTAGCACGCGCGACGAACGATATCGATATTGAATCTGCGCAACGTCAGGGTTGATTTTATTCTCATGTACATACTTGGCATTTCTTGTTTTTATCACGATAGCGCTGCAGCGTTGCTTAAAGATGGCGCTTTGATCGCCGCTTCGGATGAGGAGCGTTTTAGTCGCATCAAGCATGATAATGGTTTTCCACATCATGCAATACAGTTTTGCTTAAGCCAGGCGGGGATCGAGCCAGGGGATTTGGAGTATGTGGTGTTCTACGAAAAACCACTTTTGAAATTTGATCGTATTCTTCGTTCTGGATTGGCGACATTCCCAAAGTCGTGGTTAGCTTTCCGAGAGGCGCTTATCACATGGATGAATGAGAAATTGTGGATAAAAGCGCTGTTACAGGAGGCGCTTCCAGATGTGCCCAAGGACCGATTTCTTTTTGTCGAACATCACCTTTCGCACGCCGCGAGCGCCATGTTTACTTCACCGTTCGAAGAGGCCGCCATCGTGACCCTGGATGGCGTGGGCGAATGGACAACTACGGCAATTGGTAAAGCAGTTGCAGATTGGACCGGGCAAGGCGTGAATCGGATTGATTTGTTAGAAGAAACTCGTTTTCCGCATTCATTGGGGTTGCTTTACTCGGCATTCACCGCATTTCTGGGGTTTCGTGTCAATAATGGCGAATACAAGGTCATGGGCATGTCGCCTTACGGCGAACCGCGATACATTGATCTGATCGAGAAGGTGATAGACGTGAAGGGGGATGGGTCTTTCTGGCTGGATATGTCCTATTTTGATTTTCACTTTTCCGCCACCCGTACATTCAGCGATAAATTTATCAAGCTGTTTGGCGAACCTCGCAGGCCCGAAGCAGACTTCTTCACCCTTACGACCCATCCCCTCAAAGATTACCCTGGATGGAGTGATGACGCGGCCAGAAGGAATCAGCATTATGCCGATGTTGCCGCTAGCATCCAGCGTGTGACAGAGGAGACTATACTTAAGATTGTTCGTCATGCTCACGAACTAACTGGCAGTAAAAATCTTGCCATGGCTGGCGGTGTGGCGCTCAACTCTGTGGCAAACGGTCGAATTTTGCGAGAAAGTCCTTTCGAAAATATTTACATCCAGCCCGCTGCGGGCGACAATGGCGGGGCGCTGGGAGCGGCGCTGTATGCATATCACGCACTACTAAATCAGCCTCGCAAATTCGTCATGGATACAGCCTACTGGGGGCAATCCTTCTCCGAAGCAGAAATTAAAGCCTTTCTGGAACGTGAAAATATTCCCTATGAATATATAAAAGATGAGGATGTGTTGACGCAGCGTATTACGGATGCACTCATACATGGAGACGTGGTGAGTTTATATCAAGGCAGGGCGGAATGGGGACCACGAGCTCTGGGCAATCGTTCGATTTTAGCTGATCCTCGCCGGGGGGAGATGAAGGAGATCGTAAATACGAAGATTAAGTTCCGCGAGCCTTTCCGTCCCTTTGCTCCTGTGGTGCTGGAAGAAGCCGCCAGCGAGTATTTTGAGATTGATTCTCCCGAAAAACAGTTCCTCCCTCGTTTTATGCTTATGGTTGCCCCTGTCAGAAAAGATAAGTGGGATGTGATTCCAGCCACCACCCACGTTGGCGGCAGTGGTCGTTTGCAAACGATTCGCGAGGCGTGGAATCCCCGTTATTATCACATCGTCAAGCGCTTCGGTGAGGCGACAGGCGTTCCTGTTGTGCTGAATACTAGCTTCAATCTGCGAGGCGAACCCATTGTTAATTCACCGGCCAATGCCTATGCCACATTCATCAATAGCGGCATCGATATGCTGGCGCTGGATAAATTCTTAATCCGAAAGCAGAAGTAATTTGGAGTGTTGCAATGATCAAACGACTTGGTATTATTGGTGAATTGTTTCGCTTCTTGTGGGATCAGAAACTTTATTGGATGATTCCGTTAGTTGTAATTATCGTGTTGGTGATTGTTGTCGGACTTTTGGGTCAAACAACCGCGGTTGGCCCATTCATTTACACCCTGTTTTGATCATCGTTGATCAATTGGTCACATTTGTCAGGATGCATTATACTTTTATGTGAGATGAAGATCTGGTTATTTCGGGCGGTATGAGCTCATTTGGATTTATTTCCGTCCCGAAATTATTTGCCGATATACAAATTTCATCATCAGGAAACCTTATGGCGAAGAACGATCGCGAGAAAGTCCTCGAAAACGCGTTAGCAACTATCAATAAGCGATTTGGCGAAGGCGCTGTTATGAAACTCGGCGACGCCTCTGCTTTGGAGATCGAAGCGATTCCCACCGGTTCGATCACACTCGATGCTGCTATTGGTGTGGGAGGGATGCCTCGCGGTCGGATCATCGAGATTTTTGGCCCTGAATCGTCCGGAAAGACAACCCTGTGTCTGCACACCATCGCAGAATCCCAAAACCTAGGCGGTATTTGCGCCTTCGTGGATGTAGAACACGCCTTGGATCCAGCTTACGCTCGTAAGATTGGTGTTGATGTCGATTCGCTTTATATTTCTCAGCCCGATACCGGAGAACAGGCGTTGGAAATCGCCGAGGCTCTGGTGCGCTCTGGAGCTGTGGATGTGGTGGTCGTTGATTCTGTGGCGGCTTTGGTTCCTCGCGCCGAGATTGAAGGCGAGATGGGGGATAGCCACATGGGGTTGCAAGCTCGTTTGATGAGTCAGGCCATGCGCAAGCTTAGTGGCGTGGTTAAGCAAACCAATACGGTTATGATTTTCACCAATCAACTCCGACAAAAGATTGGTGTGATGTTTGGAAATCCAGAAACTACGCCAGGGGGCATGGCCTTGAAGTTTTACGCCTCCGTACGCCTCGATATTCGCCGCATCCAAAGTTTGAAAGCCGGTGGAGAAACCATCGGTAATCGCACTCGCGTCACGGTGAAGAAAAACAAAGTTGCTCCTCCCTTCAAGAAAGCTGAGTTCGATATCATGTTCAATGAAGGGATTTCACGATCTGGCGAAGTGCTGGATCTGGCGGTAGAGAATGACATTATCGAGAAGCGTGGCTCTTTCTATAGTTATGAGGGCACTCGTTTGGGCCAGGGGCGCGAAAACGTCAAAGCTTTCCTGAGGGCAAATCCGGATCTTCTCGCTGCCATCGAGGATCAATTACGGGCGTTGATGGGGCTGCCGCCTCGTCCTCGTCCGAAGACCGAAGGTTGATTTTCTTCCTTGAAGGCGTTAAAACCATGCGCAATGCGCGTGGCAGAGGATCTGTGGAATTCAGTCCCGACTTTGAATGATTGATTTTTTCATTCATCATCTTGTATGTTCAAGGGTGTAGAATTGTCCTGGTCTCGCACCAGAACGCTACATCCATCTTCCACAACCGTTCTGCCAGGCGTTGCGTTCTTTCGGATCGTGACGCTTTTTTATTACTCATGTCAGGTATCATTACTCGGTTGGTTTATCAAAAACGCAACAAGAACCGGGTAAGCATTTTCATCGATGATAATTATGCGTTCTCTTTATCAGAAATTTTGGCCTCCTCTTTGCAACTGGGCCAAAGTCTAAATGATGACGAGATCGCACATCTACGCGCACTCGACCATCGGCAAAGCGCCATGGATAAGGCGTTGCGTCTTTTGGCTCGTCGCCCTCGTTCTCGTTATGAAATCGATAACGCTTTGAAACAGGCTGGATATGCTGACGAAATCCGAGAAAGCGTTATTGCCCGTCTCTTCGAGATGGACTATTTGGACGATCTGGAGTTTGCCCGATGGTGGGTAGATAACCGATCTGAGTTTAATCCCCGCAGTATTCGGGCGTTACGCCAAGAACTTTATCAAAAAGGCGTTTCTGATGCGGTAATCTCAGAGACATTGGCCCCATTAAATGATGAGTCCCTTGCTATTGCTGCAGGACGTCAGCGAGCATATCGTTGGCAGCATCTTTCGCGAACAGCGTTTGATAAGAAGATGTTTGAGCGCCTTCAGCGTCGTGGTTTTTCATATTCCTCTGCTCGTTTTGCCGTGGATTATCTTTGGGAGCAGCTTCATCAGGATGCCGACACTGAAAAAGATGGCAATTTTGATTGATGGATGCTCCGATATGTGTATAACGACCCCCATTTTATAGGAAAAGACTATGCAACCGATTGTTATTGTTTTCGCTGTCGTAATTGGCCTGATTTTTGGCGTGGCGGCAGGCTATTTTCTCGGCGTTTGGAACAAACAACGTCAGGATGCCGAAAAGCTTGCGTCCGCCAAACAGCAGGCAGAACGGATTGTTAGTGAGGCCAAAGATAAAGCTTTGAAGCTGGAATTGGAGGCGAAGGATCGTTCCATTGCCCTACGCAATGAAGTCGAAGCGGAAATGACTCGCCGCCGGCGCGAATTGAGTCGGTTGGAGGAGCGGGCTCAGCGACGGATGGATCAGCTTGAGCTGCGCTCTGAGAATCTCGAAAAGCGCGAACAACGGCTAAATCAGCGCCAGAGTCAGTTGGATAAACGTCTGGCCCAACTCGAAAAAGCAGAAGAGCAGTATCAGGCTGAATTGGAGCGCATCGCTGGCATGACGCAGGAAGAAGCTCGTGAAGAAGTCCTACGCCGAACAGAAGCCAAAGCCCGCAGTGAAATGGCCCGGGTAATTCGTCAGGTGGAGGCGGAGATTGCAGAAATGGCTGACCGTCGCGCTCGCGAGATTGTCACTTTGTCCATCGAGCGATTGGCTTCCGATGTCGTGGCCGAGAGCGTTGTCACAGCTGTGCCTCTGCCTTCCGATGATATGAAGGGGCGCATTATTGGCCGTCAGGGCCGTAATATCCGTGCAATCGAGGCCGTGACGGGCGTGGATCTGGTAGTGGATGATACGCCCGAAACCATTATCATCTCAAGCCACGATCCTATCCGTCGCGAAGTGGCCCGACGCGCCCTTTCCAAATTGGTGCAGGATGGACGCATCCATCCCGCCCGGGTGGAAAAGGAAGTTCGCAAAGCGCAAGATGAGGTCGATCGCATCATCCGCGAAGCGGGTGAGGAAGCGGCGTATCAGACCGGTTTCCAGGGATTGCATCCTGAATTGCTAAAACTAGTGGGACGATTGAAGTTCCGCACCAGTTATGGACAGAATCAATACTATCATGCAATTGAAACCAGCCATCTGGCGGGGTTGATGGCTGCAGAATTACATGGCGATGTGCGAGCTGCCAAGATGGGGGGACTGCTGCACGACATAGGCAAGGCTGTCAGTCATGAGGTGGAAGGGCCTCATGCTCTGGTTGGCGCTGATATTGCTCGTCGTTATGGGGTGCCTGAGAAGGTGGTTAACATTATTGCCGCCCATCATCATGAGGTTGAACCACAATCATTGGAAGCCATTCTTGTGGCTGCAGCAGATGCTATCTCGGGCGCCCGTCCCGGCGCCCGCCGTGAGTCTCTCGAAAACTACGTCAAGCGCCTCACTGCTCTGGAAGATATCGCCAAGAGCTTTAAGGGCGTTCAACAGGCCTATGCCATTCAAGCGGGGCGAGAGGTGCGCATCCTGGTCAAGCCAGAATTGATCGATGATTTTGGCGCCATCGAGCTTTCGCGCAACATCGCACAAAAGATCGAAGATAGCCTGCAATATCCTGGCCAGATCAAAATCACAGTCATTCGCGAGACGCGAGCAGTCGACTTTGCCATGTGATTGAGGCGAAGGAATTACCTTTATGGCGCAGACAACTTTCATGCCGTCTGCGCTTTTTCTTTTGCATCCAGTTTGTGGGTGCGGGGTGAAAGCCATAAAAAAATGCCTGTCGACGCCAGGGCCAGGATAAATGCAGCATACCATACCCAATTGGGGTTGCTATGATCCATGATGAAGCCTGCCAGTAATGGTCCCATAGCCGCAGGAATCGCCCAACTGAAACCGAATACAGCCAAGTAGCGCCCGCGCATGGTCTCTGGCGCCAACAGTGAGACCACCGATTGAGAGACTGGTGCAATAAGCATTTCCCCAATAGTGATGACGATCATCGCCACAACGAAGAGTGCAACACTATCCACCACACCATACATTCCGAATCCGACGCCATAGAGAAACGCACCCATTGCGATGACATGCAATGGGCGGAATCGTCGAACCTTACGCGTAACAAAGAACTGGAAGATCACCACCAAAAGCGCGTTCATGCTAATGAGCCAGCCATAATGCTGGGGCGGCACATTGTGTATATCTCGCAGATAAACCGAGAGCGAGGTGTTCATTTGAATGTAAACGATGGAAGCCAGAATAGAAGCGGCGATGAACAACATGAACACCTTGTCTTTTAGCGCCACCCAATAACCGGTGAACGTATCGGTAACACGTTCATGATCCCGATACGCTTCCGGGGCGGGCAGTGATTCTTTGATGAAGATAAAGACAATGACTGCGGTGATGGTGCTCGCCACTGCGTCGGTGATGAATAGGGCTAGATAAGAGCGGGTGGCCATAAATCCTCCGATGGCCGGGCCTATCGTGATTGCCAGATTCATCACCACGCGCATAAGTCCATACCCTTCTGCCCGCTGTTCTGGTTTGAGCAAGTCCGCCACCATGGCTTGTCGGGCGGGATCTCCCACATTGGCAAACAGTCCTACCAACACCGCCGCCACGAAAAAATGACGGACATCAGCAGCGAAGCCCATGCCCAAGGTGATGAGCGCACTGGCCACAAGTCCCCAAATGATCATCCGTTTGCGCCCGAAGCGATCAGAGATCGCGCCGCCGATGACGCTGCCAAGGATGGCGGAGATCGAGAAGATTCCGAAAATAAGTCCCACTGTCGTCATTCCCACATTGAACCGGGCCGTGACATAGAGGGTGAAGAAGGGGAAAAGTAGCGCTCCGCCTAATCCATCGATGAAACTAGCGCCCAGTAACAGCCAAAATTGTTTGGGATACTCTTTGAAGAGGTGTTGCAGGCGGGGAAATGAAGGCATGAATATGAAACCGCCAAAGGTGCGACCCGAAATTATTCTTGATCTGACTGTTCCTTCTCGATGGATTCGATCTCCGCTTCATCCGATTCCAAAAGCTTTCGCCACTCTTCCAGGCGTTTGGCAAAGGCTTGCGTCAGACTATCGCCTTCTTCGGTAACAAGATTGCTGCCCAAATGATGGCTCAGGCGCAACAGTTGCGAACGCGCACGAGAGAGGCCATAACTGGCTGAACGCTGGCTGGCTCTCCAGAAGGATATCTCTTTCTCGGTTGGAACACCCCATTGAATAGCCGCACCCGCCCAGGTCAATCCTGCGCCAAATCCCACCATAACGATATTATCATTGGGCTTGACCCGATTTTGCTCGATGGCTTCGCACAAGGCGATGGGAATCGAAGCGGTGGATGTGTTGCCGTAATATTGTAAATTTCTAAAGACTTTTTCGTCGGGGAGTTTTAGGTTTCGCATAGAGACAGCGATAATACGCTCATTGGCCTGATGAGGGATGACGAGATCCACATCATCTACCGAAAGTCCAGCTTTTTCCAAAACCTGACGGGTGGCGTCGGCCATGATGCGCGTCGCAAAACGAAACACGGCGCGACCATTCATTTTGATGAAATGTTGGCCCGAGGCCACTGTTTCCATGGTTGCGGGCATTTTACTGCCGCCAGCAGGTAGAATGAGCAAATCTCCGCCCGAACCATCGCATCCCATTTCAGTGGAAAGGATGCCACCTGGCACAGGACTGCTTTGCACCAATACAGCGCCTGCGCCATCTCCAAATAGCACGCAAGTGTTTCGGTCTGACCAATCGGTAATACGGGAAAGTGTTTCAGAACCAATGACCAGCACATTGTCCGCCTGGCCTGAAGCAATGAGTCCCTTGGCCAAACCTAGCCCATAGACAAATCCAGAGCATGCCGCGCTGAGATCAAACGCCCCGGCATTCGTCGCTCCGATTAAATCCTGTACAATGCACGCAGTAGCTGGAAATGTGTGTTCTGGCGAAGATGTGGCCGTGATGATCATATCCACTTTGCTGGCTGGCACGTCAGCAACTTCTAGCGCAGCTCTCGCAGCCCTGGCGCCCAAAGTGGCCGTCGTCTCCGTTGGGTCGACGGCAATTCGGCGTTGGTGAATGCCTGTGCGCGAACGTATCCACTCATCACTGGTATCTACAATTTGTTCCAGTTCGTGGTTTGTAACCACGCGATCGGGTAAGGCCTTGCCCCACCCCACGATATGTGCGTAGCGACCAAAGGGCATCATGCCTGAATCATTGACCATCCTCATAGCCTCCCAGAACCAAGGTGCTATTATGTCCGCCAAAGCCAAAGGAGTTGCTAATGGCATATTTCAATTGTGCCGGACGCGCCACGTTGGGCGTGTAGTTTAGATCGCATTCGGGATCGGGATTTTCGTAATTAATGGTAGGAGGAATGATGTTATCGCGAATGGCCAACAGTGAAAATATGGCCTCGATCGCTCCCGCTGCACCCAGCATGTGACCTGTTACCGACTTTGTAGAGCTGATCTTCACCTCATAAGCATACTCTCCAAAAGCAGATTTGATTGCTTTTGTTTCTGCAGCGTCGTTTAATCGCGTGCTGGTGCCATGCGCATTGATATAGTCAATATCTTCAGGTTTGAGCCCCGCGCTTTGAAGCGCCTGAACAATAGATTCTGTGGCTCCCAACGAGTCGGGCCTGGGCGCGGTGATGTGATATGCATCGGCAGTGGCGCTATACCCCAGTATTTCACCGTAGATTTTCGCTCCCCGGGCCAGCGCATGTTCTAACCTTTCGAGAACTAAAATCGCAGCGCCTTCTGAGAGCAGAAAACCATCGCGGTCTCGGTCGAATGGGCGAGATGCCTTGTTTGGTTCGTCATTTCGTCGCGAAAGCGCTCCTGTGCGATCGAAGGCTGAGACGGTAAATTTATGGAATCCTAGCTCGACGCCCCCTGAGATCATGACATCGGCCTCGTTATGAATGATGGTGTTATAAGCCTCGCCCACCCCGTAGTTTCCTGATGCGCAGGCGCCAACGACGCCAAAGTTTTTGCCGCGAAAACCATAGTCTATCGCGATCATTCCTGGAGCAGTGTCAATGAGGATGGCCGGTACAGTAAAAGGGCTAATCCGACGGGCGCCCTGTTCGTGCATGATGTCATAACCATCAAGCATGGCATTGACGCCACCAATGGCAGAACCAATAATGACGCCAGCTCGAGTTGGATCGACCGACTCTCGCGTCAGTCCAGAATCATCCATGGCCATCTTGGCCACGGCCATGGCATGCGAAACATATCGGCCATATCGACGTGCGATTTTTTTCCCCACAAAATCTGCAGGATCAAAATTCTCAAGAGGGGCGATGATGCGGGTGTTGAGATGCGAAGCATCGAAGCTTGTTATGGGTTTGACATTTGGGCGTCCTGCGACGACGTTTTTCCAGATTTCATCGATTTCATTGCCAACTGAGCTAATGGCAGCGATGCCTGTGACAACAACGCGGATTCTTTTTTGCATAGTAACAATAGACCTTGTACATTTGGAATGTGGTTTGGCGTTCAGAATTTGGCGGAAGCATTACGGTTGCAATAGTTGATAACACCTATTCGTTGGGGTTGACGCGCAAAAAGCATTGAACCGCAATACTTGGGGAACATTTGTAGATAGCTCCAATTCAATAGGCCCGGCACCAGGTGCGTTTCAATTTCGGGGCAATTAGTCTGATGATGCGCAGGTCGAGTGAACTTGGACTCTGCAGACGCTGCCCCCCTCCACCTTAGCTTCCTTCCTCGCTCCGAGACTGGCGAGGAAGAGTTGTAGAAAGGTGCTCAGATAGCGCCGACGGTCACCCTCTATCGACCCGAAAGGCGGAGGCCATCCCCCAGCCGCAGGCCTGAAGCGCCCGACCGGAGTCAACTAAAAGCGCGAAAAACATATCTATTTTGAAACGCCCCCGGGCAACTTTCTGATTGCCAACATGAAAGAGGATGCTCTGAAATTGTCTGGACGTAAACATGAGGAGATGGAGGCGAATCGTCCACATCCCTCCATTTGGCCGACCTTCGCCTTTTTGTCTATCCCCGTCTCGTAAGTTGTAATTATCTCCAAGATTAATTTCAAATTCAGATCATCAAATACTTAGCTTCGAATTCATATAAAAAGGAATGTGTGTTACAGAAAAGAGCACATGCGATCATGGCACTTTTTGGTAACAGTGGCATAATGAGTTATCCTTTTGGTGTACTTCGTTTGTATATCTATTCGTCATTATGCTAATTATCCGATCTACGGAGAAAGGACGACGCTCATGCGCAAAATTGTTGATCTTGGCAACTTTGGAGAATACTTGCATTATGGCATGCCCTTGGCGCTGGTAACTGTATTAGAGGATGATAGTAGCGTCAATGTTTCTACCATTGCATCCATGACCCCTTTACCTGGAGAGCCATCGCGGCTGATTATGGGCGTTTTCGAGGAAAACTTCACCAGTCAATTGCTGGAAAAACGTGGCGAGTTCGTCGTGAATTTCGTAACGTCGGAAATGCGGAGCATTGCTCGAGCTTGTGGCATTTATTCTGGTAAAGAGGTTGATAAATTGGAGCTTTGCGATCTTCATCTCTTACCCGCCCAACAGGTCGGCGCTCCTCTCATCGCCGAATGTCCGCTCAACATCGAATGCAGGGTGACCGATGTGCTAAAATTGGATGGATTGAATCTCTTCGTTTCAGAAATCTTGGTTTTAGAAGTGGATGAATCCATCTCTGACGGACACGACGGCGTTCTGATTGAAAAATTAGATTTGCTGTTCTATGCTTTCGGTCATACATTCGCCCGCGGCCCCATGGTCGGCCATGGTCCCATCTAGGCCATTTAATTATAAAGGATGGAGCATTATGATTACATTTGCTCTTGCTCTTCCCCCATTGTCCGACAAACAACAGCTACAACTGGAAGAGACGTTGCTTAAAGTTCCCCATGTAGACGCGTTTGCGCTGAACAGAGGAACAGGCAAATTCGAGATCACTGTGGAAAACATGAATGAGGTTCTCCGAGATGCTGTTGCTGCGATTTATGGCTGGGCCTCTGAGCACCCGGGATTATTGATGCACATGAAAGTCGTCTGCACCAATGGCGCTGAAATGTTGCTGGGAACGCATTCCCCCAACGACATCATTCACTTCCTCGCCACTTGCTGAGTCTCACCCGTGGCTGAGTACAACGTATACACGAGCCATGACCCAGGATGGCAGGAGTCTGAATGGGATGCTTTTGTTCAAGAGCATCCTTTTTCTCATCCTCTACAATTGAGCGCATGGGGACGGTTGAAAGAGGCGTTTGGTTGGGAAAGTCAACGTGTGGGGATTGTTGTTGGCGATAATCTGATTGCCGGCGCACAAGTGCTTTACCGGAGGTTGCCCGGGGTTCCATTGAAAATGGCCTATATTCCCAAAGGTCCGATTGTGACGTGGCAAGATGCCAGACAAACACAGCAATTGTTCGCAGCCATTCACCAACAGGCGCGCAAACGGGGGGCGGTCATGCTGCGCATCGAGCCTGAATTGTCAGATGACCGCCAACACCGTCAACTACTATTCCAACAGGGATTTTCGCCCGCCTCCCATTCGATCCAGCCTCGAACCACGGTTTGGATCGATCTAAAGCAAGGTGAGGATGAAATACTGGCCCGAATGAAACAAAAGTGGCGCTACAATGTGCGCCTGGCCCGACGCAAAGGGGTGCAAGTGCGCCCAGGCGACAGTGCCGACCTGGAACGATTTATCAGTTTGATGCAACTAACAGGAAAACGCAAAGAATTCAGCGTTCATGTTCCCGATTACTATCGCACATTCTGGAAGTTGTTTTCGCCCTCAGGGCATGCCCTGTTGTTCGTGGCTGAGTTCAATGGGGAGATGTTGGCGGCGATTATGGTTGTGCTGCTAGGGAGCCGCGCCTATTATTTTTATGGCGCTTCAGGCAACAAACACCGTAACCTCATGCCAAGCCACTTGTTGCAATGGGAAGCCATGAGATGGGCTAAAGTTCATGGCTGTGTTGGTTATGATTTATGGGGGGTGCCTGATGAGGTGGGAATTAATCCCGAAGCCCCCATTCCTGATCCGCCCGTAGGGATGTGGGGCGTGTGGCGCTTCAAGCGCGGTTTTGGTGGCGAGATTGTGCGTTATGTGGGCGCCTGGGATAAGGGATACTACCTTGGCGTTCTCGCCCTTGCCCATCGCCTGGGCTACTGAAAACAGCCTAAAACAGAACAAAAAAACGAATTTGTGTCAGGCAACCAGAATACTGATTACAGCGAACATTACGGGCCTGTCACCCATAATGGACGAGCCAAATTAATGGGGCGTACATTGTTTTCTTCCCCACTTTTTTGTGATGCATCAGGTCCTGGATAAAGCCCAACCAACCGTCCTTTCATATCAAGAACCGGCGCACCAATGTTAGATTGACTCAGTGCAATATCGGTGATTATCCATCCCCGCTCCGATTGAATCGATGCATCGGCGACAAAATCAACTGCATGGCCTTCCCCCAGAGCTAAAGCTCTTCCCAACAATGTCCCCGCGCCCTCACCACTGGCCGGAAAACTGATAACAGCAATAAAATCATTGAGCTGAAGGGCGTCAGAATCTCCTATCGGCATGGGGTGCAAGTGAAAACTATTCGGCAATGGTGATCCATCGTGCGTGGCGAATATCTGCAATACCGCCATGTCTCGTTGTCGATCAGCTCGCACCACATGAGCGAAATACCAGGTCAAACTTCCTGTGCTCCGGCTACTGTTAGACATAACGCCAATTTTGACCTGATTACTTCGATTGTAAGAACGCCCAGTGGCAGGATTAATCACGACGCTGTAGGCGGTGAGGATGCGTCCTTTTTCGGTCAGAATGACGCCTGTGCCCGCTCGCCCATCAGGCGTATCTCCCACAGGCGTCAAAACAAACACCGTCGCCCGAATGGCATTCGCGTAGCGCGTGTAAGGAGAGGTTGTTGGAGTGGGCGGGGCGGATTGAGTGAGATGTGGAACCATCACCAACACAATTGCTGCCAGTCCTAACAGCCCCAATAAAATTCCCAACACGATGTAGGGAATCGGCGATTGCTGCTTTGTCTCTGGTAGCTTGTTTGTCGGCAAGGGCGTGGGAGTCTCTGGAGGAATGTACAGCATCCGTAGCTCCGTATTCCCCACGTGAATAATATCCCCCGAACGCATCAGGCGCGGTTCTGTGATGCGTTCTCCATTCAGCCAGGTGCCGTTGGCGCTCTCTCGATCGTAAAGCCAGGCCTCTTGTCCCCGCACGCGAATGTACGCGTGATGTCGCGAAACGCTTAAATCATTGAGAATGACGTCATTGTCGGGGGTGCGACCAATGCTCAGACCATCCTCTTCGTTTTCGTTAATTGGATATCGGTAGCCAGAAGGCTCGATAAGAAACCAGGGCATAAGATGCGTATAATGCGTGAATCGCGAGCAAGAACCAATAAATGTACGTTCATTCTATCCTACGAATTCCGATTTCCGGAAGTTCCTTATTCGCCGTACTTGTTTCTTGCAGTTTCGCTCGCGTTGAATGTGGTGGCAATACTGGCCATGATCGCTGCAGCCAATGGTAGCGCTTCTTCATGGATTTCGAATTTGGGATTATGATGAGGTCCGCGCGCTCCTCCCTTTGGCTCGGCCCCCAACAAAACATAGCAGCCAGGAACGCGGTTGAGTATCTCTGCCATATCTTCAGAAACCATAAGGGGTCGAATTCGTTTGATTTTTTCCTCAGGAAGCACTTGTCGTGCAGCTTTCCAAGCGATAGCAGCCATGTTCGCGTTGTTGATTACAGCAGGCGTAAATTCTTCCTGGTACAAATTGAAAATCAATGATGCGCCATGCGCTTGCGTGACTCCGGTCAAAACTTGTTTCATACGACGAATGATAACCTCTCGCACGACGGGATCGAATGTGCGAATTGTCCCTTTTAGCTCAGCCCTTTCGGCAATGACATTGAAAGTCGAGCCCGCATGAAAGCTGCCAATCGTAAGGACAGCTGTTTCTTGTGGCGAGACATTTCTACTGATGATGTGATGTAGCATGTTAATCGCTTCCGCTCCCACCACCACAGCGTCAATCGTGTCTTCAGGCGCCGCGCCATGACCGCCATGACCGACGATGATGATCTTAAAACGATCAGCTGCCGCCATCAATGGCCCCGGTTGCACAGCAAGCTCGCCCAGAGGGGCCTGATTCCAAAGGTGTAGTGCGAACGCAGCATCTGGTTTGGGATTTTCAAGCACGCCATCCTGAATGGTGGCGAGAGCGCCTCCCAAGCCTTCCTCCGCTGGCTGAAACAGCAATTTGACCTTGCCTGGCCACTCATCGCGCGTTTCCGCCAGAAGTTGGGCCACCCCCATGCCGATGGCCGTGTGTCCATCATGCCCGCAAGCGTGCATCAGCCCTGGTTGTTGGCTGGCATAAGGCAGGCCAGTCTCCTCCTGCACCGGTAACGCGTCCATATCAAAACGCAAAAGCACTGTTGGACCAGGTTTCACCCCTTCGATGATCCCTACTACTCCTGTTTTACCTACGCCAGTGCGAGTTTCTATGCCCAACGCGTTCAGATGTTGGGCCACGATGCTCGCAGTGCGAAATTCCTGAAATCCCAGCTCTGGATGCTGGTGGAAATCTCGTCGCCAGGCGATGATATCCGGGGCAAGTTGTTGAGCAGAGGAGAGATAATCAGCCATGGGGTTGTGTCCGGTGATGAATTGAGGTGTTGGGTGTTGGATAGTGGGTATTCGGTACAGGGTATTGGATATTGGTTTGTGCGAATGTTGTGACTGGAATAACCAATATCCCTTCATAAAAAAGAGGGCGGACTAGGCCCGCATACGCGATGCAGGTCGGTCCGCCCTCTCGGACGCTGTCATTGGGCGGTAACAGCGCCATGCCAGGAGGTCTTCATGTTTGACGAAGCGCATCCTATCCGAAATTTGGGCGGCTGTCAAGCCAGCATCGATACAGGAATGTCGTTGCGCGTAATCAGCCGGGCCTGACCGTCGGCATGGTAGGAGGAGCGCACCAGTGGGCCCGATTCGACCCAGCGGAAGCCCAGCTCCTCCTCACCGATACGGCGAAGCTCCTTGAATTCGTCGGGATGCCAGTATTTTTCGATGGGAAGATGATAGCGGGTGGGTTGCAGATATTGGCCGATGGTGAGGATATCCACGTCCACCTGGCGCAGATCTTTCATCACCTGGATGACTTCTTCCCAGCGTTCGCCCAGGCCCACCATCAAACCAGATTTGGTCAGCGTGTGGGGGTCCATCTCTTTGGCCCGACGCAGCACCTCCAGCGACCGTGGATATTTGGCCTGGGGCCGCACCCGGCGGTAGAGCCGGGGCACAGTCTCCACGTTGTGATTCAGAATCTCCGGCTTCTCCCGCATCACCGTCCACAGCGCGGCTTCATCCCCCTGAAAATCGGGAATGAGCACCTCGATGGTGCAGCCGGGCTGAAATTCGCGGATCTTGCGGATGGTGGCCGCGAAGATGAAGGCGCCGCCGTCGGGCAGTTCGTCGCGATTGACCGAGGTCAATACCGCGTGGCGCAGGTTCATCTCCTGCACCGATCGGGCCACGCGGATGGGCTCGGCGATATCCACCTTTTCGGGACGCCCGACCTTGATCTTGCAAAAGCCACAGGATCGGGTGCAGGTGTCGCCCAGCAACAGAAAGGTGGCGGTGCCGCGGCCCCAGCATTCGCCCAGATTCGGGCAGCCTGCTTCCTCGCATACGGTGTGCAGGCCCTCGGCGCGGATGAGATGGTTGACCTCGAAAAAGGTCTCGCCGTGGGGCGATGCCACCCGCAGCCAGTCGGGCCGCCGCCCGCGGGTCAATTGCGGCTTGCTCCAGTCGTGCCTGGGGGGATTGGGGTCGAATTCGATGGGAAGGGGTTCGGTCATAATACGTCCTAGATAATCACTAGACAATGGACGATAGACCGAAGACGATGCCAGGTCATCATCCGTCCATCGTCTATCGTTCCAAATTGAAACAGTTTATCTCGGTAAAAGGGGGGCAGAAAGCATGGTTTGCAGGCCCGCGGGCATCTGCTGCACGTGCAGGGCCTGGTTGACGATGAGAGCGGCAGTGGCTTTGTCGCCGTGGACGCCGGTCAGGATCGTGTGCAGGGCCTGATCGCCATCGATGATGGTCTCATCCCGGCTGCCGCCCGCCACTCCGGCCTCCATGATCAGCTCCAGGGTGATGCGGGGCGTTCCCGCGATGTAGCCGATGGCTTTCTGGCGGATGCCCTTGCACTGGCCCGGTTCGATCCAGCCCAGGCCCGAATCCAGCGATTCCGTGGCGACGATGGGCTTACTCTCGATGCTGGTTACATCCAGCGACCAGCCCAGACCCGCGGCCAGCATTTGCAGACTGGCGCCCAGGCCCACATGACCGATCTGACCCCGGTCAAGCTGCTCCTGCACCCAGGCGGGGTCTTTGGTCAGACCCATTTTCTCTTGCAAGGGAATGCGGCGTTCCAGCACATCCACATAGCGAGCCACATACACCGCTTCGATGCTGCTGGCAATGCGGGCGATGAGCGCGGGCAGGGTGTCCATGACCATGCCCGGATTGATGCCCACGCCCAGGATGGTGACGCCCGCCTTTTGGGCGGCTTCGTCCAGCTCCCGGGCCAGATCCGGCTGATCATCCCAGGGCCAGACCAGCTCTTCGCAGGTGGAGACCACATTATAGCCGCGGGCGATGGCCTCGATGAGCTGCTCCCGGGCCTGGCTCAGTTTGGAGACGGTGGCTTGCAGCACCACCGCGCCCTCAGGCGCTTTCACATCGGCCAGAGAGCCCACGATGGGCAGCTCGGGCAGTTCGGCATCGCAGATTTCGTGTAGTTTGTGGTGTTGCAGGTGCGGATCAATATCCACCGCGCCCACAGATACCAGCCGGGGCTCATCAGCCACCGTCTGCCCGATGGCCTGACCAATGGGCCCCAGGCCGAAATGAATGACAGGAATAGGTTTCATCGTTCGTAACCAGTGATCAGTGAGGGATCAGCAACAGGATGTGTACCTCGAACTGAGAACTTAGAACCGTGAACTGTGAACTCAAATGTGAATCGCGTGTCCCATGACCGCGTGGGCGGCTTCCATCAAGGTTTCGGAAAGGGTGGGATGGGCGTGGACGTTGCGACCGATCTCCTCGGGCGTCAGTTCCAGCATCCGGGCCAGACTCAGCTCGGGCAGCAGCTCGGTCACCTCGGGCCCGACCATATGCACGCCCAAAATCTCGTGATACTTGGCGTCCATAATGATCTTGACGAAGCCATCGCGCTCGCCCAGCCCCAGAGCCTTGCCGTTGGCCTGGAAGGGAAAGCTGCCGGTCTTGATCTCGTAACCCTGCTCTTTTGCCTGGGCCTCGGTCAGGCCCAAACTGGCCACCTGGGGATGGCAGTAGGTGCAGCGGGGCATGTTGCTGTAATCCTCGATGGGCACAGTCTCCACCCCGGCAATGGTCTCCGCGGCGATGATGCCCTGGGCGCTGGCCACGTGGGCCAGGGGCATCTTGCCGTTGAGGTCGCCGATGGCGTAGATATGGGGCGCGTTGGTCTGCATCACATCGTTGACGGGCACCCAGCCTCGGTCGCTGACCTGCACGCCCGCGGCTTCCAGGCCCACGCCCTGGCTGTTGGGCTTGATGCCGATGGCCACCAGCACCTGGGCGGTGTCGATGCTCTCCTCTTTGCCGCTTGCCAGGTCCTTCACCCGAACTTTCACGCCCGAATCCGTCACCTCGATGTCCTCGGTGCGGGTTGCAGCCAGCAGACGAATGCCCTGTTTGCGGAAGTCCTTGGCCACCACCGCGGCCACCTCCGGCTCCTCGTTGGGGAGGATGTGAGGCAGCATTTCCACCACCGTCACTTTGACGCCGTAGGCGTTGTAGACGTACGCAAATTCCATGCCGATGGGGCCGGCGCCGACGATGACGATGCTCTCGGGCAATTCATCCTGCACGATGGCCTGACGGTAGGTGACGATGCGCTTGCCATCCACTTCCATGCCCGGCAACAGCGCGGGCCGGGCGCCGGTGGCCAGGATGATGTTGGCCGCGGTCACGGTCTTGCCATCCACATCCAGCGCATGCGGGCCGGTGAGTTTGCCAAAGCCATTGAGCACCGTAATCTTGTTTTTCTTCATCAAAAAGCCCACGCCCTTCACAAGGCGGCTGGATACCTGGCGGCTGCGTTTGACCGCCACCTTGTAATCCACTTCCAGGTTATCGAACTTGAAGCCAAACTCCTTGCCTTTACCCAGCAGGTGCACGATGTCGGCGTTGCGGATCAGGGCCTTGGTGGGGATGCAGCCCCAGTTGAGGCAAATGCCGCCCAGATTCTCCTTCTCGACAATCGCGGTTTTCAAGCCCAATTGGGCGGATCTGATGGCGGCCACATAGCCTCCGGGCCCGCCGCCCA
>Ga0256914_1000770_pt1 | contig 30877 bp, 19 predicted proteins | sample HulkmetaG_FD_191571 | JGI IMG/M metagenome (GOLD analysis project Ga0256914, IMG submission 191571) | Hydrothermal chimney microbial communities from Main Endeavour vent field at the Juan de Fuca Ridge, Pacific Ocean - Hulk | ecosystem: Environmental > Aquatic > Marine > Hydrothermal vents ... | reverse complement strand
CCTGTTCCGCAGGCACGGCGTGCCCCTCTGCCTGGCAGTCGTTCCGGCCTGGATGGACCAGGGTCGGTTGGCTGCCCTGCAGCGGTTCGACCTGGCCGATCCCCTCTGGTGCTGGCATCAGCACGGGTTTGCCCATCAGAACCACGAGCGGACAGGCCGGAAGTGTGAATTCGGCTCCAGCCGGTCGGCTGGAGAGGTTCGGGACGACCTGCAGGCAGGCCGGACCATATTGGAGGATCTCTTCGGGGAATGCTTTACCCCGGTTTTCACTCCACCCTGGAACCGTTGCACCGGGTTGGTGCTGGACATGCTCCCAAGTCTTGGCTACCGGGCAGTATCCCGTTTCCGTGATGCCGTGCCGGCCTGTGATTGCCTGCCCGACCTGGCCCCGAGCGTGGACCTCCATACCGGCAAGGAGCCTGATCCTGCCCGGGCCTGGTCATCTCTCTGGGACAGTATCAGCCGTGGCCTGGAGAGCGGACTCCTTGGCTTCATGCTCCATCATGAGCGGATGAATGCCCAGGCCTTCGGTTTTCTGGATGGCCTGCTACACTGTGTCTCCTCCCTCAACCTCTGCCATTTCGGGGATCTGCTGGACGATGAAACGAAGGAATTCTCCTGTTTCCCTTGACGACCATGCCATGGTGACCAGGAAGCAACGGCCTGCGAAAGGAAAGGGAAGGCTCTTTTCAGAAAGGCATGAGGTCAGAGGAAAGGCGAACGGGTTGATTTTTCGGTTACTCGTCCGTAATGTGAAGAAATGGTGCAAGCAGGGGAACAGAAGGATAGGGATATACAGGTGCCGTTGCCGGAGGGATCGGCTTCCCCGCACATTCGGTGCGTGTCCCTTGACCTGGAAGTGGACCGGCAGGGCGGGGTTCACGGTATCGGGCTGGTGCAGGGAGAAAAGACGTTTGCCTGGCAGGGAAGACCACCAGATTTTGCCAGCCAGGCAGGCCTGCTGGAACAGATGGCCGAGGGGGCGGATTTCCTTCTGGGGCACAATATCCTGGAACATGACCTGCCGGTGTTGCGCCGTCATCTCCCGGACAGCCCATTGTACTCGCTCCCGGTCATCGATACCCTGTTCCTCTCTCCACTGGCCTTTCCCCAGAATCCATATCACCGGCTGATCAAGGATTACAAACTGGTCAGGGACAGTCTCAACGATCCTCTGGCCGATGCCAGGCTCGCCCTGCAGCTCTTTGCCGACCAGTACCAGGCCCTGGGCGGGCTGCATCGGGAGGCGCCCGGGCTGCTGGATCTCTTTCATTTCTGTTTCGCCGGCCATCCCCGTTTTGCAGGGATCTGCAGGTTCTTCCGTCTCCTGGGCGCCAGGGTCCTGTCGGCGAGAGAGGCCAAGACGATTTTTTTCCGGCACTGTGAAAAACGGGCCTGCCTGGCAGCCCTGGAGGACCAGGCCGGAGAATGGTTCCGCGACGACGGTCTGCGGCCGGCCCTGGCATACGCGGTATCGTGGCTGCGGGTGGCCGGGGGCAATTCCGTGCTGCCACCCTGGGTGCGGCACCGGTTTCCGGATGTGGGTTCCGTTCTGGATCGACTGCGCAATCACCGTTGTGACCTGCCGGAATGCAGCTATTGCACCGAGTTCGACAGCCAGCTCCAGCTCCGCAACTTTTTCGGCTTCGCCGAGTTCCGTGCCATCCCTGCAACCGAACAGGGCACCAGTCTGCAAAAAGAAATCGTGGACCATGCCATGGCGGACCGGCCTCTCCTGGCCATCCTGCCCACCGGTGGCGGCAAGTCCCTCTGTTACCAACTGCCTGCCCTGGTCCGTTATCAGCGGCGTGGCCTGCTCACCATCGTCATCTCGCCCCTGCAGGCCCTGATGAAGGACCAGGTGGACAGCCTGCGCAGGAAGACCGGGTCACCGGCCGCCGCGGCCATCTATTCCATGCTTACCCCACCGGAACGGGGCCGGGTCCTGCAGGGAATCGTCCTGGGTGACGTGGGGATCCTGTACGTTTCTCCGGAACAGTTACGCAATCGGAGCTTCCGCCGGGCTGTCGCGGGCCGCGAGATCGGCTGCTGGGTTTTTGACGAGGCCCATTGCCTCTCCAAATGGGGCCATGACTTTCGCACCGATTATCTCTACGCGGGCCGCTTCATCCGCGAGCTGGCATCGGCCCAGGGTGTGGAAACGCCGCCGGTGCAGTGTTTCACGGCCACGGCCAAGGAGGATGTGACCCGCGAGATCCTGCAATTTTTTCAGCAGGAACTTGGTCAGGAGCTGATCCTGTTCAAAGGAGGGGTGGAGCGGGCCAACCTGCATTTCGAGGTGCAGCAGGTGGCCGGCCAGGAAAAACCGGCCCGTCTTGCCGAACTGTTGCAAGAGAATCTCGGTGAAAGCGGCAGCTGCATCATCTACTGCGCCACCCGCCGGACCACCGAGGTCACGGCGGAATATCTCCAGTCCCTGGGCTGGGAGGCTGCCGCCTTTCATGCCGGGCTCAGCGATCCGGCCAAGCGCCACATCCAGGACAGTTTCATCGCCGGCTCGCTGCGGATCATCTGCGCCACCAATGCCTTTGGCATGGGCATCGACAAAGAGGATGTACGGCTGGTCATCCATCGGGACATCCCGGGTTCCATTGAAAACTATCTCCAGGAGGCGGGCCGGGCCGGCCGGGACCGGGGGGAGGCACGCTGCATCCTCCTCTATGACGAGGACGATATTGAAAAACAGTTCCAGCTCGGGGCCATGAATCGGCTGAGCAGGCGGGATATCGCCCAGATTCTGCGCGGTCTGCGTTACAATGCCCGCAGGCTGGACCAGGAACAGCTGGTTTTGACCAGTGGCGAACTCCTGCGGCTGGATCAGGTGGAAACGTCTTTTTCCCTGGACGATCCGAACAGCGCCACCCGGGTGCAGACCGCGATCTCCTGGCTGGAGCGGGCCGGGTTCCTGCAGCGCGACGAGAACCACACCCAGGTCTTCCAGGGCAGGCCAAAGGTGCGCAACCTGGAGGCGGCCCGGCAGAAGATCCGGTCGCTTGGCCTGTCCGCAGCCAGGCAGGATCTCTGGCTCGGGATCATGGGCCAGTTGATGCAGGCCGATCCGGACGAGGGCTTTTCCGCGGATCAGCTGGCCGAACTGCTTCCCCCGTCCCTGCTGGAGGAGGGTGAGCTGACCCCGGCTCAGCAGATACTCCGTATCCTGTTCGAGATGGCGGCCGCCGGCCTGCTGGAACAGTCCATGCAACTGTCGGCCTTTGTCCGCTACAAGGTGGCCAACTCCTCACGCAGGCTCATGACGACGGTGGCCGAGCTCTCCGAGGCCATGCTGGATCTCATGCAGGAGCATGCACCGGACGCGGACCAGGAAGAGTGGCAGAACCTTTGCCTGCGCCGGCTCAACCAGCAGCTGCTGGACAACGGTCATCGGACGGCCAATCCGGAGACCCTGCGGCTGCTGCTTCACAGCCTGGCCCTGGACGGACAGGGGCTGGCCGGGAACCGGGGCAGCATCAACTTCATCCACGTGGGACAGTCCAGGTATCGGGTGCGGTTGCAACGGGACTGGGCCAGCCTGCGGGAGACGGCCCGCCGCAGGACGCTGGCAGCCCAGGTGATCCTGGAGGCCATCCATGCCCGTATTCCTGAGCGGGCGCGGCCGGCAGCCGAACTGCTGGTGGAGTTCTCGGCCGACGATCTTCTCGGCGCCCTCAACAGCCGCGTGGAGCTGGCAGGGCTCACCGATCCCCTGGCTGCCATGGACCGGGCCCTGATGTTTCTCCATGAACAGCGGATCATTACCCTGCAGCACGGGCTGGCCGTGTTCCGCCAGGCCATGACGATCAGGATCAGGGAGCAGAAGAGCGGACGACGCTACACCAAGGCCGATTACGCGCCGCTGGCCCACTATTACGGGGAGCGGATCTTCCAGATCCACGTGATGAACGAGTATGCCCGCCAGGGCCTGGAACGGATCGCCCAGGCCCTGCAGCTCGTCCTGGCCTACTTTGGCATGAAAAAGGAGGTCTTTGTGCAACGGTTTTTTCCGGACCGGCAGGACATGCTTGAACGGGCCACCTCGGTGCAGTCCTGGCGTCGGATCGTTGAAGACCTGCGCAATCCGGTGCAGCAGGCTATCGTGGCTGCCGAAGAGGACGAGAACATGTTGATCCTGGCCGGTCCCGGATCCGGTAAGACCAGGGTCGTGGTGCACCGCTGCGGATATCTCCTGCGGGTCAAACGGGTCCCGGCCCGCTCCATACTGGTCCTCTGTTTCAACCGCAGCGCCGTGACCACGGTGCGCAGGCGGCTGCATGACCTGGTGGGCAGCGAGGCCCGCGGAGTGCTGGTACAGACCTATCATAGCCTGGCCATGCTTCTCTGTGGTCGCAGCCTGGCAGAGGAGGGTTCGCAGGAGGACCTGGACCAGATCATTGTCCTGGCCACCCGCCTGCTTCGCGGCGAAGAGGAGACAGGCGCCCTGGAAGCCGGAGAGGCCCGGGATCGGCTCCTGGCCGGATTTCGTCACATTCTGGTGGATGAATACCAGGATATCGACGCAGGCCAGTATGAGCTGGTCTCGGCACTGGCCGGGCGGACGGAGAAGGAGCGCGACGCCCGCCTCACCATCATGGCCGTGGGCGATGACGACCAGAACATCTACGGCTTCCGGGGTGCGGGTGTGGAGTTCATTCGTCGCTTTCAGCAAGATTACAGGGCCACGGTCCACTCCCTGGTGGAGAACTACCGTTCCACGGGACACATTATCGCTGCGGCCAACGCCCTGATCCGCGAAAACAGGCACCGGATGAAAGACGACCATCCCATCGTGATCGACCGGGCCCGGAGCCGGGAACCTGCCGGTGGCCGCCTTGCCCGGGTCGACCAGGTAGGCCGGGGCCGGGTGGTCTGCCTGCAGGTGGCGGGTCTGCAACAGCAGCCAGCGCACCTGGTAGCCGAACTCAGACGGCTGGCCGCCCTTGATCCTGCCTGGGACTGGTCGACCTGCGCCGTACTGACCAGGACCTGGCAGGTGGCCGATCAGGCACGCTGGGCCCTGGAGCAAGACGGCATTGGCCTGCGGCGCTTTTTTCCGCCAGAGGCGCGGCCACCCCTGACCAGGGTCAGGGAGGTGCAGGCTTTTGTGCACGACCTGCGGCAACTTGGCAAGGTGCCGCTCCGCGGCCAGGTCCTGCGCCAGGACCTGGACAGGAGGCTGGCCGCGGATCCGGAAAATCCCTGGCTCCTGTTTCTTGCCGACCTGGTGGAACAGTTCCTCCTCGAGGTCGGTGAGGAGCCCCTGCCCGCCGAATTCCTGCGGGAGTTTCTTTTCGAAAGCCTGCAGGAGATCCGCCAGGAGGGCAGCATCGGTCGAGGGGTTTTTGTCGGCACCGTGCACAGTGCCAAGGGGATGGAGTTCGAGCACGTCTTTGTCCTGGAAGGGGGCTGGCAGGCAGCCACGGAAGAGGAACGCCGCCTGTATTATGTGGCCATGACCAGGGCCCGGGCCTCCCTGACCCTGTTCGAGTCGGCTGACAGTCCGAATCCCTTTTCATCCGCTCTCCGGGGTAGCTTCCTCCACCGCGTTCGGGCTTCCCGGCACACCGGGCAGGCCAGGGAGATCCGGTATCGGTTGCTGGGACTATCCGAGCTTTGGCTGAGTTATGCCGGGACCAGGGCGGCCGGTCATCCGGTGCATGGACGGCTGGCTGCGCTCCGGCCCGGAGACCGGCTGGAGATGCGCAGGGCCGGCAGCCGCGTGGAGCTGTGCTCGGGAGACATCGTCGTGGCCAGGCTGTCGGAAAAGGGAAGGCAAACCTGGCAGGATCGACTGGAGACGATACGGGAGGTTCGAGTGCTGGCCATCTGCAGATGGCAGGCCAGGGATTCCGAACCCGCCTACCGGCTCAACTGCCGGGTGCAGAGCTGGGAGGTGCCGCTGGTGGAGGTGCTGGTCGAGTCCTGAGCGGTTGCCGATTTTTCTGGAACCGGCGCACGGCCCGGTTGTGTTCCTGCAGGGTTGTGGAAAAGTGGTGGGTACCGTCGTTGCGGGAGACAAAGTAGAGTTCCTGGCCCTCGGCCGGATGGAGCACCGCCTGCAGGGCAGCCCGGCCCGGACTGCAGATCGGCCCGGCCGGCAGTCCCCTGATGACGTAGGTATTGTATGGCGTCTTGCGCTGCAGGTCGGCCCGGGTCAGGTTGCCGTCGAATGTTTCCAGACCGTAGATCACGGTGGGATCGGCCTGGAGGGGCATGTTTTTTTCCAGGCGGTTGAGAAAGACCCGGGCGATCCTGGGCCGCTCCTCGGGCGAGCCGGTTTCCTTTTCCACGATGGAAGCCAGGATCACCACCCGGTGTCGTTGGGTTTCTTCTTGCGCTGCAGGAGCCAGTTCCCGCCAGATGGCCAGGAAACGTTCCACCATCATGCGCACCAGGGCCGCATCATCCATCCTGTCCCGTGCAAGCAGGTAGGTATCCGGAAAGAGGTACCCCTCCAGCGAGTCCTGGTGCAGCCCCAGGGAGCGGATAAACTCCCTGTCCCTGCAGAGTGCCAGGAAATGGTCCGCATCGGCCCAACCGTCCCGGGAAAAAATCCTGGCGGTCTGGTACATGGTCAGTCCCTCGGGAATGGTGACCCGATGCTGGACCACCCGGCCCTGTTCCAGGATATGGAGGATCTCGAGCGGGGTTGATCTGTAGGGGAAACGGAATTCACCCGCCTGCAACCGCCTGCCTGCACCAGTCAGCCGGCAGAGGAGCAGAAATCGGATATCCTTGCGGATCAGGCCCGCCTGCTCGAGCAGCTCCTGGATCTCCCGGACGCCGACCCCGCGGGGAATGCGGATCGTCACCGTCCCCTCCCTTTCTCCGGCCGGCGTTCGGGCGTAGCGTCCGAACCAGAGACCGGCGATCGTGGTCAGGACAAGCAGACCGCATATCGTCAGCAGAAGCCGTTTCACGGTTGGCAGGCCAGGCCTGTCAGGCGGTCTTTTTCTTCCTGCCGCCTTTTTTGAGCTTACCCAGGGCCAGACTGATCACCTCGTCCATGTGCTTGACAGGGTAGAAGGTGATCTTCTTACGCAGCTCCTCGGGAATCTCCACCAGGTCTTTCTCGTTTTCCTCGGGAATGATGATCTTGTCGATCCCGGCCCGCAGGGCGGCCAGGGCTTTTTCTTTCAAGCCGCCGATGGGAAGGACCCGGCCCCGCAGGGTGACCTCACCGGTCATGGCCAGGCCTTTTTTAACGGTCTTGTCGACGATGGCGGAGTAGAGGGCCGTTGTCATGGTGATGCCTGCCGACGGACCATCCTTGGGAATGGCGCCGGCCGGGACATGGATATGGATATCGATCTTGTCGAAATAGTCCGGTTCCACGCCCAGGTCCTTGTGACGGCTGCGGCAGTAGCTGAGGGCCGCCTGGGCAGATTCCTTCATCACGTCGCCCAGTTGTCCGGTGAGAATCAGCTTGCCCTTGCCGGGCAGTACCGAGGTCTCGATGTGGAGGAGCTCACCACCCACCTCGGTCCATGCCAGCCCGACAACCAGGCCGGGCTGGGCCAGGGTATCCAGTTCTGCCTCGGGGAGATACTTCGGCGGTCCGAGATACCTGGGCAGGGTGTTGCGGGAGATGACATAGGGACCCTTGCCTCCCTCGGCGATCTTGCGGGCCAGCTTGCGGCAGATCTTGCCCAGTTCCCGCTCCAGGTTGCGCACCCCGGCTTCATGGGTATAGTTGCGGATGATGATTCCCAGGGTCTCGTCGTTGAGCCGGATCTGGCGGGGCCTGATACCGCTCTCCTTGATCTGGCGGGGCAGGAGGTACTTCCTGGCGATCACCATCTTCTCCTCAAAGGTATAGCCGGAAAGCCGGATCAGTTCCATCCGGTCCAGGAGCGGTCCGGGGATGGTATCGTGCCGGTTTGCCGTGGTGATGAACATGACCTTGGACAGGTCAAAGGGCATGTTCAGGTAATGATCGGAAAAGGTGGCATTCTGCTCCGGATCCAGCACCTCGAGCAAGGCCGAGGAGGGATCGCCCCGGTAGTCGGCCCCGATCTTGTCGATTTCGTCCATCATGAAGACCGGATTGTTGGTCTTCACGTTCTTCAGCCCCTGGAGGATGCGGCCGGGCAGGGAGCCGATATAGGTGCGCCGGTGGCCGCGGATCTCGGCCTCGTCCCGCATGCCGCCCAGGGACATGCGATAGAACTTGCGTCCCATGGCCCGGGCTATGGCCTGTCCAAGAGAGGTCTTGCCCACGCCCGGAGGACCGACGAAGCAGAGGATCGGCCCCTTGGTGTCCTTGTTCAGTTTCCGGACCGCCAGGTATTCCAGGATGCGTTCCTTGACTTTTTCCAGGGCATAGTGGTCTTCATCCAGGACCTTGGCCGCAACCTTGAGGTCCAGCCGGTCACGAGATGATTTTTTCCAGGGCAGATCCAGGATCCATTCGATATAGGTCCGGATGATGTTTGCCTCCGAGGCATCCGGATGCATCATCTCCAGCCGTTTGAGCTGCTTTTTCGCCTCTTTGCGGGCATACTTGGGCATTTTTTTCTTTTTTATTTTTTCCTGCAGCTCTTCGATCTCCTGGGAAAAGCTGTCCTCGTCGCCCAGTTCCTTTTTCAGGGCCTGCATCTGTTCCCTGAGAAAGTACTCGCGCTGGGTTCTGGACATCTCTTCCTTGGCATCGGACTGGATCTTGGCCTGGACCGTGGAAACCTCCAGTTCCTTGTGGAGAAGTTCGGCCACCAGCTTGAGACGGGCCACCGGGTCCACGGTTTCCAGGATCTGCTGTGCCTCGGAGATTTTCAGCCGCAGGTTGGATCCCACCAGATCGGCCAGCCTGCCTGGTTCCTCGATGTTGTTGATGATCATCATCAGGTCTGAGGAGAGCATGCCCCGCAGGGACATGATTTTTTCGGTCTGCTCCCGGACCGTGCGCATCAGGGCCTCGATCTCCACGGTGATTTCTTCGACCTCGGGCTCCTTGATCAGGTCGATGCCGACCCGGAAGTAGGGATCCTCCTGGAGATACTCCCTGATCCTGGCCTTTGACAGGGCCTGGACCAGGACCTTGAGGCGACCGTCCGGCAGTTTCAGGGTACGCATAATCATGGAAACCATGCCGACCCCGTAGAGATCCTTGGCTCCGGGATTGTCCTTGGTGGCATCCTTCTGGGTCACGAGCATGAGCAGTTTATCCCGGTTCATGGCCTCGTTCACCGCATCGATGGAACCGGGACGGCCGACGAAGAGCGGGATGATCATGTAGTTGAAGACAACCACGTCCCGCACTGCCATCATTGGTAGTTCTTCTGGTATTTCCATATCCTGGGCGCTTTCCCCGAAATCGTCCATGCTGGTGGACAATGCATCGTCAAATTCCACGTCTTCCTCCAAACAGCCGTGGATACCGGCTGGTCAATGAGCTCCCCGGACGGCACGGCGCAGGCAGTTTGTTCCGGCCGGGGATGGTGATGATATTTTTTTCAGTATATCTGAATCGTGTTGTAATGAAAAAAAGAATTGATACGTTTTCCCGGGAGCCGGGCTGATTGTGGCAGAAAATAAACACGACAGGTGCTGAAGTCAAGGTCGATGGCCGGATGGAGAGAAAAGCGAAAACTTTTTCTCTTGATGATCCAGTGGTCGGTCAAGTATACCATCGGAGATGGAACCGTGATCATAGCTCAGCCTTTTTGAGCGAGCCTGTTGCCCTGACCCCGGTCCAGGAGTACAACACCGGGGGAACAACCTGTAAATCCAAGGAGTTTGTGTATGTTCGATCCCTCCTGTTTCTTTGAACTGAAAGCATTTGCCCATGCCCGGCTGTTCGCTGACTGCCCGCAGGTATGGCTGGCATTGAAACACCTGAAGGCGTACATGGACGATACCATGAGCGTGAGGTTGGAGCATGAGCAGATCGTCAGCGGAGAGCCGCTTGCCCGGCCCGTGGTACTCTACCATGGAGAACTGCTCGATGGTTCCAGTTGCAATATCCGTTACGGGGATGCGACAAAGGGTGGCCTGGAGGTCTATCAGAACGGCGACCTGCTCGAGGGAGCCACGGTCATCATGGCGGGTGCGGTACTGGTTGGTTCGAGGATCGAGCTTGGCCAGGGCGTGCTGATCGAATCCGGGGCCCTGGTCAAGGAGCCGGCCATCATCGGCGACCGGAGCGAGATCAGGCAGGGGGCCTATATGCGCGGCTACTGCCTGATCGGAGAGCGGTGCGTGGTGGGCCATACCACCGAGGTGAAGCATTCTGTTTTCCTCGATGATGCCAAGGCTGGCCATTTCGCCTACCTGGGCGATTCCATCCTGGGCGGCAATGCCAACCTGGGAGCCGGGACCAAGTTCGCCAACCTTCGCTTCCTGCCGGGCAATGTCAAGGTGCGAACCCCGGACGGCCTGGTGGACAGCGGATTGCGGAAGTTCGGAGCCATTTTGGGTGATGGTTGCCAGACCGGCTGCAATTCGGTCACCAACCCGGGAACGGTTTTCGGACCGGGATCCATTCTCATGCCCAATACCACGGCAGCTTCCGGGTTTCATCCGGAAAAATCCGTGATACACTAGGTGGAGTTTCCGGAGGGGCGGCCTGTTTCTCCTGGGCCCGTTCGCCGTATTCGTACAGGGCAAAGTAAAAGGCGAAAAAGATGCCGACAGTGAAAAAGATGCGGGCGATCCGGTCCCAGGGCGGTCTCTTGCCGCCGGACAGGTGGCGGATCAGGACGACGAGCACCCAGGTGAAGCCAATACAGTAAGGCGCTGTCGTAAGGAGCTGTTCCACGGTTCCAGCCAATATGGCACCCGGAGATGGACCTGTCCGGACATGGAAGAGGAAGTAGGCCAGGGCGGTCAGGATGAAGCTAATCTTTTCTTTCAGTGTTTGCATATGAACAGGCAAGTTTTTGTATTTCCGGACACCGTACCGACATTGGAGATGCTGTTTCCTCTTGTACAGGTTTTTGCGCAGGTTGTCTACTGCCTGCCCGTGGAAAACGGTCCAGGGGAGAACGGGAAGGTCCCTGCCGATTGCCAGGACCTGCTGGCAGCCGGGTTCTGCCGCCTGGAGGAGGTTCTGCCCCTGGGAAAAGATCGGGACCGGTTTCTGCGGCTTGTTCGGGAGTTGCGGAGCCGGCAGGATGATTACGCGGCCCAGCTTGCCCATCTCACTCTGGCCGGCATGGGAGGGGGGAGCCGGGAGAGGAACGAGTCGGATCGTTCCATTGTCCGCCAGTTGCTCGACAGTCAGGGAATCGAGCCCGATGGACGGCAGGAACTCCAAATGATTTTGTGGCAGGCACGGCTCGTCCTGAAGCTGGGTGAACTGTATGACGAGGAACAACAGGCCCTGCACCGGGAGCTGGAAAGGATCGGCCGCCGCGAGGAGGAGCTTTTCATGGCCCTGCGGCGGGAAAAGAGCGATGTCTTCTCGTTTACCCGCAAACTGCTCACCGCGGACCGGCAACCGGACGGTCAGATGGCACTCCGTCTCAAGGCCTGGAGCAGGCTCGTGTTCCTTGGAGCGGCGACCAATCAGCGGAAGAATGAAGTCTATGTCACGGCCTGCCAGGATGCCCTGGACCGGCTGAAGGAAGAGTACATCGGCAGGACGGGTGGACCGGCCGGCCACCTGGGTTCAGTGATCCTGCCGGCACCGGGCAAGGATCCCGCATCTTGTTCTCCAGACTCGGTTCGTCTCTTCCACAAGGAGGCCGGGGACCTGCTCGCATCCCTCGATTTTCAGGCTCCTGCGGGGATGCCGGTTGCCAGCGCTCAGGAAGGCGGACAGGTTATTGAGCGGCCAGAGGAGTGGCACAGCCTGTTGGACAGGATCTACCCGCCCGCCGACTTTGGCCGCTGTCGTCTCGATCTGTATGCATTTCCCGGCCTGGCGGCTTCCACCCTGTTTCTCTCCGGTTTCGGGACAGAAACAGACCTCCCCGCGGGAGATGACAGCCCCGCCGTCGAGGTGGCAGTTCAGCCTGTTGTGGTCGGCCTGCTGACTGGCGAAAGTGGAATTTCATGAATGGTGTGGACTGAAAGGTTGACTGTGAAACGTAAAGAATTTCGACTGGCACTACTCTGGCTCTGTGTGGGTCTGTTTGTCTGGAGCACTGGTGCCCAGGCGGAAACAGGAGGGAGTGGGTTCGGATTCGAACCGTATTTCCAGGTAGGCAATATAGATTTTGAAAGCGGTGAAGAGCAGGGAAATACCCACAAGGCCCTCATCGGGATCGGGACGTATGGCCACTATTTCAGCAAAACGCTCCATTATACCGCACGAATCGAGAAGTGGGCCCTGGCCGAGGCCAACGATGAAGACATGAACGTTGTCCATGATGCCTTCAGGTTGGGGTTGGGTGTCGACTGGCCGTTCAGATTTCGGAACTTCACTGTGGCGCCCCTGCTTGGCTTCACCTACAGGTTCATGAATCGGGAACCGCAAGGATATGCGCATTTCAACGAGCTGACCATGTACGAATTGCAGCTCGGTGTTCGGGGAGAGGCGCCCTTCTTTTTCGGGTCCCTCCTTCTCTTGCAGGCGGCACTGCTTGCCCCGCTGGAGCTGAGTGTCGATTATGGTCCCACACCGGATGCCGGGCCGGGATTTGATTTGCAGGCTGGGGTGGAATGGAAATCAGCCCGGTTCGTGTTCTTTTATGAACGAATTGACATGAGTGATCCGAAATACCGGTTCAACCTGCTCGGCTTGCGTGTTGGGTACATGTTTTCGTTGTAGGATACATTGGATAACAGATCATTTGGAGGAAAGGTTATGACGACCGTACGGATTAAGGGAATGAAATGTCAGCACTGCGTCGGATCCACCCGCAAGGCCCTGGAAGGCTTGGCCGGGATACGCGATGTCCAGGTCGATCTGGACAAGGGAGAGGCCAGTTTCGAGGGCGAGGTCTCCATGGAGGATGTGCGGGCAGCTGTCCGGCAGGCCGGTTTTGAAGTGGTGGACTGACTGAATACCACGCAATATTTTTCCTCTCCGGTCCGATAAAGATGGAAAGCATCTTTTTAGCGCGGTTGTTTTTCACTCAATGGACTGGGGAGGAACAGCAATGGCAATATGGCAGTTCAGTGTTCAGAGCAGCATGGTTCGGCATGGAGGCCGGCAACGACGGACTCTGACAGAATGTGGTTGTAATGAGCCGTTCAAAGACCGTTACTGGTGCCCGAAAAAACGCTGGTTCATGAAGGAGGCATGCCCTTTTGTCAGCAGGCATGAGTGCAGGATCTTCCATGATATGTGCGGGCGTCGGCTGGCGGCCCATCTGTGACAAGTCGTAGTGAAACGGTTTTCCGAGAAAAAGAGGGGACGTTCTCTTCTGCTTGACGATCCTGCTTGACTGTGCTAAAAAGAACGCGATTCACGCTGCAGGGGCCGTTAGCTCAGCTGGCAGAGCAGTGGACTCTTAATCCATTGGTCCGGGGTTCGAATCCCTGACGGCCCACCAAGAGATTCCAGGTGGTTATGGTCTTCATGGCTATAACCACCTTTTTTCTTTGCTGGTTGTTTGTGCTTTCCAGTTTTCTGCCCAGGCCCATTTGTATTTTCTATCGATTGTCTGCGCAGATGTTTTATTCCTGTGTTGCAAGTAACAAAAGGCCTTATGCCTTCCGGGCTGGAGTCTTGCAGACGACTCCTCAAAGCATTCCACATCGAGTTGCAGAATAAAGAATTTTTCCGTTTGGCCTAACGGGTTCAATGGGTTGAGGAAATTCTTCCCTGGTCTGTTCCTTGCATTTCAATAGAAGAGTTGTTGTTTCCCGATAATGGCAAACCATCCGAAAGGGTGGGACGCAAAGCCACCGGCCTACGTTTCCGGAACGGAGATAGGGCAGCGGGGTTTCCGAAGGAGGTATGGTATGATTTTGTTAAAGCATGAAAAGGAGTTTTGTTGTCGGTGCAGTTCGGCTAGTTTGTCCTTCCTGTTCATTTTCTTTGGTTGTTTCCAACCACCGCCACTTCTCTCCATCGTCTGTTGCCGTCGGTAGCGGCTGATATTGAATCAGGCCTTCTAAATTACAGATTGGTAATCAGAAACACGCAGCCTGTAATCAACCTGTAACCAGGTAATTATGCACAGGTTGAACCGGGCAGATGATGGAGGTGTAATAATGTGGTATTATTTTATTTCAATTGTCTTGATCTTGGCCGTTCCCTGGCCATCTTTTGCAGATATCATGACCGCCCATGTCAGCTGGAATTATCCCACCGAGCGGGAGGCAGAGATCAGTGGATTTGAGTTGTATTTGGACGGAGAGCTGGTCAAGACAAGTCCGGCCTGGGCGCGGTCTGAAGACCTTGAAGTAACTGCAGACCAGGATGGCGATCGTTGTTTTGCCTTTACAATGCGGGCATATAACGAAAAAAATACATCGGAATTCACCCGAGAAGTCTTTGCCTGCGTCAATCCGGTTCCTGTCGCTTCGCCTGATATGCTGGTCAGCCTTGATCAATCCGGAGGAGGTCTGCAGATTCAGCTCTTCGATATCCCGGCCTGGAACCATGTCCAGATATTCCTGGATACGGATGACGATCCGGAAACCGGCTACTCGTCATCTTCTCTCGGAATCTTTGGGGCAGATTATCTCATAGAGGATGCCATGCTTTATACCATGCAGGGCATCAGTTCTGACCGGTTCGCGGACTGGCAGCCTGTCGGTGCTGTAGTTCGTCTTGAATCTGCCGCAAATGGCACCGTAGCCCGGGTGGCCCTGGAGTACCTGGGAGAGATCAAGAGCGTGGTGCGGGCTGTTTCCGTCTTGAGCGATGCGGCTTGGGATAGGGTGGCGGCTGTACCGGCGTCGTTCATGTCTGCCTTTGATATTGAAGAAAGATCCGGAGATATACCTGCCTATCTTCTCCCAGACAACCAATGGCGAATGATCTCCTTGCCTGCCGATCCTGGAAGCAGCAATACTGTACAGGCAGTCTTTGAAGACGATATCGGCGGTCAGTATGGTATTGACTGGGTTGTCTATCAGTATGATGCCAGAGAGAAGCGGTACATTCAGCTTGGACCCTCCTCGCTGGTTGGTCCAGGAATCGGGTTATGGATCTTCCAGGCAACCGGCAGAGAGGTCACGCTCAGAATGCCAGCTGAAAGTCAGGTTCTTGCCTCCACGTTCCAGGTTGAGTTGAGCACTCCAGAGTCTGGAGAATCCGTCCGCTGGAATCTTGCCGGTTATCCTGTTGTCTCGGTCCGCTCTCGCGCCAGCCTCGGTATCACCACAGGAAGCGGGGATTGCAGTGGTGACGCCTGCACGTTGGAGGAGTCGAGCGCGGGTAATATTTTTTTCCACGAGCTCTGGCATTTCGATGGCATCCGGTATGAGAGCCTGAAAAGCTATGATCTGCTCAGGGGATGGGATGCGTTCTGGTGCGCGGTGCTCTCTGGAGCCAGGGAAACTGGTTCAGTGGCTTTGACTACTGCAAGGGGCATGGAAACCCGAAAGGACCAGTATGAGCCTTTTGAGCCGGTTACACTGGAACTCCAGGGAGCAGATGGAGAGGAAAACAGCTGGATCGGAATCTATCCACTGGCTGCTAGCTCTTCTTCTGTAAACAATGCGGTCTGGAGCATGACCGGAGGAAAGGTGGACGGCCTGATATCGCTTGCAGGCCTTCCGTCAGGAGACTACGAGGCCCGTCTGTTCAGTGGGGAAACGACCCAGCCCGAGGCAGTGGATATCTTTTCCGTCGTCAGATAAAATAACCAAACTCTGCTCCGGAGCAGGTACCCTGCTCCGGAGCAGAACTATCGCTGTTCCCTGTCTTACCTTGTTTATGACTACGTGATTTTTCAGTTTTCGGAAGAAAAAATCTTTCAACACGTTGCAACAGGCAAAAGTATCTGCTAATCAATAGGGTGCCGGTTAGGAGATACGTTACCTTTGCCCCGATCCATCCCAGAATAACAGGACCCCAGCCAGTGACGGTCTGCACTCATAACTTTCTGAAAGGCCATGTATATTATTTGAAATGACCAGTGGTGGTCAATTGTTGCCCGGTCTCCTGCCCGGAAGGATGGGGGCTTCGACAGCACGGGTTCAGGAGGGAACAATGAAGCGCGGAGTGTTGAAGATACTCTTTGTTCTGCTGTTCATTTCCCCAGTGGGATATTTTCCGGAAGGAGGATCTGCAGCGGCAGCAGTGTATGCCGGTGATGTTTCCCATGACGGCCTGACCGATCTGAGAGATGTGATACTGTCGTTACAGGTGCTGAGTGGCAGGGTGCCCACCTCACCTGTTCATGCTGATGCTGATGTTGATAGCGATGAACGGATTGGCCTGGCCGAGGCGGTTACGGCGCAACGGGTCGTTGCCCGCCAGCCGGTAGGATGGGCAGTGTTTACAGACTGGGACGAAACTGCGGTGCGCAAGGTACTGCAGACGTTCGCCTATGGCGGTCACCCAACCGATGACCAGGTAACCCAGTGGGCTGACATGAATCCGGAAGACGCCATCCGGGAGATGCTCACCTTTTCACCATTCAATGAAAGACTTTCGCCTCCAGACATTGACTCCCTGATTGAGCATGTCAACGGCACCCTCGAATCGCTGGCCGATTTTTTTTCTACAGCCAGTGCCGACAATCCGTTTACCGACGAAGACGACCGTGGCAATTACAACAAGCGGCAATGGCGTGGTCCCCGCTACACCTGGCTCATGGCCATGCGGGCCAGAGGATTGAACAGTTTTTATCACAGGATAGGTTTCTGGGAGACCAATTATCACATGTCGGCCAATCATGAGGCTGGTGTCTATCCCTTTCCCATGATTCGTCATTACGACAACATTATGCTGGCCCATGCCGAGGACCTGCCCTATCAGCAGGTAATGGCCAGGGGAGCCCTGAACGCGGCCATCGCCTACCAGTACGGTCATAACCACAATGTCTGGATCGAGGGAGAATTCCGGGGCAATGATGACTTTGCCCGGGAGTTTCATCAGCTCTTTTTCTGTAACCTCGGAGAGTATGATCACGACTACCATGAGTCGGTTTCCATTGAACATACCGCCCTGGCCCTGACCGGCATTCGAGCCAACTACCATCCCAGTGACGAGGGCGGTCCGGATGTTGAAGCCTGCTTTTCCAGTGATGTTCACCACGTGGAGCCTGTGGAAATTCTTCATGCAACCATTACCGGGGCCAATGCCAAGGAAAAGATCGAGAACCTGGCCGAGGTGGCCATCGATCATCCGGAAAGCCAGGCCAATCTCCCTGTCATGATCGTCGAGACCCTGGCTGACGACAACCTGACCCCGGAAAAAAAGACCGCGCTGCGCTGGATATGGCAGGCCATGCCGGAGAAGAGTCTGCTGGAGTTCCTGCGGACCTATGCCATATCAACGCTGTTTCACTCTCCTGATCGTATCAAGTATCATACTTCTTTCGACAAGCATCTCTTTATCCATAATCAGATGCTGCTTGCCAACCAAGAGTTGTATGACGATATCAACGGCATTCAACGTCTCCTGAGTGAGGACGACGTGCTGCCTTTCAGGCCGCTGCACAACGTCTTCGGGCACCAGACCGGTGACGAGGCCTATAACAGTCCGACCATATTCAAGAATCACTATAACGAGAGTACGGACTGGTACTGGTACTATGAGCGGCTGAGCTATGGGGATTCCGGGTATAGTCGGCAGTGGCACACCGTCATCCCGCCCAATCAGTACGGTCTGTACATGGTCAAGGACGTGGCCAGATGGTTGTGGCAGCGGTTTGTCGCCGATGGCTGGAAAAACTACTCAGTGCTGGAGAAGGCGCATCTCTATGCCCTCCTGTCCACAGGGCATGACCTGGGATATTACCTGCACGATACCCTGCCCACTGCCCCTGATCCGGATACTGTCTACTATGAGGAGGATCTCAGCGATCCCAATGCTCCAGCCAGCATCATGGTCCAGAATGCCGGAAACTCCTATATCGCATTGAACAGTCCTGATCCGGATACCCGTGAGACGGCAAACAAGTATGTTCAGCGGGCCATAGCCTTTATAGCCGCCACTCCATATACGTTTCTCGAGGAGGGCCGATAGGATGAAACGGATAACGAGAAGAGCGTTTCTGCGGTATTCTGCATTGGCGGGTTTGTCCCTTGCCGGATCACAGTTTCCGGTGAAGATTCACGCCGCTCCTGACAGCGACACAATTTTGGTGATCATCATGCTGGCCGGCGGTCCTGACATGCGGTATCTCATCGTGCCGCCCTATGAATCCAGCTCCGGAACCTATGGCAACGCCTTCTGGACCGCCCGTGCCAGGACCTATGGAATTTCACCGGACAATGCAGAAGCGCTGGCCGCAAAGTGGGAGGAGTACCATCATCTGGAAAGCAGTGGTACCATATTCGGTATCCATGCACGCTGCGGCTGGCTGCGGGATCAGTTCGTGGCCGGCAACGTTGCCATTATCAGCAACGTGTTCATCTCGCGAAACCGGGATCATGCCCATTCCAGGCTCAGGCTGGAACAGGGTGACATGGATGCGGCCACGAGCGACCAGGGAAGAAGCGGCTGGGGGGGACGGCTGGCAAAGATCTGTGGAAAGAATATCTGCTCCCTGACCAGTTCGGTGCGGCAAGTCTGCTACGGACCCCATCCGACGAACCCGGCCGACCACGACAATTCCAATGTCATCGATGCCAAGGATACCCGCAACATGGGTTTGTACGAGTATGACAGCGATTATCCGGATGGCAACAGCTGGCGCTGGAACACCCGTGGCATCATGTCCAGGGCCCTGACCAGCTACTATGCTGCCAAGGCCAGGAGCCTCTCTACGGACTCGCCCTATTACAGGATCATCCAGCATGAACAGTCGGTCCGCTCCTTTGGCCGGCAGGTGAATGCCAGGCTGGACAGCGTGCCTGTGCCGGAGGCCATCGAGGCCCTGTATACCTCCGATTCAGGCAACCAACTCGACAGTAGCGGTTTTGCCTATCAGGTACGCAATATTTATGACGTCCTTGCATGCGAGGATATCCTGGAGACCAACATCCTCAGCGCAGACTATGATGGCTGGGACAACCACCGGTATATGCAGGAAAATATTGAGCCGCACCTGGAAGATATCCTGGGAACCAACAAGGGGCTGGATGTCCTCCATGCCCAGTTGAATGCGAACCAGCCCGGCAAAGCGGAGCGGCTGGTCTTTCTACTGTACGGCGAGTTCGGTCGTCAGCTGGCGGCCAACGGTGACCACGGTACAGACCACGGCGAGGGCAACTACTGCCTGCTCATCGGCAGCCGGATCAATGGAGGCATATATGGCGAGATGTTTCCTACCAGCGAAATTCCCCGTTTTTCCCAGCCGGGTGAAGATATCGAGGGCAAAACCTCGTACGAGCGCGTCTTTGCCCGGCTCTGCGATGCCATCAAGAGTGGCAGCAGTGACAGCGTAATCCCTGGTTGGCAGGAGACGGAACTGGAGCCAGGGGTAGATCTGAGCGGCCTGATTTCCTGAATCACCGGACCAGAGACCTTATTTTTGATCGTCCGGATGCTGGTTACTGATTTTTTCCCGTTCGATCATGATATTATCGGTGGCGATCTCGGCCTTGAAGGCGGCCCGCTCCTCGGCGTAGGCCTTGGTCTCCTGCTCGACCCGGATCATATCGGCGGTCGGCTGGAGCGGCGAGGTCGCCGACGGAGATGTAGCCGCATGGTTTTCTGTTCCGGAAGAGACAGGTTCTTCGGGATTGTTTCTTTCCTGCTGCCTGCATCCCTGTAGAAAGACGAAGACAAGCAGAAGGATTACAGCGGTCAGATATGGGTTTCGCAACATGGTCATCTCGACAGATTGAAGTTTTTCTAGCCGCTGCAAGACGTTATTTGCAGAGAGATCAGTTCTCTTTCCAGTCAGGCCGCAGGAAGAGTTCTGTAAGCTGTTTTCTGCTCACCGGAGCAGGTGCCTCGGTCAGGGGACAGGTCGCCTTCTGGGTTTTTGGAAAGGCGATGACATCTCGGATGGAAGAAGATCCTGTGAGCAGCATCATCAGCCGGTCCACGCCAAAGGCAATGCCGCCATGGGGGGGAGCGCCAAGTTCCAGGGCCCGAAGGAGAAAGCCGAATTTGTCCTGGCGTTCCTGTTCGTCTATGCCCAGAACCTGAAAGACCCGGTCCTGGATGTCCTTCCGGTGGATACGGATGGAGCCTCCTCCGATTTCGTTCCCGTTCAGCACCAGGTCATAGGCACGACTTCTCACGCGTCCGGGTTCACTTTCCAGCAGGTCCAGGTCTTCCTCATGCGGGGCGGTAAAGGGATGATGGACTGCGGTATACCGCTTGAGATCATGATCGTATTCGACCAGGGGGAAGTCGGTTATCCAGAGAAAATCGAACCTGTCCCTGTCGGCGAGTTCCAGCCGGCGTCCGAGCTCCAGCCGCAGCTCGGCAAGGACCTGGTGCACGATGTGGGGCTGGTCTGCACCGAACAGGATGAGATCCCCTGGTCTGGCATCCAGGGCCTGCCGCATGGCATCGAGCTCCTCCTCGCTGAAGAACTTGGTGATCGGTGACTGCCAGTCGTTTTCCCGTATCTTGATCCATGCCATGCCCCGGGCCCCGAACCGGCCGGCATATTCGGTGAGGTCGTCCAGGTCCTTGCGCGAGAAATCCGCACATCCCCGGGCATTGATGGCCTTGACCAGGCCGCCCCTGTCGATGACGGTGCGGAACACCTTGAAACCGCATCCTCTGAGCGAATCGGTGAGATCCACCAGTTCCAGGTCGAACCGGGTATCGGGACGGTCGGTTCCAAACCGCTGGACTGCCTCCTGGTAGGACATCCGCTTGAAAGGTGGCTTGAGATCGATATTCCGGGTGGCCTTGAACAGGGTGGCGATCATGCCCTCGGTGACCGCGATGACATCCTCCTCGCTGACAAAGCTGAGCTCCATATCGATCTGGGTGAATTCCGGCTGCCGGTCGGCCCGCAGGTCCTCGTCCCGGAAACACTTGACGATCTGGTAATAGCGGTCCATGCCGGCGATCATCAACATCTGCTTGAACAGTTGCGGCGACTGGGGCAGGGCGTAGAACTTGCCGGCGTTCACCCGGCTGGGGACCAGGTAATCTCGGGCGCCTTCCGGAGTGGAACGGGTGAGAACAGGTGTCTCGATCTCGAGGAATCCTTGCTTGTCCAGGTAGTTGCGGACACTCTGCACTGCCCTGTGGCGGAGGATGAGCCTGTCGGCCATCTCGGGCCGGCGAAGGTCGAGATACCGGTACTGGAGGCGCAGGTTGTCGGAGACCTCCACGTCTTCATCCAGGGGAAAAGGCGGGGTCTTGCTGGTGTTGAGGATGGCGAGTTCTTCCACCAGGACTTCGATGGATCCGGTTTGCAGCTTGGGGTTTTCCATGTCGTCCGGACGTTTTTCCACCCTGCCCCGCACGGCGAGGACCCATTCACTCCGTAACCTGTGAGCCTTGGCATGGACGGTGGGATTGATCTCCGGGTTGAAGACGACCTGGGTGATACCCCACCGGTCCCGCAGGTCGATGAAGATGACGCCACCGTGATCGCGTCGACGGAGCACCCAGCCCATGAGAATGACCTCCTGGTCGAGATGTTCGATTCCAAGCTCATTACAGTTGTGTGTGCGCCGCAGCGCTCCCATTGAATCCATATTCGCTATCTCCAGCAGATCGGCGTGGGTGATTGTCTGTCAGGTCAGGACGAGCGTTCTGAGCCTGGCGGCCTGTTCTCCGGGGGTCCCCTGCAAGGGGAACAAGACCTGTTCCTGGTTATCCATGTTTCGTAGAATACCTTCCTGTTTTTCCAGCTCGTTTTCCCCGATGATCAGCGTGAATCGGGCCCCCAGCCTTGCCGCCTGTTTCATCTGGGCCTTGAGGCTCCTGTTGCTGTAATCCATTGCTGCTGCCATCCCCTGCAGGCGCGCCTGATGGACAAGCACGGCTGCCCGTTTTCCCGCCTCTTTTCCCAGAGCGGCAACAAACAGATCGCTTGCCGCAGGCGCGGAATCGGTTCTGTCTTGCTGTTCCATGAGCAGAACCAGCCGTTCCATGCCCAGGGCAAAACCGACGCCGGGGAGATCTTTCGGCCCGCCGAGCTGGCCGATGAGAGAATCGTAGCGGCCGCCTGCACCCACTGCAGACTGGGCCCCCAGATCAGTGGTAACGAACTCAAAGGTGGTTCGGCTGTAATAGTCCAAGCCCCGGACCATGAACCGGTTCAGGGAAAAAGGGGTCTGCAGGAGCTGAAGCTGTTCCTGTACGGCAAGGAAATGACTCTGGCAGGAGGGGCAGAGGGAGTCCAGAATGGAAGGTGCTTCCTGGACCAGTTCCCGGCAGGATGGATTCTTGCAATCAAGGACCCTGAGAGGATTGGACTCTGTCCGCCGCCGGCAGTCTGTGCAGAAGGCCTCCTGTCTCTGCCGGAGATAGTGGACAAGCCTGGTCCGGAAGGCAGGGCGGCATTCCCGGCAGCCCAGGGAGTTGATCTCCAGGCTGACCCGGATGCCTAGTTCATCGAGCAGTATCCAGGCCATGGCCATGAGTTCGGCGTCGATCTCCGGCTCCCCGGCACCGATGATTTCACAGTCCATCTGATGAAACTGGCGCAGCCGGCCCTTCTGGGGGCGCTCGTGCCGAAACATGGGACCGATGGTGAACAGCCGCTGCACCGGCCCCCGGACATGCATGCCGTGCTCGATAAAGGCCCTGAGCAGGGAAGCGGTTGCCTCTGGCCGCATGGTGATTCCTTTGTCGGCAAAGGTATACATCTCTTTTTCAACAATATCCGTGGATTCACCAATGGACCGGGCAAAGAGCTCGGTCTTTTCCAGGATCGGCAGCCGGATTTCCTGCATGCCGAATCGATGGAAGATGTCGCGGGCCCGAGTTTCAATGTGTTGCCAGATTACAGCCTCTTCGGGCAGTATATCCTTGAAGCCATTGATGGCTTTGATTTTCAATGCAACCTCCTGCAGACGACAACTGGAAAAGAAATAGACCGGAAAACGGCCGGAAGTCTATAAGGAAAAATTAAAATTCTACCCGATTCATTTCTGAAAAGTCAAGCTGATGCAGAGATAATATGGTAGAATATATTATTTATGATATTTTGCATCGGTGAAGAGGATCCGGATACCGTACGGTTTGCTTGACAAAGCCTTGGCAGCGCGGCATTATCACAACACGGAAAAATACCCGTCCGGAAACCGGACACACGTTGCTGGCAGGGAATGCCTGCCACCCCTCCGAAAGAAAGCCTGCTGCCGGTTCCTGTAACGATTGCAGCATTGCTTGCGGTGCCTTGATGAGGCATGGATAGAGATAAAGAGAGCTTGAATGAAATTGCCAGAACTTAAAATCGGTCCCTTTACAGCCAGGATTCCCATTATTCAGGGAGGAATGTCCATCCGGGTATCGACTTCTGCCCTGGCTGTTCCAGTGGCTGAGTGCGGTGGAATCGGAACCATAGGCGGCTCCGGGTTGCCGGTCGAGGAATTGCAGGAAGACATCCGGCGGGCGAAACGGCTCACCGACGGGGTCATCGCGGTCAATATCATGTACGCGATGAAGAATTTTTACAATCTCGTCATGGGGTCCATTGAGGCCGGGGTGGACATGATTATTACCGGGGCTGGATTTTCACGGGATATTTTCAAGATAGGCAAACAATACAATGTCCCCATCGTGTCCATTGTCTCTTCCCCATCGTTTGCCCGCCTGGCAGAGAAACTGGGAGCGGCGGCCATCATCGTGGAGGCGGCCGAGGCCGGCGGACACCTTGGCACAGACAAGCTCCTTCGTGATATCTTTCCGTCCATCAGAAAAGTCGTCTCCAAGGTACCTCTCATTGCCGCTGGCGGTCTGACAAGTGGTTTCGAGATGGCTGAGATGATGGATAAATACGGTGCTGACGGAGTACAGATCGCCTCCCGATTTGTTCTTAGCAAGGAGTGCTCTGTGGCTCAGAAGTTCAAGGAGGCGTTTCTCAAGGCAAAAAAGGAAGATATTGTGTTGGTTCAGTCACCCGTGGGTATGACCGGTCGGGCGATTCGCAATAAATTCATTGAACAGCTTGAACAGGGAGTGGATGTTTCGGCTGAAAAATGCAAGTTCAAATGCCTGAAGAAATGCAGTTACAAATACTGTATCAACGAGCGACTCATGGCCTCCTGCACCGGAGACGTGGAGGAAGGCCTGGTTTTTTCCGGAGCCAATACCTACAAGATGAACGAGATCCTCTCGGTGCGGGAGATCTTCGACCAGTTTGTCCGTGATGCCGAGTCGGTGTACAAAGAAAACAAACTCTAGACGTTCTGGACGGTCCTTTTCCCCTGCCTGACAACACATCCCACAATATGAAATCCGAAAATGGTGGTCCCGGGGGCAGCCCTGATGCTGCTCAGGGTGGCGTACAGCCCCGTATTATACCGCAGACCGAACATCCCATTCGGGAAAAAGACATAGATCAGGAAGCCCTCAAGGTGCTGTATCGGCTTCGGGATGCCGGATTTGCCGGCTATCTTGTCGGAGGAGGAGTGCGGGATCTTTATCTCAACAAGCGGCCAAAGGATTTTGACGTTTCCACGGATGCCCGGCCGGGACAGCTGCGGCGACTGTTCCGCAACAGCCGGACCATCGGTCGTCGATTCCGCCTGGTGCAGGTTTTTTTCCGGGGCAACAAGATCATCGAGGTGTCCACCCTCCGCTCCCAGGGAGAGCCTGACGCCGATGCCTCCGATGCAATTCTTCCCAGCAACAACACCTTCGGGACTCTGGAAGAGGATGCCTTCCGCCGTGATCTGACCATCAACTCTCTCTTTTACGAGATCGAGAACAAGACTATCATCGATTATGTCGGCGGCGTGGAAGATCTTGATCGCAAGATCATCCGGATCGTTGGTGAACCGGAACGGCGCATCATCCGCGACCCGGTGCGTATGCTACGGGCCATCCGACATGCCGCCCGGAACAGATTTCATATCGAAGAGCAGTCCTGGCAGGCAATTCTCAGACACCGGGAGAAGTTGACACTTTGTCCCCCATCCAGGATCCGGGACGAGCTGCTTAAAGACCTTCATTCCGGTGCTGCCGCTTCCTGGTTCGACGTCGCCACCCGCAGCTCAATTTTTTACGTGCTCTTGCCTTGTTATGAGAAACTATTCGTCCACCAGGATGACCGGGAAAGCTACAACAGCCTTCGGAAGCTGCTGGCTGTGATCGATCGCCTCTATACGGATCCGGATCATGGGGAGGATGTGGTCATACCAGACCATATGCTGTTTGCCGTCATGCTTCTTCCCTGGATGCAGCACTGCTTTGGTCTGCTGGACAGGGAATCGGTCAGGGGAAGCTACCATAAACTGGCCCTTGCCATCCGGGACGAGCTGGATGTTTGGTTTGGAGAAAAGTTCAATATACGTCGGATGATCCGTCAGTCCATGGTGACTCTCTTTGTCCACCTGCCAACCTTTATTCGATGCCTGAAAAAAGGAAAATGGCCAGCTAAATTACAGAAAAAGAGTTATTTCGCCGACTGCTCACGTTTTGCCATGATCTGTCACGAGGCCGAAGGAGGCCGACAGACCGATGTTGCCCTGTTCGTGGCGTCTGGAACAGGAAAAAGCCTGCGCTCCAGGGGTAAAAACAGACCCGGTCGGCGGGGGATCAATCCTGCCTTCAGCAGCAGGAAACAGGGAGTTTTCGGGCTGCGGCAGGTATAGATGCGTTTTCTTCTGTACAATATCAGATACGGCGCCGGGGTGGGCAGCCGTTTTCATTTGCCGATTCCCTATGCTGGCTACCTGAAACGCTCCACGGAAAATCTGGACAATATACTTGATTTTATCGATTCCCTTCATCCTGATATCATCGGCCTAGTGGAGGTAGACAGCGGTTCTTTCCGTACGGAAAATACCTGCCAGGCTGAACTGATCGCCAACCGGCTCGGGTTCAACTACGTGGTTGAATCCAAATACGGTAATGATTCCCTTGTTCAGAAGATGCCCCTGCTGAGTAAACAGAGCAATGCTGTCCTTGCCCGGGAAACCATCCTCTCATCCAGGTTCCATTACTTCGATCAGGGGGTCAAGCGACTGGTCATCGAGGCAACCTTGCCGTATCTGACCCTCTTTCTGGTTCACCTTTCCCTGACCTTCAGGAACAGGCAGCAACAACTGGTTCGTCTTTCCAGACTGGTACGGCAGGTGCAAGGACCTGTCATCGTTGCCGGTGATTTCAATGTCCTCTGGGGGGACTGGGAATTGGAGCTTTTCAGGGAGGCGACAGGTCTTGCCAGCGCTAACAATCCCGGTTTGCCCTCCCATCCGAGTCGGGCGCCCAGGAGACAGCTGGATTACATCCTTCACTCGCCAACGATCGAGGTCTCAGGCTTCCACCTGCCCGAAGTGCAGTATTCAGATCATATTCCGCTGGTGTGCGATTTTATTTTGCCAAAGAAGGATCGCGATCCACCCCGGCCTCCAGGGCGATGACCGAGCCCTGCCTGCCGGTCTGCTGGTTGCCCTGTTGCACGGCTCGCCGATGGGAAAAGTAGTCCGGCGAACACATGGTGCATATCTTCCGGATGTCGATCCGGCTTTCCCGTAGTCCGGCGGCAAGGAGTTGTTGTCTGCTTATCTCCCAGAAATCAAAATGGTTTTCCCCGGTTCTCATGCTCTGGAAGGAGATAGGGAAATAGTCCTTGTGGCCGATGAACTCTGCGCAGCAGGGGCCCAGGGAAGGGCTGATCGCCGCCAGCAAGGTAGCGGGATCAGTACCGAAACGGTTTTGCATGACACTGACGGCTTTGCCGATAATGTTGGCCACACTGCCCCGCCAGCCGTTATGCAGGGCGGCGATGACCCGATGTACCGGATCGTGGAGAAGAATCGCCTGGCAGTCTGCCTGTTGAATAAGCAGCCCGACCCCGGGACAGGTGGTGATCAGGCCGTCGCATTCTCCGGCAACCAGGTCATGTTCGGTGGAAGAGATGGTCTTGATCCTATCTCCGTGGACTTGACGGGCTGTGACCAGGATTTCCAGGCCAAGAGCTTCCTTGATGCTGGCGCGGTTGGCGGTCACGCTGCCTGGATCATCACCAACCGAAAGCCCCAGGTTCAGGGTGGCATAAATGCCCTGGCTGCAACCGCCCAGACGGTTGAACATTCCATGGGGAACATTCAGTAAGGGACTGGTCAGGAACTCAGGGCGTTGTCCGCGGTTGTCCACTTTCCTCGCTGTAAACGAAAAAAGGGAAAGTCCGTTTGCGGACTTTCCCCTTGCAGTCAGGTGGTTTTCCGTTCAGGCCTAGAAATATGCCTCAAAGGTGAGATAAAGCTGGCTCTGATCATCCACTGCCGGATAGAACTGGGCATTGAACGGATCCTGGGCCAGTTCGTCCACATCGATGGGTTTTCCGAGCCAGGACCCGGATCCGGTGTAATCGTACTTGTAGTACTGGTATCCGAGCCGGACAAAGGTCTTGGCATATTTGGAGATGGCCTCGCCAGTGGGCAGGTCGTAAATCAGATAGACCTCAAACACCTGGCCACGGGTGGCGAGTTTGGAGTTGTACAGATCATCATGACCGGGGCTCATGGAGATCCAGTATTCGGAGCCCCAGTTGTATTCGGCGCCGAGCTTGAGACCGATATTGTCTATGTCATACCGGACACCGGCATAGAGACTGTAACCGTCCTGGGATTCCGGCTTGGCCCACCAGGATCCGAGCAGGCTGGTTCCCAGTTCGTCCACGCCGCTGGGGTCGGTATGGCTCCAGCCACCGGTGATGAAATAGTTGAGACCGGCAATCTTGTCCATGTAGACAACCGAGGTGTGATAGATGTTTCCAAGGTTAGCACGGTCCAGGATGCCGTTTCCGCTGACAACACCAGCCATCTCCAGAGGGTTGCCGAAGATGACCCCGTCCGGGGTGTTGACCAGGTTGAAGGCACCGAAACTCTGGATGTTCATGAACCTGGCACCAGACTTGAAGACATCCCAGCTCAGCCCGGCAAAATCCATATCGTTCAGGTTGGCGTCAGCATCGTTGAGGCCGGCCTCGAAACCGCGACCGTAACAGAAGCGGATTCGACCGCTGCCCAGCATGTCGTTCCCCCAGGAGTAAGCATAGCCGAGAGAGATACCGTCAAAGGGATAATCCATGTAAGCGATGGGAGTGGCCATGCGCTGGTCGGTGCCCATCCTGATGTGGGCAGGAGGTCCGTCACTGGTCGGCCGGCGGCCGATGGAGAACCAGACAGGAGCGCCGCCGATGTTGTTCCAGTTGACAAAGGCCCGGTCCACGCGCAGGACATTGTCCACGGGTTGTCTGGTGGAGTTGCCGTCCCAGCTGAAGCTGTCCAGGGTGAACGGGTCGCTGCCATCGCCGAAACTGGTTGGATTGGATTCCATGCCCCATGCTTTGTACATGGCGAGGCGTCCCTTGAACTCGACATTTTCGGTGGCCTTGACCCGCATGTTCAACCGAAACCTGTTGGTGAACATGGTGTCGTTGTCAAAGTCGGTTTCCGGGTACGGCGTGATGCCCATCATCTGAAACATACCGGCCCGCATCTGGGGGGTGTACATCTGCATCCCAGCGACAGCCATTTTGATCTGGTCGTAGCTATACGGTCCGGGACCGAAGCCGAATGCCGGCAGAGCCATGTTCATTCCTGCGGCAATCTGTCCTGCCGAGTACTGGCTGGGAGCTGTGGAGGTCATGGAGTCCACCCGGGCCCGGAAGTCTCCGTAGAACTTGAACCGGGCCGCCAGATCCCATGCTTCGGATTTTTCTTCCAGCAGCTCGTCCATATCGTCAACCTTGTCGCCGTACTGGGCAATGGTTTCGTTCTGTTTGGCAAGCTGCGCCTTCAGGGCATCCAGCTGCCGAGACAACTCTTCGATCTTGCTGGTGAGATCGGTCGGTGTCTTACCGGCACTGGCAGAGGCTGCTGCAGGAAGGGCTATCAATCCGGCTAGCGCCAGCATGGAAATTTTTTTGACCATTCTTCTTCCTCCTTCTTCTTTTTTCCCTGGGATGATCCAGTGATTCAAGCAGTCACACATTCCGGGATACAAAAAATTCAATCATACCGGAAGCGAAGATTGCCTGTATCGCTATACATGACAACAGTTTTGTACCGTATTTATCAGGTGATGTCAATAAGTCACAGGGGAAAAGTTAAAAAAATTGTACCGGCAGCCGGCCGGATTCAGTTTTTTGCTTCCGGATAAGAGAAGGACATGGCGTCATTTTTTCTGCTTATTCTGACTTCGCCTCCATTTTTCAGCTTACCGAAGAGAATTTCTTCGGTGAGAACATCGCCGATTTCCCGCATGATCAGGCGACGAAGTGGTCTGGCACCGTAGGCAGGGTCATACCCCTTGCGGGCCAGCCAGGATCGGGCAGCTGGTGTCAGGCTGATCCGGACCTTCTTCTCGGAGAGCTGGTCCTGCAGTTCAGCGATCATCTTGTCGACAACCTTTTCCACGCACTCCATATCCAGGGACTGGAAGGTGATGATGGCGTCCAGTCTATTCCGGAACTCCGGAGAGAAGAGGTTCTGGAGGGCTTTTTCGCCCCGGCCGCTCGAATCGCTGATAAAGCCGATGGCCTGGCTGGACATCTCCCTGGCGCCGGCATTGGTCGTCATGATGAGGATAACATTGCGGAAATCCGCCCTGCGACCGGCGTTGTCAGTGAGGGTGGAATGGTCCATCACCTGAAGCAGAATGGAAAAGACGTCTGGATGGGCCTTCTCTATCTCGTCCAGAAGGAGTACGGAATAGGGATGCTTGCGGATGGCATCGGTAAGCAGGCCACCCTGGTCGAAGCCAATGTAGCCGGGCGGTGCACCGATCAGGCGGGCGACAGCATGTTTTTCCATGTACTCGCTCATGTCAAATCGCTCGAAATGGACATTGAGTTCGGCGGCCAGTTGCCTGGCCACCTCGGTCTTGCCCACCCCGGTCGGTCCGGCAAAGAGAAAGGAGCCGGTGGGAGAAAGTGGGTTGCCCAGTCCGGCCCGGGAACGCTTGACTGATTGGACAACGGCATCGATGGCCTGGTCCTGGCCAAAGATAACCTTTTTCAGGTTGACGGCAAGTGCCCGCAACTCTTCCAGCTTGTCTCCGGTCTTGGCTGAACTCACCGGAACGCGGGCCATCTTCGAGACGACCCGTTCCACGTCCCTGACCTTGACGGTACTGCCCGTGCGGCCAGCAAGACGGAATGCCGCTCCCACCTCGTCCATCACGTCGATGGCCTTGTCCGGCAGAAAACGATCATTGAGGTAACGGTCGGCCAGCTCGGCAGTTGCCCTGATGGCAGGCCGGGAATAGCGGATGTGATGGTGATCTTCGTAACGGGACTGCAGTCCCTTGAGGATCTTGCAGGTATCCGGTACCGACGGTTCCTCGATATCGATTTTCTGGAAACGGCGGGCCAGGGCACGATCCTTTTCGATGTGATTTTTATATTCCTCGTAGGTGGTGGAACCGATACAGCGGATGGTTCCCGCCTGCAGGGCAGGCTTGAGCAGATTGGAGGCGTCCATCGAGCCGCCGCTGGTCGCTCCGGCTCCGACAATGGTGTGCATCTCGTCGATGAACAGGATGGCGTTGTCCTGTTTCTCGATGGCCGCCACCACGGCCTTCAGCCGTTTTTCAAAATCGCCCCGGTATTTGGTTCCGGCCACCAGGGTCCCCATGTCCAGCATGTAGATCTCGGTATCCCGGAGCAGGTCAGGCACCAGGCCCTTCCGGCTCGGATCGTTATGCCTGATCCGGCTGTCCTCATAGATATGCAGGGCAAGCCCTTCGGCCATGGCAGTCTTGCCGACCCCGGGTTCGCCTACCAGGAGCGGGTTGTTTTTCTTGCGGCGGCAA
>Ga0256914_1000769_pt1 | contig 30895 bp, 25 predicted proteins | sample HulkmetaG_FD_191571 | JGI IMG/M metagenome (GOLD analysis project Ga0256914, IMG submission 191571) | Hydrothermal chimney microbial communities from Main Endeavour vent field at the Juan de Fuca Ridge, Pacific Ocean - Hulk | ecosystem: Environmental > Aquatic > Marine > Hydrothermal vents ... | reverse complement strand
TCCAGCTGGTACAGCAGTAGGAGTAGGAGGACCATTTCCTGGCCCTGCAGGCGTTGGTGTAGCAGTAGGGGTTGGACCAGGAGTTGGAGTAAAGGTAGGGGTTGGAGTCGGACCAGGAGTTGGAGTAAAGGTAGGGGTTGGAGTCGGACCAGGAGTTGGAGTAAAGGTAGGGGTTGGAGTCGGACCAGGAGTTGGAGTTGGTGTGGGTGTCAGTGTAGGACCAGGAGTTGGAGTTGGTGTGGGTGTTTGGGAAAGCGCAGGAAAAGATTGAAAAAGAATAACAAACAACAAGATAAACATTACTATCAATATAGGGGCACCCTTTTCTTTCACTTGATTTCCCTCCTACAATTACAGAACAGCTAACCGCTTATTAAAGTAATAGACAACGAACCCAAATGTGTCAAGCAATGCAGTTAAAAAGCCCTAATTATAACGATAAGCAAGCCTAATCAGGTCCCAAATTGCCCTAACAGAGTCCTGGACCGGTTTGAAAGAACCATCTGGAACATGATTCCACTTTATTGGTAACTCTTTCACCACATATTGTTTTTTTTGGGCCAAAATTAAAAGCTCTACGTCAAAAAGGTATCTATTTAATGTCAAACAAGAGAACAAATCGCGGGCACATGCCCTTCTAAAACCTTTAAATCCACACTGGGTATCCCTATAGGGAAGTTTTGTCACTAATCGAATAACAAAGTTGCCAAATAAACCAATGTACTTCCTCAAAAGAGACCTGTCGATCACCTGGCTTTCAGCAAGCATTCTGGAACCTATTACCATATCAGAGCCTCTTTCCAGGTAATACAGAGCACGCTCTATTGTATGCAGAGGGACCGGAATATCAGCATCCGTAAAAAATATAAAATCTGATGAAAGACGGGAAACTCCCAGTCTTATAGCAGCTCCCTTGCCCAAATTTTCTCCTGTAGACAAGAGACAGGCCCAGGGCCTGGTTTTTACAAATTGGGAAATAATTTGATATGTTCCATCACTACTTCCATCATCCACCAAACAGCACTCAAAGGTGCATTTCTCATAAAAGTTACCTAATGCCTTAAGGGTTGAAGTTATTCTTTTTTCTTCATTAAAAACAGGGATGACTATCCCCAATTTGGGCCTTGTCATGAAAGAGAAACCCTTTACACTTACCTATCAAGATTGTAAACCTACTTCCAAAAAGCTGCGTTTACCATTAAACAATAAGAATATAAATTTATGTACTACTATAAAGGCCATGTAACATCCAGGACCTTATGGATTTATCTCATTTTTTTTTGTCTTTTGTCATGCAACAAGGGCTCCTTTGACAGATGGCCCACATTTGATTTTGAAATCAATGGAATCAAGGCCGAATGCAAGGTGGCCTGTAACCAGCAAAGTTACTCATCCGGTCTAAGAGGAGTTAAAATTGATAAACTTTACTCATCACATATTCAGGCTGCAGGGCTATGTTTTGTTTTTCCATCAGATAGGATAATGGTCTTCTCAATGGAGGATGTTCCTTTTCCATTGGAATTAGTTCTTGTGTCTTCATCAGGCAAAGTTTCTTATATTACAACAATGGCTGCCAACTCTAAAAAACTCTATTCTAGTCCGGAGCCAGCAAGAATTGCCCTGGAATTCCCAGTTGGCTTTTTACAAGACACAGGTATTAAGACTAGCGACCATCTTCTGTCTCAACAGGATATAAATAAGCTACAAAAAGTCTGCGATTTTTTAAGATAAACAACCAAGATGACGCCTGAAAACCGTCCAAGGCTGAAACAAATCTTTATACTTTTAAGGCCTCATCATTATATAAAAAATTTGATAGTATTGGCCCCTCTATTCTTCTCACAGAAACTGTTAGAATCTAGACTGTTATTTTACAGTCTAGCCGCTTGTGTATCTTTCTGCATGGCAGCAAGTTCCGCATACATATTGAATGACTTCAAAGACATAGAATTTGATAGACTTCATAGCGAAAAGAAAAAAAGACCTCTTGCAGCAAATACCGTCTCGACAAAGACAGCAAAAATGGCAATGGCAACTTGTAGCCTTGTAGCAATTACCATTGCAGCATCTATAAGCCTCGAATGTCTATTGGTGCTTGTAACATATTTGCTTCTGAATATTGCCTACAGTCTTGGGTTAAAACACTTTGCCATTATCGACTGCACGCTAATAGCTTTTTTCTTTTTATTAAGACTAGTTATGGGATCTGCAGCAGTTTCCGTATCTTTATCAAACTGGATCGTAGTAATGACATTTCTCCTTGCCTTTTTTATAGCCTTGGCCAAGAGACGCAGTGACGTTGTAATCTATCTGCACAGTGCCAACAAAACCAGAAGATCAATAGATGGTTACAATCTGCCATTCCTAGATACCGCTATGCCTCTAATGGCATCTGTAGTTATTGTTGCCTACTCAATGTATACTACTTCAAGAGAAGTGATGCTTAAAACAGGCAAAGACTATCTATATGTCACCGCTCTGTTTGTTGTAATGGGTATCCTTAGATTTCTGCAAAGGGTGTATGTCTATAGAGATACCTCATCTCCAACAAATATGTTACTAAAAGACCATTTCCTTCAATTTATAATCATTTGTTGGCTATGTACCTTTGCTTTTATTCTTTATTTCTGAGTTAAGCTATACGAAGAATAAATGGAATAAAGTGAATAAAGGGACAGGCAAATTATGTCTTAGCCGATCCCATAAACCATATCCTAAAATCTACATGAAACGTGAACCTATTATTTTACAAGCCGCTATTAGACCAAAAGGGTGACTTTTAAAGGCATCTAAAAAATAAAAATCCGGCAAATGCCAAAATTATTCAATGGAGAAATTGAAACAATGAAGGATCACAACTTCTTTTACTCTGAAAGCCTTTTGAGAGAATAAATCCCAGAAAGCCCGGAGATAGGTATGGGACGTTTGTCTCGACGGCAGCTAAAATACTCCTTGAATCTCTGATAACAGGCTGACACAAACTCCCTAGTGCCTAAGACAGCACTGTCTGAAAAATAACGACTCCGACGTAAAAAACGGTCCATACAAGAAAACACTCCCTTGGCTTTATGATGAAAACTAAGCCCTGCCTTCTCGTACACAAACTCCTTGTATTCCATAAGAACCTCTGAACGGGAAGCTCCCTCATACCCTCTATTTCCAAAATCAACACAAAGAAAGTCATCCCTGTTCCCTGATTGAACATGATAACCAAGACTGCTCCACCTATACTCCTCAGGCCTCTTGCATATACCAGCCCTTACCGGATTCAAGTCTATGTATGCAAGACAATTGATCAAAGTCTCACCCTCCTCTACTATTACGCTCTTGAACCTGTCACCCCAGAAAAAACCCCTGCGGTTGTGCCTTCTGTTATAAAAACGGGAAAACCTCTGCTTTATATCACGCATGTATTCAGACAGACTCGCCCACTTGGTCCTGAAAAACTCAATTCTTTTCTCACACATATCAGCCTTTGCATCTGGCCCGTAATATATCTCAAAACGGTGTCGTATCTCTTTGTCATCATAAAACTCACCAGGCATCATTCTTACCAACAGATGAAAGTGATTCCCCATAATGCAAAACCCAAAAACCTTTACAAAGTAAACAGCACTCAGATGTTTAATGAGTTTCAAAAGATGTTCCTTTTCCACATCACCCAGGACAAAGCCATCCAAGGCAGTCCTGGACATGACATGATAGGCAGTGGGCTCACCGGTAATGAGCATGCGAGGAATCCTAGGCATGACTGCTCCTGAAAATCAAAGTGCCTGCCAGTAAATGACTAGTAGCCTGATTAACTAATCGAAACTTATTAAAAATAACTTGAATTATTTGCCTGTCCCCTATTTCTTTTCTAGTACTATTTCATAATAATCCTGCCCCAGGCCATCGTTAATTACAACTGCAGGAAAATCTTCTACTACAAATTCATACATGGCTTCTGGCCCTAGATCATCAAAGGCTATCACACGTGCACTTTTTATAGCCCTAGAAAGATAGGCCCCTGCGCCACCAATCGTAGCCAAATATACAGCACCATGGTCTTTAATTGCCTGGCGCACTTCGATGCTTCTTTTACCTTTACCCATCAATCCGAGGACTCCCTGATCTAGTATATCTGGAGTATAAGCATCCATTCTATAGCTTGTAGTAGGCCCTGCAGCCCCGACCACATGACCAGGAGGCGCAGGAGAAGGCCCAACATAGTAAATAAGCTGTCCGGCAAGATTCACAGGAAGAGGTTGCTTCCGCCTTATAAGTTCACAAAGCCTTTTATGAGTACGATCTCTCCCAGTCAACAACCTGCCAGAAAGGCGCACCCACTGTCCGGCTCTTAATATCGATACCTTTGTACGGTCCAGGGGCAATTTCAAGGGAACGGCATCATTCATTAAAGCCAAATCCTTTGAAGAATCATCATCAGCAAACTGGTGGATTCCCTTATCTTCAATCCACTCACCCTTTTCCCAAACTGCCATTGCCTGCCTGGCCGCATGGCATTGAATGTTCACCGCAACAGGAAGACTTGCAATATGGCATGGATAGGATTCTATGGCTACAGACAAGGCTGTAGTGGTACCACCAAGGCCATGAGGACCTATGCCAAGACGGTTAAGCCTGTCAAGAAGCCTTTTCTCTACTTCATCCAAAAGACTATTGCTGTTACCTTGACCAATGGGTCGCAAAAGGGCTTTCTTGGCAAGAAGGGTAGCCATCTCCATAGTTCCACCTATACCGACACCTACTATCCCAGGAGGACAAGAATTAGGGCCTGCTGACTCCACACACTGAACAACAAAATCCATAATGCCGTCCAAACCTGCCGAAGGCGGAAGCATCTTGAGTTGGCTCATGTTTTCACTTCCGCATCCCTTGGGGACTATTGCAATCTTTAAACCTGTACCTTCTACAATATCTACATGAATTACAGCCGGAGTATTGTCACCGCTGTTTTGCCTAGTAAGAGGATCACAAACAGAGGCCCGTAGGAACCCTTCTGCCGTTCCACGTGCAACACCTTCGTTTATTGCCTTTTTCAGATCACCATCAATAATTAGGTCTTGCCCAATCTCTACAAAAACAACATCTATACCAGTATCTTGGCATATTGGGATCGTCTCCTGCTGAGCAAACCTGGCATTATCTAGAAGAATGCCCAAAATTGTGGTGGCTGTTTTAGAATCTTCGGTTTGTTGTGCTTGGCTCAAGGCCTGATACACGCTGAGAGGTAAAAAAAAGTTAGCCCTTCTGACAAGCCACGAAACCTTTTTTGAAATTTCAAAAGCAGAAATAGAAAAAGACAATTCCTATTCTCCCTCCGTTTCAATTCTCTGCAAGAGCTGAATTAGCCGTTCCAGCTGTTCCCTGGAGCTACATCTTATCTCAACCTTTCCACCTCTTTTGCCTGGAACAACCCTGACCTTGGCCCCTATAATTTGGCTCAACCGGTTAGACAAAAATTCAATATCTGGATCCTGTTCCGCCTTTAATGGGCGAGAACGCCCTTTGGTTGCTTTAATCTTTCGGGCAAGAATCTCTGCCTGACGCACTGAAAGATTGGATCTAACAATTTCATCCCTAAGACTCTTTTGATCATCCTTGGAATCAAGCATCAAAATGGCCTTGGCATGGCCAGTGGTAAGACTCCCCTCTAAAAGATCCTTTTGAATTTCATCTGGAAGGTTAAGGATGCGCATTGTATTTGCTACTGTAGAACGATCTTTGCCTATCTTTTGCGCCACCTGTGTCTGAGTATATCCCAGCTCTTCTACCATTCGCTTGTATGCCATAGCCTCTTCTACAGGATTCAAATCTTCCCTTTGGATATTCTCGATAAGGGCAACTTCCAAGGCCTCATCGGGAGTGTAATCCTTTATTATTACCGGAACCTTTTTAAGGCCAGCTAATTGGGCAGCACGCCATCGTCTTTCGCCAGCAATGATACAATAGCTCCCATTTTCATCACGGACCACTATCGGCTGAATCAGGCCCCTTTCCCTAATGGAATCTACAAGACCCTTAAGTTTAGCCTCTTCTATCTTGAGCCTTGGTTGAAGTGGATTGGGTCTAATTTTTTCTATAGGACATAAAAAGAAACCTGGAGCCTCTGCCTGAAAAATATCTTCTGAAGATAAAAGCGTGTTCAAACCTCGTCCTAATCCGCCTTTTTGACTCATGTTTTCCTCCGGTTCCTCTTTAAAAACTCCCTTGCAAAGGCAAGATAGCTCTCTGCTCCCTTTGAAGCCGGATCGTAAAGGAATATAGGCTTACCATGACTTGGGCTTTCACTAAGCCTGATGTTTCTTGGAATAGTAGTCCTATATACAAGATCTCTAAAATGAACCCTCACCTCTCTGGCCACCTGATAGCCAAGCCTCGTCCTATGATCATACATAGTCAGGACTAACCCCTCTATATGAAGTCTTGGATTGAGCCTTTGTTTTACTAACCTGATGGTGTGAACCAACTGACTCAGACCCTCCAGGGCATAATATTCACATTGAAGAGGAATGATGACAGAGTCAGAAGCCGTTAAGGCATTGACTGTCATGAGGCCAAGGGACGGGGGACAATCCATTATTACAAAATCAAAGCCGCTTAAAGTCCTAAGCAATGCCTTAAGGGCTATTTCTCTCTCATCCATAGGAGCAAGTTCCAGATCTATTCCCACAAGATCCGTGTTGGATGGCAAGACGAATAGATTTTGCTGAGCAGTTGGCAAAATTGCATCTTCTATATCAACATCCCCTAACATAACATGATAGATAGTTTTATCAGGAGCTTTTGAACTGAGACCAACTCCACTTGTGGCATTAGCCTGAGCATCACAATCGACCAGCAATACCTTTTGTTTGAGGATTGCCAACCCTGAGGCTAAATTTACAGCAGTTGTCGTCTTACCTACCCCACCCTTTTGATTTGCAATAGCTATGAAATTGATTTTTCCAGGCATCTTATCTTGGTATATCTATCAAAATGACTTGTCAAAGCTCAATTAAAGAACAATATTATAAATAAATTAAAAATAGAAGGGGTGAAAAGACTATAGCAAAGATTTACGGAAACACAAAAGGACTTTCTCCAAGTCAAAAAAAGGGGTTAGAACGTATCTATAGGCGCAGAATCCCTCCTGCCGAAATAGTAACCAAGGAGCTAGCCAAAACATTGGCCGAACAGAGTTCCTTCCTTTCAAGACAAATTGCCGTGCTCATAAACAGAAAAGGGATTATCACTCACGTTATTTGTGGAGATCAACACGGTATTTTTATTCCTAATCTAGAAGAATTCAGAAGGGGGACCTTTAGGCTCAAAGGCCTAAGATGTATCCACACTGCTCTATCAAAACATCGAGGGGTTACAAATGAAGATCTAACAGATCTTGCCCTTTTGAGACTGGACGCAATGATGATCATCGGAGTAAAAGGCGGGCTTCCAGCCACATTTCATCTTGCCTATCTCCTTCCGCCTGATGACGAAGGACATAAATGGAAAATAGAAAGCTTTAACAGCCTAACGGATATACCTTACAATTTTAATCATTTTGTCAGAGAGCTGGAACAAAATATAGAAACGAGATGCCGCCTCAGAGCAATCTCAGGAGCTGAAGAAAGAGCAATACTTGTCCATGCAAGCTCAAAGGGAGAAGAATTTGCCAAAAGGAGTCTGGATGAGCTAGAAAGGCTTGCCGAGACATGCAACGTTCAGGTGGTTGACAAGGTTTATCAACGCATAGGGCGCTACAATCCGGCCCATCTGATAGGGAAAGGAAAACTCAAGGAGATACTCATATCCGGGCTTTACCTTGGCGCTACAATAATAATTTTTGATCAGAACCTGACTCCGGTCCAAGCCAACAATATATCCCGCATGATGGATTTAAAGATTATTGACCGCACCCAACTTATCCTTGACATATTTGCAAGACACGCAACGACAAAAGGAGGGAAACTCCAGGTAGAGCTTGCCCAGCTGCGTTACACCCTTCCAAGGCTTGTAGGAAAGGGCACGGCCATGTCAAGACTCATGGGTGGCATCGGCGGAAAAGGACCGGGAGAGACAAAACTTGAAGTTGACAGGCGGCGCATAAAGCAAAGGATTTCTTCCCTAGAAAAATCACTTAAAGAGTTATCCAAAAGACGTGCACAGAGGAGGAAAAAACGAAAAAGGGATATGATCCCCGTAATATCAATAATAGGTTACACAAATGCAGGCAAATCCACACTCTTAAACAGGCTTACAAAAAGCACTGTAACGGTGGCTGACAAACTTTTTGCAACCCTGGACCCTTCTACAAGGCTGCTTTTCCTCAACGGAAAAAAGATCCTCCTTTCGGATACAGTGGGTTTTATTACCAATATGCCTTCGGATATTAAACTCGCCTTTAAGGCAACTCTGGAAGAGCTGGAAGACTCAAATGCATTCATTCACGTTGTGGACGCGTCAAACCCGTTCATTTATGAAGAAATAGAGGCTACAGAAGAAATACTGGATGAGATAGGCCTGTTAGAAACCAAGAGACTGCTAGTTTTAAACAAATACGATCTCCTCGATGACGAAGGACAAAAAAAGATTAAAAAAATAGATGGATTACCGGTTTCAGCCAAAACAGGACTTGGAATAAACAGACTGCTTTCCTCTATAGAAGATCTAATCAAGCCAAACAGGCCCTTGCAGGAATTTAAAGCCATAAGCGCGGCAAGCTAAGATACAGGGCTTTCTCTAGTTGCCCAACCTATAGGGATTCTTCAGATATCTGGTCTGATGTCCTTGGCATTGCATGATGTTTTAAAGACTTAATCTGCCTATATAGGCCTGATGCAAATCAGATATAGCCCTTTTATAATCCTCCTTTCCAAAGACAGCCGAACCAGCTACGCAAATATCTGCACCGGCCTCCACCACATCTGCTATAGTAGCCACATTCACTCCCCCGTCAACCTCAACAGAAAGGTCAAGACCTCTTTCATCGATCGTTTGCTTTAAGGCCCTGATCTTCTTTAGGGCAGAAGGAATAAAGCTCTGGCCGCCAAAACCTGGATCAACACTCATGATGAGCACCATATCCAAATCTTCCAGTATACAATCTAGAGAGCACAGAGGAGTAGCAGGATTTAAAACGGCTCCAGCCCTTACATCATGATCCTTTATTTGCTGGATTGTCCTATGTAGATGTGTACAGGCCTCAACATGCACAGTAATAATATCTGCACCAGCCTTTGCAAACATCTCTACATACTTTTCAGGCTCAACTATCATAAGATGGACATCCAGAGGCAACGTTGTTACCGGCCTTATGGCCTCTACCACTAAGGGCCCAATAGTAATATTTGGCACAAACCGGCCATCCATTACGTCTACATGAATAAGGTCTGCTCCTGCCTGCTCTACTGCCTGGATCTCCGAACCAAGAATTGAAAAATCTGCTGACAAAATGGAAGGTGCTATTTGTACTTTCATAGTGGCTCCGTTATATAGTCTATGAAGAAAAAAAATGGAATAGGAGAAATAGAGATATGGACACCAAATGCCTTTCAGAAAAAATGGTCACCTTCATGGAACGCTCTTCATGGATAAGAAAGATGTTTGAGGAAGGTGCAAGACTCAAAAAGGAATACGGGGCCCACAAGGTTTGTGACTTCAGCTTAGGCAATCCAGATCTGCCACCTCCTGATACCTTTAATCAGGAGCTGATAGAGGCAGCTTCCAGCAAAAAACCTGGAATTCATGCCTACATGCCTAATGCAGGCATCCCTTGGGTGAGAGACGAAATTGCTAAACAGGTGGAAAGGGATCATCAGGTAAAGCTAACAGGACAAGATATCATTATGACCTGTGGAGCTGCAGGCGGTCTTAACATAATATTTAAAGCCATATTAAATCCAGGCGATGAGGTCATCGTACCAAGGCCATACTTTGTAGAGTATGGATTCTATACAGACAACCATATGGGGAAACTAGTTCCTGTGGACTCCAAGGATGATTTTTCCCTAAATTTAAACGCCATTGAAAATGCCATAAATAACAAAACCAAGGCTATACTTATTAATTCTCCCAACAATCCGTCTGGAGTCATTTATAGCAGAGAATCTATCAAAGAACTTGCAAAGCTCCTTCTAACAAAAAGTAAAGAGATAAACAGGCCTATATTTCTCATCTCTGACGAACCGTATAGAAAAATAGTATTTACTGGGAATGAGGTTCCTCCTCTTATGAATTTTTATCAAAATACCATTGTTACAACCTCCTTTTCAAAGGATCTGTCTATACCAGGAGAACGCATTGGTTATGTTGCAGTACACCCTGAAATCCAAGAAAAGGCGGCCCTTCTTGGAGCAATGACCCTGGCAAACAGAATCTTAGGCTTTGTCAATGCTCCAGCCCTTATGCAACGAGTGGTTGCCAGGGTGGTTTCGGAAAAGGTAGACACATCCATCTATGAAAAGAGGCGGGATCTTTTCGCCACTATCTTAGAAAAGGCTGGTCTTGAGTTTACGATGCCACAAGGAGCCTTTTACTTTTTCCCCAAAAGTCCTACAGCAGACGAAACCCTGTTTGTAAGAGCCCTTCAAAAAGAACTGATCCTTACTGTACCAGGCTCTGGTTTTGGCCTGCCTGGTTATATTAGGATTGCCTTTTGTGTGGACGACGAGGTTATCAAGAGATCTGAAAAAGGATTCAAAAGGGCTGTGGAAGGCCTTTAGAAAAAAATAACAAAGATTCTGGTCATGGAGTTGGCCCTTGTGGCCATAATTGCCTTTATAGCTGGCTTTGTCCAAGGGCTGAGCGGTTTTGGCTCAGCCCTTGTGGCAATGCCCCTTCTTTTGCAGTTTCTTCCAGCCCGCCAAGCCACTCCCTTTTGCATCCTAATGGGACTTGTTATTACCACTATTCTTAGCCTCGGCCTAAGACATCACCTTGACTGGAAAAAAATAGCTCCTATCTTTGCAGGCTGTATTCCTGGAATCGCCTTGGGAACATACTGCTTAAAAACCCTTGATAATGAAATAATAAAAAAGAGTCTGGGCCTAATATTAATTACCTACAGCATATACAATCTGGTATTTCAACTGCGCCCTAAACGGTTAAATCCGCTCTGGGGTGTAATTGCTGGCCTCATGACCGGTGTCATAGGGGCTGCCTTTAGTGCTGGAGGCCCTCCAACCATTATTTACACCAGCCTTAACCAATGGAATAAAAATGAAATCAAGGCCACACTTTCAGGCTTCTTTTTTCTGACAGGTATCCTGATTGCCATTGCCCATGCAGTTGCAGGCATAATAACAAAAAAAGTTCTAGTCTTGTTTCTTGTTGGACTGATACCTGTAACTCTTGGGACACAACTTGGTAGCAAGATATATAAGGCTCTATCCCATAAGAGCTATTTACGACTTATCTACAGCCTTCTTCTGGCAATGGGTTTGTTATTAGAATTTCACTAATGAACATTAGAAATATTCTAAAGCTAGGCGCCTATCATTTCCTTTGCCCAATCAAGGGCTTGTCTTACTCGAGGCGCCACAAGCCTTTTGGCCTCTTCGTAGCTTGCCCATCTATAGGCATCATGTTCAGGCTTTCCTATCTCAGGGTTTACAGGAAGAGAAATATCCTTAGTCTTTGTCTCGGCCAGATAATAGCGAGCTATTTTGCGTCCTCGATTGTAAGGGCCTGTTTCTCTGTAATCCAATCCCCACTTGAAATCTAGATCAGTAATTGTTGTTTCCTCTTTGGTCTCTCTCTTGGCCGCCTCTATAGGGTCTTCCCCTGGCTCAACAATACCCTTCGGGAAGTCCCAATAACCATAAGCCCTCAACAGGAGGAACTTCCACTGACCACTATCATCCTTTCTCACCACTATCACTCCTGCCGAAAGGATGGGCCTTTTATGCGTTTTCACAATACCAGCCTCTTTTCATGAGTTATACGATAATCTAAATAGTAAAGTACAGGAACTACCATTCTAGAAAAAATGGTGGCTGCCACCTCACCCGCCATTAATGATATAGCAAGACCTTGAAAAATTGGATCAAAAAGAATTACAAATGAACCTACTACCACTGCAGAGGATGTCAAAAGCATGGGCCGGAATCTAATGGCACCGGCATCAATAACCGCCTCCTTCAGAGACATGCCTTCAGCCAACCTCAACTCTATAAAATCGACAAGAATAATGGAGTTTCTTACTACAATACCAGCACCTGCAATGAAACCAATCATAGAGGTAGCGGTAAAAAATGCATTCATCATGGCATGAGCTGGAATTATTCCGATCAGAGACAGAGGAATAGGAGCAAGAATAACCAACGGTACAGTATACGACTTAAACCATCCCACCACCAAAATATAGATGAGCACTATCACTACGGCAAAGGCAATTCCCATATCTCTAAAGACTTCGTATGTAACCTGCCACTCCCCATCCCACTTCATTGCCCATTTATCAGGTGAAAAAGGCTGAGTAGTATAATATATTTCTATTCCTGTCTTACCATCTGGGGTTTTGAGACTTTCAATGGCCTTGTTAGCCTTGAGAATGGCATAAACAGGACTCTCTTCCTTCCCGGAGACATCTCCAGTTACATAGACTACTGGTTTAAGATTTTTGTGATAAATAGGGTGAGGACGGATAACGTTTTCAATATGGGCGAGTTCCGAAAGGGAAACCATGTTGCCAGACATAGAACGGACCTTCATAGAGGCAAGATCAAGGAGACCGGTACGCTCTGACCTTGGCAGCCTTATAACTATAGACACATCTTCTGTGGCTGAAGGAACATGCAGTAACCCAACCCTTGCACCTGCGACATAGGCGCGTAGCACTTGAAGGACTCTGGCAGGTGGCACTCCAAGCCGTGCCGCCTTGTCCTTTTCCACCACAACCCGGTATTCTGGCTGGGGATCTGTCATATACCAGTCCACATCAACCACACCTTCTGTGCTTTCAAATATGTCTTTAACTTCCCTAGCTACCTCAATCTGTTTTTCATAGTCAGGACCGTAAACCTCTGCCACAAGGGTTTGTAATACAGGTGGCCCAGGAGGAATCTCTGTAACTTTTATCTTGGCACCAAATTTCCTTGCCACTTCCTGAAGTTTAGGCCTAAGTCTTTTAGCTATACTGTGACTTTGCTCGCTTCGCTCGTCTTTTGGCAAGAGATTCACCTGAATATCTGCGACATTGGGACCCTGCCTTAAATAATAGTGGCGAACAAGGCCATTAAAGTTAAATGGAGAGGCCGTGCCGATGTAAAGTTCATAGTCTGTCACCACCTTTTCATTATCAAGCACATTCCCTAGGGCCTCCGCCACTCTTGCCGTCTGTTCCAAGGACGTTCCCTCAGGCATATCAACTATCACCTGAAACTCGCTTTTATTGTCAAAGGGCAACATCTTCACCCTGACAACCTTGAAATATATCAAAGAGCAAGCGAACAGAAAAAGCAGCCCCATCACTCCGAGAAACAGCCAACGCTGATAAACCTTATCTAGGAGATGCCCCATCGCCCATCGGTACATCCTATCTAGCCATGTCTCCTCCTCCGTCTTTTCTTGTTCCTTTCTGCCTAAGATGTGATAGGCCGTCCAGGGAGTGATAACAAAAGAGATGACCATTGAAAGAAACATGGCAACAGATGCCCCAACCGGCATAGGACGCATGTAAGGCCCCATCAACCCACGCACAAAGGCCAATGGAAGAATGGCTACTATAACAGTAAAGGTGGCAAGAATCAGAGGGCTCCCAACCTCTACCACCGCCTCTACAATTATGTCCTTTAAGGGCCGGCCCTTATTAAAAGGAAGCCTAACGTGCCGGACAATATTTTCTACATCCACAATCGGATCATCAACCAAGATACCTATACAGAAAATAAGGGCAAAAAGTGTAACCCTGTTAAGGGTGTAACCATGGAGGTAATAAATAAAAAGGGTAAAGGCCAAAGTAACAGGAATGGCCACTAACACTACCAGGCTTGCCCTTACACCAAGAAGCAGGGCCATAAGGATGGCCACGGAAACGGTAGCTATAGCCAGATGCTCAAGCAGCTCACTGGACTTCTCCCTTGCCGTCTCACCATAGTTTCTGGTTATTACATACCTGACATCTTCTGGAAGAATAAACCCTTTTACTGATTCGACCTTTTTTATGACCTCATTCGCCAGTAAGGTAGCGTTCCAGCCCTTTCTTTTAGCTACAGCTATAGTGACAGCGGGTTTGAGAGCACCTGGTGTAAAATCAACTCCAGGCTTTTCCTTATGTCCCGCCCCAGCACCTATTAAGACATAAGATTCTGGTTCTTCAGGCCCATCTAGCACCTCTGCAATCTGTCCAAGACGGACCACTCTACCGTTTACTACCTTGACTACAGCCTGACGTACGTCTTCTACAGAAGAAAAAAAGTTGTTTAATCTTAAAGAAAAGGCCCTGTTATCTTTTGTAATGTCAGCTATCCACGACGCCTGATTCTGGACAGACAGGGCCTGAATAACATCTACCGGATCAAGGCCTAGGCTTGCCAGTGCCTCTTGCCTCAAGTTTATCCTGACCTCACGCCTAAGACCACCCTTTATAAAGGTCTCACTGATTCCTGGTATCTGTTTTATCTCTTCCCTAAGCCTTGAGGCCAACTGCCTGAGTTGCAAACTGCTATACCCCTCTCCCCAAAGAGTAAGACATACAATAGGAACGTCATCTATCGAATGGAGTTTTAAAAGAGGCTTGCTGCAACCTGGAGGAATCCAATCAAAATGCGAATACAGTTTATCATAGGTCTTAAGGAGACTGTCTTCAGTATCTTCTCCTACATAAAAACGAACAACTGTAAGCGCTCTTCCATCCATTGCTGTGGAATAGACATACTCCACCCCTGGAATCTCCCACAGCAACCGCTCCATAGGACCAATAACCCGTTTTTCAATCTCCTTTGGAGTCGCCCCAGGCATGCTTACCATGACGTCTACCATGGGAACAACTATCTGAGGTTCTTCTTCACTAGGGGTAAAGTAAATGGCAAAGGCGCCAAGGAGTAAGGCAAATATCACTATAAGCCCTGTAAGCTTGGAATCTACAAAGGTCCTTGTTACCCAGGTAAGAAAGGGGGCTTTGTGCGTAATGCCTGGTTTTTGCGAGCCTCCCTGACTACTCAAGTCGTCCACCCTCCCTAGCTTGCAACAAATTTGATGACACTACCTGTTCACCTGGGCTAAGCCCACTAAGTATAGTCACATATTTTTCTGCATGGTCTTTTCCTGCAGCCACATCCTGAAGCACAGGCAAAAAGCCATTGGTGCTCTTAAGCCATCTCTTTCCAAGACGTACTATCCTCCAATGAACCATCCTGTTTTGGTCAACCACATAAACCCCGTTGATACCAGCACGTCTAACAACAACCTTTTCTGGTAGCACCACAGCAGTGGTCTTACCGGTATTGACAAAAACCCTGCCAAAGAGACCGCTTTTAAGGTCCAAAGAATCAAGATCTGCAAGCAAAGTAAAGGTATGGGTGTCCGGCTGGGATGAACGCTGTACATGGACCACCTTAGCCTTAGTGACCAGATCCAGCGCTGGCACCGATATGGTGACATTTTCTCGAGGGACTATATTGTTTATTAATACGTCATCTATATGGGCCTCAAACCAAAAACCAGCATCTTTGCCATCAAGCTTTATTAACGGAATGCCTGGATTTACATATGTGCCTGGATCAACCCTTCTATCCGCTATCCAGCCCTCTATAGGTGCCTTGATCTGAAGATAGGCAAGCTGATTCCTGGCCTCTTTGATCTGGGCCTCTATGGCCTTTATCCTGGCCTTTATGGCCTCAACCTGGTTTTTCAAGGCCAGAAACTGGGTCCTGGCCCGATCAAGCTCATCCTTGGTTGCAGACTCTTCCTTAAAGAGTTTACTAAATCTCTCAAAGTTTACCTTTGCATACTCGTATTTTGCCTCAATAGCATTTAGTTCAGCAGAAACTGCGCCTTTCTGCTCATAAAGTGCCTTAATCTTTGCCCTTACGTCTGTATCATCTACCAGGACCAAAAGTTGGCCTTTTTTCACCAAGTCACCTATCTGGACAGGAACCTCTTTTACATACCCTGGCATTTTGGCCGCAAGAGTTACCTGCACTTTAGACCTCACTTTGCCTGGGAACACCCTCAGACGTGGCAATTCAGTCATCTGCACTTCTAACGTATCTGCCTTGAAAGAATGCACAACAGATAACTCTTTTCTCTCTTTATCCTGGCTGCATCCAGCGACCACAAAGGTCACCAAGACAGACAGACAACAAAGCAAACCCTTGCCTATGCGACTTTTTACAAAATCCTCATGCCCCAGCATATCCCCTCTCAACGTTGCCCATTGTTGTCTTTGTCCTTGTTAAGGATTTCCTTGCCAAGAACTCCGGCCATACGCCTCAGCTCAGACCAAGCAAGCCTTGCATCAAACCTAGCTGCTGCCTCTTCTAACATGGTTTCTTTAACGCTGGTATCGGCTGCCAAAAGTTCTACCATGAGGGCAAGACCATTGGAATACCGGTTACGAAGTATCTTTTGCCCTTCCTTGGCCTGTTTTACTGCTGCCTTGGCCACCTTTAACTGTTTCTTGGCCGTTTGGAATCTAAAAAAGGCCTGACGCACTTGAAGCTCTATCTGCTGTTGCACTTGCCGAAGCCTTGCAGCAGCCCTTTTACGGTCCGCGTCTGCTGCAGATACAGCAGCTACATCACCAAATCCGTTAAACAAATTCATTGACATGGTGGCCATAAGAGACCACGAATCACCTCCAAAATAGGCCAAATTTTGTCTATCTCCTTCATAAATGCCTGTGAGATTGAAAGATGGCAAAAAACGGAACAGTGCCTGACGGTGTTCGTATTCGGTAATTTCCTGCTGACGTTTAGCAATAAAATATTCCGGACGGTATCTTCTGGCAGTATCAAGCCAGTAAGACAGTGTATTTCCGCTTTTGTCTTCAAAATTCACAGGCCTAATATCCCACTGTGCTGACTGATCCCCACCCATTGCACTGTTGAGGGCAGCAAGGGCTATGCGATAATCAGATTCGGCCTTAAAGAGCTGCCTTTCCACCTTGGTTCTGTATACCATTGCTCCAAGAAGATCCGATTTAAGCACGAGACCAGCTTGATATCTTTTTTGGGCAAGCATTTCGTGCTGGTTAGCCGTCTTAAGGGCCAGACGAAGCACCTCCACCTTCTCTTTAGCAAGCAGGGCCTGACAATATGCCTTCTCCACCACAAAGAGTATAGACTGGGCAGCCTGCATATAGCCCAAATCTGCTATCGATCTGGCAAGCTTTGAAGTCTTGTAACCGATATACTCTCTGCCCTGATTAAAAATAGGCTGTATCATCACAAACTTATATTGCCAGTTGTCTCTGTAATCTGGATTATTAAGACGCTCCACATCAAAATCGGACGGAGTAAAGGCAGCCTGATTGAGTTTGTTAGAAAAAACCATGACCGGGTTGTCCGAGTGCATGTAACCCATATCCAAATTAACCTTTGGGAAAAAGGCACTAATGGCCTGCCCGACCCGAGCATTTGCCTCTTTGACAGAGGCTCTGGCCTGTTGCATCACTGGGTTCTTCTCTAGAGCTTGTTCAAACGCAGATGGCAGAGTCAAAATAGGCAAGGAAGAATTGCTACTGTCGGCCAGATAAGCAGGCGTTGGAATAAACAAAAACATTAACACACTCAAAAAAACTAGTATATTTTGATTATTACGACTCTCTAGATTCATTTGGTCAAGAAATCTTATCCTGGACTTTGAGGCCTGATCTTTTATGTTTTGATGAGCTTTGAATCGTCACTCAAGACAACTAATTATCCAATATCCAAGGGGACCTGCCAATAAATCCTGGGTCCTCTGAGAAATTAATATTAAATGATGTACTGATTTTGGCAATAAAAAGAATCCATAGGATATGGGAAATAAAAAAAACCCGGCCCTCATATCTAAGGCCATAGAGAAACTACGTGAAGGCAAATACAAAGAGGCAGAAGGCTTGCTTAATAGACTTCCTGACCAACATCGTCACTCACCTGAAGTTAAGGGCCTTATTGGAATCTGCAAAATGGAAAATGGACAAGTAGACGAAGCCATTATCCTTTTTCGTCAGGTCCTTAAACAGATCTCTGGACACGTTCCAAGCCTCTATAATATGGCTAGGGCGTTACAGCTAAAGGGAAAACACGATGAAGCCGAGACCTGCTATATGCAACTTACCCGACTTGCGCCTGATTTTTTCAATGCATGGAACAACCTTGGATTAATCTATAGAGAAACTGGGCGTCTTATGCAAGCAGAAAAGGCGTTAAGAAAGGCCCTTGCCTTAGCACCAGAACATCCGCCGTGCCTCAACAATCTGGCAGTTGTCCTAGAAGGCCTAAGACGATTGGATGAGGCAAAACTCCTTTTTGAAAAGGCGGTTTCTATTGATGGACAATATCTTTCTGCCCGTTTTAATCTAGGTTGCCTACTTTTCAGGCTTGGAGAATTCCAAGAGGCGGAAAAACATCTTTCATGGGTCTTGTCTGTAAAAGAAGATGAGCCTACAGCCAGATTTCTTCTTCAGAGCATGGGAAAACTTGCGCCTCCAAGACGGGCCCCAACAGGCTACCTTAAAAAGACCTTTGATGATTGGGCAGGGCAATTCGAACACCGCTTGGTCAACGAACTCGCCTACGAGACTCCCCAAAGACTTTTTGAATTGCTCGCTCCCTATCTGGGAAACTCTCTAGAGGTATTAGATCTTGGCTGCGGAACAGGCCTTGGAGCCGAATTGTACAGGCCCTTTGCCTCATTCCTTGCTGGAATGGATTGTTCAGCCAAAATGCTTCAAAAGGCAAAGGAAAAACGCTTATACGATGCTCTATATCAGCACGATATTGAAAAAAAATGGCCTACAAACAGAAAATTTCACCTGATCTACAGTGCCGATTGTCTTTGCTATTTTGGAGATCTGAACACAGTGCTCAAAAGGGTTAAACTTGGCCTCCTGCCCGAAGGAACATTTGGTTTTTCAGTAGAAAAGGCCCTTGGTGACGAAAATACACAAGGAGGCTATGTTCTAAGAAAAACAGGAAGATACGCCCATACAGCTCCGTATATTGAAAACAGTCTAAAAAAGGCGGGTCTAAGGCCTATCAAAAAAATAGAAATTGATTTAAGAAAGGAAGCAAATGACTGGATAAAAGGACTACTGTTTGTTGCCAGACATATGTAAATCGCTCACAAGCTTTTCCATTTAATCCAAAATATTCTGCTTGAAGCAAATAGTGCGGCACCTATTGCAATATATATACTCCAGACTAACGACCTATTAAGCGCACTTTTTCTTAACAGGATACCAAGCAGTATCATGCCAGCTATAAGAAGCCAGCTTTTTACAGGCATAAAGCCGAAAAGACACGAAGGATCAGGCCGATCAAATATCCTTGAAGCTATTTTCATAGCCGTCTTCTCAAGTACAAGCTTCGCCTTAAAAAATCCTGCAGCAAGGGCAACGGCTATCCACAATGGCTTGTATACATCATTAACAAAGATGATATTAAAAAGCCCACGCGAAAAGAGAAAAAGCCCGACAATGCTCCACATAACAGCTGCAGTCAACATCTGGGTCTTTAGGCATGCAACAGGAGTGAATTTCCTTTTCTGTTCTTGCGCTAACATGACCTAGAAGCTTAAGACTAGCATGTAACTAAGTCAACTCTTTAACAAATCAAAAAATTAGGGCTGCTTGGGAGGGGGAAGAGAGGGGGAACAAGCAGCCCTAAAGAGAGGAAGGAATTAGGAGGTATCTTGAAAGGAGGAGTCCTTTTATGATCTAAAAATCCACCTAATCAACCGGAGGCCCAGACAAGACCTCTGAAAGCCATTGCTTAAGCTCTTTTGTAGGATTGTAAACGCCAACCCCTGCCTTCTTACCACCCTCTTCAATTGATTTAAAAAAAAGCCTGTGATCTACAGGGATTTTGGCAAGTTCTTCCACATCCTTTGAGTCTCTCCTAAGAAGAGTCACCTGGGGAGGGGTTTCCCAATCGTAGATAACGAAATAATAGGATTCGTCATCACAACTCCTAACAAAATCATTACCCCTTGTCCAACTTGCACCCCATTCAAGATACATATCAATGGCCTTTTCGGGGGTCATACTCCAGTCAATCTTATCCACTATATCCCTTCTTTGCCTAAGTTCCTGAAGTCCCATTGCGGTCATTTACCGGCCTCCCTTTGTGTTATTGAAAAAAAAATCTCAATTTCTTTTATCTTAACGAAGACCATTGAACTTGTCAAGAGTTTTAAGATTTTTTTTGTCTAATTAATCGGGCAATCAAAAAATGCGCCCCAAAATCTAATACTGCAACCTAACAAGACGTACTAATCAACCTCGACCTGATCTGCCTCAACCACCTGTTCTATCAACTCAAGTCTACCTGCGCCAAACAGTGTGGTCATGAGCCAATCGTAACCAAGCTGCAGCAATGCAACATCGTCTGTTTTGATCTTTTCAAGCCTATCCGAGGGGATGCTGTAAATTTTTAAAAAGTTACTTTTAAGCACAAAACGCCTGAAGGCATCCAAATTGTAGCAGGCCATAAAAAACATCTGGAGAGTTTTATCGGGGATCTCCACAAAGGGACCAAGGCTCTTGCGCCTTAGAATTATCTCAACCCAGCCCTTGTTATGCTCATCATATGGCAGTATACCCTGTGTCTCCCTCCACTCTGCAATAGTCATTTCTTGTCCGAGATCATGCCCCAAGCAATGTCCTTCCTTGACCAAGGCAAAGAAGCTTTCGTTGTCAGAGATATCAAAATTGTGGAAGAGCCCCGCGGCTATCGGATAGTAACGGCATGCAACCGGCCTATCTTCATAGACACTACAGCCCTTCTCCTCCAAAAATGGACATGCATTGTTCTTTTCCTCAACCAATTTGATCATTGGTACAGGCAAATCTGATGCCTCCACTTTTCCAGGTGTGGTATAGGTTAAAAGGAATTCGTCAGAAGCCATTCCCAGACGCTGTTTTAACCGGATTATGTCATATGGTGTAAGAAAGGTAGAATTATTATGGCAGCACTTGGTAAAACAGGCCAATTCCTTATCACAACTGAAACAAATAGTGCTGTCCAAGTCTAACCTTACAGGCACTATAGGTTTTTCCACATCTTTTGGCGCGTACATTTTCACCTCGCTTTTTGAGCTTTTATTTTTTGTCTTTTTAGTATAAACCTAATTCTAACGGTTCTCAAAAGAAATCCATTTATCTTTTATCTTTTCCCGTTGGCTTTGCTTCTCTTTTGTGCAGGAGGAAAGACCTATGGAGCCATCAGTAGCAATAGTTACAGGAGCAATTAAGGGAATTGGTCTAACCATTGCCGAAACGTTGCTCAAAAGAGGAATCAGATGTGTTGTTACCTACTTCGACTGGTTAGATGACCTTGAATCTATGCACAAATGCCTTAGGCAGGCTGGGTGCGAATATACAGCCATACAAACTGATCTCCGTACAAGGCAAGGGGCCCAAAAAGTAATAGATAAAGCCAAGAAGACGTTTGGCAGATTAGATATTCTTATAAACAACATTGAAAGAGGCGGGTGGCCTGTAGTGCATGGCACCTATACCAAAGAGCAGTGGGATCTGGAATTCCAAACTACCGTTACTGCTAAGTGGAACCTCTTTGAAGAGGCCCTTGATCTTTTGAAAAAATCAGATAGTGGCTGCGTCTTAAACATCACATCCATAGCTGCCCTTACTGGCAGAAGCGGGCCTGCTGGACTTGTCTTTAACGACTGTTACAGCATGTCAAACAGGGCAATCGGCCTTATGACAGAACAATGGGCCAAGATAGGAGCACCAAACATCAGGGTAAATGAACTGATGCTGGGTTTTTTCGAGACCAGGCATGGACCAAGCACACGGGGCTGGAATGTCTTATCAGACAAACAAAAACAGGCGATACTGGATCATACGCTTCTTTCTCGGACAGGAAACATGAAAGACCTTTCAAGAGCTGTAGAATTTTTGCTGTTTCAGTCTCCTTTTATGACCGGCTCTAGAATAATCCTTGATGGAGGATACCTGCTTGGAGGAGAAGAGGTACCCGATATGCCAGAAGGGGTCGTGGAGCCAGGTGAATCTGTCTTTGGCGGGACAAAACCAATAAAATTGGACCGTTCCATATGACGAAAAAGAGGGATAACCTCAAAATTTTTGGTTCTTTTACCATCAAACCCTCATGGATTAAGATATTAAGCCTTTTATTTATTTTAACTACTGCGGAAGTTGCCCAAGGAACTAAATTAACCGAACGGATCGTTGATGTATCGTGTCGGCAACAAATCTTTCTTGGTCCTTACATAGAGTATTTTGAAGATCCCCAAAGCAGGCTTGACATTAAACAGGTGGCAAATCCTGCCTTTGCAGAAAATTTTAAAAGTTGCAGCAGAACATCACCGGGCTTTGGTTTTACTTCTTCTACTTTCTGGTTTAGATTTTCTCTGCGCAATAATGCCGGCCATTCTGTAACACGCTTTTTAGAAATAGAATATCCACTTCTTGACTACATAAATCTTTACGCACCCGACGGGAAAGGGAGCTTCCAAGTCTTTAAGGAAGGAGACAGACAAAGTTTCTTCCAGAGGCCTATAAAATATAGAAACTTTGTGTTTGTCCTTGATTTGCCTCCTAAGTCAACCAAAACCTATTATCTGCAGGTAAATACCTCAAGCTCTCTCAATCTTCCAGCCCGACTATATAGCCAGGCAGGCTTTATGGATAAAATAGAAAACGAGGAAATGGCCCTTGGTATCTATTTTGGCATTCTCTTTGCCATGCTTGCCTATAATCTCATACTGTTTTTTACAATTAGAGAGTCTGTATATCTTTATTATGTGCTCTTCGTTATATTTTATTTCCTCTTTCAGTTAGATCTCACAGGAGTTGCCTTTAAATATCTATGGCCAAACAACACCTATTGGGCCAACGAAAGCCTTCCGTTTTTCATATTTGTGGCCTATATGTTCGGCACCATATTTACAAAACAAATCATTAATGCCAAAAGTTATGCACCATTTCTAGACAAAATACTATCAGCATTTATGATCCTTTCCCTCATCTGTGCAGCCATGTGCCTCCTGGTGCCTTATGAGATTAGTATCAAGGCCGCCACCCTGGTAACCATGACTGTAGTGGTACACATTCTGGCAGGATTTTTGTGCTTTTTTAGAGGGTATCGTCCTGCTAGATATTATGCCTCAGCATGGTCTGTATCAATGGCAGGGGCAGCTATTTATGCCCTCAAGTCTTTTGGCCTTTTACCAAACAATTTCATTACAGTGTGGGGAATACAGATGGGTTCGGCCTGGGAGGTCATCCTCCTTTCCATGGCCCTTAGCGACAGGTTAAGCCTGCTTCAAAAAGAAAAGGATGCCATACAAGCAGAATATACTAGAAAGCTGGAAGAGGCCAATCTTCGCTTAGAAGAATTTGCAAAGACACTTGAGGAAAAAGTACGTCGAAGGACAAGGGAGCTCGAGCGCTCAAACGCATTATTAAAAAGACAGGCAGAGGAAATGCGAATGGCTGAAGAACGGGCCGAACGGGCCAGCAAAGCCAAATCTGACTTCCTTGCCAATATGAGCCACGAGATAAGGACTCCCTTGAACGCAATTACTGGCATAACATCTCTTGCCCTTGACATGGAATTGCCTGAAAAGCTACGGGAATATCTAAAGATAATCAAGGTCTCCGCCTACGCTCTGCTGAATCTGGTTAATGACATATTGGATTTTTCAAAAATCGAAGCAGGCAAGATGGAACTCGAAAAAACAGACTTCAGCTTAGTGGAGGTCATTGAAAACATTGCTGATATGTTTACTGAACTTGTTGCAGAAGAATCATTGGAGTTCATTATAAATATAGAAAGCAATGTTCCAGACAGACTAATAGGAGATCCGGTCCGTCTCGGCCAACTCATTACGAATCTAGTATCAAATGCGATCAAATTTACAGACCATGGCGAGATCGTGCTTTTAGTAAAAGTCGTTTCGGAAAACAAAGGGTCACCTGTTTTATGCTTCAAAGTATCCGATACAGGTATCGGAATAGAAAAAGACAGGCTAGACTACCTGTTTGACATGTTCACTCAGGCAGATTCATCCACTACTAGACGTTTTGGAGGAACAGGGCTCGGATTGACCATCTGTAAAAGGATCGCCCAGCTTATGGGAGGCACCATTAACGTTGAAAGCGAACCATCTGTAGGAACCACATTTACATTCACTGTTGAAATGGAAAAATCCAGGGAGGCTTACAGCAGCCCTGAACTCAAAAGGGCTGAATTGGGATGGTCCAGGCTCTTAATATCTACCCAAAACAGCAGCCTGAAAAAAAGCATTGGAAATATCTTAAAGAGATTAAATCTGCCCGAACCAGAAGCCATAGATATCAAACAAAACAATAAAACAACTGTCCCATCGAAGGAGGCTCTCTTGTTTTTTCTTGATAGTAACAAAGAATCCTTCAATCAGTTAATCTCTACTGTTAAGACCCTCCCTGAAAACAGTGCTTCGATTCTTCTCCTTCCATTTGGCAGCGTTAGAGAGATCCACGGTGATATTCCTTGTGTTCCATGTTTTAAGCCCGTCACTGTTGGCAGGATTGTCAGTGCACTTGATATGCTTTCCAGGCAACAAATCGAAATTGATAAGGAATCAAAAAATGAACGTATAAGATTTCAAGATCTAAACGTGCTCGTTGTGGAAGATAACGAAATAAATCAGATGGTTGCCAGGGAAATACTTGAAAAATTTGGGGCAAGGATTGAGTTTGCATCGAACGGTGCAGAGGCTCTCTCTAAGGCAACTGCTGATATAGACATAATATTTATGGATATTCAGATGCCCAAAATGGACGGCTATGAGGCCACAAAGGCCCTTAGACAATTACCAGAAATCTCCAAAACTCCAATAGTTGCCATGACCGCTGGAGTCTTTAAGGAAGACAGGCAAAGGTGTTTTGCTGCCGGTATGAATGATTTTCTCATGAAACCAATAACACCGGAGTCTGTACTTAGTGCGATAAAAAAGTGGGCAGATCCTTCGAAGTTGAGCTATGAAACAGAGGTGAAGCAGACAAGGGCAACTAGCTTCTTGCCTGCTGTTCCAGGGGCCGACATGGAGGAGGCAAAAAAGAGATTTGATACAAATCCTGATCTTTACCTAGAGCTTGTTTCGAAATTTGCCATAGAAAACTCTGATATAATAGAAACCGTCTCTAACATTCGAAGAGGGAAGGGAGCTAAAAACCTCAAACAACTCTTCCACACATTAAAGGGGGTCTGTGCCAACTTGGCCCTAAACAAGCTCAGAGAGCTTTTTTATACAGCCGAAAACATGGTCCAACAAAACCAAGAAGATGAGCTTAATAAACTGCTTATTGAGATAAAAGATCATATTCTCGCCATCAAAGAATACACAAGCCACCAAAATGGCACTAAAACAAAGGAAGCATCTATTATCCATGCCAATGATGCTGAGATAAAAAATCTCATTGTCAAGCTTGACGAACTGCTCGAATTAAACGATATTGATTGTGAAGATATTTGGAGGGAAATCAAAAAGAGACTAAAAGACCTAATTCCAGCTCAGGATCTTGCTCAACTGGATGGTTTTATAGACGATCTCGATTTTGACGCAGCAAGACATAAACTGGCCCAGATCAATTCAATTCTCCAATAACCGATGATGGAGGTATAGCTATGAATAAAAAGGAACGGCCTGCCGCTTCTCTGCTGGCCTTCATAGCTGACCTTCATCATGAAATACGCTCTCCTGTAAATACCATACTCAATATGACAGAGATAGCCTCTAAGGAGGAGCTACCTTCATCTGTTAAGCATTATTTCAAGACTATTGAAAAGAACGCCAATACCCTTCTTACACTCCTTGACGACATAATAGAGCTTTCTCAGGATGATATGGGATCTAGCGCAGGCGAACAGGTCTTTGGTCTTACAGACCTGCTGGAAGATCTAAAAGAGGCTGTAGATGGTCCTCGTAGGGCCAAAAGAACTCATATAGCTGTATCTCTTACACCAAAACTGGAGTGGTTTTCCGGACCGAGAGGACGCATCCGGCAAATATTGACCCAAATCTGTAACTATTGCATGAGACAACTTGCGTCAAAAGATATCCATCTCTTTGTTGGAATGGACAACGATGACGGAATAAAACGACTTGTTTTTTCAATCTGTGCCTACAAGTGTCAGGCTGAGATCTGTGAACCGCAAGACGCACTTAGAAATCCACGTATTCTTATCTGCAAAAGACTAATTGATGAAATGGATGGCGAACTCGTTATCGGAAAAAAGCTCAGCAACTCCATTGAGTTTTCTTTCTTCATGAATGTAAAACTCTTGGACATACCTTGGGGAGAACCCATATATCCTAGACCATATTCTTGCATTGTTAGCAAAGATGCCTTTTCTTCATCTTTAATCTCAAGAAGGCTTTCAGGATGCGGGTTTAACGTAAATCAGACAACAACATTTTCAGATGCAAAGGCAGCCATGATAAAGGACGTATCACAAAGTCAAAAGGCTATAACCTTGGTAGAGTGGGATTTAGTCTCGACAGAATCAGACCCGTTTAATTTCGTAATTCATCAAGTAGGTGAGTATCCTATCTTGTTTTTTGAGATACCGGCAATAAAGATGATGCATCTTAGTGTAAAAATGCCGGAAAATCTTTCCGGGAACAAAGTAGGTTTTGTAATGGCGCCTTCAAAGGGAAGACAAATAGTAGCAGAGGTGGCGAGACTGTTAAAGATGGGAACAGACCAACTCTCATGTCCTATGATAGGGCTGGAAGATGATTTCCAAGAACAGCTAGATATCTCTCCCGAGGATTTAGCAGGGATGAAGGTGCTTGTGGTTGAAGATGACAGAATCAATCAAAGGATAGTAGTAGAACTACTTAAAAAATTTGGGATTAAACCTGTTGTAGCATCTAATGGCAAGGCAGCCTCTAAGGCAGTCAAAAGGCGCAGATTCGATGCCATATTTATGGATATTAATCTGCCTGATACAGACGGTTATAGGCTAACTGAAAAAATTCGTACCTTAGACGGCTACGGGCGTGTCCCAATAATTGCCCTAACAGCAAGCACCAAAAACAGACAGATGTGTTTGGAAGCGGGAATGGACTATTTCCTTTCAAAACCTTACAGCGAAAGCAAGCTCCTGAAGAGCCTTATTATTACAAGGGGAGGAAGTCAATAATTGCCATTATTCGGTCAGACTGACTTTGATGATGACCTATTAAGCCCTACGGGATATGAACCCAACCATTTCAGAAAGGTACAACCTCCTCTTATAGCCTCTACTCCTTCCTTTACATGTTCATCCTCAATATGACCTGCAATATCTACATAAAAGAGGTAACGCCATGGTTCGTCCTTTACAGGGCGAGATTGGATCTTAGTAAGGTTGATGCCCTTATGAGCCAGGGGCTCCAACAGTCTAAAAAGAGAGCCCGGTCTGTCCTCAAGGCTCAGCAACAAGGATGTCTTGTCATGGCCACTTGGCCTGGGACATTCATGGCCAAGAATTAGAAAACGGGTGGTATTTCCAGCAAAGTCCTCTATGCTCTTTGCAACCGTATAGAGATTATAGGTTCTTGCAGCCAAAGGACTAGCTATCGCAGCCACTGACGGATCAACAGCTGCCCACCTAGCGGCCTGGGCAGTGCTTACAACCTCTTCCGTCGGCACTGCTGGCAAATTTCTCTGTAGCCAAATCCTGCACTGTGCAAGGGCATGTGGATGGGACAGAATACGCCTTATGGTATCAATCCTGCCACTTTTATTTATCAGATCATGAGAAATGGGAAGATATATTTCTCCACATACCTTTATATCATAGTCACACAGACCATCAAGAGTAAGGGCCACGGTACCTTCAACCGAATTCTCTACCGGTACGACTCCGAAATCGATGCGATTTCTCTCAACCTCCTCGAAAACCTCCTTGATATTGGATTCAGGAATAAACTCAGGTGCATGCCCAAAAAATTCTGTAGCTGCCATATGGGTAAAAGTTGTCTCTGGTCCAAGAAATCCAACTTTGGCAGGTCTTTGGGCATTCCTGCATGCAGATATTATCTCACTAAAAATGACCTGCAGCCCCTCTGGCGGAAATCTACCTTTGTTATATTCGAGGATATGATTTATTACCTCCCTCTCTCTAACAGGATCCAAAGGTTGAGCTAGGGACTTGGCCTTTGTCTTGCCTATCTCCTCCGCCACCTTGAGCCGCTCCTGTAATAGAGCAACCAATTCACGATCTATTTTGTCGATCCTCTTTCTCAGCCTTGAAAGGCTTTTTAGCTGCTGTTCATCTAACTTCTGTATCATGCGAATCACTCGTGGCTTTCCGAAAGTATTCTCTTTATTTCTAAAAGCTCCTGCCTAATCTCCTCTATAAAATCATCAGGCAACGACTGACTTCTTCTCGTCTTTTGTGAACTCGACGTTGATAATTCCCTTTGAATCTTTTTTCTCGCTCCGGCTATTGTATAACCTTCTCTATAAAGAAGCTCTTTTATCCTTTTTAGGACCTTTAGATCCTGACTGCGATATAGACGCTGGCGAGATATCCTTCTTGGTTGAATTTGTTTAAACTGACTTTCCCAGAACCGCAACACATGGGGCTCAACACCTACTATTTCACTTACTTGACCTATCCTATAATATTTGCGGTCCTTTTTGAGCATTTACCCTCTTTTTCAACAAAGGGCTTGGCCTGAAAGATACTGTTTTTCGTGCCGGAATCAAAATACTATGCCCTGTAGTAGGATTTATACCCTTTCTAGATTTTTTTAAAAGGGGGGAAAAAGTACCAAAACGCACTATTTTTACAACTTCTCCGCTATCTAAGGCCTCTTCCATGACCTTGAAAAGGCTATCAACTACCCTCGATGCAGACCGCACTGAAAAACCAAGCTCCTGGCTAATCTTTTGTGAAATCTCTAGCTTGGTCAAGGCGCCTTTTTCTGACTGCATAATCAGCCCCTTAGACTGCCCTTGAATTCCATCAAAATGGATTCCTGAAGAGGAACATGCAACCTTTCAACTTCTTCTTCTGAAAGTGTCCTATCCTTAGACCTGTAAACGAAATGTATCCCCAGTGACTTCTTACCTTTGGGAACCTGCTTTCCTCTATAGACATCAAAGAGATAAAAGCACACCAATTCCTTAGGAGCGTTTTTGTTGATAAAGTCTAAAAGATGTTGGGCCCTGATCGAATCATCAAGTATAATGGAAAGATCCCGCTCTACAGACGGAAAACGATCAAGAGGGGTAAAGGTCTTCCTTGTAGTTGCAATATCTGCCAAAACATCCAAAGAAATATCTGCCAAAAATACATTTTGGGGGATTTCAAAGGCCTTTAAGACCTTTCTGTCTATCTGCCCCATTGTGCCAATAAATGCTTCTCCCACCACAACGTCAAGTTGAGTACCTTCTTCATAGAAAGGCTCAGGCTTGTCAGACAGCTCAAAACGGGCAGTACCGCAGTTAAGCCCTAAAATAAGATTCTCAAACGCACCTTTCAAATCAAAGAAATCCACCTGCCTTTCAGGCCATGCCCAAGAGGCAGGGAATCTGTTGCCTGTTATGGCAATACAGCACCTTTGGTATTCATCTGGAATAACACCAGGCCCCTTATCAATAAAAACAGCCCCCAACTCAAAAAGAGAAAGAGAAAGATTCCTTCTTCTGATATTTCTTGAAATGGTAGAAAGCATACAAGGCACCAGGGTGGTCCTCATTATAGACTGATCTTCTGCCAAGGGATTTCTAAGCCTGACCGCCCGTCTTCTTTCATCACCTTTATATAATCCCAAGGATTCCAGTTCTACAGGACCTATAAAACTGTAAGAGATTATCTCACTCATACCCTGACTTGTCAGTATGGAGCTAACCGCCCCCATAAACAACCTAAATGACTCAGGACGCTCCACAATAAGGGTAGCAACAGGGGAAGAAGTTGGAATATTAGAAAAACCATGACACCTTGCCACCTCCTCTAGGATATCTTCTTCTGCCTTTATATCTAATCTAAAGGAGGGAGGAATAGTCTCAAATTTCGCATTCTCTTTCTCTTCTACTGAAAAATCTAGGGCCTTTAAGATATTTGCCATTTCAGCAGACGAAATTTGTGTGCCTAAAAGGCGATTTATCCTTTCAGGCCTATAGGCAACTTTAACAGGTTCATAAGGTACAGGATTTTCATCTATAATCCCAGCAAAGGTGCCACCAGCCAGTTCTGTAATAAGCTGGCAAGCCCTTAAAGCTGCTCGCTTCTGAACAAGAGGATCGACTCCACGCTCAAACCGATAAGATGCCTCAGTGGGTAACTTCAGGGCCTTGGCCGTCCGCCTGATACTAGATGGGGCAAACCACGCACTCTCGATCAAAATCTTCTCTGTTTTTTCCGTAACTTCTGTATCAAGTCCTCCCATTACACCTGCCACAGCAATAGGCCTATCCTTGTCACAAATAAGCAACATGCCTTCGGAAAGCACCCGTTCTTTACCATCAAGGGTTACGATCTTTTCAGCGGGGTTGGCCTTTCTAACCACGATAGCCGGTCCTGCTAGGGTTTCAAGATCAAAGGCATGAAGAGGCTGACCAAGCTCCAACAAGACATAATTGGTAACATCAACAATATTGTTTATAGGACGCACACCACATGCAAGAAGTTTTCTGGCAAGCCAACCGGGAGAGCTTGACACCTTCACACCTTCAATGGCAGCTCCAACGTATCGGGTACATAGACTCGGCTCATTTATAGAGATAGTTACCCCATGA
>Ga0256914_1000768_pt1 | contig 30918 bp, 27 predicted proteins | sample HulkmetaG_FD_191571 | JGI IMG/M metagenome (GOLD analysis project Ga0256914, IMG submission 191571) | Hydrothermal chimney microbial communities from Main Endeavour vent field at the Juan de Fuca Ridge, Pacific Ocean - Hulk | ecosystem: Environmental > Aquatic > Marine > Hydrothermal vents ... | reverse complement strand
ATCAGGCATTGGGTTTGTACTGTCGAACGTCTTCCACCCGCTCCACCGAAAACACACCAGGTACCTTTCGAATACTGTTGATGATTTTGGTGAGGTGATGCAAATCCTGAATTTCAATATCAATTAAGCCACGGGCATACATATCTTCCACATGAAAGTTCACGTTAATGATATTGATATCCTGCTTGGCAATGCACAACGTGATATCTTTCAACAAATTTTTACGATCTTCGCCCAGGATGGTCAACTGCACCTGAAAGCGTTGTTCTTTTTCGGTCGCCCATTCCACTTCAATAATGCGCTCGCGTTCTTTATTGTACAGCTCGATCATATTTTTACAATCGGTGCGGTGAATGGTAATGCCCCGGCCCCGGGTCAAATAGCCGATAATGCGGTCGCCCGGAACAGGCTGGCAGCAGCGGGCAAATGTGATGAGCATATTATCCATCCCATCTACCTTAATACCCGAATCGCTCCGTACGCGCTTCAAAAATTTGACAAAAAAGTTCTCTTTTTTGCGGGCTTCGCTCTGTTTTTCGGGAAAGAGCTTGCGTTCCAGATTTTCTACGACAAATTCGCCCCGCCCGATGGCAATTTTTAAACTTTCCAAATTCTGAAATCCGATTTTCGGCAACACTTCCTTGATCTGCGGAGAATCTTCGCTAAGTTTGTGTTTCTTGAGAAAACGGCTTAAAATTTCCTGCCCCATTTCCAGAGTTTGGGCCTGCTGTTCTTCGCGCAAAACCTTGCGAATGCAATGCTTGGCTTTACTGGTTTTGACAAACGAAAGCCAATCTTGATTGGGACGCTGATTTTGGGAGGTAATAATTTCGACCTGCTGTCCGCTTTTGAGCGGGGTTTTTAACGGCACAATTTTGCCGTTAATCTTGGCCGCAATACAGTGATTGCCCACGTTGGTGTGCACGGCGTAGGCAAAGTCGATGGGAGTAGAGCCACGAGGTAATTTAAACAAATCGCCCCGGGGAGAAAAGACGAATACTTCGTCCTGAAAAAGATCGATCTTTAGATCTTCCAGAAAATCGCCCGGATCGTTGTTGGACATTTGTCTTTCCAGCAAATCTTTGATCCAGTTCAGATGCTCATCGAATTTGCTGTGTTCCTCGATGCCGTGTTTGTAGCGCCAGTGCGCGGCAATTCCGTCTTCCGCCAGATGATGCATCTCGTAGGTACGAATCTGAATTTCCACCATTTTTCCATCCGGGCCGATAACCGTGGTGTGCAACGACTGATAGCCGTTAATCTTAGGCATGGCAATGTAATCTTTAAAACGGTCGTAAACCGGCATGTACAAACTGTGCACAATGCCCAAAGCGTAATAACATTCTTCCACGCGATTGACAATAATGCGAATGGCCAGCAAATCGTAAATTTCTTCGAACGGTTTATTGCGCTTTTGCATTTTGTGGTAAATGCTGAAAAACGATTTTGGACGCCCGGCGATGGATGCCTTGATACCGTGCTTGATCAACTCGCGTTCGATTGGCTCGCTCACGCGCTGGATGTAGGCTTCGCGCTCTTTCTTGGTCGATTTTATTTTTTTTGCCAGATCTTTGTATGCCTGCGGATCCAGATATTTTAAGGATAGGTCTTCCAGTTCGGTTTTGATACGGGCAATACCCAGACGATGCGCTAACGGAGCGTAAACGTCCCGTGTTTCCAGAGCAATGTGCTCACGCTTTTTTTCCGGCACGTGTTCCAGAGTGCGCATGTTGTGCAGGCGGTCGGCAAATTTAATAATAATGACCCGAATATCTTTGACCATGGAAAGCAACATTTTGCGGAAGGTCTCGGCCTGGCGGGCTTCTCTGCTCTTAAATTTCAATCCACCGATTTTGGTTACTCCGTCTACCAGCATGGCCACGGTTTCGCCGAAATTCTCCCGCAAATCGTCCAGCGTAATTTCGGTATCTTCCACCGTGTCGTGCAGTAATCCGGCCATAATGGTGGTGTCGTCCATGTGTAAATCGGCAAGAATATGTGCCACCTGCACACAATGTTCAAAATAAGGTTCCCCGGAATAGCGGCGTTGGCGGGCATGGGCTTCCAGAGCCGTGTCGAAAGCCAGACGTAGTTTTTCCCTGTCGGGAGCAGGATCGTATTCCTTAATCTCCCGGTACAAAGCATCAAAATGATGGTCGTACATCTTATGTAGTTTTGCGATTAAAGCCGCATCATCCATGGGTATTCATCCGTCGTTAAAATTCGGAAACCGGGAGCGCCCCTCCCGCGTGAAAGAAATCGGGATCGCCAAATTTTCCGAATTCCTTCAAAAAGGTCAAGCGAACATTGCCCGTTGGGCCATTTCGTTGCTTTCCAATAATGATTTCACACATATTATGGGTACTTTCGCCCGTATCCGGGAATTCCAGAATCCCGTAATATTCGGGCCGGTACACAAAGAACACCACGTCGGCATCCTGCTCGATAGCGCCCGATTCGCGCAAGTCGGAAAGTTGCGGGCGCTTGCTTTTATCGCGCGACTCCACCGCCCGCGACAACTGCGAAAGGGCCAATACCGGAACATCAAGTTCTTTGGCAATGGCCTTTAACGAACGCGAAATGTGTGTAATTTCTTGCTGACGATTTTCGCCCTTGTGCCCTTCCATCAACTGCAAATAGTCAATAATCAGAAATTGAATGTTGTGTTCTGCTTTTAAACGCCGTGCTTTGGCCCGAAGTTCAAGTACGTTCATGCCAGGTGTGTCGTCGATGTAAATGGGCGCATTCATTAATTTAGGGGCGTGTTCGGTTAGGCGATCCATCTCTTCCTGATTGATCTTTCCGGTGCGCACGCTCATCATGTTAACTTTGGCTTCGGTACATAAAAGCCGCATGACCAGCGCGTCCGCCGACATTTCCAGGCTAAAAAAGCCCACGGGAATGCCATGATCTACCGCAGCATTCCGGGCCAAATTCAAAGCAAAAGCCGTTTTCCCCATGCTGGGACGTCCGGCCAAAATCACCAGATCCGAACGTTGCAATCCGGCAGTTAATTCGTCCAGTTTTTTGTACCCCGTGGGCACTCCCGTAACCCCGGACTGATTGTTTTTGTAAAGCTCGTCAATACGCACAAAGGTACGATCCACAATAGGGCGAATTGCGTCGAATCCCTTTTTCAACCGCTTTTCGGAAATATCGAAGATGCGCCGTTCGGCGGTGTCCAGCAGTTCATCGATAGTCTGGTCTTCGGAATAGGCATCGTTAATAATCGCTTCGCAGGTGTGAATGAGCATGCGCGTTAGGGCTTTTTCTTTGATGATATCCAGATGATATTGAATGTTGGCCGAGGTAGGCGTGCTGTTCACGATTTCGGTCAAATAAACATGACCGCCAATTTCTTCGAATTGATTGCGTCGCTTGAGCACATTGGCTACACTAATGGGATCAATTTCGGCATCTTCCTCGAACAATTCCATCATGGCCGAAAAAATTTTACGATGGCTCGCCTTGTAAAAATAGTTTTCCGTCAGATTTTCGGCAGCCAGATTCACCGCATCACGATCTAAAAACATGGCCCCCAACACGGCCATTTCCACATCCACCGCCTGAGGCATGGTTCGAATAGTATCCGAAATTTTGTTCTCTATTTTTGGCATAGCGACCTTATTTTTTGTTGCTGGTTTTAGGTAAAAAAAATGCCGCCCGACTTTGGGGTAGCGTTCCAGAAATAAGAATAAGTAAAAAATAGCAAGCGATCAAGAGCAAGAACGCGGAAATGGAGAAGATTTTTTCTTGGGGACAAAATGGCGCTTCAGCGCTGCCCCATTCCCTGCCCGATAGTCTGTAATTGCCGGCGAATTTTCTTCAAATCTTCCCAGGCATAGGCCTTCCACATGGGGTTGCGCAACAGGGCGGCAGGGTGGTAGGTGACAATCACCGGAATATCCTGGTAATAATGAATTCGTCCGCGCATGTTGCTTAACGTACTTTCCGTTTTCAGCAGCGATTGCCCGGCGTACAAGCCCAGAGCAACGATTAAACCGGGTTTAATAATTTCCAACTGTTTTTTGAGATAGGGCTCGCATTTTGCCACTTCGTTCGGCAAGGGATTGCGGTTGTTCGGGGGACGACATTTAAGTACATTGGCAATGTACACCTCGTCACGGGTGAGACCGATGGCGAAAAACATTTTGTCCAGCAATTTCCCGGCCGGGCCCACAAAAGGAAGGCCTTGCAAATCTTCTTCTCTTCCCGGAGCCTCGCCCACAAACATCACTTTGGCCTGAGCATTGCCGTAACCAAACACCAAATGTTTGCGCGTTTTGTGCAATTCGCAGGCGGTACAGTCTTTAATCTGCAAATACAATTCCTGCAACTCCGGGCTGGTTTGCCGGTAATGTACCGCACTTTCCTGTTTTTTGGCGGGAGCGGAATGCCCCTTTTTACCGGCTGCAGGATTAACCAGCACATCGGCCAGCGGATGTTCCAGAAATACCCGTTCCCCGTAAATGTTGCGGTACCATTTAAAATAATTTTCGATTGCTTCAAAAATATTTTGTTCGCTCATCGGTTTAACACCTTTGCAATGCGTTCCATGATTTTCTCGCTCACCTGCATTTTACTCATTAAAGGCCATTCTTCGCTTTGGCCGTCGGCCGTAAGCAGCGTAACTTTGTTCGTATCCACTCCAAAGGCTGCTCCGGCTTCTTTGGGATTGTTGGCAATAATCATGTCCAAATTTTTCCGTTTCAGTTTTTTCAGGGAGTTCGGACGCACATTTTCGGTTTCCACGGAAAAGCCCACCAGCAAGGGATGACGCGGTAATTCACTCAAAGCCTTTAAGATATCGGTTGTGCGTTTTAAGCGAATCTGCAACCCGTTTTCGCTTTTCTTGATTTTTTCATCTTCCCGAACAGCCGGAGTAAAATCGGCCACAGCCGCTGCCCCGATGTACACATCAAACTGCGGCGCTGCCTGCAAAACGGCCCGGGCCATCTCTTGTGCCGAACGCACACGCTGCACCACAAGGTAGCGTGGCACGGCAACCGTTGTGGGACCCAAAACGAGTTGCACATCGGCCCCGGCGATAAAAGCAGCCCGGGCCAGAGCAATGCCCATTTTCCCCGAAGAACGATTGGTCAAAAACCGAACCGGGTCCAAATCTTCTGCTGTTGGGCCGGCCGTAACCAGAACCTTTTTCCCCGCCAATTTCCTGGGCGAAAAGGCGCGGTGCAAAAAATCCACCAGCGAAGGCACATCGCCAATGGCATGCGCCAGAATGGTTTCGCCGCCCAGTGGTACCACATTTTCCCGCCCCACCCATTTTTCATATTGTCCGGTCAGGTCTTCGGGTAACAGGGGAAAAACAATATGCCGGGCGTCTGCCCTTTGCGCCATCTCGGGACGATCGCCGAGCGCTACCTGCATTCTCACTTGCTCTTCGGCCGTCTTTCCCCACTTTATGGCCGCACCGCCTGGTACAACGCGCTCGATAAAATGCCTTGTGTTTTGCGCTGTCACCAGCCGCAAAGCAAAGCCGGCCCTAAGCAAGGCATCCAGCCCCGGCAAAAAAAGAGGCATTCTCCCTTGCGTTTGGTCAAAAATTTCCACCTGTTTAGTCATTTTCCAGAATGATCTCTTCCACTTGTTTTAGCGTTTGTTCAAGATCATCATTCACCACCACGTAGTCAAATTTTTTTGCCTGCTCATACTCATAAGGCAGGCGTTGCAAGCGGCGGCGAATGGATTCTTCCGTTTCGGTGTGGCGTTTTTTCAGGCGTTCCACAAGCACCTCTTCACTGGGCGGTTTAATAAAAATCAGAATGGCGTTGGGGTAATGCTTTTTAATGGAAAGCGCGCCGTTCACATCAATATCGAACAGAACCACCCGATCGTCCCGCACGTGGTTGTCCACCACCTCTTTCAAAGTTCCGTAATAATTTCCGTGCACTTCCTCGTATTCCAGAAATTTTCCTTCTTTGATTTTCCGCTCGAATTCTTCCCGGGTTAAAAAATAATAATCCACCCCGTCCCGCTCGCCGGGACGTTTGGGGCGGGTGGTTGCCGATACGGAAATAACCGTTTGCGGATATTTTTTATGGAGCATTTTCACGATGGTCGTTTTGCCCCCACCCGAGGGCGCAGAAAAGACAATGTAGGGCGATTTGAATTTCATACGTAAAATTCCTCAATTCCTTTTTCGTTTACTTCATCTTCCCAACTTTTAAAGAATGTTCGTACGGCTTTACCGCCGATCTTTGGGGTGGTCTATTCCACGTTTTGTACCTGTTCACGTAGTTTTTCCGCTTCTTCTTTAATTTTAATCACACGATGCGAAATGTCCAGGAGCGTAGTTTTGGAATTAATGGTGTTCGCTTCCCGATGAATTTCCTGCAAAATAAAATTCAGGCGTTTTCCCACCTCGCCCGTGGCATCCAGGGTTTTACGGAACAAATCGATGTGGCTTTTCAGACGCACCACTTCTTCGGTGATGTCCACCCGGTCGGAAATGACCGCAATTTCTTGCTCCAAACGGTCCCGATCCAATTTGTTCTCTCCGATCAGGTTCATCACGTTGCGGTACAAACGTTCAAATTCCGATTGCAGATTTTGCGGGGCCAATGTGCGAATTTCTTCCGTCAAATTTTCGATGCGCTCCAAACGGCGCACAAGGTCCTGCAAAATGTTCTGACCTTCGCGTTCACTCATCTGTACAAATTCGTTCAAGGCCTCGTCCAGAGCGTCAAAAATCAACGGATGCAGTTGTTCTTCGGCCACTTCTTCCAGATTCGGATTAAAGATCTCCGGGAAATTCAACAAATGCTCCAGGCGCACTTCGTCGTGAATGCCCAGCGTGGTTTGAATGCTTTTTAGCTGGTTAAAATTCTTTTTTACCTCGTCCCAGTTAATGAACAAGGTACCCTCGCTTTGCGGATTCTGGCGCACATTCACAAACACATTCATCTTTCCCCGCAAAATGCGTTGTTTGACAAATTCACGAATGGCCATCTCTTCGTGATTTAACTCCCGTGGCAAACGAATATTCAAATCCAGAAAGCGATTGTTCACGCTTTTAATTTCCACCGTCACTTCAAAATTCTCATTGTGGCGTATTCCCTTGCCGTATCCGGTCATGCTTCGCATCATTTTCTCCGTCTAAATCAAAGTTTATTTTTAGGTTAAATATTCGTAAATTCAAACCAGCCAAGTAAACGGTCGCAATTGCCCGAATATTTGGAGCGGGCTCCGTGCAAACGTTCCGGAGGCCAAAAAATAATTTATCGATAGCTAAAGTTAAAAGCAAAACGGTTCATGCACAAAAACTTCTTTTTATTCGAACAAATATTAAAAGAGATCAAACCGGTTCTGTTGGGTTCCCGGATTACGGAGGCATTTACCTACCAAAAGGATGAACTGGTACTGCGTCTAAACATCGATCATTTTCTGAACATCTCCGTTTCGCCCGACCATCCCTATTTTTTGCTTTCGGCCGAACACAAAATTAAACAGCCCGCGCTCACGCTTTTCCCGGAACTTAACGGTCAGGCAATTTTGAACATTTTTCTCAAGGCACCGGACAAGCATCTGGTAATTGAGCTGGAGAATTTTTATCTGGAAGCGGTATTCTACGGCACTTTTTTCAATGTTTTCCTGGTAGATCGCCAGGGAGGGTTGGTGGCTCGTTTTAAGGAGAAAGGAGAGCCTCTCCCGCCCCGACCGGCAGGTGACGCTTCGCAAAAACTTCTGCTCTCCCAATTGGAAGAAAACGCACTGCGCAGCATTCTGAAACCTGACGCCGGGCAGAGCCTGCTTGCTTTTTTCAAAAAAAATTTTGCCGCTTTGAACAATTTACTGTTAAAAGAAATTTTCTTTCGCCTGCGGCTTTCTCCGGATGAATCTCTGGCTGACCTGTCACCGGAACAGCAGGCCGCATTAATTCACACACTTTTGCAAATGCGCGACGAAGTGAATGCCGGCAAGGCCTACATCTACTTCCAAAACGAACAAGCGGAAAAGATCGGCGTGCTGCGCCTGCAACATTTTGAAGCGGCAAATCGGGTAATGTTTAAGGAATACGACTCCGTCAACACTGCACTTTCCATTTTTTACAGTGAACGCACGTTTCGCCAGGAATTTTTGCGTTTGCAAGAAATGTGTCGCAAGGCGCTTGACAATCGTCTGGCCTACCTGGAACGCTCGTTAACCCATCTGGCGCAGAATGCCAACCTGGAAGAACGCAAAAAAGAAGCGGAGTTGAAAGGCAATTTGTTGTTGACCTTCAAACATCAAATTCCCAAAGGCAGCAAAGAAGTGGAACTGGAGAACATTTTCGACGGCAGCGGCGAAAAGGTGAAAATCAAACTAAATCCGGCCAAGAGTGTAACGGCCAATGCGGAACGCTACTTCAACAAATTTAAGCACCTTAGCGAAGAAAAACGTTTGCTGGAAATGAAACGCGACACTTACGAAAAAGAACGCCAGGAAATTAAACAACTGCTTGCGGAACTGGAAAAGATCAAAGACATCCATCGCCTGCGCAAATTCGCCCGCAAATTACAGGATTTGAAACTTTTGCAAAAGCTCCCGGAAACAAAAAAAGAAAAGATCAATGTCCACCATTTGAAATATTCTTTTAACCGCATTATCGTGGACAAGGCCTGGGACGTGTACATCGGGAAAGACGGAGAAAACAACGAACTGCTGACCTTTCGTTTTGCCAACAAATGGGATATTTGGCTGCACGCACAGGGCGTTCCCGGTTCTCATGTAATCATTCGCGTGCCCAAACGCGACCAGATGCCCCCACACCATGTGCTGGAACAAGCGGCGCAAATTGCAGCAGCACACAGCAAAGCGAAACATTCATCCACCGTACCGGTCATGTACACACAGGTACGCTACGTGAGTCGCGTGCGCAAGGCACCGCCGGGAACGGTTAAAGTTAAAAACGAAAAATTGTTGTTTGTAAAACCCATGAAACTAAAATAGGAACAAACCATGAAAAAGGGCCTGTTCGTATTTGCCACATTAACTTTATTGCTGGGCGTTTTTAACGCTTCCGCTTTGGCACAAAAGGCAACCCCAAACGACCGCTTTGCCTTTTTGCAACAAATTTATTTCGAAAATTCGACGCATCGATACGATGCCTATTTGCTAACCGAGTTAGAAGCCTTTTTGCGTACCCAACCTTCTTTCGGGCAAAACGACCAGATTCTTTTCATGTTTGCCGATGTTCTGGAACAGCAAAAACATTACAAACGCGCCCTGATTAACCTTTTGAAAATTCCCGTCCTTTTCCCCAAAAGTACCGTGCGCAGCGATGCCCTGCAAAAGATTAAACAGGTGCTCAAAAAAATCAAAAGCGGGTCGCTGTTGGAACAAAACGAGACACTTTTAAGCTATGCGCGGCAGCCGCACTACTTCGACTCGAACGACGAAGCCCTGCTGGATTTGTACAATTTTCTTTTTTCGTTGAATATTCCTTGCCTGCGCCGGGCCTTATTGAACGAACTGAATTTTTACGAAACCCGCTGCTCCGCAAGGCAATCTCAAGAAGACCTGGTGCTTTATTTAAAAGGAAGCCTGCTCCAGCAATTGGGTGAATTTGCCGCGGCAGAAGCAAATTTCCGGGAACTGGGCAGCCTGTACAAAAAAAGCCCCTTGCTGCCCCGGGCTTACTACCGCACCGCCCTGCTCGATTACAAACACCTGCACAAGTTTACGGATGCGCAGAACACATTTTTACGGGTGATTAACTCATTCCCCACCGACACCCTGGCCGCCAATGCGCAGTTCTTTTTGGCTGAATTGTACGCCGACAGTCTGGATTCACTTTCTGCCGGCATTGACAATTATCGATTGTTCCTCGATGCTTTTCCCAATCATCCGTGGGCCGGACGGGCTTTTAAACGGCTGACCTTTCTGCTCTTCAAAACCAAGCGGCACGAAGAAGCCATCACTTTGATCGCATCAAATTTAAACGCCCACGCGGATGATTCTACCTTTTACGCCCTGGTCGATTCGATGGCCAAAGTTTTCAGGAAGGATTTTAAACAATACAAATATGCGGCGCGCTGCTACGTGCTTTTGGCTTCGGTAAAACCCCAGTCACACAAGGCTCCGTTTTACCTGTACACCGCGGCAAAGCTGTATTTGCAAAAGGTAAAAGATCGCAAACGAGCCAAAGAAATATGCCTGCGTTTGCAGAAGGCTTACAAAAAAAGTCCGTACGCCGTCAAATGCCGGCGTTTGCTAAAAAAGTGAAGCAAGAAAAAGATGGACGGTAATGCGGTGAATGTTTCCCAGCTCGGATTGGTAAGCCGTAAACGAATAGTCGAAAGACATTTTAGGAATTTTTACGCCGATACCCGTGTTAAAGCGTTGCAAATCGTCCATGCCTGCGCGCAGGGTTAACACATCTTTGTAATTGGCTTCCAGCCCCCAAAAGCTATCCACGCTAATGGGTCCCAAATGCATCTGACTGGCGTACTTTCGTCCCTCAAACAAAATCTGGAAATCGGCTGCCGGTTGCACGGTTAGGTTCATGGCATCCAGATGCAACAAATAGCTAACGCCCAGGCGCAAAGACGGAGGGATGAACTCCCGCTCGTCGGTACTCCAGACCAGCATGGTGCTTGTGGCATCTTTAAGCACGGCACCCAATCGCAGGCCATCAAACCAATGGTACTGCACACCAAAATCGAAACCCAGACCCAGAGCCGTAGCCACATTAAAATCGCGATAGATCACTTTGGCATTCACCCCGTACTGCAGTTTTGCGTTCCGTCGATGGGCGTAACTAAAATAAAGAACGTAATCGCCGGTGTTAAACGTGGTTATCTTGGAGTAATCTACTTTGTCATCGGCTTCATTGTAGGCTTGCCGACTGTCTTTAATGCCGTTTACCGTGAAATAATACAGGGAAAATCCCAGCGCGGATTGGTCGGCAAGGGGATGCGAGAGTGCCAAATAATCGTGCTGAATGCTACTGATGAACTGCTTGCTGTGCATAAATTCGATCTGAAAGCCCGGGGCACTTACCAATCCCGCAGGATTCCAATACGAGGCCGAAACGTCATTAACCATCGCCACACCGGCACCCGCCATGCCGGTAAAACGGCTGCCTGCACCCAGGTTCATGAATTCCCCGGCATATTTAACAAATCCACCGGCAAATGCCCCCATGTTGCCCGCAAGAATGATGATCATGATCCAGTGAATTTTTCGCATTTATGCACACTCCATTTTTGTTATCCTACCACACTCAACAAATATCCGGTTAAAACGGGAATGAGCAGGTTGTCATCTATCCCCAAAGGTATTAGCTCAACAACCGTAACAATTAAGGCCACCACAAGCCCTCCCCAGCTGTAGTGGGTAAAGGCCAAAATAACAAACGAGGCCGTCAAATAAAAGGCGGCGCTTCCCTCCAGCGATTTTTCCAGAAAGCGGTTTTTGCCCCAAAGGCGTCCCACAATCGCCGCCGCCGGATCGGCCAACCCCACAAACAAAAGGGCGGGAACGGCTTGCTTTTCATCAAACAAAAAAACCGTAAGCAACATTCCTAAAAAGAGCATGGTTGCTCCGGTCAAATGCCGCTTACTTTCCTTTTCCCGCAGCAATACCCCAAATATATGCAAAAACCAACGCCGCACAAGGGAATTTTTCATCCGCAAAACATCTACCGCCAAGAAGCCCGCAGACAAAACGGCCAACCCTATCTGCACAATTTCCTTCTGGTGCGAAAAATGATAATAAAGCGGAATGAAATTGGCGGCAAGGTGGATGGCTTTGCGCTGCAATTCCTTTTTTAACGGTAATTGTTCGTTCACGTCCTGTTTCCGTATTCCCGTGTAACTGTTTTCAGTTCTGTGCAGGCCCGGGCAATATTTTCGGCACCGAAAATGGCATTCCCGGCCACCAGCACATCGGCGCCGGCCTGTAAAACATCCCGGGCGGTTTGCGGGTTAATGCCCCCGTCCACTTCGATTAGAAAAGAAGCATTCATTGCTTTGCGCATTTCGGCCAGTCGCCGAATTTTTTGTAACGAATAGGGAATAAAACTTTGCCCGCCAAAGCCCGGATTAACCGACATGACCAGCACCAAATCCACAAAGGACAATACGTATTCAATCGTTTCCAGCGGTGTAGCCGGATTAATCGAAACCCCGGCTTTGCAGCCCAATTGCTGAATGTGATGCAAAGTCCGGTCCAGGTGGAGACAGGCTTCCTGATGAATGGTAATGTAGTGCGCTCCGGAATCCGCAAAATCTTGCAAAAACTTTTCCGGTTCACGAACCATTAAATGGGCATCAATCGGAAGCGACGTAATGCGTTTTACGGCGCGCACCATCATGGCACCAAAAGTCAAATTCGGCACAAAATGGCCGTCCATCACATCCACATGAATCCAGTCGGCCCCGTGCTTTTCCACAATGCCAATCTGCTCGCTAAGTTTGGTTAAATCTGCCGATAAAATCGAAGGTGCTAAATAGGCCACGTTCTATTCCTCTTTTACGGGTATTTGACTCACCACCAGCTTAATTTGCTGCACTTTTTCTACGGGTGTTCCGGCTTTTACGCTTTGTGCCAGTACGGTCTCCGGTAAAATGTCTTCTTTGTATTCGTACTCTACCAGAATATTTTTAACACCCAAAAGCTGCAATTGCTTTTTAGCCGCATCCAGGCTTTTGCCCACCAGATCGGGTACCAATTTCTTTTTGGGCATGGGCCCCAGGCTAATGGTTAAATCGATGCGGGTTCCGGGTTTAACCTTTTGCCCTTGCGGAAACGATTGCCCGATGACCACATTCTCTAATGCCAGATCGGAATATTCGTAATATTTGTTGCCCAACTTCAAACCTTTGGACTTTAGAATCAACTCGGCCTCGCGCGGCGATTTAAAGAATAAATTGGGCATGATAATCGGCTTTTCGCCGATGCTCACCGTAACGTACACATGACGCCCTTTTTTTACTTTGCTGTAGGCCGTGGGCATTTGCTCGGTAATGGTACCGGGCGCAAAATTTTCGTCGTAAACCGAATCTTTAACCACCAATTGAAACCCGGCTTTATTCAACGTGTCGCGCGCCTGCTCCACCGTCATCGAAACCACATCCGGCAACTCGTATTCTTCGCCCAGCCGGACGTACCAAGGCATAATCACATTATCAAACAGAAGCACGATAAGCACAAAGGCGATAAATGCCAGCACAAGTTTCGTAATTTTAAAGTGTAAAATACGTTTAAAACCACTATCGTTCATAAGCAAGTTCCATTTTAATTACTACGATTAAATTTGTGTTGTTAACGAATGGCATGCCATTCGCGAAAAGCTATGCGCAAATCTACAATTTCCCGGCCAAACCGGCAATTTTAAATGCGGCAAGCCCTACTTGCTTTCCACAATCAATGTAACCGGCCCGTAATTCAACAAATCCACATCCATCATGGCGCCGAAAATACCGGTTTCCACTTTTACGCCCGAACGGCGTAATCGTTCGACAAACTTCTGATAAAAATCATTACCCTTTTCCGGCGGAGCGGCATGCACAAAGCTGGGACGTCGGCCCTTGCGCGTATCGCCCAGCAAAGTAAACTGCGAGATGGCCAGAATTTCGCCGCCCACTTCCAGAAGCGAACGATTCATTTTTCCGGCTTCATCTTCAAAAATACGCAAGTTCAGGCATTTATTGGCCACAAATTCGATGTCTTCTTCCGTGTCGGTATCGGCAATGCCGATAAGAAGCATGAGCCCCCGACCAATTTGCCCCACTACCTGCCCGTCTACCGTAACCGAAGCGTGTTTAACCCGCTGAACCACAACCTTCATTGATGCACCTCTACTGTAATGCGATTTAACCCGAGGGTATTTTGCAATTGCGTTAAAATATTTCGCGTCACACGAATTTTGAATTTATTGGAAAGCAACCGGTAACTCTGGTTGTCATCCAGATGCACTTCGAAGAAAAGCCGCACGTTGCCCGGACTGGTCCGCAAGCCGGTTTTCAATTGATGGATTTTCGTCTCGTCCAGGTCATCCGGTGTAATGTGCAGGGCGATGGCTTCGGTCATCGTTTCCGGAACGGTATCGATGGGCAAAATGCGTTCGCCGATGAATTTGAGCACATTATCGTCCAGATCAGAATTGAGCCGACCCTGAATGAAAACAATGTTGTCGGCCTGCAAATATTGCTCGAATTGCGGAAAAACCGAGCCAAACACCACCACTTCGTAAGTGTGCTGAAAATCTTCGATTTTTACAAAGCCCATCTTTTGTTGCTTGCGGTCGTACAGGGTGCGGATGTCGGTAATTTGTCCGGCAATATTGAACAGGCGTGGCAACGGAGCTCCCTGTTTGTGGGCTTCTCTCAGTTTATCCACATCGGTCGCGTACAATTTAAGGATGGGCTTGTACGGTTCCAGCGGATGGCCGGAAATGTAAAAGCCCAACAATTCGCGTTCTTTCTTTAGCTTTTCCGAAGTCGGCCAATCGGGTAAATCGGGTAATTGCGGATAAGAGATGGTTTTCTTTTGCTCTTCTTCTCCCACCAAATCGAACAAACTGCGCTGATGTTTGTTTTTGGCTTTACGCGCCTGCAGGCTTTGAGCAAATTCCAGCGCCGTTTCAATAAAATTAAACAATTGCGCGCGATTGCCTTCCACGGAATCCAGCGCACCGGCCTGAATGAGACTTTCCAGCACCTTTTTGTTCACCGAACGCAAATCCACATTTTCCAGCAAATCGAAAATGGTCTTGAACGGCCCGTGTTTTTTGCGCGCTTCCACAATGGCGGCAATAGCTCCGGCTCCCACGTTTTTGATCGCTTCCATGCCAAAAGCGATCTCTCTTTCGTTAATGGGCACAAAGTGGCCCTCGCTGTAATTTACATCGGGAGGCTTAATCTTTAGGCCCAAATTGCGGCATTCGTCCATTAAAATGACCACACGATCGGAGTTTCCGATTTCACTGGTCAGGTTAGCCGCCATGAATTCGGCCGGATAGTGGGCTTTTAAATAGGCCGTTTGGTAAGCGATAATGGCATAGGCCGCCGAATGCGATTTGTTAAACCCGTACTGTGCAAAACGTTCGATCATGTCGGCCACTTTGGTGGCCACCTTTTTGTCGATTCCGTTTTTCAGACAGCCCTGAATAAACAACTCTTTTTGCTCGGCCATGACGTCTTTTTTCTTTTTCCCCATAGCCCGGCGCATTAAATCGGCCTGAGCCAACGAGAATCCGGCCAATTCCGAGGCAATACGCATCACCTGTTCCTGATAGACGATGATGCCGTAAGTTTCTTTCAGGATGGGTTCCAGCTTGGGGTGCAAATAATCGATCTTTTTGCGGCCGAACTTGCGGTCAATAAAGTCATCGATCATTTGCATGGGGCCGGGACGGTAAAGCGCGTTCATGGCAATAAGATCTTCGATGCGGCTGGGCTTTAATTTGCGCAGGTATTCCTGCATGCCCGAGCTTTCAAACTGGAACACGCCCACCGTACGTCCTTCACCGAACAACTGAAAAGTTTTTTCGTCATCCAGCGGTGCTTCGCTCACCTTAAATTCCTTGCCCAGGCGCTTGCTGATCATCTTTTCGGTCTTTTGAATAACCGTCAGGTTACGCAGACCCAAAAAGTCCATTTTCAACAGACCGATCTTCTCGCAGTAGCCCATCGTCCACTGCGTGGTAACATCTCCGTCCTTGTTTTTGTAAAGGGGAACGTAGTTAACGATGTCGGTCGGAGTGATGATGATGCCCGCAGCGTGCACCGAGGTGTTGCGTGCAATGCCCTCCAATGTTTGGGCGTATTGGAAAAGCTCTTTCATGCGGATGTCATCGCTTTCGGCCAATTTTTGCAATTCCGGCACTTCTTTGATGGCATCGGCCAGATGCATGGGCTTGGCACCTTTTACCGGAATCATTTTGGCGATGGCATCGGCCTGCGAAATGGGAATTTTGAGCACCCGGGCCACATCGCGGATTACACCGCGCGAGGCCATTGTACCAAAGGTGATAATTTGTGCCACGTTATTACGCCCGTACTTGGTGCGCACATATTCAATCACCTCGTCGCGCCGTTCCATGCAAAAATCGATGTCAATATCGGGCATGGTTACCCGTTCCGGATTCAAAAAACGTTCGAACAGCAAATCGTAGCGCAGGGGATCCAATTGGGTAATGCCCAGGCAATAGGCCACAATACTTCCGGCGGCAGAGCCACGCCCCAATCCCACGGGAATATCGCGCTCTCGTGCGGCATTGATAAAATCTTGCACGATCAGAAAGTAGCCGGCAAAGCCCATTTGCTTGATGACACCCAGTTCGAACTCGATGCGCTCTTTGACTTTTTCGTCTAATTGCTTGTAACGCTGTTCGGCACCGCGGTACGTTAAGCGGCGCAGGTATTCATCGGCATCGATTTCGCCTTCCTCTTTGGGGATGGGAAAGGTGGGCAAATACCGCTTGCTGTAATCGATTTCCAGATCGATTTTGTCGGCAATCTCCAAAGTACGTTCCAGCACTTCGGGTTTATCCTTGAACAAGGCGTACATCTCTTCGGGCGATTTCAAATACAAATCTTCCGTGCCGTAGCGCATGCGGTTGGGATCGTCCCGGTCTTTGCCCGTTTGCAGACAAAGCAAAATGTCATGTGCCTCGTGGTCGCCCTTGCGCAGGTAGTGGTTGTCGTTCGTGGCGATAACCGGCACGCCCATTTCTTTGCCCAGTTCGTAAATTTGCGGGTAAACCAGCGCTTCATCGGGAATGTGGTGATCCTGAATTTCCAGATAAAAGTCATCGCCGAAAATGTCCAGGTATTCTTCCAGGGCCTGAATGGCCCGTTCGCGATCGCCCCGCCGCAGCTTGTAAGCAATTTCGCCTTTCATACAGGCCGAAGTGGCAATAAGGCCCTCGGAATGCTCGCGCAAAAGCTGTTTGTCAATCCGCGGCTTGTAGTACATGCCGTGCAAAAAGGCAATGGAAGAAAGCTTAATGAGATTTTTGAACCCCACTTCGTTTTTGGCCAAAAGCACCAGATGGTACGAAGTGCTTTCGCCATCCACCTGTTTTCGTAACGTGTGCTCGCGCGGAGCAATGTAGGCTTCCATACCCAAAATCGGTTTGATGCCAGCCTTTTTGGCCGCATCGTAAAACTCCAAAACACCGAACAAATTACCGTGATCGGTAATCGCCAGGGCCTTCATGCCCAGCTCGGCGGTACGGGCAACCATTTCGTTAATTTTTGCGGCACCGTCTAACAGAGAATAATGGGTGTGATTGTGTAAATGGACAAAATCCAAATTCTATCGACTCCTTTCCGGGAAAGGCTAATTGTTTACTTGTTGTTTTTTAAAAAATTACGAACCATGCATCCATTAGACAAATTTACATTTCCCGGCACTTAATTGCAAAAGAATATCGGAACATACGCCAGACGCGTCAAAAATTCCTTACGATTTTTGGGGTTCGCGCAAAATAAAAATTCGTTTCTCAAAGCGTAACACCCATGCCCAATGAATCGTCAAAAAAACCATCGTAATTCTTTGAAATTCATTCTTTAATTCACTAATTTCCCTTTCTACCAAATTTTTTAAATAACGACAAATGCGGATTCCGAAAATTTTAACAAAGGAGCGCAATTATGGCAATCATCAAACCTTTTAAAGGGCTTCGGCCAAAACCGGAATTAGCCGAAAAAGTGGCTTCTCCGCCCTACGACGTTTTGAACACCGAAGAAGCACGCGCTATGGCCAAAGACAATCCCTATTCTTTTTTACACATCAATAAACCGGAAATCGATTTGCCTGTTGGCACCAATCTGTACGACGATGCCGTTTACGCCAAGGGACGGGAAAATCTGGAACGCTTCATTAAAGAGGGCGTTTTCATTCAGGACGAAAAACCCTGCTTTTACGTGTACCGCCAAATCATGGGCGATCATCAGCAAATTGGTCTGGTTGCCGGGGCTTCGGTGGAAGATTACGAAAACAATGTGATTAAAAAGCACGAATTGACCCGTGCCGAAAAAGAGGAAGATCGCGTAAAACACGTGGACACACTCAACGCACAAACCGGCCCGGTGTTTTTGACCTACAAAGCCTCGGAAGAAGTAGACCGGTTGATGGAAAAGATTACGCACCGCCCGCCCGTGTACGATTTTACCGCCGATGACGGCATTCGGCACACCTTTTGGGTGGTAGATGATGAAAACGAAATCAAGCAACTGCAAGACCTGTTTGCCCGGATGGATTGCCTTTACGTAGCCGACGGACACCATCGCTCGGCGGCAGCCATGCGCGTTAAACAAATGCGCCAGAAGCAAAATCCCCACCACACCGGCGAAGAAGAATACAACTACTTTTTGACGGTCATCTTCCCGCACAACCAGATGTACATCATGGATTACAACCGGGTGGTTAAAGACTTAAACGGCCTGAGCAAAGAAGCTTTTCTGGAAAAGGTGCGTGAAAAGTTCGAAGTGGAAAAGCTGGGCACCACGGCCGAAAAGCCCAGAACAAAACATGAATTTGTCATGTATCTGGACGGCGAATGGTACCGTTTAAAAGCCAGGCCGGGTACGTTTGATCCTAATGATCCGGTCGATCAACTGGATGTTTCCATTTTGATGAACAATCTGTTGGCTCCCATATTGGGCATTGGCGATCCGCGCAAAGACAAACGCATCGATTTTGTGGGAGGCATTCGCGGGCTGGAAGAATTGAAACGGCGCGTGGATTCCGGAGAAATGCAAGTGGCTTTTGCACTTTATCCCACATCCATCGAAGATTTGATGGCCATTGCCGATGCCGGCAAAATTATGCCACCGAAATCGACCTGGTTCGAACCGAAATTACGCAGTGGTTTGATCATCCACTTGCTGGACTAAACTAAAAAGCCGCCTTACTACAAGGCGGCTTTTTTTTAGAGAAAAACGGGACTTTTGTTTTGGTCATCTCAACAACGCACGAAGTAAAATCAAAAAACCACTTTTAATGCGTCGGATTTTTTCCACGTTTTCCTGCGCTTCGCTGAAATTGGGATTAATCTCCGCAGCCTGTTCGATTTCTTCCAGAGCATTCAAAAAATAATTCCTGCTTTGAATGAGATGAATTACGCCCAAATCGTTCCAGAAATCGGCGTAATTTCCCCGGTTTTCCACTTCTGCCCGGATTAATTGTTCGTAATAGTCCAGTTCATCATTGGAAAGCACCCGGTTACCAAAGAGGAATTTGAGAAAGAAAAAGTCCATTTCAATGGAGGCCGGATCATCACGCGTGGTAATTTTTAGTTGCAAGTCGCGCAACATGGGCAGGATGTTGTCCGTCTCGTGAGAAGCGATCTTCTCGAGAATGGTATTGATGTGTTCCTGCCAGAATTTTTCGCGTAAATGTTTGGCATTTCGCAAATTTTTCAAAGCCCGAATCAGGCGTACGGGAATGACGATTTTGGCGTCTTCCTGTTCGTTAATAGTCGAATAGAACAGCAAAAGCCCCAGGTTAAAATCGGCCTCCGGAAAATCGTTTTTCAGTTCCACCGCTTTTTGCAACATGTTTTTGGCAGCGTCATATTCTTTTAAAAAGGTGTAAGCCACGGCTAAATCGTTGTACATATCCGGAAAAGCCAGGCCGGAATCCACCACTTTTTTCAGAATGTATTTTGCTTCGGGAAAATCTTCTTTTTTCAGGTAGCAGGCGGCTAATTTGCGGTGCGCCTTGGCAAAATCCGGTTTATTTTCCACGGCCTTTTTGAAATGTTCAATGGCTTCGTCGATAAAATTGTACGAAAGTAGAATGCGCCCAAAGCGAAAATGGTACAGGAAATTGGACACATTTTTCAATTTTTGCTCGATGATGAACATGGTTTGAATTTCGCCGATCATCCGTTCATGAATTTGCTGGGCTTTTTCATTCCACACATCATCGCCCGATTGCAAATAACGAGCGGGAATTGGCGCATATTTCCGATAGCGGGGACGCCCCTGTTCCAGCACTTCGGAAACAATTTGCCGATTAGGCAGATCGGTGCCGGTTAAAATCACAAAACGATGTTCCTGTAGTCGTACTTCGTCTTTAAACTGGGGCTTCATCGAAGTTATTTTCTCCGGTTCTGATTTAGAGCAAATTTACGGCATCGTTGCTTTCGATTCAAAACTTTATGAAAAAATCGCCCGTAACGTAAAAAGCTACAGAGTAAAAAACGGGGTGCTCCGGTTGGCATGCCCGGCTTTGAACGGAAGGCGGGGGTGCAAAAGCGCCTCGATTTTAACCAGCAAGCGTTCTGCATCGATGGGCTTAGGCAGCAGAACTTCGGCCATTTCTCTGATCATTCTTGTCTTTTCGTATTCCTGAGGTAAATAGGTGTACAAGGCCACAATTTTTACACAGGGAAACTGCCGACGCAAATGTAGCAATTCCTCGATGTCCCGTACCGACAGGGCATCGACATTAACCAATAAAATTTTGATGTTGTTCAGGTACACGGTGTAAAAAACATCGGTCACGGAATAGGCTACGAACACGGAAAAATGTTCGCGCAAAAAGAGCGCCATGCTCCGGCAAAATTCCCGATCGGAATCGACTAATAAAATGGACGGTTTTTGTACTTGCTTCGGATTCATCAATGATTCATACAGCAAAAGGAGTGCCAATCCGGGACGTTGATTTCTTTAGCAGGTTTTTTCTGCGCTGCCCCGCATTCCCCCATTTCCCAAGGAAAAGCAATGCGTTCAAAAAAGAATGCGCCTTCCCCGCAATTCGGGGAAAGGCCACATTCCTAAAAATTAAAGAGGCTGCCTTTTATTTTCTCAGTTCTGGGAAAAGCCGCTTACTTGGGAAGGGCAATCAAAATATCGATACGGCGATTTTTTGCCCGGCCTTCGGCGGTTTTATTGCTGGCAATGGGCATCTGATCCCCCATGCCAATTACCTGAATTTGATTGGGATCCAGATCGATGTTGGCATTTAAATATTCCTTAACCGCCAGAGCGCGTTTTTCGGAAAGTAATTTGTTTTTGTAAGCGTTTCCCGTAGCATCGGTGTGCCCCTGTACCACCACGTAGCTTTTGGGAAACTCCCGCAAGGCACGTTGCACTTTGGTCAAAAGCGAAAAATATTCCGGTTGAATAATAGCCTTGCCCGGCTGAAATTTCAATCCGCTCAAACGGATCAACAAATTATCGCCTTGTACGCGCACTTCCGCTTCATTCGGCCCGAACAGACTTTTGATGTGAGCAATTTTTTCTTCCAGCTCTTTCTTTTTCTGCAATTCGCGCGAAATGCCCATTTCTTTTTCTTTCAGGGTCATCAATTCATTTTTAAGGCTATCGTTTTCCCGCATCAAACGTTTTTGCTCGTTTTTCAAATTGGCAATGTAGGCCAGAATCGTTTCTACCGGTTGGGAATATCCCTGATCGAAAAACGGATGGTAATTAAACGGTTCGGCAATACTGCTTAACAAATCTTCAAATTTTAAAATGGCGGCTTCTGCCCCACCGTCGCTCGACATCATTTTTTTGATGATTTTGCTCAAAAGGATAGCATGGCGCCCGTAATAGGCCGCTTCTTCGCCCTTGCGTCGAATAGTCATTAACGAATCGGGACTCTCTTCGATGAGCAATTCCGTGTCTTTAATGCTTTGATCCAAGGCCTGAAAGGTTTCGGGGCACAACTTGGGTGCGCCCAAGTTTTTGGCCGTTTCCCGATCGGCTCTGGCTTCTTCGAGAATACTATTTTTTAATGCCAGAATACGCGCCTGTAAATACAGTTCGGCGGCTTTGCTGCTCTCTTCGATGGCATCGTCTTTGTCGTTGTCTTCCAGTTCTTCTCCGGCATCTTTGAATTTTTCTTCCGCTTTTTCCCACTCTTCCGCAGCAAACTGCGGCGCACCGGCATCCAAAGCAGCCAGACGGGCTGTAATGGTTTCTTTAAACAAAGACTGAGCCGTCTGTATGTTATTGAGGGCGTCACTGGCGTAAGAAGCGCATTTACGCAAATTTTCTTTGATTTTGTTCATGTCCGGATTGTCTTTTTCAAATTCTTCCGTGGCCTTTTTGTAAAGTTTTAAGGCCTTCTCGTAATTTTCCGGAGAAAAGATTTGCGCGTTCCCGTGTTGCAGCTTTGCCAGCAATTGATCGTAACGATCAAAAATACTGGCCTTTGTTGCGTTTTGCGCAAAGCTAAAAGTCCCAAGGAAAAGGCACCCGATTAAACCAATGGCTAATAAAGCATTTCGTTTCATAACACATCCACGGTTAGTTTAACTCATTATGATTATTTGAAATTCAAAAAAGCAATGTCACATCATAGCATTACAAAAATCCGTAGCCTTGTCTGCCAAACACACTTTGGTGCGGTGTCGGTCACAAAATGGCAACTAATCTTCCAAAGCTTTCTTCTTAAAATAAGACAGGATTCGATGCATGGCAACATTTCCTAAACCTTTAATGGCCACAGAGCTTTCATCTTGCAGGTGGGTCTCGAAAAGTTGGATGACTTCATTGATGGAATTTACGGAGAAAACGTGTTTACCTTCTGTTTTGATCATTTTAAAGCCGTCACCGATAAAACGGGCATATTCTCCCACGGTAATCAGCAAATTAATGGGTAAGGCCGACAAAAAATAGCCCATATTCAAATGTTGTTGTTCCACATTAATGCCGGTGTGCGACATATCGCCGACCACCAGTACCAATTGCGAAGAATACGGTGCAAACGTTGTTAATACCCGGGCAGCCTTGCTAACCGAGCGCGGATTACCTTCGTAACTTTCGTCGATGATGTAATGGCGCCCAAGGCGCATGACCCGCCCGCGGCCGGGCGGCATGGTAAAACGGGTCTGAAGAATTTCCACGATTTCATCCAGTGAAAATCCCAGATGGAATACGCAGGCTACGGCTGCCAGAAAGTTGTACAGGTCTTGAATGCTGTAAATGGGAAGCTGCAGCTGGAACCGGTCGTTCAACCGAAATTGCATGCCCATTGGCCCTGCTTGTTCAATGTGCGTGGCGTAAAAATCGGAATGGGGATTGAGGCCGAAAAAGAGAATTTGCTGGGTATTCAGATGGCGGGCAATAGTGGAACTCAGTTCGTCATCTTTGTTCAAAATGGCAATCCCATCGTCTTCCAGGTATTTGAGCAGCGAGGTTTTTTCCAGTGCTACCTTCATCATGCGATCCAGATAATTGAGATGTGCATCGCCCAGATTGGTGACAATGCCGATGGTGGGACGAATGAGATGGAGCACATCCACAAAATGTTTGCTGCGCAGGTAATCCAGCTCGAACAGAGCGTAATCGTATTCCATGGAAAGTTTTTTGAAGGTACGTAAATTATTGCGCACATCACCGCAACCATTGGGATGGCGCAACACTTTTCCCCGCGAGGCTAAAATAGCTTCGATCATGGTGAGGGTGGTTGTTTTTCCCAGATTGCCCGTAATACCGATTACCGGATTGGTAAAGGCTTCGCGAATGGTTTGCAGATGTTTTTTTTCCGAAACAGGTAAAGCCGTAGCAAGCGAATCAAACAAATCTCCGTCTCCTTCATCGTTAAAATGCAATGGTTTTCAGATGGAACCCAAAAAAACAATTTACGATATTCAGGGGAAAGTTTTCGAAAAAAATGACCTTTGATGACAAAAACATGTGCCATTCATTTTGGTAACCCGATGCTTTGATTTTGCCTGACGTTTTACGAAAGGAATTGCACGACAGGCGGCCTTTGTCCCTTATGCTTTTAAAATATCGTCATGGGGTAGGCCGCCTTTAGTGACGAGGTTGTAAATTTCTCACAAAAAAAGAAAATCAGTAACCAAAAAACTTTTGGGCTTCTTTGAGCTGGGAAATAAAGTAATCGATTTCTTCTTTGGTGTTGTAAAAATAGAAGCTGGCACGCGTGGTAGCGGCCACGTTTAGCTTGCGCATAATCGGCTGGGCACAATGGTGCCCGGCACGGACGGCAACGCCCTGTTGATCCAAAAAATGAGAGAGATCGTGGGGATGCACTTCTCCCAGGTTAAACGAAATGACCGCACCCCGTTCCGGTGCGTTACCGTAAATGGTCAGTTCGCTTAGCTCTGCCATTTGCTGTAAAGCGTAGGTGGTCATTTCCTGCTCGTACAAGGTAATGTTTTCCATGCCTACGGTATTCAAATAATCGATAGCCGCTCCCAGAGCAATGGCTCCCGCAATATTGGGCGTGCCCGCTTCGAACTTGTAAGGAATTTCGTTCCAGGTTGCCCGATCCAGCCAGACCGATTGAATCATCTCACCACCGCCCTGATAAGGGCGCATATTCTCCAGATGGGAAGTTTTGGCATACAGCACCCCGATTCCCGTGGGACCGATCATTTTGTGCCCGGAAAAGGCCAGAAAGTCGCAGTCCAGGTGCTGCACATCGGTGGGCAGATGCGGCACGCTTTGCGCCCCGTCCAGCAAAACGGGAATGCTGCGATCATGTGCCATTTTAATAATCCGCTTGATGGGATTGATGGTACCGAACACATTGGACATGTACGTGACGGCGATCAAGCGGGTTCGCCCCGAAAGAATTTGCTCAAAAGCCTTCACATCCAGCACTCCATCGGGGGTAAAAGGGATGAAACGCAACGTGGCGCCGACCTTTTGCGCCAGCAATTGCCAAGGGATCAAATTACTGTGGTGCTCCATTTCGCTGAGAATGATCTCATCACCCTGACGAATAAAGGCCTCGCCCCAGGCCGTTGCCACCAGGTTAATCGCTTCGGTAGTACCGCGGGTAAAAACGATGTTTTTGGCGGAAGGGGCATGAATAAAGTCGGCAACTTTTTGCCGTGCCTCTTCATAGGCCAGGGTGGCCCGTTCTCCCAGTTGATGAATAGCCCGATGAACATTGGCATTGTCGTGTTGGTAATAATGGACCAGCGCGTCAATTACCTGCTGTGGCTTTTGAGTGGTTGCCGCATTGTCAAAATAGACCAGTGGCTTGCCGTGAACGGTTTGATCCAAAATGGGAAAATCTTTGCGATATTTCAAAGGATCGAATGCGCTATTTTGTTTTGCCAATGTTCTGCCCTTTCTCAATTTTTCCGACACTCGCTACAATGCCTTCAACTTTTTCTGCACTCCCAAGGTATTCCGGCCGTCCTAAAAATACCCCAATTGCAAGCGGGCCGCCTCGGACATCATCGCCGGATTCCAGGGCGGATCCCAGACCACTTCCACCGTCACGTCACCTACTCCCGGTATTTGCATTAGCCGCTCCTTTACCTGCAAGGGCAGGGATTGGGCTGCCGGACAACTGGGAGCCGTCAAGGTCATTTTGACGTGCACATTATTTTTTTCATCGATGGCAATATCGTAAATGAGTCCCAATTCGTAAATGTCCACCGGAATTTCCGGATCGTAAACGGTTTTTAAAATTTGCACCACATGTTCGCGATTAATCGGTGCCTGTACTTGTTCGCTCATGTTCACCTTCCTCCGCAACTCTCATTGATCGGAAATCTTTGATCCGTGTTTTTCGTGAATAGCATTGTGCAGGGTGTGCCAAGGTAAAATCGCGCACTTAACCCGCATGGGATATTCGGCCACACCGGCAAAAACCGCCAGTTTCCCCAGTTCGTCCATGTATTCACCCGGTTCTACCTCGCCCTTGACAATTTTCTGGAACAGCTCAAAATAGCGTTCGATTTCGGAAAGTTTTTTGCCTTTAATGTATTCGGTCATAACCGAAGCCGAAGATTTGGAAATGGCACAGCCCTGTCCTTCGAAGCGCACATCCTTTACTTCGTCGTCTTCAATTTGCAAATAAAGGGTGTAATGATCGCCGCACAAAGGGTTTTCCCCTTCCAGCTTGTGCGTCGGATGTTCCAACCGCCCAAAATTTCGCGGGGAACGATTGTGGTCTAAAATAATTTCCTGATACAATTCACGAAATTCGTTGTCCATAATTGTTCTTCCGTTCGCCTTTTTGTGTTTTAGCCAAAACTTTTTGCAGTGGTCTGCTTTTTAACCTGCCATTCGCGCCTTTGTTGCCGCACAAAAATCCGCACTACTGTTTTTTGCGGGCTGGAAGGCGCGCCGCAGTCTATTTGCTAAAGTTCATGTTTTCTTTAAAACGTTGCAAAATAATAGCGTCCACAAACTCGCGTACCGATTCCACCTTCATCTGGTCGATAATCCGTTCGGCAAAAGAGTAGATGAGCAAATTTTTGGCGCGTTGTTCGGAAATGCCGCGCGAACGCAGATAGAAAATAGCGTCGGCATCTAATTGTCCCACGGTGGCACCGTGTGTACAGCGCACATCATCGGCGTAAATTTCCAGTTGGGGTTTGGTGTCGATACGTGCCTCGTCCGAAAGGAGCAAACAGTTGTTGGACTGGTCGGCGTCGGTTTTTTGCGCCCCGGGACGAACCAATATTTTTCCGCTGAAGACAGCCGTTGCCGTATCATTTAAAATTCCTTGGTACAACTCCCGGCTGCTGCAATTGGACACAGCATGATCAATTAACGTATTGTTATCGATATGCTGGGCATCGTTTCCCATGTACAGGCCGTTTAGCTGGGCTTCGCCGCCTTCGCCTTGCAGAGTGACCAGAATATTCGTGCGCACCAATTTGCCGCCAAAGGCCAAATTATTGGAAACAAAATGGCTGTTGGCCTGCTGCCGCACAAAAATATTTCCCATGTGAAAGGCCGCCTGACTTTCGTTCTGGACTTTGTTGTGCACGGCATGGGCATTTTCGTCCAATTGCAACAACGTCAGGGTGTTGGTAAAATGTTCGGTTTGTTCCATCGAAAGGAATGTTTCGATAACCCGAACCTGAGCGTTCTTTCCTACCCGCACAACCGTGCGCACATTTTGGGCTACGCCCGTTGCCTTTCCCGAAGAAAGGTACAAAATGTTAATGGGCGATTGCAGCACTACCCGATCCGCCACTTCGATAAAAACCCCGTCCTGAGTAAAAGCGGTATTCAACGCCGTAAAGGTATTGTTCTTGAGAATGGCTTCGTCGGCCATAAAATCAAATCCGTCCGGGTTTTCTTTCAGCATTTGCGCCAGCGGGCGAATGACCACTTCGGCATTGTCTTTAATGTTCGTGGAAAGATGGGGGGCAAATTGCCCGTCCACAAATACCAGTTGCGGGCCGGGAAAATCGACGTACAAAAAGGGTTGCACCTGTCCGGCCGTTACCGCCTGTCCGCTTTCCTTTACGGGCAGGTCAAAAGACCGGCTAAACAAGGGCTGCAAATCGGTAAAACGCCATTCTTCGTCTTTCCGCGTGGGAATGCCAACTTCCGCCAAAGCCTCTATCGCCTTACGGCGCACCGCATGCACGGCCTGTTCTTTTTGGCCGTTCAATTGCGCCTCGTACCGGCGAAACAGTTCTTCGAATTGCTCGATAATCTGTTCTTTATTTATCATAATCTTTTTTTCTCCTAAACGGACTTACTTTAACCAGTCGTAGCCTTTTTCTTCCAGTTCCAGAGCCAGCTCCTTGCCCCCGGACTTAACAATTTTGCCGTTGTACAAAACGTGTACAAAATCGGGAACAACATATTCCAGCAAACGCTGGTAGTGCGTTACCACAATAAACGCATTATCGTTATTTCGAATGCGGTTAACGCCGTCGGCTACGGCCTTTAATGCATCGATGTCCAAACCGGAATCGGTTTCGTCCAGAATGGCCAATTTGGGTTCCAGTACCGCCATTTGGAAAATTTCGTTGCGTTTCTTCTCGCCCCCGGAAAAGCCTTCGTTTACCGGACGATTCAAAAGACTCTGATCGATATCCACGATTTTCATTTTTTCCCGCACCAGCTTCAAAAAGTCGGCGGCATCTAATTCCGGCAGGCCCAGATATTTGCGTTTTTCATTCAAAGCGGTTTTCAAAAAATACATGTTGCTTACACCGGGAATTTCCACGGGATACTGGAATGCCAGAAAAATTCCGGCACGCGCCCGCTCTTCCGGCGGCATGTCCAATAAATTCTTGCCTTCAAATAAAACTTCGCCAGCGGTCACCTCGTACAAATCGCGGCCGGCCAGTACATTGGCCAGCGTACTTTTGCCCGAACCGTTTGGCCCCATAATGGCATGTATTTCTCCGGCATTCACCGTCAAATCGATTCCTTTTAAAATTTCTTTGCCTTCTACCGAAGCGTGTAAATTGCGAATTTCCAGCAAACTCATCTATTTTTCCTTTCGTTTTGTTTTTCCGTTAACCAACGCTGCCTTCAAGGCTCAGACTTAATAAATTTTGTGCCTCCACGGCAAATTCCATGGGCAATTCTCTGAACACCTCCCGACAATAGCCGTTAACAATCATCGAAACGGCATCTTCGGTAGAAATGCCCCGCTGGTTCAAGTAAAAAATCTGGTCTTCACCGATTTTGGAAGTGGTGGCTTCGTGTTCTACCTGAGCCGTGGTGTTTTGCACCTCGATGTAGGGAAATGTATGGGCCCCGCATTTGTCTCCGATGAGCAACGAATCGCACTGGGAATAATTACGGGCATTGGTGGCATTTTTCCCTACTTTGACCAGTCCCCGGTAAGAATTGTCGCTCTTGCCCGCCGAAATTCCCTTGGAAACAATGGTGCTGCGCGTATTTTTCCCCAGGTGAATCATCTTTGTGCCGGTATCGGCCTGCTGGTAATTGTTGGTCAAAGCCACGGAATAAAATTCGCCGACCGAGTTATCCCCTTTTAAAATCACACTGGGGTATTTCCAGGTGATGGCCGAGCCCGTCTCCACCTGCGTCCAGGAAATTTTGGCATTGTCGTGACAAATGCCCCGCTTGGTCACAAAATTGTAAATGCCCCCTTTGCCTTCCTCGTCACCCGGGTACCAGTTTTGTACCGTGGAATATTTTATCTCGGCATCTTTCAGCGCCACCAATTCCACCACTGCCGCGTGCAATTGATTTTCGTCGCGCATGGGCGCCGTACATCCTTCCAAATAGCTCACGTAACTGCCTTCGTCGGCCACGATAAGGGTACGTTCAAACTGTCCGGTTTGCGCCGCGTTAATGCGAAAATAGGTGGAAAGCTCCATGGGGCACCGCACCCCTTTGGGAATGTACACAAACGATCCGTCACTGAACACGGCAGAATTCAATGCGGCAAAAAAATTGTCTGTGGGTGGCACCACCGAGCCCAGATATTTTTGAATCAGATCGGGATGCTCGCGAATCGCCTCGGACATGGAGCAAAAAATAATACCCATTTCGTTTAACTTGTCCTTAAAAGTAGTCGCAACCGAGACACTGTCAAAAACCGCGTCTACCGCCACACCGGCCAGTACTTTTTGCTCTTCCAAAGGAATGCCCAGCTTTTCGTAAGTTTCCAGCAACTTGGGATCTACTTCGTCCAGACTGTTGTACTTGGGTGTGTTTTTCGGTGCCGAGTAGTAACGAATCGCCTGATAATCGATGGGCGGATACTGCACTTTAGCCCAATGGGGCTCTTCCATTTTTAACCAGTGCCGATAGGCCTTCAGGCGCCATTCCGTTAAAAATTCGGGCTCGCCTTTCTTTTTCGAAATCGCACGAATAATGTCTTCGTTCAGCCCCAGCGGCAATTCATCCGCCTCGATATCGGTTACAAAACCGTATTTATATTCCTGAGAAGTAATCTCGTTGATTTTTTTCTTCTCATCACTCATGGTTTTTCCTCATCGTTAATGGTTTGTTTTTTACGAACCGGACAGCATATTCGGTTCGTTTATTTTTTGTCCGGAACTCTGTAACTGTTCAAACGACCAATCGATGCCCACCTTCATTTGCCGCAACAAATCTTTTAACGTAATCGATCTCAGAAGCTGCAGAATTTCGTCCTGAATGTATTGCATGGGCGTTTGGATGTTGCAAAACAAAAACTGCGAGCAGTCGCACGGACGCCCCGTCGTACAGGCCACCACACGCATGGGGCCCTCCATGCACTCCACCACATCCAGCAGATTAATTTGCTCTACCCGGCGTGCCAGGGTGTAACCGCCTTTGATGCCCTGTACCGATTGCAAAAGCCCAATCTTTGTCAGCTTCTGCAACACTTTGCTCAAAATTTCCTGGGGAATATGGTACTCCCTGGCCAGAGAACGCGCCGTCACCAAATCATCTTCCGGGGTACGGCGAGCCATTTCCACCATGGCGATCAAAGCGTATTCTACCTTTTTGCTAAAGCGCATCATAAATACGACTCTTTCAGTCCAATTTTAACGCAAAATCAAATACGACTATTTAGGTCGCATTTAAAGAGAACGAATTTACGATGCGAAATATTTCGGGGCAAATTTTTTCTTTGTTTTTGCGCGCCGGCGCACATTCTGCGGACGAAAAATTTTCCCCGGCGGAAAAAACCCTCTCCCCTGTTGAATTAATCCGTTTTAAAATTTAAATTGCGTATTATTACCGTCATTCAAGTTAGGGAAGCCATGTTCAAAAAAATTCTTGTTGCCAATCGCGGAGAAATTGCCGTACGGATTATGCGCACCTGCCAGGAAATGGGCATTAAAAGTGTTGCGGTTTATTCGGAAATGGATCGCACAAGTCCCCATGTCCAACTGGCCGACGAAGCGTACGCCCTCGGAGGCATTACCTCGGCCGAAAGTTATTTAAAGGGCGAAAAAATCATCGAAATTGCACGGGCTCACGGTGTCGAAGCCATTCATCCCGGTTATGGTTTTCTTTCGGAAAATGCCCAATTTGCCCGCATGGTAGAACAGGCCGGATTGACCTTTATCGGTCCGCCCCCGGAAGCCATCGAACTGATGGGCAGCAAAACCGCCGCACGCACGCTAATGCAAAAACACGGCGTGCCCACGGTTCCCGGCACCAAACAGGCAATTACCTCTCCGGACGAGGCGATAAAAATTGCCGATGAAATCGGCTACCCGGTATTGATTAAAGCCAGTGCCGGAGGCGGCGGCAAAGGGATGCGCCTGGTGGAAAAGCCGGAAAATTTACTTTCGGCCCTGGACAG
>Ga0256914_1000767_pt1 | contig 30925 bp, 23 predicted proteins | sample HulkmetaG_FD_191571 | JGI IMG/M metagenome (GOLD analysis project Ga0256914, IMG submission 191571) | Hydrothermal chimney microbial communities from Main Endeavour vent field at the Juan de Fuca Ridge, Pacific Ocean - Hulk | ecosystem: Environmental > Aquatic > Marine > Hydrothermal vents ... | reverse complement strand
GAAGGATCACAGTGGTATACTCAAAGGAAAGATACAAACGCATGATGCTCCTGTACTGGCGCAATCTCTCCATTACCGTGCTGCTCTACTTAGTTGGGATCACCCTGCTGATACGCTCCCTGGTGAGGCGGCTCAAGCCACTCAGGCGCCTGGCCCAGCAGATGCAATCGTTTTCTCCGGAAAAGGGCACCATAGACCTTGATTTTGAGCAGGAAGGCACAGATGAGATATCACGCATTGCAATTGCCGCAAACGCAATGATCCAAAACATCAATGACTACTCCCACCGTCTCAAACGCCTCAATACGCAACTGATGAGATCACATGACGAGTTGGAAAAAAGGGTTCAGGAACGCACCAAAGAATTAAAAGAAAAACAGGCGCAGTTGGCACATGCAGGCAGACTGGTCTCCCTTGGCGAGCTTGCAGCAGGCATAGCGCACGAGATAGGCCAACCACTGCAGATCATCAGAAGTGCAGCGGAGATCATATCTGACGAAATAAGGGACGAGACATTCAGCAAGGAAGAAATCCTTCCCATAGCAGACAAGATATGTGTTCAGGTCGACAGGGCCATCTCCATCATCAACACCATGCGCACATTTGCAAGGCATGACAATACAGCAGCTATCCGGCCAATTGACATAAGACGCCCGCTGGTAGACTGCCTGATCTTCTTTGATTCCCAGTTCAGGCAACACGGCATTACGCTGCGCCTGAACATCCCGGAAAAACTCCCCAAGGTATGCACAGATCCCCAGAAATTCCAGCAGATCGTGGTAAACCTTATCTCAAATGCGCGCCATGCCGTTGAACGCCAAGCAGCAAGCACCGCAGACGAATCATATAAGAGGGAGATATGCCTATCCCTTTACCCTGACGAAACAGACCGATACGTAATACTTGAGGTAAGCGACAATGGCACAGGCATGAGTGCCGAGGTGAAGGAACGCTGTCTGGAACCATTTTTCACCACCAAAGAACCAGACCAAGGCACCGGACTTGGACTTTCAATAATTTACGGCATTATCACCGAATTCGGTTTCGACATGGAGATATCCTCGGTGCCAGGCAGGGGAAGCACATTCAAGATCAGGATGGGGGCCTATCATGATGAAAATTAAGGAACGTATTGACAGCCATGAGACAGTATGCGCCAAGGTGCTGCTGGTTGATGATGAACCTGACGTGACGAAACTGCTTGCCTATGCCATGAGGAAGGAACCGTATGTCATCAATACTGCACTTTCCGGCACAGAGGCCATGGAGCTGTTCAAAGATGAAGCCTCAAGGCCTGACATCCTCATAACTGATATAAAGATGCCTGGACTGGACGGCATAGAACTCACCCGCAGGATAAAAAAAGAGTTCCCGGCCACTGAAGTCATTGTCATTACAGCCCACGGTGACATCGATTCGGCCGTAGAGGCCATGAAACTCGGAGCAGCAGATTTCCTACAAAAACCCATTAACAACCGGTCTCTGCGGATGAGTCTCAAGTCGGCTGCGGAAACATGGCGGCTCCGCAAGGCATTGGAAACCACACACCGGGAACTTGCCGAGGAGAAGGAGCTGCTCTCAGTCACCATAAGCTCAATCAACGAGGGCCTCATCACCACTGATATCAACGGGAATGTCATTCTGATGAACCGCATGGCAGAAAAGCTTACCGGCTGGAGCTGTAACGAGGCTGCTGGAATCCCGGTTCAGGAGGTCTTTGACATAACCACTCCTGACATGAAACTCTTTGACAACAGCGGCTGTCTGTCCATACCAGTTGAAAATGAGGCCCGGAAGGGAGGAAGCGGTACGGGTATCCTGGTACGGAGGAAAGACGACGCCCCGGTGGATGTCTCCTTCAACGTAACAGTGCTTCGTGATGCCAATGGCGGGGTACGTGGAAGTGTGATTGTATTCAGAGATATAACAGAAAAACGCAGGGAAGAGGAAAAGGCCAAAAAAATTGCCGCCGAACGGGCCGAGATGCAGGCACAGATTCAGAGATCACAGAAGATGGAAGCCATAGGCATGATGGCAAGCGGTGTCGCCCATGACCTCAACAACATACTGTCGGGGATACTCAGCTATCCAGAACTGATACTGCTGGATCTTCCTGAAGACAGCACCATAAGGCAGCCCCTCATGATGATCCAAGAGGCGGCACAACGTGCTGCAGATGTTGTGGCAGATCTACTCACAGTGGCAAGGGGTGTGGCTGCCAAGAAAGAGCCGGTATGTCTGAACACCCTGATAAGGGAGTACCTGCAGGCACCAGAGATCAGGAAGCCGTTGGAGGAGTGCAAAGAGATGCGGCTCAGGTTGCAGCTTGCCCCGCAACTCCTGTCTGTAGAGTGCTCGCCAGTACATATACGCAAGTGCATACTCAATCTGGTGCTAAACGCCATAGATGCATGCAAACAAAGGGGAGTCATCACCATCTGCACAGAGAACCGTCATATAGCCACGCCACCCGAGGGGCGCAAAAGCATGCGAGCAGGCACATACGTCCTGGTGTCTGTGAATGACACCGGCCAGGGCATAGATGAAAAGGACCTTGAACATATCTTTGAACCCTTTTATACAAAAAAGGTCATGGGGCGCAGCGGTACTGGCCTTGGGCTTGCCGTTGTATGGAACATCATGAGAGATCATGGCGGAAGCATAGAGGTGCGGACAGGTCCTGAAGGCACAACCTTTGAACTCTACTTTCCTGCCTCAGATTTAAAGGCAATCACATCCAATCCAGACGATTTTGAAAATGTTCCCATGGGAAATGGGGAAAAGATACTGGTGGTTGATGACGAACCCACCCAGCGGGACATAGCAAGTGCCCTGTTAGAAAGGCTTGGGTACAAAGTCCATACGGTGAGAGGCGGACTTGAGGCAGTAGAGTATATCAAAAACAACCCTGTTGATCTCATACTCCTGGACATGATAATGGATCAGGGGATCAGCGGACGCGAAACCTATGAACAGATCATCAAGCTATATCCTGGCCAGCGTGCAGTGATTGCAAGCGGTTATTCTGAAACCGAAGATGTAAGACGCGCTCAGGAACTGGGGGCCGGCATCTTTATCAGCAAACCCTACACATTGGCGCAACTTGGAAAGGCCGTTCGTCAGGAGCTGGAGCGCAGACAGTGATTCAAGCCACTGCAGGAGATCCAGAGGCAGACAGGGTGATTTTTTTGAGATCGACTCGCGAAAAATGTCTGCTCCGAACCTGCATGTTGTGCCTGAGAAGTCTCAGGATGATCTCAAAAAAACCATATTGCCACCCGCTCAACATCATACTACACAGCACCTGAAATACATAAGCAATTGACACAGGCGGATGACGCTTTTTCTCATGATTTTGACCGCAGGCAAATCATCATTAAAAACTCATTACACTGATGGGTTTTAAAAGCATGAAAAAAAGGCCATCTGCCATATAGGTATCATGTAGTATGGCCCAACATAATGCATAACAAACAGGGAATAGCTCCCATAGACAGATCGGCATGGATACAGGGAGATAGCAGTGAAGCGCAAAAAGAGACAGGGTGAGCAGAAGCAGACAGGACTGAAGGGACTTATGCCAGCCGCCCTTATGTTAGCAGCCTGTGGCGCAGTGCTGGCTCTGATATATCTGCTGCCAGGACCAAAGAGCATATCTCCAACAGCAAGGCCCCCGTTTGAAGACTTCAGCCGCCATACCCGCACCAGCCCACTACATCCTAAACCTCGCAGGCACAAACCCGCGCCCCATCCGCAGGGCCGCCGGCATCCTCTCGTTGCCATAATCATCGATGACATGGGCTATGACTACAGTACAGATGAGGCATTCCTGCACATAGATGCACCACTGTCCTATGCATTCCTGCCCTTTGCCCCCAACACACACACACTGAGCATGAAGGCAGCAGCCATGGGGAGAGACGTGCTGGTGCACCTGCCGCTCCAGCCCCAGAACGGCTCTGTTGACCCTGGTCCTGGCGTGCTTCGCCTGGATATGGGATTCAACACCACCATCGAGACACTGAAGAGGGATATTGAAGCAGTTCCAGGTGCAACTGGCCTAAACAACCATATGGGCTCCAGATATACAGAAGATCCTATGGCCATGAAGATAGTACTTGCAGAGGTAAAGAGGCGACATATGTTCTTTGTGGACAGCAGGACATCTGCCAACACAGTGGCCTGTACCACTGCAAGGGAGATGGGGATACCCGCAGGGCAACGCGCGGTATTTCTTGACCACACGCCCCAAACCCAGGCGGTAACACATGAAATCAACAGGCTGATCTCTGTGGCCAATGAGAGGGGGGCAGCCATTGCCATAGGTCACCCCACAAAAGTAACGCTTCGGGTACTCTACAGGGAACTTCCTGGCCTGATGAAAAAGGTCAGGCTGGTACCCGTGCATGTGGTAGTTGAAAAATACGACACATGCATGCCGCCAGTAACAGGGAGACACAATCCGTAACGTAACGCTGTCATCACACCCAATGACTGCCACTTGACATCGGACAGGCCTGAACCATAGCGGTGCCTGTATAAAACACGACACTGAATCGAGCGATTCCCAAGTTTGCATGAGTACAAGGCGGGGGATACGCAGACGCACTGTTGTACTTCAGGTATCCGAGAGGTAAGCGAAGACTCCGAGGCAGCAGATCATGCAAAATTGGAAATCCTGCAGCGGTTTCAAATCATGTGGAAAGCAAAACAGTTACAGCAAACCCGTTGGGTGACGGGTAATTTTACAAAAAATAGCGGTTAATTTACTGTAATTAAAACAAAACAAGATTTCACATGATTTGAAATGCTCAATTCAAGAAGACGAAAAGAGGAAACATGACCATGAAATATGGAGAAAAAGAGATAAAAAACGCAGAACTTGAACCCTGGCCTAACCCGTCTCCGGAAAGGGATTACACCATCAACATCTCTTTTCCGGAATTTACATGCCTATGTCCCAGATCAGGCTATCCAGACTTTGCGGAGATAAGGATAGAATACATTCCAGACAAATTCATAGTGGAACTCAAATCCCTCAAACTATACCTGAACAGCTTCAGAGATACCTACATTTCACACGAGGAGGCCACCAATACAATCTTCACCGAACTGAAAAAAAAACTGGCCCCCAAGTCCCTGAAGGTAGTAGGAGATTTTTTTCCACGGGGAAATGTACACACAGTGATTACCGTGGAGGGCTAAGAGGCCTTCCCAAAAAAAGGCCGGGGATTACCCGGCCTCATCGTGAAAATTCCTCAGATGTACGGACTACTTGGGAAGCTTTACCTTGAGGGCCGGCCATACAGCAAGACCTGCTGCCGCATCGATAACCGTACCGGTCTTCTGATTGATAGCCATATCTCCGATAGCAGTCCTTATGACCACCTTTCCTTCACCAGAGATGCCCTTCCACTTTCCTTCGCCGCCTACCAGCCTGAAGACGCCCTGTGAGGCACCAACCTTGCCCTCGGTCTTCATGTTAGCATATGCCACCTTGTCCTTGCCCTTTCTGATGATACAGTCAGCCTCCAAAACCGTCTTCTTTGTCTTCAGATCGATCCTCTGTGTAGCCGGACACATGAATATTGCAGCATCAAGATCCCCGTTTCCACCGTCGATATACATGATACCATCGAATGAGCCCACCACCTTGAGCCTGTCAGGAGCTACCTTGAAGACCTGCCCGTGACCTTGCCACGGTGCGAGGATCTTGACGGTCTTCTCTGCCCCAAAGGCAGCAGTAGCGCTCATGGTTATCAGGACAAAAAACGATAGGATTAAAGTGTTTACACCTTTCATTTAGATTTCACCTCTTTAGAAAATAAAGTTTGAGTCGGGCCAAATACAACAAACTTGACCATAATTATCTTTTATAAACTACTGCCAATAACACCTGGTGTCAACACGTTTGAAAGGAAAGAATGGACAAGAGGGGCAGTCAAATAAAACAGGCGGGAAATCTATGACACTGAGGCCCTGCAGATTACGGATCACAGATAGCAAGCAATTTTAATTTTATTACATCACCATCCCATCTTTTAAGATTGCCAGATTTGCCAAAATCTGCTCAGCCGGGCCATGCCCATTGCTTTCTCTGCACTTCTCTGTCCTCGCAAACACAGCAAATCTGGCACTCCATAAGGTCAGTACCTGCTTGGTGACCTAACCATAGGCATGGGTACCAAGGACACATTTTACCCCATACTTCTCCTCAACCATCTCCTTGAACTTGTCGAAATCGTGATTCTTGCACATTGGCTGGGCCTTGACCATGCAGTTACTGAGATGTATGGCATCCACCTTCACATTCTTCATCACCATGCCAATGTTATTGATGGTTGCCCTTCCAGGACATTGACATCTCAGGAAACCAACGATTACAGGGTCATCGTACTCTGCAAAGGTTCCATTCTTCTCCTTGACGGCACTGATACACTTATACTCACCAGGACAACCATAACCTGCATCCATGTAAGACCCACAACCAATTACGAGAATGTTCATCTCTATGCCTCCTTATGCTGAATATTGACATACAGGGCAACCGAGACTTCCTGTCACCCCACCACTGTAGTCCATGCAGTTTAACACCATCTGCCCAAAAAAATCAACTGGACAGTGCCGGGAAGTGACACATACTCCCATGTTGTATCATGCCCTGTATGCGAGTATCCACCCGGAAACGAAACATTTTGTCCTGTGACAAGGCGTTAAGAGCTAAAAAGCCGAAATGTACCTGATGTATATGAGGATTTTTCACCCACGGGCAATGCAACCAGGGGCAAAGGGCCAATTCATGTATTGCACACGTGCCAACCTTGCCCTGCAGGTCATAAGCCATCAGAGCCCCAAAAGGGGACAGTCGTCACATAGCGGCCTCTTCTTCTTGCAAAAGGTCTTGCCCACCCTGACATGAAGGGCATGATACTCATTGAACAGCTTGGTGTCTGAAGGCAAGTTCTCCATGAACAGGTCCCTCACAGAATGATAATCTGCACTGTCATCAATGATGTCATGACGGGCCAGTGCACGGATGGTATACGCATCAACCACAAATGATGGCAATTCTCCGGCATACAGCAAGATGCTGTCCGCTGTCTCTGGCCCTATACCCTTTACTGAGAGCAGCTCCCAACGGGCCTGTTCCAGCCCGCAGGAAAACAGCCTGTCCAAGCTGCCATCATGCCGCTCCATCAACATGGTAAGGAAGTTGCGCAGCCTGCCGGCCTTTATATTGTAGTAACCAGCCGGTCTTATGAGTTCTGCAAGCCTTTCATGGGGCAGTTGGTACAGTGCCTCAACACTAAGCACACCAGCGCTCTTCAACCGGGATATGGCCCTGCTGACATTGGTCCAGGAGGTATTCTGCGTAAGAATAGCACCAACACAGACCTCTATGGGCGTATCTCCAGGCCACCAGTGCTGGGGCCCAAAGGCATGAAACATTCTATTGTAAATCTCTTCAAGCAGTGCAGAAACAGGTGAAGCAGACGCTGGCATGTCAGTTTTACAGATGGTTATCCCCAGAGTTAAGGTTGTCAGTCTCCCGAATCTTCCCAAATACAGCAATGGTGACAGGGATATATAAAACAGGAAACAGCCTCAGCTTCAAGAATAATCCAACAGCCTGACCAGAAGAGAGAGATAAAACCACGGGAAAGCCCGAAGACTCTGTATCAGAACCTACACCTGAATCGAACGACTCTCAAGTTTGTGTGAAATGCAAGACGGGGGGATACGCAGATGTACTGTTGTACTCAAGTGTCCAACAGCCAAGAGAAGGGTGCGACGAAGCAGACCATACCCAATCGGGTATTCCGGAGCAGTTTCAAATTATGCGGCCAGCAAAATAATTATTCAAGGCCCATTGTAGGCAAATATTTTTTATGTAATCGGATAAGATACTTTGATTACATATAAAACAAAATTCCATACAATTTGAAATGCTCAATTAAGGTTACATTGTCTCCAAAGTACTTTCGGTAAGCGTTTCCATATACCTCAGATCTTTTTTGAGCCCGGCATTGAGAAAACGCTCAGGATCACACGACAGGTTTAGACCTGCAGCCCTGATCACCTCTGGCAAAACACGGGTGGTCACAGGCCTTCCGTCATGATAACCTGCGGCAGCAGCCACACTGTCGCTCAACGCAACCATTGCAACTATGCGGAGTACATGGCGGGGGATGTCAACCCAGTTATCAAAAGAGGCGTGATGATGAAATCCTATGGACGTACAGACCTGTTCAGGTAACTTCCAGTAAGTGGACAGGAGATAGCCAAGCCTGCAGTGATTAATACCGTACCGTTCCTCCTCATCGATTACTGTGGGATGAATGATCTCACCTTCTGCCGGAAGGTCATCACTCTCTTTTTTGATTGGCTGTAACCCCCGTAGCAGAAACTTGCCAACATCGTGCATGAGCGCACAGGTAATTACCGTGGCACCGATCTTGTGGGTAGCATAACCGGCAGAAAGCAGAATACGCTTGGCACATACAGCCACGGCAGCGGCATGCCTCCAAAGCCCTGCCATCTCCTCTTTCTCTATCCGTGCAAAAGGCTTAAGCATCTGGGCAGTCATAAGCTGATGTACCAGGATCCATATATTCTGGAAACCCAGCATCACAATGGCCTGCTGAAGGGATGTTACCTTCTGTATCCCAAAGGCTGCAGAGTTGGTGACACGCAAGATCTTTGCTGACAGCACAGGATCTGTATTTACCAGCTCCACCACTGAGTGTATCTGGACATCCGGGTTCCGAAGGGCCTCTGACAGCTCAAGAACGGCGCTGGGCAGCTCCGGCGCCTGTCTTATGAGATCCACTATGACTGCGTCTGTGTCTGTTACCGGCCGTTCAGGGCTGGACACTGTCCTGCCGCGACACTCCACCACCGGGACCTTGCTTTCATATTCGCTGTCATGGGGCTTGACGGTTCCAGAGGTAACGGCACCGCTGATATCTTCCTTACGCTCACGTTTTTCAGGTTCAGGAGATGACTCCACCCCCTTTGACTTTTGCTCCCTCTTGCCTTCCTTCTGGACGTTCACATAGAGCACAAGTGCTATAATACTTGCACAGACAGAAATAGAGATTGCAATTATAGAAAAAATATTCATAAATATCCTAATCGCCACTTATAAAAAAAACATATATCCAAAAGGCGGCAACTCCCACTATTGTCCCGCCTATAATAAGTACATTCTCCAGATCAAGCGGGGCATCACCATAAGGCATGCCATAGTAAAATCCCAGCCACATTCCGCAAAGACCGGCAAATATCACGATAACCTTGCGGAATTTAAGAAGATACAGCGCCACAAGCACTATTATTACTGGTATGATTACCCAGGGATTGGAGGCAAGTTCCAGGGGGTCACACTGAGTGAAGAGACCTATGAGATGTTCGGTCCTGAGGCTATCCAGTATGGTTTGCCAGTCAATGTTATTGATATTCAACACGGCATTTTCTCTCTGTTTCAATATTTCAACACGTTCATGATACTCCAACAGTACCGATCATCTGCATCCAAGACCGATGTTTTTCCTGGACCCGTTGCAAGCAGCAGCCAGCTACACCATGTGCCGAAAACAGACAGGGAAGGACCTATATATTCCACGTCCCTATCTTTTCATCGGCAGTAACACTCAGGACCTTAAGCAGGAATGGACAAGTGCTGGGCTGAAGGAAAATCAGCAAATCATTCCCACACGATCCACCAAGGCTTACTGTTTGAGAAATGATATACAGATGGTAAAGTGAAGTCATGCCATACAGTCAAATAATATCACTCATGATTGCGCTTGTTTTGATCACAGGCGCACCAGTCAATCACCACCTGAGCTATTCTGTCCTGCAAGGGGTAATGTTATGGGGTGTCAAGACCCTGCTTTGGTGGCTCTCAGTATCTTTCCTGTTGAAACGCGCAAGAGCAGAGCGCCAGCAGAACATTTTTGAAAAACTTCAGGCAGCGGCTATCCTTCCGCTGATAGTCGACTTCTACGTACTTGACCTGAAGGACATGCTGGAACTGATCCCGGGCTTCCGATCCTTTCCCCTGCTCAGTGAGTATGTAGGACTTGCGTTCTATTTTGTTTACCTGACCATGCTGTGGGCTGCCAACTGGCAGGCTGTACGCAAGATTCACCATGAAGAACGTACGGTCACAGAGGAAATCAGGGAACGGTTTGGACTGATACTCCCTGCACTTGTTCCCTACCTCGTTCTAAGCGCAGGCATTGAGCTGGCATCCCGCCTTGCCCCGCCATGGATGAGAGGCATATTCAACTCAAGTGCTGCCCCCTTGATAACCCTTGCCCTGTTTTCCCTTGTGCTTATATTCTTCATCCCGCCAATGCTCAGAAAAATGTGGCACTGCTTTCCCATGCCAGAAGGAAAGCTCAAGGATGATATCCTGGACTTTCTAAAAAAGGCAGGGATATCCTTCAACGAGATATACATCTGGCCCCTTGGCGGCGGCAAGGCATGCACAGCGGCAGTAGTCGGGATAATCCCGAGATTCAGATACATTCTCATAACGCCGTGCCTACTCCAGTACCTGCAAACAGGAGAGATAGAGGCTGTGCTCTCTCATGAGGCAGAGCATGTGCTGAAACGACACATGCTCTGGTACGTATTCTTCTTAGGGGTATACTCGGTGGTGGTGTACCGTCTGATAGACCCCGTCTGGTCGTGGCTGACATCACGGGAATTTTTCATATCCTTTCTCACACTACTGGAACACAGCCCTGAAACCGTTACATCCCTGCTCGCCGTGTTTCCCCTCCTGCTACTCATAGTACTCTACTTCCGTTTTCTCCTGGGCTGGTTCATGAGGAACTTTGAGAGACAGGCGGACATGTCTGTATTCAGGACCCAAGGACACCCCTGGCACATGATCTCCGCACTGGAAAAGGTGGCCCTCCTGTCAGGGGGCATAAGGGAAAAACCCAGTTGGCACCACTACAGCATTGCACAGCGTGTGGATTTTCTGCAAAAAGCGGCTGAATATCCCGAGAGGCTGATTGCCCAGGAAAGAAAGCTCAACAGGGCAAGAGGGGTATTCATGGCCGCTGCCCTGGTCCTGTTTCTGCTTCCCAACATGTTGCCTGTCAAGCAATGGAAGAAGAGTGCAGATACCAACCTGGTTCAGGCATACATCGCCCAGTTGAAATCACACGGTCAGGAAAACGCCAGATGGTACATAGTACTGGGGCAGCTCATGGCAGAAAATAATCAGTATGAAAAGGCTGCCGAGGCATATACTCGGGCACTTGAACTTGAACCGGACAATCCTGAGATACTCAACAACCTGGCGTGGCTTTATGCAACAGCAGGGCGTCAGGACTTCAGGAAGCCACGTCGTGCCCTGATGCTGGCCATAAGGGCAGCATCCCTACGTCCAAACAGTTACATACTGGATACCCTTGCAGAGTGTTTCTTTATTAATGGATATGTGGAAAAGGCCATAGAAACCGAAAAAGAGGCACTGATCAGGGCAACCTCAAATGCTGAGTATTACCAAAAACAGCTATCAAGATTCAGAGAGGCCCTCAACAAGAGGGAACTCCCCATTTCATCCTGATCATACTACATGGCATCCTTATGGCAAATGGTGCTTTTTATCATGCTTTTAAAACTAATCAGTTGCAATGATCTGTTAATGATAAATTTGCTCACGGTCAAAACCACAGGAAAAGCACCATCTGCCTTTGGCAATTGCTTCTATATTCAGGTGTCGTATATGGAGATATACAGGGATACTGAATGATACAAGGATGAGAGATCGCCTGTTTGTGCAGCATCATATCTGGTGCAGGCAATATTATTCTGAAATCATTCCCTGAAAACACCGCAGTTATAAACAGTGGAAAGCGAACTGAAAAACTCCCGCGAGAAGACCGTGGGTACCATTCAGGCTACTGCCTGTTTTCCTTCCTGTTTTTCAAGCATTCTGGTAACCAGCTTCATGAGATGGGCCACCTTGAAAGGTTTGGAGAGATATGGCACTCCGGTCCGGCTAAGAAACGCGCTTGCCTTGGGGTCAAAGGTGACGCCTGTGGTATATATGATCCGGTTCAGATATCTTGGGAAGTTGTCTGCCAATATCTTGTGAAATTCAATGCCATCAATCTCAGGCATCTTTATGTCAGATATGATGATATCAAAATCTCTGTTGCCAATCCTCTCGATGGCCTTTCTGCCATTTTCCACCACCTCAATATCAAACTTATAGCAAAAAAGCTCTTTGAACAGGCGGCCAATCTCCGGCTCGTCATCAACCACCAGCATTGAAGGCACATGAGTTGCCGAACCAGCAGTACGCCGCATCATACTCTCCTTGCATATAGAATGGGTTGAAGAAGACGAATTGCGCACCCTTTCGGTTGCTGCAGGCAGGGTGATCATAAATACAGTGCCCTTGCTGCAACTCTGGACATCGAGACGGCCTCCATGGTTTCTTATGATGCCGTTACAGATACTCAGCCCCAGCCCTGTCCCGGTTCCATGATCCTTTGTGGTAAAAAAGGGCTTGAATATGCGGCTCTGTATCTCGGGTGGTATGCCCGGGCCGGTATCTCGCACCGTGATAACCACATCTGGCCCTTCACGCCGGCTCTCCACAGTAAGCTGGCCCGACTCTCCCATTGCCTCAAAGGCATTCTTGAACAGATTTGCCAGCACCTGCTCAATCTCCACGGCATCGGCCTTAACTGTCAGCAGGCCAGGTTCCAGATCAAGGTTCACCTCCACGCCAGAGCTTACAAAACTTGACTGGACAAGGGCGATAGATGTCTCGATAAGGCTGTTTACATTTACAGGAACAGGTGCCTTCTTCTTCCTGCGGGCAAAGGAGAGCAGGGACTGAACTATCTTTCTGGCGCCGAGTGCTGCACCATAAATTGCATCGATCTTTCCCCGGCTCTCAGTATCACTTATACTCATGCGCAGCAGTTCCACAAAACCGAGGATGGGTGTAAGCTTGTTATTGAGTTCATGGGCAATACCAGCGGTCATCTCACCCATGAGGGCGAACTTTTCTGCCCTGACGAGCCTCTCCCACAACATATCCTTCTCGGTTATCTCCCTGCACATACCGGAAAGGACGCGCCTTCCCCGGTTCGAGAGGCTCAATCTGACATCCACCAGGATTTCGTTGCCGCCTGCATCGCACAGTACCAGCTCTTCCTGCCACACACATGCCCGGCCTGTCTCCAGGGCATCCAGCCCCAACCGCAGTTTCTCCCCCATCTCGGGCATTACCAAAGAGGTAAACTCACTGCCTGCGAGTTCTGCCACAGAACAGCGGAGCATGGAGGCCATAGCCCTGTTGGCATAGATCAGTTTTCTGTCCTCAAGGAGGAAGTATCCATCCGAGAGCTCATTAACCAGGGCCTTGTAACGCTGCTTCTCAAGGCCTGCGGCCTCTTCCCTATTCATATCTCGCAAACACCTTTTCACAGCATGGAAGAGTATGTCAGGGTCACACGGCCTGGACACCATATAATCGGCCCCGTACTCTACGGCCAAGTCGGCGTTATCCCCAACGGCCCTGTCAATGATACATATGACCTTTGTACGCGGACAGTACTGGGAGCAAAACCTCAAGACCTCAGCACCACTACCATCTGGCAAACTGAGGGCAGTGACAACCACATCAAAAAAAGAGCTGTTGAGCAACTCCAGCCCATCCCTCACATAAAGTCCCCGGACAATCTCAAATCCCTCTGCCTCAAAACGTCTCATCAGCTCCTGCCGAATGTCCGGTTCGCCATCCAGCACCAGCAGTCGATTCTTTATATCACTCATCCCACTGTCCCATCACTTCCCTGATTTCACAGGACTCCCACGATCCTGCAGCACATTTCTGTTGTTCAAGAACGCAATCCCCAAACGGTTACTGTCCGGGGCTTGCCTGCATGACAGCCGGAGAAAACAGACTGCATCATGATGCGCAAACCACGCACAATGAACAGTCCTCAAACAGCAACGAAAGACATTGACAAATCATGCGATTGCCAGATGGGCCAAAGATGCAAAACCTCCTGGCACACTTCAACTCCCCTGAAACACAGCTTACATAGCAAATCTGGCAATCCGGCCCATACGGATACATGGGAGATTGTTCAACCGTTCTTCCCACTGATGGTGACAGACAAATGAAAGATCGAACACTCTCCTCATCATTTGTCACCTCACGGGATTGCAGTATTCAGATATTGTTGAAATTTGAAGGCATGCACGGCGCAGCGCGGATACTTCTGGCAACAGCGGAGAAGACATGACGATCAACTATACAAGGAAGGCTCCTTCTGACTGTTACGTATCTACTCACAGGGTACCGCATCTCCTGCCTCGCAATCTTCTCTTACCTGTCGGGCACTTGAAGCCCAGGGAGTACACCTGTATACCTTCCGCCTTGTATCTGCAGCACCCTGCAAGCAGATACATTTCAGACAGTTGTACGATAATACCCACAAAGGGTCCTGTGAGGAGTTACCCTGTTACAGAGCAGTCATGGCTCCATCTTGTCTGCGGCCGTGGCAAACACCTCTTACCCAAATCCTGAATCTCCAATGACCGTTCTTGAGATTGACAGAGTCCAGGACAAAAAATATCTGTTATTTTCTTAGATGAACTTTTTTTAAATGTAAAGTATCAATATTACTTTTTATTATACCTTCACTCTATCGCATCGGATGATTTTCTTTTTTCATCAAGGGAATTATTATGTATGGTATGAGCCATGGATTGATCCACATTCTCCAGGCTAACTGGCAGGTTTTGCAACGGCTTCCATCTCAATGGGCACGTCCTTGCAAATACATAGCTACAGAAAGAGGAGAACTTATGGAAGAATTCAAAGTAAGCACATCAAGCCGCACGGAGATGATTGACATTACAGGTGAAGTGGCAGACGCAGTAAAAAGGACCGGGGTGAACCACGGCGTAGTAACAGTCTACTGCCCACACACCACAGGCGGAATTACCATTAACGAGGGGGCTGACCCCATGGTAAAACGGGACATACTGCACGTGCTCAACAGTATTGTCCCATGGGACAGCGACTACAGGCATATGGAGGGAAACTCGCCTGCGCACATCAAGACACTACTCACAGGATCAAGCGTACAGGTGATCTTGCAGGGAGGCAGGCTCTGCCTCGGAACCTGGCAGAGGATATTCTTCTGTGAATATGACGGTCCACGAAAGAGGAAGGTATGGATAGAGGTAACAGGCAAGTAATGCGGCCCAATCCTCTCATGCGCCTTTTACCTGCGCTGCCCGTCATACTCCTGTGGGCATCCCCTGCCCTGGCATTCCAGGAACACGGTCCACCAGAAGGGCTGTACATACATCAACTTGCCCATATCTGCCTGGCACTGTCCATGATCGGCCTATGGTACGGGATAAGGAGCAGCCGGTTCAGAAAAGATCAAGGATGGCAGCGCATGGCCATAGGTGCCGCCCTGCTCACCGTGTGGAACATAATGACCTTTACTGGCCATATCCTGTCCCTCTATACCATGCCGGCCATGAGGCAGAACAATGGTGTACCGGCATGGATGGAACTGACATGGCACATACTCAAACTGGACAATATAGTCTGTGTCGCTGCAATGCTGTACTTCTATGCCGGATTAAAGAGGCTACTCCAGGACACGCACCATGCCGCTGAAGAAAGGGAGCAAAAAAACGCATGACCGCCTCTGTAACCCTACCTCTCCACATTGTGATAATCGACCTGGCAGGCAGCGTGGCAATGATAATAATATCGCTTCTCTGCCTCATCACTGCAAGGGCGTTGTCACGCAGCGAACCAGACAACTTCATGTATGGCTATCTCGTGTGGCTCTTTGCCGCACTCTTCGCCTTCTCCCTCTCGCGTTCAGCAGGACATATCCTCAAGCATCTTCTGGTCTTTACAAATCACAGGGCATGCTGGGAAAAGATCTCGCCTATCAGTGGTTCCATCAATACGGCCACCTTCCTTGCCATTGCATCCTTCACCCTGTTCTTTCACACCATGCGGAGGATAATGGCAAGGAGCATCAGGGACAAGGAACGCATCAAGAAGATCAGCCAGGAGCTTCTGAATCTCAACCAGAATACAGAGGCCATAGTCTCGGAACGCACAAGGGCTGAACTGGCCCTTAACGTGGCACATGAAATCAGAAATCCGGTCATGGTGATCGGAGGGCTTGCACGCCGAATGCTCAAGAACAACCTCACAGAAGAAGAACGTGAACAGCGCCTCAAGGCCATTCTGGAGCAGGCAGACAGGCTCAACTCCATTGTAAAAAAATTCGAAACCATAAAGGGAGATCTAACATGGGCATTCACACGGAATGAACTCACAAGGCTTGTGGAAGATGCCATTGAGGTTATGCGGCAGGAGGCAGAGGAGAAGGGGATCACACTGAAGTACGTGAAAAGGAACGGACCGCTCTATGTGGAGGGTAACGCCTATCTGCTCAAGATGAGTGTACTGCACTGCATCCGCAATGGCATTGAGGCATCCATGCCTGGCCAGGAGATCGAAATTTCCACCGAGAGGACTGATATTGGCGCATTGATTCGCATAGAGGACCACGGGATCGGCATACCTCAAAACATGCTCAAAGACATCTTCGTTCCATTTTTTGGTACCAAGGGGAAGAGCTCCGGCCTTGGCCTCTCAGTGGTCAAGCAGATAGTAGAAGAGCACGGTGGTACCATTGACATAACGAGCACCGAGGGCAAGGGCACAGTGGTGGAGATATCCCTGCCTTCGCAACTTGGCATAACCAAGACATGGAAGTCCCGTAACGACCAAGACCGTGAAAATACCAAAGGAAAGCCGTAGGCAACGAAACAGATTCCTACCTGCCACGCCTGAAGAGATGCGCATCCTTGGCTGGGACCGACCTGACATTGTGCTGGTCTCAGGAGATGCCTATGTAGATCATCCATCTTTTGGTGTGGCACTCATCGCCAGATGGCTCGAGGCCCACGGCTTCCGGGTGGCCATCCTCCCCCAGCCCCGTCACTGGGTACCAGATGATTTCCGCAGACTGGGAAAGCCCAGGTTGTTCTTTGGTATAACTGCCGGCAATATGGATTCCATTGTTGCCAACTACACAGGTAACGGCAGGGTCAGACAGTCCGATCCATTCTCTCCTGAAGGCAATCCGTGGTTCGGCAGCCACAGGGATAAAAAGAACCGCAGGCGCCCTGACAGGGCCACCATAGTCTATGCCAACCTTGCCAGACAGGCATTTGGAGACGTGCCGGTAATCCTTGGGGGAATCGAGGCATCACTCAGACGCTTTGTGCACTATGACTACCAGCAGGACAAACTCAGGAAGTCAGTGCTATCTGACGCCAAGGCAGACCTGCTGGTATACGGCATGGGAGAGAGGGCTGTGCTTGAAATTGCCACAAGGCTCAGGAAATCCCAGGACCTCCACGGCATACCAGGCACGTGCCAGCGCCTCACACCCAAAATGGCCAGGGAGTTTACTGACCGCGCTGATGTCACGATCCTGCCATCCTTCAATGCCATCAGGCAGGACACTTCACTGTTTCTGAAGGCAGAGCTGCAGATTGACAGGCATGCCCGCGCCCTGTCAGACAGGCTGATACTGCAGGACCAGTCAGGCAGCGCTGTGCTTCAAAACCCTGCAGCCGCCCCCCTGACATCCAATGAACTTGACAGGCTGTACCAGTTGGCCTTTACGCGAAGACCCCACCCTGCCGCAGGAGACATACCGGCCTGGAGGATGATACGCCACTCCATTACCGTGATAAGGGGCTGCTTTGGCAACTGCTCCTTCTGCGCCATTGCACGGCATCAGGGGCCGGTAATCACGGAAAGGAGCAAGGAATCTGTGGTAAAAGAGGCGCTGCAAATAGTCAAGATGCAGGACTTTCACGGTACCATCACGGATATTGGCGGCCCCACAGCCAACCTATACGGCACCTCATGCACCAATCCTGCCCCATGCAAGCGCAGAGACTGCCTGTTTCCCAGGATATGCAGATACATGAAGGTGGATGAGGAGAAGTACCTCACCCTGATAGACGAGGTGGCCAGCATCAAGGGGGTCAGGCACCTGTTCGTTTCCTCAGGCCTTCGCATGGATATCCTTGTAAAAACCCCTCGGTTGCTCAGGGCCCTTCTACTCAGGCACACCTCTGGCATGATGAAAATTGCACCTGAGCATACCCACCCTGCTGTGCTCAAACTCATGCATAAACCCGGGAAGGAGATACTGGAAAAATTTCTCTCAATGGCCCGACGGATATGCAAGGAAGAGGGGATCAGCACAGGTTTCAACCCCTATCTCATATCCAGCCATCCTGGTTGCACCATTCAACACATGAAGGCACTGAGCGCTGACCTTAAACGCCTCAGGCTCAAAGTAAGACAGTTTCAGGACTTTACCCCAACCCCCGGGACAATATCCACGGCCATGTATGTCACCGGGCTGCACCGGGACACAGGAAACCCCATACCGGTTGCACGTAACAGAAGAGAACGCATGGCTCAGAGGCGTATCTTAGAGGCACTGATGAAGAAAAAAACGGAACAACGTTGATTAGACAGGAAACTCAACTTGTTACAACTCTTCAGATATAGGCGGAATAGGCGGAAGTCGCTCAGGCAAAGCCCCCTTTTTGAGCTAAATACCTGAATTGAGCGTTTCAAATCATGTGAAATTCTATTTCATCTGTGATTGCAGGAGATTAATGCTGTTTTTTGTAAAATAGCCCGTCACCCAATGGCTGGCGTACACGCCTTGATTGCCACATGATTTGAAACCACTGGGGGATTCCCCATTTCACCTGAGCTGCTGTGTCAGGCCTTCGCCTAAAGGTTTTTCAAACCTTGGCCCCCTGCCTCATGCAAACACGAAATCCACCTCTGGCAGGATCAGACAGGTCAGGTCCCTACCGTACACAGCACCGGTATCTATGCCGATCTTGTTCTCCTCGATGTGCGGCACGAGAAAGGGCGTATGTCCAAATATCACGCGTTTACCCCAATCATAACTGGAGTTTATAAACAGTGACCTTATCCAGAGCCTGTCTTCATCAACCTGCTGGGATATGGGTACACCGGGACGCAGGCCTGCATGGACAAATACATAGTCAGGTGTCTCATAAAAACTTGGAAGCCCCCTGTAGAAATCGAGATGACTTTCAGGCACCCTGAATCTGCCAGTATTGGCATAATAACTCTCTACCGTGGCCCTGCCCCCAAAGCAGAGATAGGCCTCCTGGTTTATACCAGCGATATAATCAAGGAACATCTCCTCATGATTACCCCTGAGGCAGACAACCTCTCCTTCACACTCTACCTTAAGGTTAAGGAGGTAGTCCACCACGCCCTTTGGGTCTGGCCCCCGGTCAATGTAATCCCCGAGGAAGACCAGCGTATCCTGCGCAGATACATGAATCCGGCCCATGATGGTCTCAAGTTTGTGAAGACATCCGTGGATATCTCCTATGGCAAATATTCTCTTAGCGGCAGACATCCTTACCACCACCATCCATCAAGGCCACAGCTACGCACTATGCCAAGCCCCTGGCCAACATGCCCGGAAAGGAGTCAGTCCTATCCGAACATGCCTCAACTGTCATATGCCCCCTTTTCCGGGCAGATATCTTCAATACCCTCAGGAAGATCACCTGGGTCCATCCCAAGGGCCTGCACAAAACCAAGCAGGTCCCTGTAGGTACAGTTGATACAGGATTTGCGCCTTCCTGACACCACGTCTTCCACCTCCTGCTGCAGAAAATCCCTGAGGAACCGGGCAATCTCCCCTGTTACCTCCGAGTAGTCAATGCCTTCGAGCTTACAGAAGCGCACAAGACGCCTGTAGTTCATTATGCTCCTGACCACGCCCCGGTAAATGGAGAGGTCCCTGTTCTCAGGCTTCAGATCACGCAGACAGATCACGCGGTAGCGTTCAAAGACCGCTCTCTTCATCAGAGAGAGGGCCTCATAAGGGATACTGCTTAGACGCGGCCCATCAGGGTCCTCACAAAGAAAGTATATGGATTGATGCAGTGCTATTTCAGGTATTTCACCTGAATGGCGAAGCATCAAAAGCTCGTCCTCTATGAGTGCCTGGAGGTCGGAGTCAAATGATGCAAGCCCCTCTGCACAGTCCTCTGAGACCTGTCCCGAATCCTTCTCAATACCCTTCATCACCATGCAAGGGGCCTCTGCCACGCAGCCCTCAGCTCCTCTATAGACTCATTAATCACTGTATCGGCCTTATAACCCATTACAAGATATTTAACCGAATTGACCCTGCCTACGGCGGCAAAGTCCGTTCCGGCCATTATCTCTTCGAACCTTGCGCGATCCCCCGGACTCACTGTTACCACAAAACGGCTCTGGCTCTCGCTAAACAGGAGATAATCAAGCCGGTCGATCCCCTCAGACGGCACAACATCCAGATCTATGACCATTCCAAGATCACCTGCAAAGGCTGTCTCGGCAAGGGCCACGCCAAGGCCACCGTCAGAGCAGTCGTGACAGGAACGGACAATCCCCTGGGCTATTGCCTGCTCAAGGGCGCGGTATCTCCTCACGGCCTGCTCAATATCCACCACAGGCACTGAATTGGCCACATAGCCCTTGTCAGCAAAGTATTCGGAAGCCCCCATCTCAGGCCGTGTCACACCAAGGACATAAACCAGGTCTCCTGAGGCCTTGGCATCCATGGTGACCGCACGCCTCACATCCGGCATCTTGCTCACCACGGAAAACAGGAGTGTAGGGGGTATGGATATCTTGACACCGCCGATGGTTGCGTCATTCTTCATGCTGTCCTTGCCGGATATTGGCGGAACACCATAACAGGTACATATATCGTACAGTGCCCTGTTGGCCCGGACCAGTTGGGCCAGCTTGTAGTGACCGTCAGGCGTCTTCTCGGACTGTACGGGATCACACCAGCAGAAGTTGTCCAGGCCTGCCATTAGATCAAGGCTGCCTCCTACGGCAATGGCGTTTCTCACTGCCTCATCCACTGCGCAGCACACCATGTGGTAGGTATCTATGTCACTGTAGCGGGGACATATGCCATGAGCCACCACAAGCCCCTCAAAGGATTCCAGATCAGGCCTTATTACAGCGGCATCACTTGGCCCGTCATCCATGGCACCCGTCATGGGCTTGACCACACTGCCACCCTGCACCTCATGATCGTACTGACGCACCACATACTCCTTGCTGCAGATGTTGTATCTTCCAAGGAGTATCTTCAGCTCCCTGCCAAGATCAGAGGGCGGTGTAAACTCCGGTTCCTCATGGGTTGGCGGGGTCCAGCGCGCCTCTAACTTGAGCTGCGGCACACCGTTGTGCACAAAATCCATATCGAGATATGCAACGGTCTTGCCCTCATAAAGGCAATGGTATTTGCCTGAGTCAGTAAACGTCCCCAGGACCGTGGACTCCACATCCATACGCCTTGAAAGGTCAAGGAACTCCTGAAGCTTGTCCTGCGGCACCGCGACGGTCATCCGCTCCTGTGCCTCAGAGACCAGTATCTCCCACGGCTGCAGCCCTGCATACTTGAGAGGCGCCCGGTCGAGATGAAGCTCAAACCCGCCTGACTCCTCTGCCATCTCCCCCACAGAGGAGGACAGCCCCCCTGCCCCATTGTCCGTTATGGAGTTGTAAAGGCACAGGTCGCGGGCACGCAGGAGAAAATCCGTCATCTTCTTCTGGGTAATGGGGTCACCTATCTGCACGGCTGTTGCAGGCGAACCCTCATGAAGCTCCTCTGAAGAGAAAGTGGCGCCGTGTATGCCGTCCTTGCCGATCCGTCCGCCACACATGACAATGGCATCGCCTGGACGCGCCTTCTTCTCATATCCGGGATGGCCGCAGACCTCGCGGGGGATGATGCCGCCTGTGCCGCAGAACACCAGAGGCTTCCCAAGATAACGCTCGTCAAAGAGGATAGAGCCATTCACAGTGGGGATTCCACTCTGGTTGCCCCCATGCTCCACTCCCTCTCTCACCCCTTCAAATATGCGTTTGGGATGCAGGAGCCCCTCTGGTATCTCTCCTTCATAGTCAGGAGGGCCAAAACAGAACACGTCTGTATTGAAACTGAGCTTGGCCCCCATACCAGTGCCAAAGGGATCCCGATTCACTCCCACGATACCTGTAAGGGCCCCGCCGTAAGGATCAAGCGCAGACGGACTGTTATGTGTCTCCACCTTGAAGGCCACGTCATAGCGCTCATTAAAGGCTATCACCCCGGCATTGTCCTTGAATACGGAGCGGCACCAGTCCCTGTCTCCAAGCCTCTTTCTGATCTCCGAGGTGCTCCTTCTTATACAGGAGTCGAAGAGGCTGTCTATAACCTCTTCCCTGCCGTGCTCATCAACATACTTTATGCGGGCATTGAATATCTTGTGTTTGCAGTGCTCTGACCATGTCTGCGCAAGGGCCTCAAGCTCCACATCGGTGTACATGGCGGAAAGGCCCTTTTCCTCACGCTCTGCCCTTATCTCCGGACGCAGCAGATGGTCCCTGAGTATGTGCATCTCTTCCAGATTGAGCACAAGCACCCGCTCACGGGACAGGCGAAGCAGCTCATCATCAGAAAGCGGGGCAAGATCAATCTCCTCGACCCGCACCTCTGCACTCTCAGTCACCTTTGGAACAGAATAAAAACGGCTCTCTGCACCTCTTTTCCACTGGGCTGCAAGCTCTGATGCAGGCAGCACAGTTATATTCTGGATAAGATCGTTTGCCAGCAACCCCCTGGCCAGATTTTCAGCATCAGCGGCACTGATATCCCCGCTGATGCAGTACTGCAGGGAGGTATACACACCATCTCCCTCAGGCAGGTCCCTGCCAAGTATGAGTTCCAGGGCCTGAGCTGCCACACGCCCCTCGTTGTCAGTGACCCCCGGTCTGAAACCCACCTCGATGATCCAGTCAAAATCAAAACCATGGGAGTCTTCAAGCTCAGATGCAAGGGGCGCATCTACAGAAACAATATTTATCACCGGATCTGAACATGGTCCCCTGGCAAACTCGTGCAGGTGCTCCTCTGAAAGTGTAGTATCAACGAGGTAAACATGGATTACCCGGCACTCCCTGACATTGAGGTCAAGATCAGTACCGGCACGCCGTGCAGTCTTCAGGCCGTGCGCATCCTTAAGCCCGGGTTTAAGGGCCACTTCTATTCTGTGAGCCATTTATATTCTCCAGTCACTGCTGTTTGTATGTAAAACCAAAATACTGTATTTGATAGGGGGATTGCCAGGCAATACCCGTTTTATGCCCATGTTACAGTGCCCTGCCACCAGGCACCACACAGGAACATACAAAATTTCAGCCTGCAGGAAAAGTCTATTTCATCGAGACTTTACGCTTCTCCCTTATGAATCGGCCGGACCAGCACCCGGATGGCCGGACACTGAGTCCGAACCCCATGCTGCAGGCCATCTACAGGGCCAACAGTCTCTGCATCCCAGATATCCTGTGCAGTTGCAGTATGGCCCATCGCAAAAAAACTGCCAACATGAACGCAACCATGATATTATCAAGATTAACATCAGACAGATTTATCGTTGAATGAATATCCGCAACTGATGTACCTGAAAAGAGGGCCTGAACTGAAAATTTAGGGGAAAACAGGGGCAAGCGCTCTTTGACCTGCTGAATCCAGACTTGAAGACAGTTCCCACAGACTAATGAGAAACACCGTCCTGCATAAAATGATCATAATGGAGATATTCCCTCCATTCATCCTTGCTTTCACTTCCATCAGTATGTTCATGCTGCTTGGCAGGATGATGGTACTCCTCCAGCCACTTCTCATGGCTGGTATAACCGGAATGGAATTCATCAGATTCCTGTCAATTATCCTGCCCTCTTTTTTCGGTTTCTCTATACCCATTGCAACCCTTCTCGGCAACCTGCTGGCCTTCATGCGGCTTTCAAGGGACAGTGAGATCATGGCCCTGCTTTGCTGCGGCGTGGACTTCAGACAGATACTGGCACCTGTAACTGCAGTTACCTGCATCCTGTGGCTATGCGCACTGTTTGTATCCATCGTGGTGGTCCCTGCTTCAAAGACCGCCTCCAAGCAGTTTCTCCAGGAGATAACAGAGAAGATACTGACCAGAGGCATCCCTGAACGGGTCTTCTTTACACCACTGCACGGCCTGACCTTCTATGTGGACAAGAGCAGCCATGAGGGGAAAAGGTTTAAGGGCATATTCATAAGTGATGAGAGGAGGACAGGCCTTACAAACGACATACTGGCAAGAAGCGGGGAGCTTGCGCCAGATGAAACAGGCCGCAAGGCCATGCTCATACTTCACCACGGTACAATGACAATGATAAACACCAAACACCAGGCCGTGGATCTGATGCAGTTTGGGAAGTATGTGCTCAGGCTTCAACTGCCCAAGGATCATGGCAGACGGCGCAGGGGAGAGATGGGAGTTGGAGAACTCTATTCCATGGCCTACCACAGCAAGATCCCGGATGAAAAACGCATAACTTACCGTATTGAACTGCAGAAAAGATTTGCTATACCATGCGGGGTCCTCATCATGGGACTAATTGCAGTGCCCCTTGGGTGTCTGTTTGGCCGAACCGGACTGTCAGGGGGCATTGCCATCGGACTTGCCGCCTTTCTAAGCTACTACATGATAATGGAACTTGCTGCCAACTTTGCACATAACGGCATCATACCTGTAGAACTGTCCATGTGGTTACCCAATATAACCGGCGCCATGGCAGTACTTTTTCTCATGAAAAAACTCTATGGCATGGAAGGGGGGCGCAAGTAGACTGTGACCATACTGAACCGCTATCTCACACGCCTTTTCTGTGTAATGCTGGGCATCACCATACCCGGTCTCACAGGGATATATCTTCTGGTCCATTTTATTGAACATGTGGACGAATTCATTGACTCAGGGACCAATATCTGGATCACAGCAGAATACTTTATCCTGTTAATACCCGGGCTGGTATATGAACTTGCCCCACTTGCCATACTTCTCGGGGCACTGCTCAGTACAATGATCATCACGAAAAACATGGAGATGCTGGCCCTGCGTTCATGCGGCATATCGCCTCGCACCATTGCCCGCCCCTTTTTTACTACCGCGGGGATACTGTCTCTGTCCCTTCTGCTTCTCTACGCATTCGTCATTCCACAGGCAAACAGCCAGGCCGCTGCCATAAAAGCGACTACCACCACCCACAGATCTACAGGGGGCACACTGATCGGAAGCAGACTCTTCTTCAAAGGGCCACACAGCATCATCAAGGCAGAGGTGACAAGACCCGATGCAACAGAGCTGAAAAACATCCACTGGTACTTCTTTAATCCGGACTACTCACTGAAAGAGATGATCGCTGCGGAAAAGGCCGTATTCACACACGGCAAATGGCATTTTTCCCAGGGCATGACCTATGGAAAGGACACAGGCCACAGGGCCTTCTTTTTCAAAGAACTGGAGCGCAAGCTACCGGCATCCCCCAATGACTTTAGGGCTGTGAGAAAACCTGCCGAGCAGATGGATCTGGTGAGCCTTGCATCCACGGTACATCACATGCGCATGGAAGGTCTTCCATGCGGAGAACTTGAAACCAGGTTATGGGGACAGATACTCTACCCCTTCCTCAGCATACTTCTGCTCATGGTGGGTCTTCCCATCACCATATCCCGCATCAAAGGGGCCATTTCCATGAGTTTTGGACTTGCAATGGCCATTGGACTGGGCACATGGGTACTGTGGAACCTTGCAATGGCACTGGGCCAGTCAGGAGCAGTGCCAGGCTTTCTTGCGCCAATCATGGTGGAGACTGCAATAGCTGGCACAGGTATTTACGTTATGCGCATTACAGGCTTTTATTCCTGACATTTCAAATAGTTATACCAAACACCTGCAAAAAATCCTGTACGGAGTTACAGGGGGCTATACGGCAAGGCACGAGAGGTGAAAAATCCGAGTGTACCTGGAGTGTATGGGCATCTTTCACCAACGAACAAGGTGGCCATAGGACAAAAAGGCCATTTATGGATGGACCATAGCATGATTCAAGACATGGAATGCTCCTGTGAGGGATTCCCTCCCTTAAACCATAGCCCCTATTTAAAAATTGGATTAAATATGTTATCATAACAGATTATTGCCGCTGAACTTTCTGCTTGAAAAGCACCTGCAGGCCATGAAATCTGTTGTAATGGCATGCGTTTTCACAATCATCCATTAGCTCTACCCGCTAATCACCAGCAGCCTGCAGTATCTTTAATGCTTAATCGTGGCAAAACAAATATCGTTTCACTGGAATGTGATAATGCATAATGGAGTGTTTTTATGTTCAAAGTAGATGATCTGGCAGTTTATCCTGCGCATGGGGTGGGTCGTATAGAAGCCATAGAAGAAAAGACCATTGGGGGAATCACCCAACTCTTTTACATCATGCGCATCCTTGACAATGACATGAAGATAATGATCCCCCAGAACAATGCCGAAAACGTTGGGCTGCGCAACATCATCTCTGACGAAGAGGTGGAGCAGGTCTATACAATCCTCAAGAAAAAGGATGTAGAGTTCACCACACAGACATGGAACCGCCGATACAGGGAGTATATGGAGAAGATCAAGACCGGCTCCATATTTGACCTGGCCACCGTACTCAGGGACCTTTACATCCTTCAGATGGACAAGCCGCTTTCATTTGGTGAGAAAAAGATGATGGACACTGCCAGGGGACTGCTCATAAAAGAGCTGTCTATCGCACGCAACAAGAAGGAATCCGAAATCGAAAAGGAGATAGAGGAGATATTCGGAGGCACCAAAAAAAGGGGGGCCTCTGGTGCGGACATACCAATACCTGATGTGGATCTTGCCATATGAAGCAAGGGGCTATCTCCTTGTTAGATACAGATCATTATGTAACTCCCCACAGGATTCTCGACGGACATTGTCGTCCAACTGACTGAAACGTATCTGCTTACAGGGTGCTACAGATACAAGGCAGAGGGTATGGCAGGTATACTCCCCTGCACTTCAAGCGCCTCACAGGCAAGCAAAGACTTAGAGGCAGTAAATTGTCGTACCCTGTGAGCAGATACACCATGAGAAAAGGCACCATCTACCTTCTGCTAATTGCTTCCTGAATTGAGCGTTTCAAATTATGCAAAACCTTGTTTTATCTTTAATTACAGCAAATTAATGTTGTTTTTTGCAAAATTACCCGTTACCCAACGGGTTTGCTGTAACTGTTTTGCTTTCTAAATAATTTGAAACCGCTGCGGGATTTCCAATTTCGCATGATCTGCTGCGACGGAGTCTTTGCTTACCTGTCGGATATTTGAAGTACAACAGTACGTCTGCGTATCCTCCGCCTTGCATCTCATGCAAACCTGGGAATCGCTCAGTTCAGGTACTTATGTTCTACATTTGAGATGTCGTGCAGTGTGGGTCTTGGGAGCGCTCCATCACCCATCATATTGGCTGCAAGCTGTCCCTGACCTGCAACTTTTGAATCCCACCTCTTTGCCACCAGCAATCAGGTAACATGAAATTTCGAGTCACAGCAAATGAAGATGGATTACGCATGGACCGGTTCCTGGCCTCAAGCATGTCAGATATCTCACGTACAAGGCTTCAGAGATATATAAAAGACGGCAGGGTCATGCTTAACAGTGTCCCTGTAACAGTACCGCGCACAGCAGTAAGGCACGGGGACATGATTGAAATCCATGTACCTGAACCAGAACCAGCAAAACTTGTCCCTGAAGACATTCCTCTCGATATAATTTATGAAGACAGGCACATAATTGTCATAAACAAACCTGCCGGCATGGTAGTCCATCCTGGAGCAGGACACGAGACGGGGACACTTGTACATGCACTGCTCCACCATTGCAGTGACCTTGCCGGCATAGGCGATGTCCTGAGGCCAGGGATTGTTCACAGGCTGGACCGTGACACCTCAGGCCTGATAATAGCTGCCAAGGACAGCATGGCCCACCAGTCTCTTACAGAACAGTTCGCGGCCCGTACCACTGCCAAACGCTATCTGGCCATTGTAGCAGGCAACTTGCAGGACCTGAGCGGGGCCATGGAAACCACCATAGGAAGACATCCAAAACAGCGCAAAAAGATGGCAGCAGGCACCCCCAGAGGTAAAAACGCCCTGACACGGTGGAAGAAGGTGGAGGAACTAAGAGGGGCATGCCTGCTTGATATCCGCATACATACGGGCCGCACGCACCAGATCAGGGTACACATGGCATCAGTGGGCCACCCGATAGTAGGCGACAGGCTATATGGCGGACCGGTGATGATAAGAATAGGCGACAGGACCGTTCGGGCAGAAAGACAGATGCTTCATGCCGCAGAACTCTCGGTAACCCATCCGGCAACCTCTGAAAGGATGAACTGGAAGGCCCCGCTTCCAGATGATATGCGGCGTGTCATGGACGAACTACGCAGGGATTAACTCCTCCTTGAGCATGCAACAAGCCACCCTGTCCCTTGGCGTGCCGTCAGGGCCATACTCGATGTTCATGGGATGTAATATGCGGTTCATCACGCAGCCTTCCGGAATTTTCAGGCCATAAAGGTCCTGTTCATTTATGGGGGGCCTCTTTACCAGCATTCCATCACGAATCTCATATGTATGGATTGGGTAATCTTCGCACAAAGGGCAGGTATAGACCCTTCCGTTTGGAAATACAAAATAGTTATCTGCCACTATACCGGCACAGGCAAACTGCCTGTCATCAGGTACATACACGCTGGGCCAGGTAACGTATATCCCAAGCTCCGCACACCGTTTCACCACGTCAGGCACTGTGGTTTCCCACCTCTTTCTGTGGAGCTGAAGTTCCGCCCCTCCCTTTTTTGCAGAGTTGCCCCTTATACCAATGATCTGTATAAAAAAACGCCGCACCCCCATATCATGCAGGAGCTCCGGCATGTTGGGCAGGTCATCTATATTGCGGGAGCTGGCAGTAAATATGGAGCTTACGCCAAATCCCATCTGCACCGCCTGTCTGATTCCTGCTGTACATGCCTCAAAGCTCCCACTTCCCCGAATGGGATCGTTTTTCTCAGGAGTGGAGCCATCGAGGCTGAAACTGAAATAATCCACCTCTTCCGGCCTGACCTTGTGGAGTATGTCATTGAAGAGATACCCGTTGGTATCCACAGTGACAGATCCATACCCCAGGGCCCGGGCCGCCCTGATGCCGTCTGCAAGGGCAGGATTGAGTGTGGGCTCTCCCCCCAGGAAAATCACGTTTGTCTTTTCAGGTACATTATCTGCCGATATCCCCCTGTTCTCCAGGAAATCGTTTCCCTTTACAAAGAGACCAAGCCAGCGTTTTATGGTGGCAGCATCAAGTGTCTCTGTGCCATGCTGCTCCTGATTTATATAACAGTGCATGCAGTTCAGATTGCACCTGGTAAGAATATGAAAGAAGAGGTTGCGTGTGCCTGGCTGAAACTCTACAGTCCTTGAGCCTGGCAGCCTCCCGTTGCCTGCGTTATTGGCACTGCCATGCGGTTCATCCTGCATTACAGCCTCCTTCCCTGCTGAATGGTATAATGTGCAAGATATGTATCCTTCAGATATTCATTGGAATCATTACTGAAAAACTCATAGAACAGCTCAAGGCTCTCTTTCCGCATGACTCCTCCAATGATCCTACTGTCTGACAGCGTCGAACCGTACTTCAAATAGATATGTCCGCCTGTGTTACAAGGCATATGCCCTTCAGCCATACGTTCATGCCCCGCTGTGAGCGGACGTGAAAAGTCTGTGCCGCATGCCCCTCCCATCACATCTTCATAGGCAAAAACTATTCGCCCGATGTCATTTATCATCAGGGCACCAAGACACATGAAACAGGGCTCAAGCGTCACATACGCCGTTATGCAGCCCCCTGCCCCCTGACGCCCCCTTTGGAGCCAGTTCCTCAGGGCCATTATCTCTGCATGGTCCAGCTCATTGACATCTATCCCGGCACTCTTATACCGGGCACCGGAACCAACCACCTCGCCGCCGGCCACCAGCACACATCCAACAGGAAACTCGCCCTGTTTCAACGCCTCTGACGCCTGTTCCAGGGCAAGTTCCATCCACCTTTCATGTCCAGTATTCGACATTGAAAAACACTCCACGTCTCAGGCTGCTGCCTAATACCCACCCTGGTTAGAGAAGCCCCCTGTTTATCTTTCATTTACTACACGACACCTGAAACGCAAAAGGCAACTGACGAGCTTTAAAAGCATACCCAAAGCACCATCTGCCGTACAGGTGTCATGCATCATGATCCTTCATTGCTGATAACTGCGCATCAGGCCACATGCACTACCCAAAATGGTGATACTTTGCCTGCAGCTTTGATCAAACGAACCATTCTGCACCACAAGGGGATGGAAAATAACACAGCGGGGCGGTCCTTGCCAAGGACCCTGTTTTTATACCTTAATCGAGTGTTTCCTGTTCAGAAGAAGTAGCACCTCCAACAGGACGATCCTCTGACAGGGGGGAGGAGATGGGAGTTACCCTGAGCGGTTTCCACCTGAAACCAAGGGCCCTGGTGGTACACGAATCTATACACTCTCCGCAGTTCCAGCAGTAGGCAGTAAGGGTATCTCCCTGTCTTGGATCAAGGCCCAGAGGGCAGGCCCTTTTGCACATACCGCACTTTATGCAACTGCCAACATCAAATTCAACGTACAGCCTTCTCTTAGCGCCTATGACGCCGAGAAGTGCACCAAGAGGACAGAGATAACGGCAGAAGAAACGGGGGGAAAACAGATGCAGTGCCACAACAGCAAGCACTATCACACCCTCCACTGCCAAGGTCCTGAACAGGACAAACATCATGATCTCACGGCCAACCAGGCCGGGAGGTGA
>Ga0256914_1000766_pt1 | contig 30932 bp, 31 predicted proteins | sample HulkmetaG_FD_191571 | JGI IMG/M metagenome (GOLD analysis project Ga0256914, IMG submission 191571) | Hydrothermal chimney microbial communities from Main Endeavour vent field at the Juan de Fuca Ridge, Pacific Ocean - Hulk | ecosystem: Environmental > Aquatic > Marine > Hydrothermal vents ... | reverse complement strand
CCCCTATGGATCAGATGAATATTATTTTCCGTCGTTTTTTGCAAATTGCCTGGCAAACGGAGCAACGGCAATATAACATGCGATGATTGAACCGTGCACACAGTTTGCGGGCCCGCGCCTAGGATTGCAGGTTCAAGGTTTGCTGGTTGCAGGTTGTGCCCGCCCGCACCTTACGTGCCCGCGCACCAACGCCCGCGGCTGAAGCCACGGGCTACCGCTGCGAAGCCCCGCTGGGGCTGCCCCCTCAGGCGGCTGCTGCGCAGCCAGTCAGAGGTCAGAGGCCAGAGGGCCAGAGGTCAGCGGGCCAGAGGTCAGTGGTCAGTGGGCCAGAGGTCAGCGGGCCAGAGGTCAGTGGGCCAGTGAGCAGTGTTAAACCGCCAGCTCCTCCCACCGTGAGGCCCAGCCGAAACGGGGGGAGGCCGGGAGGGGGGCAAAGGCGCCCGCTCGACCGTCATAAACCGCCATCAATCTCCAAATCCCACACAAAAGCCCCGCCTTTCCGCGGCCCGCGCCGGGCGCCCAACCTCCCAACCTCCAAACCTTGAACCCCAAACTGTGACCCGTGACCCGTGACCCGTGAACCCTCACCCCCCAAAAACCTTCAACCTTCAACCAGCAACCTTGCCCACCGTGAGGCCCAGCCGAAACGGGGGGAGGCCGGGAGGGGGGCAAAATGCTCGCCGCGGGCTGGTTTGCCACGACTCCCACCCGTCAAAAAAACCGTGTCCAGGCGAGTCTGTGACTCGGCGGGTTGCCCGCGGGTGCCTGTTAAGTAAGTGATGTTATGAAAGTTGAAAAGTAACGGTTTATCGCTATCCAGCGCGCACCACCAAGAGCGCAATGGCATCAAGGCACGAAGAATAAAGGAATGAAACGTTCAAAAAAATCTGTGCTATCTGTGTAATCTGTGGTTGCAATGACGAATTTTAAAGCCAAATCTATTTTCGTCGTTCGCCGAGATGCACAGCGCTTTTCTCAAGTTTCAAATGTACAACTACTTAATTGTTCCCTGACGCCCTCTTTGTGGCATAATGCCGCCATGAATCGCGGCTATCTCTATGCACTTACCTCCTACATCTTGTGGGGATTCTTCCCCATCTTTTGGAAACAACTTCATGCCTTGCCCGCAGGCGAGGTCATTTTGCACCGAATCATCTGGTCATGGGTCTTTTTGTTGCTTATCGGGTTGTTCCGACGGCGCTGGGCCTGGCTGCGGCAACTTTATCGGCAACCACGCCGCATCCTGATGCTGGCCATTGCTGCGGTATTGCTAGGCCTAAACTGGTTGACCTATGTGTGGGGCGTGAACCACGGCTTTGTGGTGCAAGCCAGCCTGGGTTATTTTATCTCGCCGTTGCTGAATGTGCTGCTGGGCGTGCTGCTGCTGGGCGATAACTTGCGCCGGTTGCAGTGGTGGGCTGTGGGGCTGGCTGGCACAGGCGTGCTCTATTTGATTATCGGAGTGGGTGAAATGCCATGGGTGGCGTTGGGTTTGGCCAGCTCATTCTCGCTGTATGGTTTCTACAAGAAGAAAATGCACCTGGATGCTGTTTCGGGGTTGACCGCGGAAATGACAATACTGATTTTACCCGCGCTGATCTTGGCGGGCCTGTTGATGAGTCGCGGGCAGGCTCATTTTGCCACAAACACCACCACTATGCTTTTGCTGATGAGTGGTGGTGTGGTGACTGCCGTTCCCCTGTTGCTTTATGCAGCAGCCTTGCAAACCGTCCCTCTTTCGGTCGTAGGCGTCATGCAGTATTTGGCGCCGCTGTTGCAATTTTTCGTGGGAATTATCATTTATCGTGAACCCTTTTCTCGCGGACGCTTGATTGGATTTACCATCATCTGGGTGGCAGTGGCATTGTTTATTTTCGATACCTTGCGCACACATCAAGATCGCAGCGCCCGGGCACGCGCGGGCGCATGATGCGAGAGGGGCACAAAAAAAGACCGGGATGGGCGTGGGCCCGAAAATCCCGGTCTTTCTGTGGCAAATGATTACTACTAAGGTAGTCCGGCTAGAAACCACGAAGACACGAAGCCACAAAGGCACGAAGAAAAGAAAAAGCTTTGAAATTCTTGGTGTTCTTAGTGTCTTTGTGTCTTTGTGGTGATTGAAGTCGGGTACGTTAGTAGTTACGGCAAATGATTATCTTTTGGGTTGAATGCCTAGCGTTCTAACCCTAGAACAAGCCTACAACCTTGCCTGTTTCCAGATCAACATCCACGTCGTAATAAACGGGGCGAGTGGGCAGGCCGGGCATGGTGCTCATGGTTCCCAGCAGTGGGAAAATGAAGCCGGCGCCAACGCTGGCCCGAACTTCGCGTACCTCGACATTGAAGCCGGTGGGCGCCCCCTTCTTGGTGGGATCGGTACTCAGGCTGAGATGGGTCTTGGCCATGCAGATTGGCAAATTGTCGAAGCCATTTTCGGTGTAACTGGCAATCTGCTTTTCTGCCATCTCTGAATAAGTAACAGTGGCCGCGCCATAGATCTCTTTGGCGATGGTTTCGATTTTCTCTTTGATGGAGAGTTCGAGGCCATAGAGGAATTTGAAATTGCTCGGTTTCTCTGCGGCGGCAATCACAGCTTTGCCCAGTTCGACTGCGCCCGCGCCGCCATCGGCCCAGTGATTCGACATAACTGCATCTTCAGCGCCCGCCTCCAACGCAATCTTGCGCACCAGCTCGATTTCAGCTTCGGTGTCATTGGTGAAACGATTCACCGCCACTACCACAGGCACGCCATATTTCAGAGCATTCTTGATGTGAACTTTCAGGTTCTCTGCACCCTTTTCCACCAATTCCAGATTCTCTTCGGTGTACTCAGGAGCCAGAGGACGGCCCGCTACCACTTTGGGCCCGCCGCCGTGCATCTTCAGCGCCCGGATCGTGGCAACCAGCACCACAGCATCAGGAATCAGGCCACTGTAACGGCATTTGATGTCGAAGAATTTTTCCATGCCGATGTCAGCGCCAAAGCCTGCTTCGGTGACAACGTAGCCATCGGGCCCGGCCAGTTTCAACGCAATTTGATCAGCCACGATGGAGGAGTTGCCATGAGCGATGTTGGCAAAGGGGCCAGCATGTACAAATGCAGGTGTGCCCTCCAGCGTTTGCATCAGGTTCGGAGCAATGGCATCCTTCATCAAAACAGTCAGCGCACCACTCACACCCAAATCGTCAGCGGTAACAGGCTCGCCGCTGCGGCTCATGGCCACCACCATCTTGCCCAAACGCTCGCGCATATCAGCCAGCGAGGTGGTCAGAGCCAGAATTGCCATGATTTCGCTGGCAACAGTAATATCCACGCCTGTTTCGCGCTGGAATTTTTCCTTGGGCCCAAGACCAATCATAATTTTGCGCAAATAGCGATCATTGGTATCTATCACACGCCGCCAGGTGATGGTATCCGGGTCGATGTCCAGACGCACGAAGCGACTGCGTTCCTCTTCGGTCAGCTCGTTGGGATCACTCTTATCGATGCCCAGCTTCTTCAGGCGACGCAGCATCACCGGCGAGAATTTGCGGCTACCATCTTTGGCCGGCGGACAAAGACGATTGAACAGCGATTCATCCGATTGATAAGACTCGTGGTGAATACGAGTGTCGATGGCCGCGGCCAGCAGGTTGTTGGCTGCGGTAATGGCATGAATATCGCCGGTCAAGTGCAGATTGAAATCTTCCATGGGGATGATTTGGCTGTAACCGCCACCAGCAGCGCCACCCTTGATGCCAAAGGTCGGGCCCTGGCTGGGTTGCCGCACATTGGCGAAGGCCACTTTGCCCAGATGTGCGCCCAGCGCCTGTGCCAGCCCCACGGTGGTTGTACTTTTCCCTTCGCCCAGCGGAGTCGGCGTGATGGCTGTCACCAAGATGTATTTACCATTGGGCTGGTCAGCCAGACGATCACGCACCGAAAGTTTGACTTTGGCTTTGGTGTCGCCATACGGGATGAGTTCTTCGGGCAAAATGCCTGCCTCGGCAGCAATTTGGCTAATGGCAAGTGGCTCAATCGATTGGGCAATATCCAAGTCACTGGGAACCGGACGTTTCAGGTCAGTAAGTTTGCGAGACATAAGGTATCTCCTGAGAATAAGGTGGTTTTGACAGGGGGGTGAATCGTTGTAACTTGTGTTGATAGCAGGGGACCTGAGCCGCAACATTCTTCGGCCAGATCGTTGTGCGGCGGGAATTTGTTTGTCTGTTTTTCAGGATTGCATGCAACATCGAATGCTCAGTGCAAGCATAGCCAAAAAATGCTATTTTGACAAATTGGCGCCATCAAATTGGTCGGGTTGTCCAACGACTCGTAGGGCCTCGCATCAGCGCGTCCGATAATGGAACTGTTTGGGCTTTTGCGCAAAGAGTCTGACCAAGACAACGCCCGCTACAAAACCGCCGATGTGTGCCCAAAAAGCCACGCCACCTCCCGAAAGATTGCCGATGTTGGCAACGCCGCTGATGAGTTGCAGCACAAACCATGAGCCCAGCACCCACAGCGCTGAAAGATCAGAAATGCGCACAAAGGCTCCCAAAAAGATGAGGGTTCGCACGCGGGCGCGGGGAAAAAGCACCACATAGGCACCCAGAACGCCGGCAATTGCCCCGCTGGCTCCCACCATGGGCACTTGGCTGTGCGGACTCATAACAATATGCGTGCCCGCGGCCAGTGCGCCCGCTAATAGATAGAAGATGAGAAATTTGAAGCTTCCCATCATATCTTCGACATTATTGCCGAAAATCCATAAATAAAGCATGTTAAAGGCGATGTGGGCAAAGCCGCCATGTGTAAACATCGAGCTGAGCACATGGCGCCAGGTTTCAAAAGCCAGCGGATGCGCTGTGGCCATGCTGGGCAAAAGCCCTAGGCCGGTAATGATCTCTTGTGAGCTGCCGTTGGCCAGTTCGTAAAGAAAGACCAGGATATTCAGTGCGATGAGGGTGAAGGTCATCACCGGTTTGCGCCGGGTGGGAATGTAATCGGTCAGGGGCAACATGCGCTGGCTCCGGGCATGTGAGGATTATTTTCGCATGGCCAGCAGACGCTTGGCTGCTTCTACAGCTTCGCTGGCATCTGCACAGTAGGCGTCCGCTTCGATTTCTTCGGCAAAGGCGGCGCTAAGAGGCGCTCCGCCCACCAGCACGATGATATCATCCCGCTTGCCCTGTGCCTTGAGTTCCTGGATGACTGTTTTCATGTAGGGCATGGTGGTGGTGAGCAGGGCGCTCATGCCCAGGATGTTGGCATCATATTGCTCGATGGCTTCGAGATAAGCCTCCACCGAGTTGTTGATGCCGATGTTGTGGACTTCCAGGCCCGCGCCTTCCCACATCATGCTGACCAGATTTTGTCCGATGTCGTGAATGTCACCTTTGACTGTGCCAATGACCGCGGTGCCCAGCTTGGGCGCGCCCGTCTCGGCCAGCAGCGGGCGCAGCAATGTCATGCCCGCTTTCATCGATTTCGCAGCCATGAGAACCTCGGGCACAAAGAGTGTGCCATCACGAAAATCGACACCTACAATGTCCATGCCTGCCACCAGGCCCTTGTTGAGAATGTCGTAGGGGATGATTTTGCGGCTGAGTGCCTCTTGCACCTCTTCTACGACCTCATCGGCGTAACCATCATACAGGTCATCCTGCATGAGCTCAAATAGTTCCTGATTATCAAGTTCTTCCAGGATGATTTCTTGTTCGTCAGTCATAAGATAGGTGTCTCCTTGCAATGAATCGCGGGTTTGTGGTGATTATAGCATTGCAAGGCCCAAAAAGTGAATGTAAGCTGCAACCATTCATGTCCCCCCCCTGAAAGAATTGCCGGTAGTGGTTTACCATCAGTTAAGTAGATGATGCTATGAAAGTTGAAATGTAACGGTTCATCGCAATGCAGAGCGCACCACCAAGAGCACAAAGGTACCAAGGCACGAAGAAAAAGGGAAGGAAACGCTCAAGGAAAATTTGTGCCAGCTATGGTTGCCATGGCGACGAATCCATCTTCGCCGTTGGTCAAAATGCGCAGCTACTTAAAGAATCACTACCAAGTTTCTGCGCATTCTTTTACTTTATCTTTTCCCCTTTCTTCCTGGGCGCACTGCTTGTGGGTTTGCCCAATGCCAGTTGCTCTGCCGTGGTAAAAATGTTGCCAGCCATGAACAACGTGCTAAAAAGAGAGGTCACGCCCCCTACTGTTAGCAGCATGGTCATAACAACAAATTGATAAAAGGCAGCATGAATCGGTTGACTGCCCGCCAGCAACATGCCCGCCATCACACCGGGAATCCACACAATGCCCAGCGAGCGCAGGGAATCGATGCGGGGGATGAGGCTGGCTCTGACAGCGGATTTGACATAAGGGTGAACCGCGGTGCGGGGCGATGCGCCCAACGCCAGCGCGGTTTCAATATCGCCGCGGTGCGAACGCACATCACCCTGAAAACGATCTAAAGCCAGCGAGGTGGCGCTCATGCTGTTGGCAATGATCATGCTGCCCAACGGAATCATGGCGGTGAGTTTGGTGTCAATCACGCCAATCCAGGTCATAAGCAAGATGATGGTTCCTGAGCCGAGGATGATGCCGTAAAGTCCGACTTTGTAGGCTCCGGGCAATCCTCGGGCCCGTTTTTCGGCAGTTTTGGCTGCCAGTACCATCATGGCGGCCAGCACTACAAATCCCACAGCGATGGTTCCATCGAAGATGAGCAGCAAGATTGCTCCCACACCCAGAATTTGCACCAGGCCGCGGGCCATGGCAATGATGATTTCTTTCTCGAGATGAATGCCAGCCCATCGGGCCAGGCTCAGCATCATCAGCGCCATGATAACGGTCACGGCTGCTTGTGCCGAAACCAGTTGGATGGGGTCTGTAAAAAAGTGGCTAAGCATCTGCTGCCTCCTGCGGCGGGGCAATTCGGGTTAAGCGGCCCGCTTCCAGCAGGGCGATGCGATCGCCCATGCGCGCGGCCTGCGCCCGATCGTGCGTCACCCACACGCACGTGAGCCCCTCGGAGCGGATAATCGCAGCCAGCATCTCTTCGATGATGTTTTTCGAGTCATCATCCAGGGCAGAGGTCGGTTCATCCAGTAGTAGCACCTCGGGGGCATTGGCCAGGGCGCGGGCAATGGCCACACGCTGCGCTTCGCCTCCCGAAAGTTTATCCACTTTGCGCCCGCCAAAACCTGCCAGGCCCACTCGGGCCAAAAGCTGTTCTACCGCGGCATCGGGCATGGTGTGCCCCTGTTGCAGCGGCCCAAAGCGAATGTTATCGGCCACTGTGCCCGGAAAAAGCCTGGTTTGCTGCATAATCATCCCCACCCGACGGCGCAACACGCGGGGCGGTAGCTTTTTGTAATCTTCACCATCCAGAAAAACCGTGCCTGTGCTGGGCTCATCCAATCGGTTCAGCAAGCGCAGTAAGGATGATTTACCGGAACCGCTGGGGCCGACCACTGCCACCACTTCGGCCGAAAAGACCTGAAACGAAATTTGCGAAACAATGGTTTTTCCTTCGATGCTGCGACTCAGGTTTTGAATATCGAGCTTGGGATGTTGGGGGGCTGAGGGCATGGGCTTGGTGGGTGAAAGGATGGGATGGGGGAGATGCTCGCCATCCCATCTTGATGCGTTACAGTAAGGTTGCCAGGGCTTTCCAGGGCAAATCAAAGGTTTCGGCCACAGCCTGATAAGTGATGTGTCCTTGATAGGTGTTGACCCCTTTGGCTAAGGCCGGGTCTTGCTTTATTGCCTCAATCGGGCCCAGATTGGCCAAGCGTACCATGTAGGGTAAGGTGGCGTTGTTCAGACCATAGGTGCTGGTGCGAGGCACGGCGCCCGGCATGTTGGCCACGCAATAATGCACCACACCATCCACCAAAAATGTGGGATTCGAGTGTGTGGTTGCGTGGGTGGTTTCAATACATCCGCCCTGGTCTACTGCCACATCCACCACCACGCTACCCGGCTTCATGGTGCTAATCATCTCGCGGCTTACCAGTTTGGGCGCTCGGGCCCCCTTGACCAGCACTGCGCCGATAAGCAAATCGGCCCGACGTGCTGCTTCGGCCACATTTACAAGATTCGAGGCAATGGTGGTAATGCGTCCATTCATCACATCATCCAAATAGCGCAATCTATCCAGGTTGATGTCGATGATGGAAACATTGGCGCCCAAGCCCAGCGCAATCTTGGCTGCATTGGTTCCCACCGTACCTCCTCCGATGATGGTAACATCGGCGGGCCGCACGCCCGGAATCCCCGACATCAACTTGCCCCGACCACCATTCATCTTCTCGAGATAATAAGCGCCAATCTGCGACGCCATGCGCCCGGCTACTTCGCTCATGGGTTGCAGCAGAGGCAAATGGCCATTGGCCAGCTCTACAGTTTCGTAAGCGATGCCGGTGATGCCGCTGGCTACCATGGCATGGGTCAATTCTTCCTCTGCTGCCAGATGCAGATACGTGAACAGGGTTAAATCGGGCCGCATAAAGTCATATTCGCTGGGCTGTGGCTCTTTGACCTTGACCACCATGTCTGCGCTCCACGCTGTGGCGGCATCGGGCACGATTTTGGCCCCTGCCTCGGCGTAAACCTGGTCGGTAAAACCGCTGCCCTCGCCAGCCAGATGCTGAATCCAGACTTCATGGCCTTCGTGCGTGAGTTGCTTGACACCGCCGGGTGTCATGGCAACGCGATATTCGTTATCCTTGATTTCTTTAGGTACACCGATAATCATCATTGATTCTCCGGGAGGTTGTTTGAGGGTGGATATTTTTTGATGGATTTGAAGAGACTTGTGCAACTTTTTTGGCGCTGAAACTGGCAGCCAGCTCAAGTTTAATGACTTCAAAATAATAGTGCAAATCAGTGACTACGTAGCACCTTTGGCGGCGGCAGAAATAAAAATGACGCCGCCGGTTATCGGGTTACCGGGGACGTCATTTTTCTCATCTATCAGGGGATTGTCTCAGTAAATTCGATGGAGACAGGGCCAACCTCTTTCGTTATCACGTGGAGGATGATGTGGTGCTCACCAGACCGCAGGTGTTCGTGTGGAATAGCGATGGTCATTTTCTTTCCCATTCTAAGATAAAATGGCGCTTGTTCGTGAATTGCACTGGCAGGGCGTATCTTGCTGGCCTTGACCAGAATCTGCTCGGGAGCAAAAAGCATGCCATCCATTTCGAGAGGGCCTAGCGAAACGATTGTTGTGGGGGCAATTCTGTTTGCCAGCCGAAATTCGAAACCAGTTTCTGTGTTCATTAGGCTGTTTTCTTCGTAAAACCGCCGCAACAATGCTGTTGGAATTGCCAAAGTGACACCTCCTTAGAGCGTTGCTTGACATTCTATTTTATGTTGTTGGTGGAAACTGCGCCATTGCAGGTCCAATTGTAAGCATAGCAAAGTTTTTGGGGCTGCACAATAGCGCAATGCGTCATAAATTTGACGCGGTCAGGCAGTGGACAAATCGCCCGGCAATTCGTACAATGGCTTCATCTCATGTGTAATTCTCAACATTGCATGACCCAACTGGAGGTTTTATGACTGCACCGCGAATCATCATCACCGGAGCCTCTCGCGGGTTGGGGCGGGCTACGGCCCTGCTTTTGGCCCAAGCGGGCGCTTCTCTCGTCCTCAACGCCCGTACTGCCTCGGCCCTGGAGCAAGTACGCGATGCCATCGTGCGCGCGGGAGGGCGCGCCAGCATCATGCCCGGGCCCATCGACGCGCCCGCGACCGCTGAACAACTGGTAGCTGCCGCCCTGACCGATTTTGGCGGTATCGATGTCATCATTAACAATGCTGCCGTATTGCTGCCTGTGGCCCGCATCGCCGAAAGTGATGTCCGGCAGTGGCAGCAGCTTTATCAGGTGAATGTTGTGGGACCTTATCTGCTTACCAGGGCCGCGCTGCCACATTTGCGTCAATCGGCCAATGCACGGGTCATTAACATTTCCAGTGGAGCAGCCCTTTCGCCCATGCCGGGATGGTCTGCTTACTGCTCTAGCAAGGCTGCCCTCAACATGTTTACCGCAGTGTTGGCCGCCGAAGAGCCCGCTGTGACCGCGTTGGCTTTGCGCCCGGGCGTCATCGATACAGCTATGCAGCAAACGCTGCGGGCGCACGGTGCCGGCGTCATGCCTCCTAATCAGCACCAGCATTTTCTTGATTTACATCGTCAGGGACAACTTATGCCTCCCGAAATACCGGCTCGGGCCGTGGCCGGGCTGGCTTTGTATGCCCCCCGGGCCTGGAGCGGGCGCTTTATCCAGTGGCAGGCAGATGAGGTTCAGGCGTTGGCTGCCCGCATCTAAGACCTGGAATCTGGTCAGCAGGCCCTGGCTGGTGCTAAAATGAGAGCATCTCTCTGAACGGTGTTATTTTGCCCCCATCCATCGATCTTCTTCATCAAGCTCCCCTGTTTAGCGGCCTGGACGCAGGCGTTCTCGCGCGCGCCGTGTCGCTGGCCCGCATCAGCACGTTTGATGAAGATGCCTTTATTTTTCATCAGGATGATCAAATTCGGCAGCTTTTTGTGGTGGTGCAGGGCCGGGTGCGTCTCTTTCAGCTTACACCCAATGGGCATCAGGTGATTTTGTACATCGCCGGGCCAGGTGAGCCCCTGGCGCTGCTGCCCGCATTGACCGACGAGCCCGGTTCCACAGTTAGTGCGCAGGCCCTGGAGCCTGTTACGCTGCTGGTGTGGTCGGCCCGGGATTTTCAGGCGTTGTTGCGCGAGCACCCCGACATCAGTCTGAATGCCATTCATCTTTTGGGGCAACATGTGCATCTGTATCAGGATCGCATTCGAGAGCTAGCCACCGAGCGGGTCGAGCGGCGTGTGGCCCGCACCCTGCTGCGTTTGGTCAAACAACTGGGCAAACGCGTGCCCGAGGGCATTCTCATTGATTTGCCTCTGACCCGGCAAGATGTGGCTGAGATGAGCGGCACAACGCTGTACTCGGCCAGTCGCATCTTGCGGGCCTGGGATGAAGCGGGCATTGTCAGCAGCGGGCGTGAGCGCGTCATCATCCGCACACCGCATCGTTTGGTTGCCATTGCCGAGGATTTGTAAGAGCGCAACAGGAACCAGGGCTGCTAAGTAACAATTCACATTCCCTGATCAGCCACCGCGGTTTTCATGGCCTTGCGGGGCTTTTTTTTGTGACTCATTGCGCCAGCGCAAAGAAGAAGTGCCGAAAAACTGTTATAGTGGAAAGGTTCAAAGGAAACATGATGACCATTGACACTGAAACCCTGCTTTCGATGACCATCGATGAAATTATGAGACGCTGGCCTCAGTCGGTCTCTCTTTTTCTCGCGCACAAACTTAATTGTGTGGGGTGTCCCATCACTCCCTTTGAAACCCTGGCCGAAGTTATCGAAATCTACCAACTTCCGCCCCAATTCCTGAAGGAACTCATCAAATTACTTTCCGCGTGAATTTTACGCAATCTAATACCCCTGGAGAACGACCTATGACTAAGGATGACGCCCTGAACGTGTTACGAACGGTAATCGATCCGGAAATCGGCATCAACATTGTCGATCTTGGTTTAGTTTACCATGTGCTCGCCGATGAAAAGAGCATTACTGTGGATATGACCATGACCACTGCTGCCTGTCCCCTGGGAGCCTACATCACTGAACAGGCTGCCGGTTCCTTGCGCGGTGCTTTCCCCGATTCCGAAGTCACCGTCAATCTGGTTTGGGTGCCGCAATGGACGCCCGAAATGATGAGCGACACAGCTCGCCAACAGCTTGGTTGGGGCTAAAATCATGTCCACAAAACTACGTCCTTTGTCATTGGCAGGCTCTATCGCCATTCTTTTGGTAACGCTGTGGGCCGCATTGCTGCGCATCGGCTGGGATTGGCCCACATTCACGCCGCAACTGGCTGGCATGCACGGCCCCCTGATGGTCGCCAGCTTTTTTGGTGCGCTCATCGCGTTGGAACGTGCGGTAGCTCTGGGAAAACTCTGGGCCTATATTTCGCCCGTGTTAGCCGTGCTGGCTGGATTCATCATGCTGGTGGCCCCAGCCTGGCTTGTTCCCGCAGCTTGGGTGCTGGTTCTTAGCAGCATCTTCTATTTGGCTGTGGGGGCAGCAGTCATCCAGCGTCAGTCTGCTATTTTTACCTGGTTGCTGGAAGCGGGTGTGGTGGCCTTGCTCATCGGCAATATCATCTGGGCGCTGGGTTATCCCATTTTTTACGCGGTGTGGTGGTGGAATGTGTTTTTGGTTGTAACCATTGCTGCCGAACGTCTTGAACTGGGGCGCATGCAGCGTTTGCCTCATTGGGCCTTTCCTACTTTTTATGGGGTGTCGGGCGTGGTGCTTTTGGGGTTATTGTGGACGATGGTGCAACACGATTTGGGCATTCGTGTTTTGGGGCTGGGGCTTTTTGGCTATGCTTTGTGGCTGAGCAATTTCGACATCACTCGGCGCACTGTTAAATTGCCCGGTTTGCCCCGTTTTATTGCTATTTGTTTGCTTTCGGGCTATGTTTGGTTGGGCTTGGGTGGCGCTTTTATGATGTACTACGGCTTTTTGCCTGCCGGGCCCATTTACGATGCCCTGCTGCACACTGTTTTTGTGGGTTTTGTCTTTGCCATGATTTTTGGGCACGCGCCCATCATTTTTCCAGCAGTGCTGGGGTTGCCTATCCGCTACACACCCAAGATGTACGGGCCCCTGGTGTTGCTCACCATCTCGCTCATCCTGCGCATTACCGGTGATTTAGCGGGCCTGCGAGAAGTAAGGCTGTGGGGTGGCTTGCTCAATGCCACCGCCATTCTTATTTTCGTCATTCAGGCCGCCTGGATTACGATACAGGTCAAGCGGGAGCAGCGGCAGTCGCGGTAACATGCCTTCTCTGGTTCGCAGTTTTGTAAAGGCCGCGTTTGTGTGGCTGGTGGTGGCTTTAGGGATGAAGAGTCTGGCGCTCCTTCCCGCGGGCGCGTCCCTCCCTGCCATCGTTCCTGTTTCCTGGCATTTGCTTTTTGTGGGCTGGTTGATGCAGTTCATCTTTGGCATTGCGCATTGGATGCTGCCCACCCGGCCCGGGGCCCGCAAAGCGCAGCTTAGAGGTGATGAGCGCTTGATGTGGGGCGTTTTTGTGTTGCTGAATCTGGGGCTGGCTTTGCGTATGGTGGCCGAGCCCCTGCACCTGATTCAGCCGGGCCCGCTGTGGACTGTGTTGCTGGTGGCATCGGCATGGCTGCAATGGCTGGCTGGCGTCGGATTTGTGGCAAATTCGTGGCAACGGGCCCGAGCACCTGTGCGCCGAGGTAAACGATCTAGCTGATATGCCTAAACTAACCATTCTTTATCTGCGGGCAGCCTTTGTGCATTTGCTGGTGGGCATTAGTTTTGGCGCCTTCATGCTCACCGCCAAAGCTGTGCCCTCCTGGGGATGGGCCTGGGCCTGGTTTCCTTCGCACATCGAGCTGATGGCCTACGGCTGGATGATGCAATTTGGGCTGGGCATTGCCTTTTGGGCGCTGCCACGCTTTCTCAGAGCGCCCAAAAGAGGGAACGAACGGCCTGCACAAGTCGCGTGGTGGTTGATCAATGCTGGCGTGTTACTATTAGCCTTTGGCCCACAACTGGGAATCTCGTGGGCCCGGGCCGCGGGCAGTTTGGCCCAAGCGCTGGCCATCCTGCTCTTTGCCATCCATGCCTGGCCCCGCATCAAGCCTCTGGGACAATAGCTGGCTCAGGGCATCACCACCTCGGCTGTTACTACTAAGGTAGCCCGGCTAGAAACCACGAAGACACGAAGCCACAAAGGCACAAAGAAAGAAAAAGCTTTGAAATGCTTGGTGTTCTTAGTGTCTTTGCGCCTTTGTGGTGATTGAAGTCGGGTACGTTAGTCGTTACCCTCAGCTTTTATCTTGACCCGTTATCCAATTTCGGGTATAATAGGCACAAGGTTAGATCTCGGATGAAAAAGTGGGCAGCCCCCACTTTTTTGTTTTGGTCAGAGATTTACCCCAACTCAACGCAACTATGCAGCCAGCACTCTGAGCAACGCCAAAAACAGTCCGGCCCATGCAAAGCCTCTGTTTGATGCCGCACCGGTAAAGACCACGCTCTTGGCAAGGCCCCGCACTATTGCAAAACAACTTCATACAACAACTTTATACCGAAAGGAACACAAAACAACAGCATATGAACAAGCAACTTCTGATGGCAATTAACCAAATTTGCGCCGAGCGGAATCTGAAACCGCAAGTGGTTATCGAGGCCATCGAGCAGGCGCTCATCAGCGCATACCGCCGTAATTTTGGCACAGATCAGGAAGTGGTGGCGCGACTTGATCCTGAAACCGGGGACACACAAATCTACGCGATTACCGCTGTGGTCTCGCCCGAAGCATTTACCGACCCCCAGACACAAATCCTGTTGGAAGAGGCCCGGGCCTTGAATCCCGCCGTCGAAGTCGGGGATGAAATACAAATTGAACGCACTCCCAAGAATTTTGGGCGTATTGCCGCGCAGGCCGCCAAACAGGTCATCCTGCAACGCATCCGCGAAGCTGAACGCAACGCACTCTACGAAGAATATCGCAACCGGGAAGGTGAACTGATTCAGGGAACCATCCGCCCTCCCGATCGTCACAAAGATGCGCTCTCCATCTCGTTGGATGGCGGGCGTGTCGAAGGCGTGATGTATCGCGCCGATCAAATCCCTGGCGAACGCTACCGTCCCAACAACAGCATCCTGGCCTATGTGGTAGATGTCTCCAAAGGCGCACGCGGGCCGGTGATTCATCTCAGCCGTACCCACCGCACCATGCTGCGACGGCTACTGGAAAAAGAAGTGCCCGAAATCAAACAGGGCACTGTCGAAATCAAAGCCATCGCCCGCGAAGCAGGAAGCCGCTCGAAAGTGGCTGTTGCCGCCACCCAGCGCGGTGTCGACCCGGTGGGCTCATGCGTGGGCGTGCGTGGCATCCGCATCCAGAACATCGTCAAAGAGCTGCACGGCGAAAAAATCGATGTCGTGGAATGGGACGCTGACCCTGAAAAATTTGTGGCCAACGCGCTCAGCCCCGCAAAAGTCACCGATGTCATCCTCTTTCCGCAGGTAGATAACACCGCCTTGGTGATTGTCCCCCAGCGCCAACTTTCATTGGCCATTGGCAAAGAAGGACAAAATGCCCGCCTGGTCGCCAAACTTACTGGCTGGCGCATCGACATCAAGAGCGACGAGGAAGCTGTTGCCGAGGGCCTGACGCCCGAAGAGCGGGAGCGCCTGCGACTTGAGCAGCAAGAGCGGGCCCGGGCCGAAGCCAACCTGCTGGATACAGCCAAACGCCTGCTGGAAAGCGAAGATCTGGAACCGGGCGAAGAACTGGATGTACCCATCCTCGACTTTGAGGAAGATGCCGACATCAAAGCCAGTACCGAGGCCCCCGCTGCCGAAAAAGAAGAAGCTACTGCCGAAGATGCCGACATCAAAGCCTTGGCTGCTAAAATTTCGGCCAGCATGAGCGGCGGCAACGCAGATGATTCTCTGGATGAAGACACCTACGCCCGCTACTTTGATGCAGCAGATGCCAAAGATGACGACGACGCAGAAGTAAGTTCGGTGAAAAAGAAAAAAGGCAAACGCAAAGATCGCAAACTGGTCTTCGATGAAGAACTCGGCCGTCTGGTGCAAGTCAAAAAACGACGCAAACGTGGGCCCTCATACGAATTGGATGAATTCGAAGACTTCGACCTCGACGGCTTCTAAGTCGCACACGCACCCACCGCACCCCATGGCAGCTAAACAGGGAAGACGCAAGCACATCCCGCAGCGCACATGCGTTGTTTGTCGGCGAACATTTCCCAAACGGGAATTGAATCGCATCATTCGCAGCCCCGAAGGCGAAATTCGCTATGACGCCTCGGGCAAAGCTGCAGGGCGTGGCGCCTATCTTTGCCACGACCTTACCTGCTGGGAAAAAGCCATCTCCGGCCCCATCCTGGCTCGTGCCCTCAAAACACAACTCACCCCAGCCCATCGAGCGGCGCTGAAAGCCGAACTTACGCGTCGCAAAACACTGCAAGCTCGGACAACTGATAATGGCTAAGTCATCATGATTTCAGTGTCATTGCCCCAGACGCCGCAGGCTGGCAATCTAATCGCATACACAGCAAGAAGCACAGAGGTGACAGCAATGAATTGAGCCCCCGCGGCGCTCCTTCATCCTTTGCTCCTCTCTGTCCTTCTGGCTGTTCCCGGAATGTGTGGCTGGCGTAGTCGCCTGCTCACTCAACGCCCAAAAGGACAGGGAGGATTTTTTATGAACAAACAAAACACCCAAAGCAGGATTCAAATGGATCCGATTTCCAATCAAAAACAATACGAAGCAGCGCGACGCCGTGGCGGACGTCGTAACACCTCGACCGGTGGCGCCAGTGGCAAAGGTCGCCGCAAAAGCAGCCGTCGTCGCGGCGATGCCAGCAATCAAAATAACTCGGAAACTAACAACCAGCGCAACAGCGCCCCTGCGCGGCAACCTTCACAGGCCGCTGCCCGGGCTCGAAAATCCTCCGGTGTTGAAATTCCCGAAGTCATTTCGGTGCGCGACTTGGCCCAGGCCCTGCGAACCACCCCCATCGAGATTATCAAAATCCTGATGAGCTACGGAACCATGGCCACCATCAACGAAATCATCGACTTCGACACCGTCTCCATCGTTGCCGAAGAACTGGGCGTAGAAATCACTCGCGAAACCTTGCTGGAAGAGGAATTGGAAGAGGAGGAAACAGGCCCCAAAACACTGCGCGAGCGCCTGTTGGCCATGGAAGACCCCGAAAAATTGCAGCCCCGGCCTCCTGTGGTAACGGTGCTGGGCCATGTGGATCATGGCAAAACCACACTGCTGGATGCCATCCGCAACACCCGCGTGGCCGAAGCTGAATCGGGCGGCATCACACAGCACATCGCAGCTTACCAGATTATGCTGGATGACCGCAAAATCACCTTCCTGGATACACCGGGCCATGCCGCCTTCACCGCCATGCGGGCCCGCGGCGCCCAAGTCACCGACATCGTTATTTTGGTAGTCGCTGCAGATGATGGCGTTATGCCGCAGACTCAAGAAGCTATCGACCACGCCCGCGCCGCCCATGTGCCCATTGTGGTCGCCCTCAACAAAATCGATAAAGACAACGCCAATCCTGACCGGGTTAAGCAACAACTGGCCGAACTGGGCCTGCAATCGGAAGACTGGGGGGGCGATACCATCGTTGTCCCCATCTCAGCCAAAAAAGGGGAAGGCATCGATATCTTGCTGGAAAACGTCCTGCTGGTAGCCGATGTGTTGGACCTGCGGGCCAACCCTGAAGGCCAGGCCATTGGCACAGTCGTCGAATCGAACCAGGATCGACGATTGGGCAATGTGGCCACCGTACTTGTGCAAAAAGGAACCCTGCAAAAAGGCGACCCCCTGGTGGTAGGGCATGAATGGGGACGCATCCGCGCCATGTTTGATGATCGTGGACGCAAACTTTCGGAAGCCAGCCCCTCCATGCCCGTACTCATTACCGGTCTGCAGGGCCTGCCCAATGCCGGCGACATCTTTCAGGTGGTCGATAGCGACCGTCTGGCCCGGCAGATTTCGGACGAGCGCAAAACCAAAGCCAAAGCCGCCAGTCAGGTGCATCAGCCCAAAGCTGTCACCCTGGAAGATCTTTACGCCCAGATTCAGGGTGGTGCCATCAAAGACCTGAACCTCATCGTCAAAGTCGATGTGCAAGGCTCCATGGAACCCATCATCAACTCATTGCAAGAAATCAGCAACGACGAGGTACAAATTCGGGTGCTGCGCAAAGCAGTGGGCAACATCACCGAATCAGATGTAATGCTGGCCGCAGCCAGTCGCGCCCTCATCCTGGGCTTTAACGTGAATGCCGACCCCGTTGCCACCCGCATGGCCGATGAGCAAGGTGTCGACATCCGCGGCTACACCGTCATCTACCACATGGTCGAAGACATCACCAAAGCGCTGCAAGGCTTGCTGGAACCCATCTACGAAGACCGCGAGCTGGGCCGGGCCGAAGTTCGAGCCGTGTTCCGTATTCGGGGCAAAGGCAAAGTTTTAGGCTGCATGGTCACCGATGGCCTGCTCAAGCGCAACATCGACGCCCAGGTACTGCGTGGTGGTCGCGAGTATTTCCGAGGCACCATCACCAGCCTCAAGCGCTTCCAGGAAGATGTGCCCGAAGTGCGGGTCGGCTACGAATGCGGTATCGCACTGGATGGTTTCAATGACCCCCGCGAAGGTGATATCGTTGTCGCCATCGAAAAAGTTCGGGTTCGCTAAGGCGTTGATGCTATGAAAGTTGGAAAGTAACGGTTCATCGCTATCCTGGCGTACCACTAAGAGCACCAAGGCACCCAGAAAAATCTGCGAAATTTGTGCCATCTGTGGTTGCCATCTTCGCCATTCGCCGAGATGCACAGCGCTTTTCTCAATTTTCAAATGTGTAGCTACTTAGGAACCGCATCGATACGGAAGAAAACTCATGCCCAAAACTTATCGCAAAGAACGCCTGAATGAACGCTTCTGGCAGGAGATTAACAGCATCGTCATGTACGAGCTGAGCGATCCCCGCATTGCAGACATCGGCGTCTCCATGGTGGATGTGTCACCCGATTTGAGTGCCGCCCGCGTCTACATCACCCCCTTGTACGAAGATGTAGAGCAAAGCACCCTGCTCAAAGGCCTGGAAGCCGCCCAGGGCTACATTCGTTCGCAACTGGCCCAGCGCATCAAAATCCGGCACATCCCGGAACTCATTTTCAAGATTGACCACAGTTTCCTGCAGGCCCGGCGTGTCGATGCCATCCTGGGCAACCTGCCGCCCGCAGCCGCCGAAACTCCCGATTCAAAGGATGAATCTTCCAGTGACTGACTCAGAATACCCTGTCGTACCCCCGCAAGAACTGCTGGACGCCCTGCAAATGTCGCGGCGACCCCTGCTGGTGGCCCACATCTCTCCTGATGGTGACGCCATTGGCAGCATCACCGCCCTGGGGTATTTGCTCTATCGCATGGGCAAAGACCCCATTCTTGCCTGCCAGGATAAAGCGCCTCACACTTTCAAATATCTGCCCTTTTACGAACGCATCACGCAAAACTTTGCCAACACCAACGCCGATTTAATGATTGCCCTGGATTGCAGCGACCCTTCACGCATGGGCAGCATTTACGATGAACCACAGCTTGCCGATCTTCCTCTCATGGTCATCGATCATCACATCACCAATGTGTTTTTTGGCGATGTAAACTGGGTGGAACCAGGCTGCTGCGCCACCGCCGAGATGATTTTTCATCTGGCCAAAGTGCTGGATGAGCCATTGGATGAGCCCCTGGCAACCGCTTTGCTCACAGGCATCGTCACCGATACCCGCGGTTTTCGCACCTCGAACGTGACACCCGCACTAATGCACATCACCGGCGAGCTGCTGGATGCTGGCGCACCCCTGGCCGCCATTACCGAGCGCACGCTGGATAGCCGCACCATGTCGATGGTTCAGCTTTGGGGGCGGGCGCTGGATACGGTGGTGCTGGAAGAGGGTGTCATCTCCGCCTCCAACAGCCTGAACATGCGCGCGGATTTGGGCGGACTCATTCGCACCGAAGGCCTGGTTTCCTTCATTCTTGGTGTCGATGATGCTCATGTGGCAGCGGTGTTCACCGAATTGCCCGACGGTAAGGTCGAATGCAGCTTTCGGGCCCGGCCTGGCTACAATGTGGCCACGGTAGCTCTTGAATTCGGCGGCGGCGGGCATCCCCCTGCGGCCGGTTGCACCCTCGATGGCGATTTAGCCACCGTACGTAGCAAGGTGCTGGCCCGCCTCAAGGATGTCGCCCGCGGCAACTAGTTGGTTATGGCATCTGCAAAATCTGGCATTCTGAATATCGACAAGCCACAAGGATTAACCTCACACGACGTGGTCGCGCGTGTGCGCCGCCTGATGGGCACGCGTCGCGTGGGGCACGCGGGCACGTTGGACCCTCTGGCAACAGGCGTTCTGCTGGTTTGCGTAGGAACCGCCACCCGCGTTGTCGAATACCTGCAAAAGGGTCGCAAAATTTATGAAACCACTGTGCGCCTGGGGCAGGCCACCAACACCTATGATGCCGATGGCGAAATCACTGCCGAAAACCCTGTGCCCGACTTCGACCTTGCCACGCTGGAGCAGGTTCTGGATGCTTTTCGGGGCGAGATTCTGCAAACACCCCCCATCTACTCCGCCATCAAAAAAAACGGACAACCCCTTTATAAATTGGCCCGCGCCGGCCAGCAGGTTGTCATTCCCACCCGCAAAGTCACCATCCACGCCCTGGAGATTCTCTCCTGGCAGAATCCTGAGCTGCGCTTGCGCATCACCAGCTCTCCCGGCACATACATTCGCTCCATCGCCCATGATGTTGGCCAGGCTTTGGGCGTTGGCGGGCATGTTCAATGCCTGCGTCGCGTTGCCTCCGGCTCGTGGCGAGTCGAAGATGCTGTGAGCCTGGAAACCCTGCAAGCAGAATCGGGCGACCTGGAACGCTATTTGCACGGCCTGCGCGGCGCCCTTTCGATGCTGCCACCTGTTGTTTTAACTGCCGAGCTGGCCTATCGCTTTACCTTGGGCCAACGCGTGCCCCTGGCCCAAGCCCCGGCCCAGGTAACCGATTTACGCGTTTTAGGGCCGGGCGAGCGTTTTCTTGGCATCGGGCGCATGAAAGGGACTGTTTTGGCCCCCCACAAAGTCTTTGCCAGCCCCAAGAAGTTTAATTCATAGGTTTCGCAAAACCTTACCATTCATCCAAGGAACTCCTTCATGTTTCGACCCCAACTCATCACTGTGAACTGCGCCCATTGCGGAGCGCCCTTTCAAATTCCCATCTTTTCCATCATCGACGCCCAGCAGAGCCCCGAACTCAAAAATGCACTGCTCTCGGGCGAATTGAATGCGGCTCAGTGCCCGGGGTGCGGGCGCGTCAACTACATTGGCGGCCCTCTGCTTTACCATGATTCCAAGCACGACTTTCTGGCTGTTTATATGCCCATGCAGGCCAACATCTCCAACACCGAGCGCCAGAAAATCATCGGAGATCTTACCAACGCCTTGATGAAAGGACTGCCCGCAGAGGAACGCCGTGGCTACATGTTCTCGCCCACACAATTTTTCGAACTTGAGAACATGGTGCGCAAAATTCTTGAGATGGATGGCGTTACCAGCGAAATGCTGGAGGCCAGCAGTCGCAAACTCGCCCTGCTGGATACGATGATTCAGTTGCTGGATGATGAGCTGGGCTTTAACATGGCTGTTGCCGAAAACAAAACTTTGCTGGATCGTGAATTCTTCATGCTCATCGCCGATGCCATCGAGCGCAGCAAGGCCCGCAGCATGAACGAACAAGCGGCAGCGTTGGAGATTCTGCGTGAACGCTTGATGCCGGTCACCGACTTTGGCCAGCGTTTGCTCAAACAACGTCAGGCCGTGGCCGATTTAGGCTCGAATCCCACCCGGCAGCAGGTGATGCAGGCGATCTTGGCTGGCGATTTGAGCGAAGTCGAGGCCATTACCGTGGCCGTGCTGCCCATGCTTGACTACGCCTTCTTCCAGGATCTCAGCAAGCACATCGAGGAGGCCACCGGCGAAGCAAAGGCTGCATTGGAAGCCAAACGCGACCTGATGCTGACCGTAATGGACACCTTCCGCAAATTGGATGACCAGGCATTTCAGGCGGCTTCACGTGTAGCCGATGCCCTGATCAAGGCTGATGACTTGCAGCAAACCATCCTTGAACTTTCATCCATGATTGATGAGCGGGTTTTGGATGTGTTGGCGTACGAAATGCGGCACGCCCGGGAACATGGTGCACCTGAACTGGCTGAGCGCATCCTGCATGTGCTCAATACCCTGCAAAAAGCAGCGGCTGACTCCATGCCCCCTGCCATCTCCCTCATCTTCCAATTGGTCGATGCCGAATATCCGCAAGCAACCAAGGCCTTGCTGGAAAAGAACAAAGACCTCATCACCGATGACTTTAGAACCTTACTGGATGTATTTATGAAAGATGTCAAGGAATCGGAGGATTACGATTCTCAGACCAAAGAGCATCTGCTGCGCCATTTGCGCAATGTGGCCACTCAGGCCAAGCTCATGATCTGAGTTCTTGCCGTGCCGCAATACTTTGTAAAACAGCAATCGCTACACACCTTCTTGTCACCAACGCTCATTTACGGGACAATTTTATGAATGCCGAAATTATTACGACTGGAACAGAACTTCTTTTGGGCGAAATCGTTGACACCAACGCACCCTTTATCGCCCGACAATTGCGGGCCATTGGCTTTAACCTTTATTACAAGACCACCGTGGGCGATAATCGTGAGCGCCTGGCTTATGCTTTGCGTCAGGCCCTGGGCCGCTCCGATGTGGTGATTGTCACCGGGGGCTTGGGCCCCACGGTCGATGACATCACACGCGAGGCTGTGGCCGATGCCACCGGGCATCCTCTGGAGCCACGCCCGCAAATTGTGGAGCATCTCACCGCCTTTTTCGGGCGACGAGGACGCAAATTCAACGAAAACAATCTGCGTCAGGCCTATCTGCCACAAAACGCCCGAATGCTGCCGAATCCCATTGGCACTGCGCCCGGTTTCATCGTCGAAGATGAACGTGGCGCCATCATCACCATGCCTGGCGTGCCCCGCGAGATGGAGCGCATGATGAAAGAGCAGGTGATTCCCTATTTGCGGGAAAAGATGGGCGAGCCGCAGGTGATTGTCACTCGGCTCATCCATGTGGCTGGCATCGGCGAAAGCACCATCGACACCATGATCACCGACTTGATGCGGGGGTCGAATCCCACCGTGGGTTTGGCTGCGCATCTGGGGCAGGTGGATGTGCGTTTGGCTGCCCGGGCCCCATCCAAGGAAGAAGCCGAGCAAATTATCGCTCCGGCAGAGGCTGAAATTCAGGAAAAACTGGGCCCGTGGATTTACGGCGTCGATGATGACACCCTGGGCGGCGTCATTGCCCGCTGGCTGCGAGCGCATGGGCAAACCCTGGCCCTGCTGGAAACCAACACCGGCGACGCCATCCTGAACCAGTTCGAGCAACCTGACCGCGATATTTTGGTCGGGCACTTTGTCGATATTTCTGCTCTCAGCGGCTGCGAAGCCTGCGCCGATTTCACCGAAGCCAACGCCATTGCTGTTGCTGAGGCCATGCGTTCTCTGACCGGAGCGGATTATGGCATGGCGCTCATGGGCTCCGATGACCCGGCACTGGGGTTTTGGGCTGATGAGCGTGGCGAAACCTGGCTGGCTTTGGCCACACCCACCGGCACCGTCAGCAAGCGTCTGGGCGCAGCGGGCGTGGATGAGTTTACCCGCAACTGGCTGCTAACAGGTGCGCTATCCTTTGTCTACCGCACCATGACCCAACAAATTGCGTAATTGCTATTTTTATGAAGCCTTTTACCGCGGATGATATTCCTGGCATCCCGCGGGCTCCCAAAGTTGCTGTGGGCACAAAAAATGAGCCCAAGCTGGCGGCGGTGCGTCAGGTTTTTTTGCCCATCTGGCCCGAAGCTGTCATCATGGCCGCGCCTGTGCCTTCAGGCGTTAGCGACCAGCCCTGGAGCGCCGAGGAAGCAATGCAAGGGGCCATCAACCGGGCCAAAGGTGCATTAGCCGTGACCCAGGCCGATTTTGGCGTGGGCCTGGAAGGTGGCGTCGAAGAGGGGCCGGGTGGTCTCTTGCTACTTTCGGGCTGGGGTGCCGTAATCACTGCCGAGGGACGTTTGGGCATTGGGGGCGGTGCGCGTACCCCATTGCCAGCCGAATTAGCCAACATGCTGCGCTCGGGCATAGAATTGGGCCCGGCCATTGATGCCTGGCTCGGGCGGCAGGGCATTGGGCATCACGAAGGAACCGTGGGCATTCTTACGGGCGGGCATCTACTCCGCAGCGATTCCTTTGCCAACCTGCTCCTGCACGCCATGGCCCCCATCTTCCATCCTGCCTGGTACCCTTCCGAAGAGTTGGACGATAGCAGCAACTTGACTTAAAATAGTAAGCAGCACAAATCTTTCACTCCCCCACGTCCCCCGGAAAGTTTATGAAAAAGATTATTGTCTTATCTTTCATCTTAGTGCTTGCTGTGTTCTTGCTGAGCGCGTGTAGTCTGGATAAATTGGGGTCCCAAGATGTTCAAGTGACACCCGCACTGACACCCCTTTTAACTGTTGACGCGGGCACGGCACCATCCCCTTCTCCTGCTGCTCCAGCCACAGCAACTGTGACCAACATCATTGCCGGGGCCGGGCCCGAAACAGCGCAGCGCACGCCCATCGCCATCGCTATCCCTCTTACACGCGCTGTGCCCACCGCAACACCCGCAGCAGCCACGCCCATTCCCACAGCCACGCCCGCGGCGCAGGCTACCACGCCGCCGCAGCCCACCGCCGCGCCCACCCCGGTTGAGAATCCCACCCCCGAAGCCTACCAGGGTGTACCTGTCACCTTGGATGAGACCCTCAACATCCTGGTAGTGGGCTCCGATGAGCGCCGACCGGGCCAACCCTGGCGCTCTGATGTGATTATGCTGGTGGCAGTTGATTTTGGAAATCATCAAGTTGGCGTCATCTCCTTTCCCCGGGACCTTTATGTGGATATCCCCACCGTGGGCAAAAACCGCATCAACACCGCCACATTCTTTGGTGGTGTCAACAATTATCCCGATGGCGGCGATATGGGGCTACTTAAGGCCACACTGGCTCAGAATTTTGGCATCCGGGTCGACCATGCCGTTAAATTCAACTTTGACACCTTCCGCGATATGATTGACGCATTGGGCGGCATCGACATCGAAGTCGTATGTCCCATCACCGGCAAATTCCCGGTGGAGCCGGGCAGCAAACAACTCAAATGGCAGACCTTGCCCGCGGGGCAGTATCACATGGATGGTGAATTTGCGCTGCGCTACGTGCGTGAACGCAAAACCACCAGCGATGTGGATCGCAATCGTCGGCAGCAGCGGGTGCTTATTGCCATGCGCAAGCGGGCCCGAGAAATCAACATCATCCCCCGCATTCCCGCACTTTATGATGCCATGCGCGACAACATCGAAACAGACCTGGGCCTCACCGACATTATCGCGCTCACCCGGCTGGGACTGCAAATCGATACCAAAGATGTTCACGGCTTCAACATCGGCTACAAAGAGGCAGATAGCTGGACATCGCCCGCGGGCGCAGCCGTACTCAAGCCCGATATGGACAAAATTGCCGAAGGGATGCGCACATTGTTCAGCAAACCGAGCATTCTCAAAAATCCAGCCCGCCCCAGAACCTGCAAGTAAAATGTTGCAGCGCAACTATCAATGAACCGTTTATCGTTGCTCATCCTGCTGCTTTTATTGGCGCTGTCCGTTTCGGGATGCCAACCTGGTTTGGTGCCTGATAGCATCTCGAACCCCACTGCCACCGCACTTCCGGCCACTAATACCCCGGTGCCCACCGCAACACCTGCAGCAGCTACGCCTACACGCACGCCCACGCCCACAGTCACGTCCCCGCCCGCGCCCCGTGCCAGCGTAACGCCCACGCCCACCCGCGTGCCCACCCTTATGCCTGCGCCTACGCCTGAAATCTCGTCCACAGCCACCATGACCCCGGTCGGAACCATCGAGGCTTATCTGCAACTAACACCCGTTCCGGGCATGGCGCTGTACGGCGCTTGCATGTTGGATGACAATTGCATCCCACCACCCGCACCCCCGGTGCGCGCCTTGCAAGAAACCGAAAACATCCTCCTTTTGGGCACAGATTTGCGTGAAGGCTGGGATAACTGGCGCACCGACACCATCATGCTGGCGGTTATCAACCACGAAACCGACCAAGTGGCGCTCATCTCCTTCCCGCGGGATATGTACGTTTATCATCCCTGGTACGGCAAGCATCGCATCAACGTGCTCGATTTTATGGGCGTCAATCATCAGTATCCGGGCGGCGGTTTTGCAGTGATGAAAGAGGTGTTTGAATATAATTTCGGCATTCCGGTGCATCATGTTTTACGGGTGCATCGCGGCGCCTTTATCGAATTCGTAGATGCCATCGGCGGAGTCGATATCTCGTTGGACTGCGACTTGTGGGAACTTTCGCCCAAGCCGGGCGGGGGCTACAACGTGCTTTACATGCCTGCCGGCCCACATCATCTGGATGGCGAAAAGGCCATTGAATATGCCACGTTTCGGTATCGCACCAACGATTGGGGCCGGGCGCGGCGGCAACATGCAGTATTGGCTGCCATCAAAGCGCAAGCCGCACAATTGGGCATCATCACCAAAGCACCGCAACTCTGGGGCATTATCCAGCGCAACGTTAGCGGCGATTTGGGGTTCATGGATCTGCTGCGTTACGCCAAATATGGCCTGGCGTTGGACATGAGCAGCATTCATTCTCACGTATTCAGCAACCGGGAGCTCACCGGAGGCAAATTGTCCAGTGGGGCTTATGTGCTTTTGCCCAAATCCGAAACCGCCTTGGCAGATGTGCTGGAGTATATTTTTGAATATGTGGCCATTAGCAAGCAGGGCACGCATCCCAAAGGTTGCCCGCCACCACCAGCCTGGGCCCCCGATTATTTGCAATCACTGACACCAACGCCACCGCAATAGGGGCTGCGTGAAGATTGGGGCTTTGTGACGCACCCTGCAGCACCTCCGTTTGGACGAATGCGGGCCTGTGGGATATAATTTAGCTTTGGAAGCAGATGTTATTTTATTCCCATCTTGTTTTCTGAAATGGTAACTGTTCACCACTATCCAGCGAAAACGGCCAAGGCCGCAAAGGGACAAAGCGTTGCACAGTTACCTGATATGTAGCTATTCCCGCCTTCATCCTTGGAAACCACTACCCGCATGATGCAAAGGAGTAAGGTTCTGTTTAGTTGTCCTGAAATAATTTAACGGAGGTTCATTGCGTGATTAATCGTAAAACACAAAGTATAGAATTCTGGCTGAATGAGTACAAGATCAGCGACGAGGATCATGAACTTATTTATGACCTGCTGGCTGAGTCCGATATTCCCAAGGCAACCAGCGAACTGGCTGTTGCCATCATCCGGCGACATGTCCAACAGGAAGAGCATTTTTTGCGCAATGAGCTTTCTAAAGCCCTGATTTACGATCCTGCTAAAACGTACGCGGTGGGTGATGTGCTTTATTTTCCCGCCCTGGATTTTCGCAAGGGGGAAGTAATTGCCATTCGGGAGGGCAACAATCCTGAACATGGCGATTTTGAGGTGATGACTGTTGCCATGGCTACCGGTCGCAAACAGCTTATGTTTGCCATGAGTCTGAAAACTGAGCATGTCCTTAACCGTGCCTCCGATGAACATCTGCTGGAGGATGAATCATTGCTTTCGCCTGAGGAAATTTTGGCCGAGGCAGGTGATGAGCTGCTGGCCAAGCTGGAAGCACATTTGGCTTCCAATCCCGATTTCTTTGTGCGGGCCGGAGATGCCTGGCTGACCACTGACCAGATTGTGCCGGTGAACATCGGGCACTTGAATTTGGCCGAGGCTTTGGTCGAGATGACGGGGGCGCCCGTGGCAACAGGGGCGTTGCTGGATCAGGTGGGGCTGCAAGCAGACATGTCGGAGGCGATTCGAATTTTCTCGCTGGATACGGCATTGCTGAGCGACGATCGATTCATCAAGGTTGGCCTGGGCAGCGAAACCGCGTGGTATTTGCGGCGGCTGATGCCCAGGGCCGCAGTCGAAACGCCCGAAGTGTTGCGCTATCAGCCCGTCGATTATGACCGCTCGATGCTGAATGCCGAGTTGTTGCAGGTGGAGCATGAGCTGCGCGATGAGTGGAGCGAAACGCCCGAGGCTGACGCGGATGCCGAATCCCCGAAATCAGCCATCTACAACCTCATCTACCCTCACGCGGTGGCTGGCACCATGCCTCTGACCAGCAACATTCGGCGAATGCTGCCCACAGGCAATGGTCAGGCCACAGCAATCACCCTGGTGGATGGTCGTTGGGGCAGCAAATTTGCCGCCTGGGTGGTGCATGAAGGGCGCTATGTGGCGGGCCTGGGCAATTGGTACAAAGAACACAAATTGCCCGTGGGCACGCAAGTCATGCTGCAAGCTACAGCTACGCCCAACGAGTATCTCATCGACTTCAAGCCGCAGCGGGCTCGGCGCCATTGGCTGCGACTGGCCATCGTTCAAGGTTCCAAACTCATCTTCCAGATGCAGCAAAAGAATATGAATGTGGCAGTGGATGATCAAATGGTGCTCACCGTGGGCGATCCCGCGGCCATCGTTGATTTACGTGAGCATCTTGAGCTGGAAAATTACGATGTCGATGATTTAGTGGCTTTGTTGATGCCTGAGCTGGTGCGCATGAGCCCGCAGGGCACAGCCCATGTTAAATCGTTGTATAGCGCTGTCAACCTGGTGCGCCGTTTGCCTCCTGCGCCTATCTTTGCCTCACTTATGAAAATGTCTGGCGCTGTTGATACCGGCAGCGGCTTCTGGAGCCTTTAAGCAAATGATGCTATGAAAGTCGAAATGTAACGCGTCATCGCTATCCGGAGTGCACCACCAAGCGCACAAAGACACCAAGGCACGAAGAAGAAGAAAAGAAACCATCAAAAAAAATCTGTGCCATCTGTGCCATCTGTGGTTGCCATCTTCGCCGTTCGCCGAGATGCACAGCGCTTTTCTCAAGTTTCAAATGTGCAGCTGCTTAAGCTTCTGCTTCATCAAATAAAAGGAAGAATTCTTATGGCCTGGAAACGTCCTACGCTTGATACACCCTTTCATGTTGATTGGGAATGGTGGCAAGCCAACGAAAGCAATTATCGATTTTATCTTTACGAACAACTTTGCGATGCCTGTCGTCAGCGTTTTTCGATTGATGAGGATGCTGTGGCTGTGGACTGGATTGACCCTGACACCGCCGAAGTAACGCAAAATGCAGACGCCTGGCTTATTTGCCTGATGAAGCATTGCTCAGATGAGCCCAATTATCTTTCTGCTGATTTGCCTTTGGCCGCCGCAATTTTCCGGGCGCTTTTGTCGAATCAGAACAAGGCGCAAACGCCAAGACAGCTTGCCAAATTGCTACCCTGGCGTGATGCCCGTACCATTTTGCGCATTATTGGCGGTCGCCGCACGCATTACGGCATCCGCCAAGTCGTTGATTAGGGGCGTCGGTCGGACAGCGTTCACGGGGCTGCATAAACCATAACATTCAGTAGCAATGACTGTCATCGGTATCAGATGGCAGTCATTTTTGCTATTGGATATTGCCGACCTGCTTTGAGGCCAGAACCCAGAATCTATCCTGTGTCGCTCATAGGTCGGGCGGTCTGTCCGCCCTTATGTTTCGCGCCTTAAAACTTCTTCTATCCAATCAGCCGCGGGCGCTGTCTTGGCGCCCGGACGCAGCCATACCAGGAATTCTCGATTTCCTTTGGGCCCGAGCAGCGGAGAGCTTACCAATCCTTGCGGCCCAAAATCATGCTTTGTCGCCCAGTCCAGCATCTCGCGCAACACCTGCCTGTGTACGCGCACATCGCGTATCACGCCCCCCTTGCCCACGCGCGCCTTGCCCGCCTCGAACTGCGGCTTGATGAGCGCCACAATGTGTCCCCTTTCGCTGAGCAAGCGCCTGGCCGTGGGGAGCAACAGGCGTAGTGAGATGAATGAAGCATCGATGACCACCAACTGTACCTTGTGGGGCAGCGCGTCCAGATAGCGGGCGTTGGTGCGCTCCATTACCACGACCCGGTCATCGTTGCGCAGTCGCCAATGAAGCTGTCCGTAGCCTACATCGATGGCATAAACCTTAGCCGCGCCCCGTTGTAGCAGTACATCGGTAAATCCCCCGGTCGAGGCTCCTAAATCGGCGCACACCCAGCCCGCGGGCGCAATGCCAAAAGCTGTCAGACCCGCGTCCAGCTTTTCGCCGCCGCGGCTCACAAAGCGGGGTCGCGCCTTTACGCGAATCGTGGCTGCCACCGGAATTTTGTGTCCCGCTTTGGTGGCAGGAACATCTTCCACCAGAACCAGGCCCGCCATAATCAGCCGCTGCGCCTGCTCTCTGCTTTCGGCCAGGGCCCGGGCTACCAGCAGTTTATCCAGACGCTCCTTTTTGCTCTTGCTCATACAGTTTCCTCGGGCGGCCAGCGATACACCTCAGTAAAGCCCAGCCTATCCTCGGGGCGTTCGTGCCAGGGCTGACCTGCCAGCGTGTTCCAGGCATGACCTGCCAGGCCCGGCGTTTCATCGGGGCCGCTGCGTGCGCGCATGGCCAGCACCAGCCCCAGGGGCACGCCCGCGCGGCGCAAAAAATGATACCGCAGCAGCGAGCGGCGCAGGCAAATGCCAAAGGGTGAACCGCGATCCCAAAAGGCCAGGGCATCCACCAGCTTGCGCACCTGTTCCGGGTTGCTCTCTTGCCAATCTGTTTGCTGCGGCGTGATGCTTTGCAGCAGGTCGGGCAGAGGCTGCGCGTGGTAGTGCGCGGGTAACGAGTGCTGCATCTGGCGAATTTCTGCCAGCATCTGGCGGCCCTGGGGGCTGAGTTGGGCCCGGGCCAGGATGGGCAGGGTGGCCAGGGCTGTGCGAAAGCTGGAAAGTGTGGGCATGGTGGGGAGGGGGAAGTGGATTCGCGTAGTCAGGGTGGTAGGGCGCCAAGCGTTCGATTTGCCATTCCTAGGAGACAACCGAGGCGTTGGGCGTTCTCTCTTCGATAAGAGCTTTTTGTTAGAATCGGGGTAACGGCTAACGTACCCGACTTCAATCACCACAAAGGCACAAAGACACTAAGAACACCAAGCATTTCAAAGCTTTTTCTTTTCTTCGTGCCTTTGTGGCTTCGTGTCTTAGTGGTTTCTAGC
>Ga0256914_1000765_pt1 | contig 30935 bp, 26 predicted proteins | sample HulkmetaG_FD_191571 | JGI IMG/M metagenome (GOLD analysis project Ga0256914, IMG submission 191571) | Hydrothermal chimney microbial communities from Main Endeavour vent field at the Juan de Fuca Ridge, Pacific Ocean - Hulk | ecosystem: Environmental > Aquatic > Marine > Hydrothermal vents ... | reverse complement strand
ATTATGGGGAACCATCCTCGGTCTTGGCACCTTTGTGCCTATGATAGGGACTGCAATAGTATGGGCGCCTGCAAGCATATATCTCTTAGTTACTGGTCAATACTTAAAGGGTGCAGCACTTTTGGCATTTAGTCTCTTAGTTATAAGTCAAATAGACTACTTTTTGAGGCCCTACCTGATCAGTGGCAAGACAGAACTCCACAACCTTTTTCTGTTTCTTGGCATAATCGGAGGAATAAATGTCTTTGGTCTTCTTGGCCTTATCCTTGGTCCCATGATAATTGCATTATGTATGTCCATATTGGAGCTTTACAGACTAAACCTTCTTGAAAGAGAACAGTCATGGAAAAGTGGCCTTCTTATCTGAACTTGCTTGAAACTGGCGAACTCGAAGCTCGCGCAAGAAGAGCCAAGACACTCCTTTCTTCCTGTACCCTATGCCCTCATGAGTGTAAAGTGAACCGAATTGAAGACGAAAGGGGATTCTGCCGCGTAGGCCAAAAGGCAATAGTTGCAAGCTTTGGAGCCCATTTCGGTGAAGAACCGCCTATTACAGGCAAAAGGGGCTCTGGAACTGTATTTTTCTCTGGCTGTAACATGAAATGTGTATTTTGCCAAAACTTTGAAATCAGCCAAGAGTTGGAAGGCCAAGAGATAGAAAAAGAATATCTTGCCTTCGTGTTTCTCTCTCTTCAGGAAGGAGGCTGTCATAATGTTAACCTTGTTACGCCAACACATGTACTACCCCAAATATTGGAAGCCTTGGTGATAGCAGCCAAGGAAGGGCTTAAAATCCCTATTGTATATAACTGCGGCGGTTACGAATCGATTAACAGCTTGAAGCTCCTTGAAGGAGTTGTGGATATCTACATGCCTGACATAAAATATTCTAACAACCAAACAGCCCTTAGATATTCAAAAATAAAAGGTTACTGGGATCACTGCCAAAGGGGGGTAAAAGAAATGTTCAGGCAGGTAGGTAACCTAAAGATCGACAACTCTACAGGAGCGGCAACAAGAGGGCTCCTTATCAGGCACCTGGTGTTGCCTCAAGATATCTCTGGCACCAAACAGGTATGTCGCTTCATATCGCGAGAACTTTCCCCTGAAACGGTGGTTAACATAATGGATCAATACAGGCCATGTGGCATGGCAAAACAGTATCCACCCCTTGACAGACCAATTACTCCAGAAGAATTTGCAAGAGCAGTTAAATGGGCTCATGAAGAGGGGCTCACGAATCTTTTGACATTTTAATGATAAAATCTGAGGTCCTAGCAAAACTCGCTCTATTCTATATTGATGGTGCCTCAAAATGAACCGCATATTCGTTGTAGGAGACATACATGGTTGTATAGATAAGATTCAAAGACTCCTATCAAAGATGCCGATCAGATGGGACAAGGACATGCTTGTTTTTCTTGGAGATTATGTGGATCGGGGGCCTGATCCGGCAGGTGTAGTCCAGTTAATGATAGAGCTTAAATCCGAACATCCAGACAGGGTCATTTGTTTAAAGGGCAATCACGAAGTCATGTTTCTAGACTATCTAAAGGAAGGCCCTCTCTCTAAGGCATTTGTCAATTTTGGTGGGATAAGCACCCTTGAAAGTTATGGAATAAGCCCTAAATGTGAAACAAAAGAAAGAAAGCATCTGGTACCATTTTCTCACTTACAGTTTATACAGTCCCTTCCCATCAGTTTTGAGATCTCTGACTTCTTTCTAGTTCATGCAGGGGTTAAGCCTGGGATTTCTTTGGATAATCAAAAGGAAGAGGACATGCTGTGGATTCGACACGAGTTTATAAGGTCTGACTATAACTGGGGCAAAAGAATCATCTTTGGCCATACACCTTTTGATTCACCCTTTATCATGCCAAATAAGATAGGCATTGATACCGGGGCGGTATACGGAGGCAGGCTTACATGCCTGATTCTCCCAGATGTGGACTTCATATTTGTATAAAAAATACAAATGATAACGCTTCAGAAAAGGGACTCGGCATCATGAAAAGGAAAAAGGATATCAAAAGCAGTTTGGAAAAAAGGCTGGAAGACCCTAGAATAAAAAATCAATATCTAAAAGAGGTTGAAAGGTTGTTTCAAGGTGCAAAAGGAGATCCCAACCATGAAAAGGAGCTGCAAAGGCTTCATGATTCCTTTGGCACAAACAGATTTAAAAAACAGGCAAAGGCCTATATAAAGAAATACGGCCTTCCAGATGATTGGGGGGCCTTGATCCTGTTGCTCGATCTGGAAGGAGAGGTACAGATAGTAATTGATGCCATGGAAAAACTACTTGAAATGTCAAAACAACTGCCTGCTCCCAAAAAGAAGGGTCTTAAAAGCAAGCTCAAAACACTGAGCTTTACTACAAAAGACCTGACCATTGCAGAAGTGGCACAAGAGATAGCCGAAGAAATATAAAAAAATGTCTTGGCAAAACGACATAGATGACTATTTGGCCTTTGTGGCAGTAGAAAAGGGACTTTCTTCTCAAACCCTTGATGCATACAGTTTTGATCTTAATGAATTCAGCTCTTTTGTGTCAAAGCTTGGCTGCAAACATCCCGAACAGGTGGGGACACGGCATGTGCTTAAATGGCTTGCTCAACTGAGAGCAAAAGGCATATCGCCACGGAGTTGCGCCAGAAAGCTCTCTTCCCTGCGCGGATTTTTTCGTTACATGCTTATTGAAAACAGGATATCAGCCTCTCCTACTGCTGTTGTTGGAAACCCAAAGGTTGGCAGAAAATTGCCAACAGTACTTACTGCCGAAGAGGTGACAAGACTTTTGCAACAGCCCGATATAGCCAAGCCAACCGGACTGAGAGACAAGGCCATTCTCGAAATTTTATACTCATGCGGACTAAGGGTGTCCGAAGCGGCAGGGTTGCAAATGAGTCAAATCAATCTAAGATCTGGGTTTATAAAGATAAAAGGAAAGGGAAACAAAGAAAGGATAGTTCCTCTAGGAGAAGAGGCAAAATTTTGGCTTGAAAAGTACCTAGAAAAGGCGCGTCCCAAACTCCTAAACAAGGCCAACAGTTATTACTGCTTTGTCGGCAGAAGAGGCAAGCCCATTTCTAGGCAAAGACTTTGGCAAATAATAAAGGCCTACAGCATAAGGGCAGGCTTGTCTAATAAGGTCTACCCACACTGCCTGCGCCATTGTTTCGCTACCCATCTACTTGAGGGCGGAGCAGACCTTCGAGCGGTACAGCTTCTCCTAGGACACAGTGATATTACTACTACCCAGATCTACACCCACCTTGAACTTGGTTATCTGAGAAATATCCACAAAAAATATCATCCAAGACCATAAATTAAAAAACTACAAAAAAAATTCAATTCTCGATTTTTAATCGATACCTCTATAATTGCTAGCAAACAAAAGATATCTTTTCTCTATCGAGTAATTTACATTTTCCAAATCTAAGAAAATAAAAAACCAAGCATTTTAAGAATAGCTTTTTATATCAAAATGTTTCTAAAGTAAATTCGGGCCCCTTGCCTGTATCGTATCTCATGGAGATTCTGAAGGTCTTATTTTGAACGTCAAGGGGAATGATCTTCTTTTCATAACCATTGCACCTTATTATTATCTGTCCAGAGTCTGTCATTCTCCCTGTCATTTCAATAGAAAGATCATTAATGGCATTTTCTACCTTGGAAATCTGTTCAGATAGACGATCCATCTTTTCCTTTAATTCACCTATCTCCTCTTGGACATCCAACATAAGCTTGAGTTGTTTTGTTAAGATGTGCAGATCAAAGACTAGTTTTTCCTCAAGACTTGCCATCTTGGCTCTAAGCTTGTCCACACTTATACTTCCAAGGAGTATCATTGTAGCAAATTGTTTTAAGACAGGTATCAAGGCCTTGCCATCTTCATTGAGAATGCTTTGGGCAAGCTGCATCTTCTGTCCAAACACTGCTCCTCTGTTTTTCAATGCCTCCTTCTTTCGTTCTATTTCAGTATTTAACTCCCGTTCCTGCGATCTGAGTTGAGAATATAGTTGAAACAATCTCTTCCCAATCTCTATCTCTGCCATATTTCTGACATTTATTCCAGAAGCAACTATCTGATTTGCCTCTATTTCTGTTCTTCCCACCAGTATCTCGCTTGTCCCCTCTGGCCGGATTTCAAGAAACTCCGTTTTTATAACCCCTTCGCTAATCTCCTTTTTGATACAAATCCTGTTTTTTGCCACCAAAGTGGCCTTCCTAGCGGCTCCTATCACCATATCAGAACCAGAACGAATAAAATTTTTGGCAAAATTAATTATAACAGGACCAGTCGCATCTACAGTCTCTCCTTCTACTGCACCCTTTACCATTAATGAACCATCTATTATAACGGCAAAACATCCACGGATGTCTCCTTCTACAACCAGATCCGCCTTACATCTTAGCTCATTACTAACACCCTTAAAGTTGCCAGTATTGAAATCGATATCTTTGACTTTAATTTGGTTTTTTATTGAGATCTTTCTCAAATTCTCTTCACATGGGCTTCCCTCAAATCCACAGATTATGATACCAGCCTTTTTCGCGTAATAGTCCCAAACACGTCTACTAGTTTCCGGATCAAAATCATCCTTAGTATAAAAACCGTCTTTCACCTTAACTGGAGCCGGTTTACCAGCCTTTGCCATTATGGGAAAGCCCAACACATCTGTACCTTCTGTCCCAGAGGAAGGCTCAAAAATCCTAAAAACGAGTTGATCTTTGGATGCCTGGGGAAAACGGTTAACCTCACGAAAATCCATGCTACCATCTGGCAAAAGACGGCCTGGTTGTAATTTAAAATCGAAAAAAAGCTTAATGTAACCATCTTCACCGTCGACCGGCTCGCATCCACGTACAGTCAAAGTCGAGATGCCTGGCATGGTATTTATTTCTACTTGGCGAGGCCTTAGATGACGCTCTTTAGCTGGAGCAACAAATGTAAATACATCTTGATCTCCAGAACCAATTTGTCTGGCTATATCATCAGGTAGGCTGATAAAATAGTCTCTCAAGACTATCTCTATGGCCTTTAAAAGGTTATTGGCTCCTATACGAGTTCCCGAGGGAAGATCCATAGCAACAGCCAGTATATCAGAATCAACCTTTACCTCCTCTCGCGTTTCCTTAATCCACTGGGCAGCCTCAATAGGCGACGAATCACTGTCAAGGTCAGCTAAAGCCCTTGCAGAATCATCTGGCATTGTTGCGTATTGATCACTCCTTGTTTCTTCCATCAAATTCATCTCTTCATCCACAGGCCCCACACCTTCTACAAACCTGCAAGTTGCAAAAGGCCGTCTCTTGCGCCCTCTGCGCCCTCTTCCACTGGGCCAAAAGAAAATTCCTCTTTACCCGATGGTTAATTACTTCCCATGGAAGCTCCTCTTCCAATCTTCTTTCCTTAAGGTAATTTTCGGCAATATTTGAGATTTCCTTAACTATCCTTTTATTTCCAAGGCCTCTTAAGACAAAGCTACCAAGGATTTTCCCTAACCTTTCATCTCCCCGGCTAAGAAGCGCCTGCATAATGCTGCCTTCGATTGAATCGAGCCGTAGCCTTATATTTGGGACAGATCCAAGCATCTCTCTAAGAATCTTTCTGCGTCTTTTCAGAACATTAGATTCAACAAAGGCTACCCACTGGAAAGGAGTCCAGGCCTTTGGGACAAAGGTAGCTACAGAGACAATGATCTTTCCTGCACGCCCCCTCCCCCTTGCAAAAGCAAGCATGATATCTCTTACCTTCTTGGAAAGGATTGCAATCTCCTCTACATCATCATCTTCCTCCATAGGAAGCCCTATCATGAAATAAAGCTTTAAATTTCTGAGTCCCACACGTGCCAAGATCTCGGCAGCAGAAACTATCTGCTCTTCTGTAAGGTTCTTATTAATAATCCTTCGTAACCTTTCGGAACCAGCCTCAGGGGCAATGGCAGCAGTATAATTCTTGGATCTGACAAGAAGCCTTACAAATTCTTCTGTGAGAGCATCTGCCCTCAAAGAAGAAAAACCAAGCTGGAATCCCTTTTTTATCAGGCCCTCGCAAAGACCGGAAATAATGCTGCTACTTGCATATTCAAGTCCAACAAGGCCAACTTTTCTTGCTCCTTTTGTGTCGGAAAGGGTATAATTTATGGCCTCTTCCGACCAGTTTCTTGGCGGCCTATAGACAAAACCTGCTGCACAAAACCTGCAGCCCCTGCCACATCCTCTGGTAATCTCAAGGAGAAAGGTGTTAGGAAATGACGAACGGTCCGACACCACAACTGTATGAGCTACTGTTGAAAGCCCTTTTTTTGAAAACGCTGGAGTTACTATACCCTTTCCCCTTGAGTGAATACCAGGACAATAGACACCGGCTAAACTTTCAGCCAACTCTGTAAGAAGCCTATCTTTTCTACTGCTGTTTATATCCCTATTTATTAAAAAACTTACAAGATCCTCATATATCGCCTCAAAATCTCCAAGGAGAAACGCATCCACGAAATCAGCTACAGGAGAAGGATTGATCTGACAGGCCACGCCTCCTGCTAAAATCAAGGGGGAGTCATAAGGTGCCCTATCCTTTCTCAACGGGGGAATGCCAGCCTGCATAAGAAAGGGGGCAACATTTAGATAGCTTAATTCAAAACTGATGGAAAATATGATTATATCGAACTCTAAAACATGCCTGTTAGACTCTGCAGATCGGAAGTCATAAGAAATCCCATTATAAAAAAAACGCTCTGCAACAATGTCTTCATTACAGTTTAGCAGCTCATAAACTCGCTGGAAACCCAGGTTGGCCATTGCAAGGCCATAAGAATCTGGAAAGACGATTGCTACAGAACGTTTTCCTCGCCAGCGTTTTTTAATAACACCGGCCTCCTGCCTATTTATATTTCTAGCTGTCAACTATTGATCGTTTTCCTGCTCCATCTTCGCAAGCTCCTCGAATCTTATATCAATTCCAAGAACTCCGATTATCTCGTCATCCTCGTTTCTTATCGGCCCAGAGACGGTAATACATAGGGCATTAGTTATACGAGAGGTATAAAAATCAGATACATGAATCTTTCCATCCTTCAATGGAGCGATAAACCAGGGCCTGTTAGAAAAATCGCTGTCAAGCTTGTAGCTTGCATACTTACCTCTGTCCTCTATATGAGTAATGTTGTGAGTGATTTTTTCACCTTCCGAATTCACTACATAAAGAAACTGGATAAACGGATTTTCTTCAAGCACGCACTTGAGCAAAGGCTCGATCTTTCCTGGATCCATGGAACGCATCTCTGGCCTGTCAACAAGATCTTCCACCAAATGATAGGCAAGATCATGCGCGCGCCTTTTGAGCTTATCAAAATCAGAGGTGAACAATTCGGGCAGATATTTCCTAGCTAGGGCCTCCATCTCCTCTTTGGACATGGAGGTTATCCTGCCATGCTCATACTGTTTCATGACTTGTTTGTACATTCTGACAATCCCAGGATGCCTCTTATCTATCATCTTGTCTCCGCTCAAACCAAGATGGGAGTTGACCCAATGTGCTATGCCAGCAGTACCTGACTTATCAGAAATGATAACTGCAATAGGCCTTCCAAGGATCTTCTTTGTATCAAAGATATTGTATATTTCTTCATTTTTCATAAGGCCATCTGCATGTATGCCTGCGCTTGTGGCATTAAAATCCTCTCCAACTAATGGATAGTTGGCAGGTATGTGAACACCAAGTTCTTTCTCAAAGAACCTTGCCATTTCTGTAATGGCCAGGGTATTAATTCCATCTGTCTGTCCCCTAAGGGCTATCCTTTCAATAAGCAAGGCCTCTATAGGGGTATTTCCGGTCCGCTCTCCAAAACCTAGAAGCGTACCGTTAATTGCACCGCACCCATAAAGCCAAGCAGTTGTTGCATTAATTACCACCTTATGAAAATCGTTATGTCCATGCCACTCGAGGAGTTCTCCTGGCACCCCTGCATCATCAATCATAGCCCGCACGACTTTTGCCACACTCCTTGGTAGAGCAGCACCTGGATAGGTGACACCGTAACCCATGGTATCACACATCCTAATTTTTATATCTATGCCAGATTCTTCCCTGAGCTTCATAAGCTCTATGGCAAAAGGCACACAGAAACCGTATATATCTGCCCTTGTTATGTCTTCAAAGTGACACCTTGGCCTTATACCAAGATCAAGGGCCGCCTTGACTGTTGCAAGATAGGCCTCCATAGCCTCAAGACGCGTCTTTTTGAGTTTTAAATATATATGATAATCTGAGGCAGAAGTAAGAATCCCTGTCTCTGCAAGCTCCATTTCCTTGACAAGCTTCAGATCTTCCTTCTTTGCCCTGATCCATCCAGTTATTTCAGGGAACTGATATCCCTTTTCCCGGCAGACCTCTACTGCCTTTTTGTCCTTGTTAGTGTAAAGGAAAAATTCCGACTGGCGTATAATACCCTTTGGCCCACCCATTTCATGAAGAAAATCAAATATTTTACTTATCTGCTCCACTGTATAAGGAGGACGGGCCTGCTGACCATCCCTGAAGGTCGTATCTGTAATCAACATATCCTTGCACGGTTCTGGAGCAAGATATCTGTGATCAAAGGCTATACGGCAGACCTCTTCATATGGAAAGAGGTCCCTCATAAGATCAGGCTCTTCCCGCTCTACAAGCCTAAAGTTTTTTCTATAATCGAGGAGTCCTCTTTTATCGTTCCATTTAATCATATCTTTCTCCTTTTTCAGTCGTAACTATAGGGTACCTCTAAACAATTCTTTTTCTGTTCAATATTAACCAGAGATGGCCTTCATGGCCAAAATATTAGTCTGCCAAGACAATTTTCTAACTTAATCTATTCAGCCCTTTTCCAATCTGGCTTAAGATACAGCTCTGCCAGCTGAGCCATGTTCACCTCTGCAGGTGCCCTTGCCATAAGACATTGGGCCTTCTGGGTCTTCGGAAAGGCTATCACATCCCTGATTGTGTTCCTGCCCGCCATTAGCATAACAAGTCTATCGAGACCAAAAGCAATTCCCCCATGAGGAGGCGCGCCATAGGTAAGGGCCTCCAGCAAAAAACCAAATTTCTCTTCTGCTTCTTCATCTGATATGTTTAAGGTCTTGAAGACCTTTCTTTGCAGACTTGGCTGATGAATACGTATACTTCCACCACCTATCTCGATACCGTTCAATACAAGATCATAGGCCCTTGATCGCACAGCACCAGGGTCTGAATCAAGAAGTCCAACATCTTCCTTCATTGGAGCAGTAAAAGGATGATGAAGGGCCTTAAAACGCCCTTCATCTTCGTCAAACTCCAGGAGCGGAAACTCTGTTATCCAGACAAAATCAAAACGGTCTTTGGGTATCAGGCCACGCATTCTTGCAAGCTCAAGCCTGAGTTCACCAAGCACTCTAAAAACGGTTGCCTTCTGATCCGCTCCGAAAAAGAGTATGTCTCCAGGAGCTGCGTCTAGTCTCTCCATCATGGCCTTTTGTTCTTCATCTTTAAAAAATTTTGCAATAGGAGACTGCCAAGAGGCATCCTCTTTTATCTTTACCCAAGCAAGTCCCTTGGCACCAAGAGATTGAGCAAACTCAGTAAGGACATCAAGATCCTTCCTGGACAGATCAGCCATCGCCTTTGCGTTAATAGCCTTAACAACCCCTCCAGCAGAAACAACCGAATTAAAGACCTTCAAGCCACAACTTGCGGCTATATCGCTAACATCAACAAGCTCAAGCCCGAAACGCATATCCGGCCTATCTGTTCCAAATCTTTCCATTGCCTCTTTGTAAGAAAGTCTCTTAAAAGGAATCTGGACCTCTATGCCAAGAGTCTGTTTAAAGATAGACTCCATGAGCCCCTCTATTAGCTCTATAACATCATCCTCCTTTACAAAAGACATCTCCATGTCTAACTGGGTAAACTCCGGCTGCCTGTCTGCCCTTAAATCCTCGTCCCTAAAACAGCGAACTATCTGAAAATATTTCTCCATTCCAGCTATCATGAGGATCTGTTTGTAAAGCTGGGGAGACTGGGGCAAGGCATAAAATTTCCCAGGGTTTACCCTGCTTGGTACCAAGTAGTCCCTTGCACCCTCTGGAGTACTGCGAGTAAGCATGGGTGTTTCGATCTCAAAAAATCCTTTTTGAGAAAGGAATATTCTCATAGCCTGACATACATCATGCCTAAGCCTCAGGTTTTCCAGCATAACAGGGCGCCTAAGGTCTATATAACGGTATTTGAGCCGAACGTTCTCGGAAACTTCCTTCTCCTCATCCAGCGGAAATGGCGGGGTTTTGGATGTATTTAGGATTCTCAGTTCCTCACAGGCAACCTCCACCATGCCTGTCTTGATCTTAGGATTTTCCATCCCCTCTGGGCGCCTTCTGACCTTGCCTCTAACGGCAATTACGTATTCACTCCTCAGAGAATGGGCCTTTTCATGGGCCTCTTTATTGACCTCTGGTGCAAAAACCACCTGAGTAATGCCTGCCCTGTCTCTCAAATCTACAAAGATAAGGCCGCCATGATCCCTCCTCCTGTGCACCCAGCCCATAAGGGTGACTTCAGACTCGAGACTTTCTTCTGTGATACTGTAGCAATCGTGGGTGCGTCTAAGCTCTCCCATTGGTTCCATTGTTGCTCTCCTTGTCAATCAGCTCTTTATCTCTTTGTCTTCTCAAGGAGTATTTCTGGAAGATCGTCAAGATCCAAAACTTCCTGCTCCTTGGTCTTCATGTTTCTCAAAATCGCCTCTTCCTCATCCATTTCCTTCTCACCAACAATCAGACAATATCTGGCCCCAGCCTTGTCAGCCTGTTTCATTTGAGACTTGAGACTCTTATCCTCAAGAGAATATTCCACCTTAAGACCATTACGCCTTAAGTACCCTAACCAGTAAAGCGCCTCGCTACGTGCCTCTTCTCCAAGAGCGGCTATAAAAAGATCTATCTGTTTGGGCTCTAGCTCGTCCCTCATTAGAAGCAAAAGCCTTTCAACCCCTATAGCCATTCCCACACCTGGAAGCTCTGGCCCACCAAGTAGCTTAGACAGACCATCATAACGTCCACCTGCAGCCACTGTACCTTGGGCACCAAGGCCTCTTGCCTTTAATTCAAAGGTAGTGCGCCTATAATAGTCTAGCCCTCTTACAAGATAGGGATTTTGCACAAAAGGTATACCAAAGGCCTCAAGGGCATCAAGCACCCTGCCCATGTGAGAAGCACATTCGGGACATATATAGTGTTTCATAACTGGCGCAAACTTGAGTACTCTCTGACACTCATCATTCTTGCAATCAAATACACGAAGGGGGTTAAGCCGGGCACGCCTTTGGCAATCCTTACACAAATCCTCCATATTGTTTTGGAGAAAATAAAGGAGGTCTTTTCTGTGAAGTGGTCTGCACTCGGGACATCCAAGGGAGTTTACTTCCAGTAACAAATCTTCTTCTTTTGCAAACCTGGAAACTATTTCATAGGCAAGGAAAATCACTTCTGCATCGGCGATAGGAGAACCACTTCCAATATATTCTGCATTTAATTGATGAAACTGGCGTAATCTGCCCTTTTGGGGACGCTCATGCCTGAACATAGGTCCCATAGTATAAAGTTTTAGTATTGGAAACAAATTATATAATTTGTGTTCTATAACAGCCCTAAGAATACCTGCTGTGGCCTCTGGACGCAGGGTCAAGAGCTGGCCATTCCTGTCTTCAAAGGTATACATCTCCTTTTCAACAATGTCTGTATGCTCGCCAATTCCCCTGGCAAAAACTTCTGTCTTTTCCAGAATAGGGATCCGAATCTCCTGCAGATTACAACCTTCAAAGACCTGCCTTGCTACTCTCTCTATTTTTTGCCGTTTCCTTGCCTCCTCAGGCAACACATCCTTAAATCCCTTGACAGCCTTCAGGGTCACTTTTTTCTCCTTTGCATTAACAAAATCCGTATTAGTTTAATTGCACTAACAGCTTTCTCTGCCAAAAATTTGCAGGACAAAAATATCCAGCCCTCTATGAATTCAGCTCTTGAGAGGAATTTAAACCGAAAAAGTGGTTTGATTGGGCCTTGAACAGTATATATTATTTGGATGAACTCCGCTCTATTTACTTCAACAACATCATAATTTCAAGTTTAATGAGATGATCTGTCAAGAAATATTAAAAGTAATAAATCTAAGCAATGAATCTTATAAATAAGGTCTGGAAAGATGGCTTCTGATTCCAAGAAGCCGCAATTTCTCATGGAAAAGAGGACTGGCAAAAAGATAGTAATCCATGTATCTGGTAACTGGACCATTGACAAAGTACCTCCATCGCCAGAAGACATAATTCAGAGTCTGCGTGAGCTGTTACCAATAGAACAAGTAACTGTTGATGCACAAAAGCTAAAACGTTGGGACAGCACATTTGTCCTTTTTCTGTCAACCCTTAAGACATTTGCAAAGCAACATGGCGCGGAATTTCACATGAATGCTGTGCCAGAAGGCGCTCTTCATCTACTTACCTTATCTGTTAAAGGTCCTGCAGCAAGTCCTGTATCGCAATACGAAAAGAAGCCTCATCTACTTGCCAAGATAGGCCGGATCTCTTCACAGATAGCCAAGACCATTGTTGGCTTCCACTCATTTCTTGGCGAGGTGGTACTTGGTTTTGCCAATATTTTTACCGGAAAAAGTAGGCTGCGTTTTGGAGACTTTCTTCTATATATGCAACATGCAGGTGCCATGGCCCTTCCCATAGTAAGTCTCGTAAGTTTTTTGGTTGGGCTTATTCTGGCCTTTGTGGCAACAGTACAGCTCAAGATATTTGGTGCACAGATCTTTGTTGCAGATCTCGTAGGAATTGCAATGGCTAGGGACATGGGAGCAATGATGGTGGGCATCATAATGGCTGGACGCACAGGTGCCACCTATGCAGCCCAGCTTGGCACCATGCAAGTCAATGAGGAAATAGATGCCTTAAGGACCTTGGGCCTTAGACCAATAGAGTTCCTTGTTATTCCAAGGATTATGGCCCTCTCCTTAATGATGATTCCATTGTGTGTATATGCAGACCTGCTTGGCATCGCTGGAGGGGCGGTGGTAGGAGCAGGCTTCAGTGACGTAACCCTGCTTCAATATATTTCCGAGACCCAGAAGGCAGTACCCCTGAACCACTTTTTTATTGGTCTAGTGAAGTGCTTTGTTTATGGAATAATCGTAGCGCTGGTGGGTTGCAGAAAGGGGCTTTCCTGTGGCAGGAGTGCTGCGGCAGTAGGTAAAGTTACTACATCGGCGGTAGTAACATCGATAGTATGGATAATCGTTGCCTGTGCCATAATAACCATAATCTGTTACGTTTACGGTATATAAACTTGAAAAGGGGCCTTTGAGTATAATGGACAAGATCCCTCATATTAAGGTGGAAGACCTAACAATGGCATATGGAGACAAAGTCATTCAGAAACACTTAACTTTTACAATATATAAAGGCGACATTTTTATAATAATGGGGGGTAGCGGATGCGGGAAAAGCACCCTTTTAAAACACCTGATAGGACTCATCCGCCCCAACAAAGGCAGAATACTTTTTGACAATATAGACTTCTGGGCCACTTCCCAAGAAAAACGGCTTGAGATAATGAAAGGCTGTGGAGTACTATATCAAAGTGGGGCACTTTGGTCATCAATGACACTTTTAGAAAATGTGGCTCTGCCATTAGCTGAATTTACAACCCTTCCCCAAAGGACCATTAAGGCCCTTTGCTCGCTAAAGCTCCGTCTAGTTGGGCTTGGGGGCTATGAAAACTATTATCCTTCTCAGTTGAGCGGCGGCATGAGAAAGAGGGCCGCCCTTGCACGGGCAATGGCAATGGATCCGAAAATATTATTCTTTGACGAACCTTCTGCTGGCCTTGATCCGGTAAGCTCAAAACACCTAGACGACCTCATAGTTGAAATCAGAGACAGCCTTGGATCTACTGTAATAATAGTCACCCATGAACTTGCAAGCATATTTTCCATAGGAACTAACAGCGTATTTTTGGACAGTGAATCGAAAACCATGCTTGCAACTGGCCACCCCAAAAGGCTTTTAAAACAAACCAATAATGAGAAAATCTTGAGCTTCCTAACAAGAGGAACCATGAGACGGGAGGTAGCTGTTGTCTAAGAAGGCAAACCCGACGCTTATAGGAGCCTTTGTAACTGGTGCGATAATTCTATTGATTGGTGGGCTTATATTCTTTGGATCCGGCATCTTGTTTTCAGAACGCCAAACCTTTGTACTTTTCTTTAACAGCTCCCTGAAAGGGCTTGAAAAAGGCTCTCCTGTCACCTTTAGAGGAGTGCCTATAGGTCAAGTAAAAAAAATAAGTATTCTTGTTGATCCTGAAAGCGGTAACTTTAAGATGCCGGTCTATATATCCATAGACCCAAAGAGCATGTTCTCATATTCAGGTGCAGGAAGGGTAAGCGAAGTATCTGTCAGAAAGATGACAGAAATACTTATTAACAGGGGACTTAAGGCGCAACTGCAGATTCAAAGTCTTGTAACAGGAAAACTACAGGTAGATTTGGATTTTTATCCAGAGGCACCAGTACACTATGTAGGACTTGACAAAGAGCATATTGAGATACCGACTGTTCCATCTACTGTTGAAGAAGTTATAAAACGTTTTGAAGAAATTCCATTAGATGACTTGGTGGAAAAGCTCATTTCTGCCATAGACGGACTGGACCAGCTGATAAAAACAGGGAAAATAGGAGCAACCATTGATATTCTGCACCAAAATCTTGTAGACATCAAAAAAAATATGGCCATACTCATGCCAGAACTACTTGCAACTCTAAAATCCATCAAAAAAACCAGCGGTTCTACCAATACCTTCATGGCGAATGCCAACAAAAAACTCCTTGAAATTTCAAGACATATTTCACATCTTGCAGAATCAACCAACCAAGTGGCCCTAAGGCTTAACAGGGCGCTTGCCAATATTGAAACTATGAGTTCGCCAAACTCTTATGAACGCTATCAGCTTAAAAGACTTCTTGAAGAGTCTGTCCGGGCAACAAAGGCCATACGAGAACTTGCTGAATCTATAGAAGCCCAACCTGACATTCTCATCAAAGGAAGAAGCCTTAAAAGGAGGGGAAAAAATGAATAATTATAGCCAAGTCAAGGGGAAAATAATATTTCTGTTGGCAATCATTAATTTCATGTATGGCTGCTCACCACTTACAACCAGAACTCCAGAACCTGATTATTATCTTTTAACCTCGTTAAGCAAAACCGACAATCAAGACGGATCGTTAGAGGCCTCAAAGATTGACAAAAAGAAAACTATAATAATAGGTCCTGTAGAGATTCCGGCATATTTAGACCGGCAAGAAATAGTAAGGCGTAAGGGCTCTAACAAAGTACATGTCCTAAAATTAAACAGATGGGCTGAACCACTTCCAAACGGGATGGAACGAGTTCTTGCCCAAAATATCTTTACAATTTCAGGAGGGAAAATCTTATGCTATCCCTTTTCTATGATTGTTCCAGAGGAAGAAAAAAATTTTGATTTGAGGGTGATGTTAAACGTGTATCAATTTGAGGGAACAGATGACGGCAAATGTCGTCTGGATACAGAATATTTTCTGACCTTGCCTAACAATAAGGACATCTTCCACAAAAGGATAATATTAACTGCAACTATGCAAGGGGATTCCATTCCAGACGTGATTAGATGTCAAAACCGGCTCTTGGATAGGCTCTCCTACACTGTAGCCCAAAAGTTAGTAGAGTTTCTATCAAAATAAAAAGACAGGGCCAAAGCCCTGCCTTTTAGATAATCACCTCTAGGCCACATCCTAAAGGCGGCCTCGTTATTATTTATTTGAGCTTTTCTTCTGTTTGTTAGCCCCTCTTCCCTTTTTATTGGCTTTCTTTCCCACTGTTACGTATGGCTTTAGCTTTTTCAGGGTCTTCTCACCTATCCCCTTTACCTCAATAAGCTCATCGACACTTTCAAATGGCTGTTTTTCCCTATATTTTACAATGGCCTTGGCAGTCTTTGGTCCTATGCCGGAAAGTGTCTGCAGCTCTTCCACCGTAGCAGTATTGATATTGACCTTCTCGGTGGCAGCCATGACAGAGGTACTAGAAAAGACTACAGACAGACACAATGCCAAAACAATACCCACCAATTTTGTTTCCAACACTCTACTGTCCAACATTTTTACCTCCTTGTGAATAATGTAATATGCCATTTTCACAAGCAACTTTTAAACCATATTTGAGGACAGAAACCGAAATAGTCTAAAAAACTTGAAAGCTAGAAATATCCCAACCAAGGCACCCAGCACATTACATACAAAATCCAGCATGTCTGAATATCTAGAAGGAAGCCACATTTGAGAAAATTCAATAAACAGGCTCATTGAGCAACAATAAAATAGGCTAAATAAGAAAGATTTTTTTAAATTATTATCTAATATATTAAAAAAAAATAACATTGTGATTGCTCCAACAGGGACAAAACCTACAATGTTGATTGTTATATCTGTAAAAAAACCCTTTTCATTTACAACGCCAAGATCTTGAGGCCATTTTAAAAACTGTTTTTTTAATACAACTATAGTCTTGGGTATAATGAGCCCTTCAGAGGGATTTCCATTGTTGATAATCTTTCTTGTCTTACAGATCTCTTTAAAATCATAACATAGCAATGGTTGGGTTTCCCTTGGAAAATCAAAACACTGGCATGAAGACCAACATATCCAATCATGATGAATTTCGTGAATCGTCAACGCATCAGGATACAAGGCCACTCCATAAATAGAACCATTCCAGGGATGCAAACTGTAGGCATCGTTACCGATTATCAACCTTACCTTTTCATGAGGTAAACGAAACAGAAAGGGCTTCTTCGCATATTTTAACTGCCCATCTAAAAATAGTTTGGTCTCTTTTTGTGAAATTAGCAAAGTCAAAAATACTATATCATCATGTTGATTATCATGTCCTATCTTGAATGAGATCCGAGGTCTCTTTAAAGAATAATCATAATCGCTTCCCTGCATTACTATAATCCATGACTTCCATTGACCTATAATCAACTGCGTCAAATCATCATGTCCGTAAATGGTTAATATATTTTTGAAATTAGATTGATGAGCAGGAGATGGACGAAAGGCTACCTCAAGTGTAAACGAACCATTTGATGAAAAGCTGTAAAAATCAAAAGGCTCACTGTAAGCTATTCCATACTTTCCAAAGTTCAGACCAGCAGGATTAGAGGAGCAGACAAGTTGATTGAATAAGACAAGATCATGAGGCCATAATCCGAACAGTAAGGTGGTAAGAGAAACACCTAACCAAAGGGCAAAAGTAACACTATTCCCGTTCTTTTTTAATAAACGAAACATTAATTGACTTTAAGACAGACAAAATCATCTTCCAGGCGAGCCCAACTTGGCACTTTTCCATTTTTTCACAGGTGGTCTGCTAGTTATCTTTTTGGGACCTAAAGCAAAGAGCTAAAAGCTGGCTCCTCTGCCAACCCCCACGTAATTAAAGCCCAACTCTCTCATTTTTACAGGATCATAGACATTCCTTAGATCTATAAAGACTGGCTCTCTCAACAGGGAATAGATCTTTTTTAAATCAAGGGCCCTGTATTGATTCCATTCTGTCATGAGCACTACTGCATCAGAATCTTTACATGCTTCATAGGCATCATTTACATACTCGATCCCCTTTGGCAGATACTTTTTGGCTTCCTCCATGCCCTGAGGATCATGTGCCTTTATCCTGGCTCCCTTTTCCATAAGGGCAGGGATAATAGTAATTGAAGGGGCCTCCCTCATATCGTCTGTCTCCGGCTTGAAGGTGAGTCCTAAAAATCCAACAACCTTCCCTGCCAAAGAGCCATCAAATACATCTTTTATCTTTTTAACCATTCTGGCCTTTTGGGCCGCATTAACCTCTACCGCAGCCTCCACAAGACGAAGACTTTCACCATATTCCTGAGCAATTCTCAAAAGGGCCAAGGTATCTTTGGGGAAACAGGATCCACCATAACCAGGACCTGGATGAAGAAACTTTGGACCGATACGGCCATCCATGCCTATCGCCTTTGCCAAATCAACCACATCGGCTCCAACGGCCTCGCATACGTTGGCCATCTCGTTAATAAAACTTATCTTCATGGCGAGAAAGGCATTGGCAGCATATTTAATAAGCTCCGCAGTCTCTATGCCTGTACAAACTATGGGGGTTTCTATAAGATATAAAGGCTTGTAAATCTCTCTTAGAATCCGTTCGGCCCTTTCGCTCTCCACACCAATAACAACCCTGTCTGGACGCATGAAATCGTTTATAGCAGCCCCCTCCCTCAAAAATTCAGGATTGGATGCCACATCAAAATCAGCCTTACTGTTTTCCTCCCTTATTATACGCGCCACCTGCCTAGCCGTGCCAACAGGCACTGTGCTCTTATCCACAACTACTGTATATCCAGACAGATAAGGAGCAAGCTCTCTGGCGGCACCATATACATACGTCAGATCAGCATAGCCGTCTCCGCGTCTACTGCTGGGGGTACCAACAGCAAGAAACACTGCATCCGAGCCTGGCACAGCCTCGGAAAGCTCTGTGGTAAAAGCCAACCTGCCTTCCTGGACATTTTTTATCACCAATGTTTGAAGCCCGGGCTCATAAATAGGGACTTTACCGGCCTTTAAACATTCTATCTTCTCCTTAAGCTTGTCCACACATACTACATGATGTCCAAATTCAGAGAAACAGGTCCCTGTCACAAGACCTACGTAACCTGTACCAATTATCGCTATTTTCAATTTATTATCCTTTCATTTAGAATCTAAGGACGATATTGTAATTTAATCCCGATTGAAACAATGTCTTGCCGAAATTAACTAATTTCGTTAATTCTTTCAAAATATTTTTTATCGTCGTTTGTAACCAGGGAGAAAATCGGACAAAAATTTTTCATAACCTGCACTCCCGTTGCACACTTACAGATTCAGATTAATCTTTAATTATGAACAAAGAAAACAAAAACAACCCTGCCCCAAAAGAGGGGTTTACAAAAGAAATAATATGCATCTTCCTATTTGGAATGGTGCTATTTCTCATAGCCTCCCTATTTAGTTACGATCCTGCAGATCCTAGCCTAAACCACATAGGCGCTGAAAAGGTAAAAAATTTTATGGGACCTGCAGGTGCTGCCTTGTCTGACTTGCTAATGTCTCTTTTTGGCATAGCTTCCTGGATCATCGTTGCTGTAGTAGCTGGTGGCATCTTATTCATCCTGAAGGGGACCTTATGGAACAGGAGGGCGATACACTTCTTTTCTGGAGCCATGCTTGTTTTGTTAAGCTCCTGTATGCTCCTCTGGCTCTTATCGCCTGAAAACATGCATGGAGGGTTGGTTGGCGCTGTTTTAGCACAAAGCATGAAAGATTGGTTTGGGTCAGCAGGTACAGCTCTTTTTGGCACCATGCTTTTTATAATGGGTCTGATTATTGCTACACCTCTGTCCCTGACAAACCTTTCCAGAGTACTCTGGACTATTCTGGGCAAGAAAAAAGACAAGAGAATAAAAGATTCCACCGTTTCCGAAAACAAGGCGCATAAAGACACAACAGGACCAGACCGTGAAAAGCCCCAGATAGTAGAACCTGTTATCCTGAAGAAAGAAAAAACAGGACAGAAAAAGACAGTTGATGAAGTGGAAGATTTCCAAATAACCCCTGTTAAGGGTGAATTTGTCCGGCCTCCGCTTTCGTTTTTGCAAGATCCACCAGAAGAAGAAATAGAAATAGACAAAGAGGAATATATAGAAAATTCAAAAATCCTTGAGCAAAAACTTAAAGATTTTGGTGTATCTGGTAGGGTAGTGGAGATATGCCCTGGGCCTGTTGTAACCATGTATGAATTTTCTCCGGCTCCTGGGGTAAAAATCAACAAGGTGGCATCCCTTGCAGATGACCTAGCGCTTGCCCTAAAAACCAGAAGTGTAAGAATCGTAGCCCCTATTCCGGGTAAGGCTGTCATAGGAATAGAGCTGGCCAATCCCAAGAGACAAACCGTTTACCTAAAACAGATCCTATCTGCAGACGTCTTTCAAAAAGGCAAAGGCGAGCTACTTCTTGCCCTTGGGCAGGATATAGTTGGCCAACCTGTAGTGACGGATCTGACTCGTATGCCCCATCTCCTCATTGCCGGCGCTACAGGCACAGGGAAAAGCGTTGGACTGAACTCTATGATCTGTTCGCTCCTTTATAAACTAGGCCCAGACAAGTTACGGCTTCTCATGATAGATCCCAAGAGGATAGAGCTTTCGCTTTATGATGGCATACCCCATCTCATTCATCCGGTTGTCAGTGAGCCAAAAGAGGCAACAAGGGCACTGAGATGGGCGGTTATGGAAATGGAAAGAAGATACCAACTTCTGGAAGAGGCCCATGCTAGAAATGTAGCAGGCTACAACAAACAATCCGATGAGCCATTGCCTTACCTTGTAGTTATAATTGACGAGTTAGCAGACCTGATGATGGTATCATCAAAGGAAGTGGAGGCATCTATTGCACGCCTTGCCCAGATGGCCCGTGCTGCAGGAATGCATATAATCATTGCCACCCAAAGGCCATCTGTAGACGTCCTTACAGGGCTTATAAAAGCAAACTTTCCAGCCCGTATATCTTTTAAGGTTTCATCAAAGGTGGACTCTCGCACTATACTTGACACTATGGGTGCTGAAAGACTGCTTGGAAATGGAGACATGCTCTTTTTGCCTCCAGGAACCTCAAATTTGGAACGCATCCATGGAGCCTTCATTTCCGAGGCAGAAATAATGAAGGTCGTGGAATTCTTAAAGGCCCAAGGTGAACCAGATTACGATTTTTCAGTAATAGAAGCAGGGCCCGATGAGACTGCTGAAGAAGGAGCAGGTGGCAGAGACTTTTATGATGAGAAGTACGACGAAGCAGTTGAGATAGTAACCTCTACTGGTCAGGCATCTATTTCAGGCCTCCAGCGTCGACTTAGAATAGGTTATAACAGGGCTGCAAGGATGATAGAACAGATGGAGCGAGACGGCATTGTAACCCCCACCGATGGGATGGGAAGGCGCCAGGTAATAGCAAGAGGCTATGAAGACGTGTGAACTGCTGGCCCCAGCAGGCAGTCTTGAAAAACTCAAAATTGCCATTTTCTATGGGGCTGATGCCGTCTACTTTGGAGCTAAGGATTTCAGTCTAAGGGCCAGGGCAGGCAATTTAAATCAAAGCGAAATGAAGGAGGCGGTCTCGTATGCCAGGGCCCACAATGCAAAAGCTTATGTAACTGTTAATATCTTTGCCCGGAATAAAGATATTGACAGGATAATGGATTTTTTATCATTTCTATCTTCGATACAGCCAGATGGAATAATAGTTAGTGATCCAGGAATCATAAGCCTTGCTCAAAAACTAGCCCCACAAATTCCCCTTCATCTTTCAACCCAAGCCAATACCATGAACTACCAAAGCGTATTATTTTGGCATAGACTCGGCATTAAGAGGATAAACCTAGCCAGGGAATTGGGCCTTGAGGAGATAAAAACCATTAGGAAACGACTGGGGGATGTAGAGCTGGAGGTATTCGTTCATGGGGCTATATGCATTGCCTATTCTGGAAGGTGCATGCTCAGCCTTTACCTTACCGGACGCGAGGCCAATCAAGGTCACTGTGCTCACCCCTGCAGATATTCGTATGCAGTGCAAGAAGAAAAGAGGCCAGGAGAATACTTCCCCATTGAAGAAGACCAAAAGGGCCTTTACATCTTCAACTCCAAGGATCTTTGTCTGATCGAAAGGCTTTCTGAACTTGTCAACTGTGGTATCGATTCCCTTAAGATCGAAGGCAGAATGAAGGGAAAGCTCTATATTGCCACAGTAGTGAGGGCCTACAGAGCGACTCTTGATAACATACTTGGCAGATGTCCCAAAAATTTTTCCATGGAAAAGATAAGGGCAGAACTTAAAGGAATCTCATCGAGAGGCTATACTGAAAATTTCTTTTCAACCACCCCCAAACTGAATGACATGCTTTACGAAGGATCCAAAGCCCCCCAGCTCTTCATTCCGGTTGGAGTCGTTTTAAAACAGGGGCGCACGCCTGTCATTAGAGCCAACTATGTAATAAGGCCGGGGGACAAGCTTGAATATATGGGAAGAGGACTTGAAGATAGAAACTTTCAGATAGTGGCCATCCGGGATACAGCCTCGAACGAACCTCTTGCAATGACCACTGGAGGAGAAACTGTAAGGATCGAAACCCATCCTGCTATCTATTTTGAAGAATATGCAATCATACGAAAGAAAAACTCTAACTGATAAAAATAAGGAAACCTCTCTTACAAGGCTCAAGGATTGGGAGCTTGCGCTTAGACAGCCAAAAGAGGGCTATAGATTCTCGATAGACGCCATCATTCTTGCAAAGTTTACCAGGATAAAAAAGGGAGCAGAGGTAATCGAACTTGGGGCAGGATGTGGCGTTATTTCTCTAATTCTTGCAAGGACATACCCTGACTCTAACATTATTGCCATAGAGATCCAGAATGATCTTTACAGACTGCTTAAAGAAAATATCGAGATTAACAAAACAACCAATGTGACCCCATTAAATCTTGATATAAGATGCCTAAACAAACACTTTGCTGCTGGGATCTTTGACCATGTTGTGGCCAACCCCCCTTTCAGACGAGTAGAAACCGGAAGACTATGCTTCCATTCGCAAGAGGCCCTTTCCAGACATGAAATCCTTATCAACATGGAGGAACTCCTGCAAATAAGCCGCTTTCTTTTAAGGCCTGGGGGGAAACTTAGCATAATATACCCGGCTGAAAGAACTAGCGAGCTCATTGCTGCCATGAGCTCTATTAAAATCGAGCCCAAAAGACTACAATTTGTATATCCAAACAAGATACGTCCAGCCAGACTGATACTGGCCGAGGGCATCAAAGATGCAGGCATAGAAACCAAAATAGAACCTCCTCTTTTCATCAACCAATAGTTTGACACCTGGACGGTTGCCTTGTAATTTTACAATCTCCATTTAAACAAAAAGGCTGAGGCTGAATGGACTATTTGACTTATTTGTTATGGAGTCTTTCTTGAAAATTTATTAACTGCTTTGTTTTTTCACATCTGCCAAAGATGGCCAATAGCACTTTATACTCATAAAAACAAAAAAATTGAGGGCATATACTCTATGAACGGAAGAAAGGGGTTTATATATTTTTGCACTTGGGCAGTGTTGTTGATGCTACTGGGAGGGTGTACTGCACAAAAGGTCAAGGTAGCCTCTAAATCAACCTTGACCAAAGAACAGAAGGCCGTCCTTGAAAAACTGCCTCCAGCAAACCAGAGGGCACAAAAGATCAAAAAGGATTTACAATCACTCTTTCCAGAAGCAGGGACCTGCCCAATAGACTCTTCAAAGGTAGATCCTGAATCAGACCAAGGAAAACTAGATATGGCCCTAGAGTTATGCAAACTGTCTCAGGATTTGTGGGAGGAAGGAGACAAGGAGGGCGCCATAAAAGTGCTCGATGACGCCTATAGCCTTGTTCTGAGCGTATCCAACGAAGACGAGGACCCTGATATCGAACAGCAAAAAGACGATCTTAGATTTCTAATCTCAAAAAGGATACTCGAAATCCATACCTCTCGTATTAGGACTACCAAAGGCCTCAACAACCCCATTCCACTCAGCATAAACAAATATGTACAAAGGGAGTTGAAGCTTTTCCAGACCAAGAACAGGTCCTTTTTTCTTTCAGCATATAAACGTTCTGGCAAATACAGGCCAATGATACTCAGAGAGCTAAAAAAGGCCGGTCTTCCAAAAGAGCTTTCATGGCTTCCGCTTATCGAAAGCGGTTTTAAGATCCGTGCCCTCTCTAGGGCAAGGGCATTGGGATTATGGCAATTTATACCTTCAACCGGCTACAAGTTTGGTCTAAAGAGAAACATTTGGATCGATGAAAGACTTGATCCTGAAAAATCAACCAGAGCAGCCATCGCTTACCTAACTGAGCTTCATGATATTTTTGGCGACTGGTCAACAGTATTGGCAGCATATAACTGTGGAGAACGAACAGTATTAAGGGCCATAGATAAACAAAAAATCAATTACCTAGATAACTTCTGGGATCTCTATAAAAGGCTACCAAGAGAAACAGCACGCTACGTACCAAAGTTTATCGCTACTTTACTTATAGTGAAAAATCCTGAACGTTATGGATTTGAACTTGGCAAACCAGATGATCCCATTCCATATGAAACTGTGGTAGTGCAAAAACAAATGAAGCTTAGCGATGTTGCTGCAGCTATAGGAGTAAATGCTGATATACTACACGATCTTAACCCAAGTCTTCGTTATGGCGTAACTCCTGAAACAAGTTTCAAGCTAAGGGTACCTAAAAATTACGGGCGTATTCTGCTGGCCAAGTTGGATGATATAAAAATATGGACGCCTCCAAAACCAACCTATAGAAAACGCATCCAGTATGCCCATTCTAAAAGATATATAAAGCACAGGGTAAGAAGGGGAGAATACCTATCTCTTCTTGCAAAACGCTATCATACTTCCGTAAAGGCAATCAGGAGGATAAACCACCTTCGCTCTAGCAAAATAAGGGTAGGCCAGTTGCTTAAGATTCCAGTCCGCTCTTACTATGTCAAGAAATCAAAAAAGAAGACAAGGCGTTATGTCGTTAAAAGAGGAGATACCCTTTGGGAGATTGCCAAAAGATTTAATGTGTCGGTTTCTGCTTTAAGACGAATAAATAGACTTGGATCTAACTGCCTGTACATTGGACAAGTGCTGAGAATTCCGTCAAGTGGTTAACAGAAACAAAGGAGCCTTCTGTGGAAAGACCAAAAATCATTCTAGATGAAAAAGAAATTGACCGGGCACTTAGCAGGATGGCCCATCAGATAATCGAACGTAATAAGGGAGTAGAAGACCTTTGCCTTATTGGGATAAGAACAGGAGGAGTCCCCCTTGCCTATCGATTACAAAAAAAAATAGAACAAATTGAAGGAAGTGCACCGCAGGTAGGCATTCTAGACATAACCCTTTACAGGGATGATTGGAGTAATCTTAGCCAACATCCCATTATACGCAAAACAGAAATTCCCTTTTCCATAGATGACAAAAAGATCGTATTGGTTGACGATGTTATATACACAGGTAGGACAATCAGGGCCGCCCTTGATGCCGTAATAGACTATGGCAGACCTAGCAAGGTTGAACTTGCTGTCCTGGTAGACAGGGGACGCAGAGAGCTGCCAATACAACCTGACTTCTGTGGGATAACCCTCTCCACATCAGGCAATGAACACATAAACGTATATCTTAAGGAAATATCCGGGAAGGATCAAGTCTTACTAGAAAAGGCAGATCATGCCTAATGGGAAAACAGTCAATAAGCTGCCAGTGGCAGTCACTATGGGATGCCCAGCTGGAGTAGGCCCAGAAATTGTATTGAAGGCTGCTGACGATCAAAATCTACAAGTACCCGTGTTAGTCATTGGGGATTCATCTATTTTAAAGGCTGTTGCAGCAAGGCTGAATCTTTCCCAAATTAAAATAAAATCCTGGAAGCCAGATCAGCCAGTTTTGTCAGAAAAGAATCTCATCTATTGCCTTGATGTAACCAGGCTCCAACCAAGACAAATAAAACCAGGCCATCCAGACTCCCTGACTGGACGTTCTTCTTTTGAATACATTACAAAGGCGGTAGAGCTTTGCAGGGCAGGGCTCGCCTTAGGAATTGCTACAGCCCCTATCAGCAAAACGGGGCTTAGACTTGCTGGAATCGACTATCCAGGACACACAGAGATACTTGCCCATCTTACAGGGACAGAAGACTACTTAATGATGATGACGGGCAAGAGACTCAAGGTTACACTTTCAACTATTCACATTCCCATTAGGGAGATAACAAGACATCTTAACATTGATAGGGTCTTCAGAACCATAAAACTCACATGGCAAACCCTTAGAAAAGACTTTGCGGTTTCTGAGCCAGTCATAGGAGTCTGTGGACTAAATCCACATGCTGGAGAAGGTGGCATGTTTGGAGATGAAGAAGAGAAGATTATAACCCCTGCCTGTATCTTGGCTCAAAAGGAAGGCATAAAGACCTTGGGACCGCTTCCTCCAGATACAATATTTTATCATGCTTCCAAAGGGGCCTTTGACGCAGTGGTATGCCAGTATCACGACCAAGGATTGATCCCTTTTAAGCTATTACATTTTGAAGATGGAGTAAACGTTACTTGCGGTTTACCAATAGTCAGGACCTCGGTCGCCCACGGAACAGCCTACGATATTTCATGGATGGGACAGGCCAATTATCATAGCATGAAGGCTGCTATCGAGCTTGCAAGCTTTATTGCTAAAAACCGCTCCAAATTTCAGGGCTAAGTCATGCCACCCTACAATCAACTAATGGATTCAACCAGTAACGTACTTAGTGTAAAAAATTTAAGAAAGAAGTTTGGAGACAGGACCGTACTCAAAAATTTGGACATACACCTTCCCAAAGGCTCGTGCCTTGGCCTTCTTGGTCCAAATGGAGCTGGCAAAACTACTACAATACGTATACTTCTGGGTTTGGTTGTGCCTTCTGGAGGCGAGATAGAAATTTTTGGCCAAAAATATCCGAGGGGTATAAAAAAAGTCAAATATCATATAGGGGTGGTTCCCCAGATGGATAATCTCGATCCTGACCTTACAATTGTTGAAAACCTCCTAGTCTATGCAAATTATTTCAAAATTCCTCAAAAAGTGGCCAGAAAACGAGCAGAGGAACTTCTTGATTTCTTTGCACTTAAAAATAGAAGGAATGAAATCATCCAAAACCTCTCTGGAGGACAAAGGAGAAGGCTGCTTTTGGCTCGCGCCCTTATAAATAAGCCGTTGCTTTTAATTCTTGACGAACCCACAATTGGCCTAGATCCCCAAGCAAGGCTACTTATGTGGCAGAGGCTTGAGGCACTTAGAAAAAAAGGCACCACAATGCTTCTCACGAGCCATTATATGGAAGAGGTATCAAGGCTAGCAACCCAGGTAATCATTATAGACAACGGAAAGGCTATTGCTCAGGGCAATCCCAAACAGATAGTGGAAGACATACTTGGCATGGAGGTAATGGAGTTCAGTGGAGATCCAGAGGAACTTAAAAAGTTAGCAAGACGTCTCGAAAATTGTGAGGTCCAGACAGAGCTTGTTGGACAAAGGCTATACGTTTACATAAAGGCCGGATGCAATGTCCTCGATGATGCTGCTTCCAATATGTCACACGTAGTAAAAAGACCAGCCACTCTAGAGGACCTTTTTCTTAAACTCACAGGCAGGAAATTGAGGGAGCGCTAATCGTTATGTTAAGGGTCTGGTACAGAAACTTTAAGGTGTGGCTCAAACATCTGCAGGCAAGCCTTATTGGTAATCTTGGACAACCATTTCTCTTCCTGCTGGCCTTTGGCTTTGGCCTTGGCAAATCTGTACCAGAAATAGAGGGAATGAGTTACTTACAATTTATCGCCCCTGGTCTTGTTGCATCTGCAGTAATGTACTCTGCCGCATTTGAAGCCACATACGGCTCTTACACTAGGCTTTCAACTCAAGGCACCTTTGAAGCCATACTGATGACCCCTATAAATATAATAGAATTGGCCCTTGGCGAGATCCTATGGGGAGCAACAAAGGGACTGATTGCAGGCCTTATCATGCTGGCAACCCTTCCCCTTTTTGGGGTTACGCCTTCTATATGGGCCGTGGGCATGATACCGTTATTATTTGTTGAAGGTATCATCTTTGCCGCACTTGGCCTTATAATGACAGCAATTGCAACAAATTACGACTTTTTCAACTACTTTACCTCACTCATCATAACGCCATTTTTTTTATTTTCGGGCATATTTTTTTCGTTAAAGGCTGTTACTCCTCTTCTAAGAAAGATACTAATGGCATTCCCTCTTTCGAATGTTGTAGACCTGTCTAGGATACTCTGCTATGGAAAACTAGATGGAACTTCTCCGTTCATCGTAGAGATATCCATAGTTCTTGGTTTTGCCTTAGCATCATCATGTGCTGCAGTTATGCTTTTAAAAAGACGCATGATCCAGTAAAAGTCACTCTCCTAAATTATCTGGGATACTGTTTTTAGGTATTAGGACAAACATCCTTGCCCTGTGTTTCAGTTTTCCAGCCAACATGCCAGCAATTTGGCCAGTTCCTATATAGAGATCCATCCTGAAAGGCCCTGTTATGGCACTTCCTGTATCATGATTTACTACAAAAAGGCCTACACACCTTTTGGAAGGAGAACATGCCATCCATTCAGGTTTATATCTTGTCTCAGGAAATACAAAACTCACCCAAAGAGGAATGCCTGCCGGGAAAATCCTTCTGTCAAAGGCAGCAGATACCCCTGGAACCAGCACATGTCCAAAACATCCAACAGGTCCCTGCCGTTCCCATTTAAAGAATACATACCTTTTGTTTCTGGCCAAGAGTTTATCAAATTTTTCTGGATGTGTTTCAGCCCATCTCCTTATAGATGGCCAATCCAAATCTCCTGGAGAAAGGATACCTTTCTTTAAAAGGAGCTTCCCAAGGCTGGTATAAGGCAAACCGTTACTTGCAGCATAATGGATAAAGCGTCTTTCTGAACCTAACTTAACTATACCTGAGCCTTGGATCTGGAGTTCAAGAAGATCTACTTGACTTCTGAGCCAGCAAAGAACTGGATATAGCTCCGGCAACTCTTTAAATCTGTGCTGGATCTCTTTTCTTTCGTAATAAGGGAGGAACCTCTGCCCTTCCACCCTACCCCAAAGAGTAACACCAGGGAGATCTTTTCCAAAATCTTTAAGCCTTGCCCCAATCAGATCCAGAGGCCTTGACAGGACAGGTACAGTGAACATATCATCTCTGTTTATAGAACCTTGAAGCTCAGGCTGGTAATAGCCTGTTACAAGGAGCCTGTTTCTTTTTCCATTTTCCACAAGTTCATAGATAAAAAACAGGTCCTTAATGGCGGTCATGAGTCCTTGGCCTTCCTTCAGTCTCTCTTTAAGAGATAAAAGCCCGTTTACAAGGGCCTTCGTATCTATCTTCTTATTCAAGATAGATACGTGGTCTTTCTTACCCTTTTCAAGTATCGAGACAGAAATATCAATGGCCTTTATAATCCCAGAGACTTTCTGGCATGATAAGGCTGGTAACTCAGCCAAAGAAATCTCCTTAAACTCAACAGCCCCCTTTTTTTCTGTATGGGTACATGTAAAAAAAAGGGCCCACAGTCCTACACAAAGGACCAAGGACCCTGTTAATATAAGGTGTTTGCGTTTCATTAAAGGCCTGTTGCAGCCACCTGACGCTTTACCGCCTCAACGGACCTTTCAAGTGCTACTTTTTCTTCTTGCGTCAACTGAAACTGTACAATCCTCTCCACACCGCCTTTTCCTAGAACTACAGGAACTCCGAGAAATACCCCGCTTATGCCAAACTCGCCCTCAAGATAAGCCGCACAAGGAAGCACCCTTTTCTCGTCAAAAAGAATAGATTGGGCCATCTCAATAGCACAAAGCCCTGGAGTAGTGAATGCACTTCCTGTCTTAAGATGTTGAACGATTTCTCCACCGCCTGTTTGGGTACGCTTTACTATCTTTTTCAGTTCATCCTTTGACAAAAGTTCCTCAACAGGCACTCCTCCAACGCTTGCAAGCCTAGTCAGAGGAAGCATATTGTCACCATGGATACCCATTACTAGAGCAGTAACATCCTCTGGGGCAACATCAAGGGCTTGAGCCAGAAAAGTCCGATATCTGGCAGAATCCAGCACACCGGCCATACCTACCACCTGGTTTTTAGGAAAACCAGAAACCTTGAAGACCGTATAAACTATCGCATCTATGGGGTTCGTAACAACGATAATTATGGCATTGGGACTGTGGGCAACAATATTCTCTGTAACCTGTTTAATTATCTCGACATTCTTCGCAAGAAGGTCGTCTCTGCTCATCCCAGGTTTTCTGGCAAGGCCTGCTGTAACTATTATCACATCTGATTCGGCAGTATCCTTGTAATCGCATGTACCAACCACGGAACCATGATAACCACAAAGAGGTGCACTCTGGCTTATATCCAGTGCCTTGCCCTGAGGTATGCCTTCAAGCACATCCAGAAGAACAATCTCCTTGGCCACCTTTCTACTCACCGCCCAGTGGGCAGCAGAAGTACCTACTGCCCCGGCTCCAACTATTGTAAGCTTCCCTCCAACAAGCATTGACATAAGCCTTGCTCCTTTCTCTTCTATATTACCTCATTCTATTTTGCAATTTACCATGTTCGTATAAATAACGCCTGTAATAACTGAGGGCCTCTGGCAGATACTGGGTTATTCTTTCAAGCCTTGCCCTATCTGCAGGATGAGTGCTTAAAAGCTCTGGCGGCCTTGGTTTGTCTCGCGAGGCAGCCATCATCCTCTTCCAGAATGTCAGGGCACCCCTTGGATCATAGCCAGCCATAGCCATAAATATCAGCCCTAAATGATCAGCCTCATATTCCTGGGTCCTGCTGTAGGGTAGTAATACTCCAACATTTGCTCCAAGGCCATAAAGCTGCATAAGAAGACGCCTTGTTGCCGGACTGTAACTACCTGTAAGCATGGCAAGGGCATCTCCTCCGAGCTGCAACAAGATCTGTTGACTTAGTCTCTCTGCAGCATGATTTGCCACTGCATGGGCTATTTCATGACCAAGCACAACGGCCAATCCATTCTCATCTTTGGCAATTGGGAGGAGACCAGAATATACTACTACCTTGCCTCCAGGCATACAAAAGGCATTAATCTGTTTGCCGCACACCAAGTTAAACTCCCAA